>ERZ1066137.35-NODE-35-length-162495-cov-30.484616_pt1 | contig 162495 bp, 149 predicted proteins | sample MGYA00382784_ERZ1066137 | MGnify/ENA primary metagenome ERZ1066137 (study PRJEB33369, sample SAMEA5778367) | biofilm metagenome | biome: Industrial cooling water; feature: Water cooling tower basin; material: Biofilm | place: United Arab Emirates | collected... | reverse complement strand
ACAATGCAGAGCTTGCAAGGGTTTGACTTATTTCACTACATCTAAATCACTACCTTCATTCTTACACCTTGAGAAATGATTACACCTAAACACGATAGCTTGGGGTTGACTTCCAGTCTTCAACCAAAAGTTAAATCGCTTCTATCATAAAAATCTTCCATCTGATTTAATCGATGTCATTTTTATGTCACATTAGTAACCAGACCAAGCACCATTTTTGCAATTGATTAAACTGAAAAGTTACCGTTTCTTGTCAGGTTTAGTTCTATATAGCAATCTTATTTGAGATCCAAACGGGGTAAAGAGATGAAACCCCTTTTGTGGGGGAACCCCACACCTCTTTTTTCTCAACCCATTTAGGGTTGCTATATTTATTTTTTGGCTTTTATTATAATAAGTTTACGAGATTGGCATGTATACGTCCAAAGATCTATCTATTGCTGTTTTTGGTGGATGAGTTGATCTTGCTGGCTAAAGTTTTCATAACTAAAGGTTGAGGTTAAGTGGTGTTAACAAGATCAAAATAGAAGTGATTCAAGCATAGAAAATACTTGGCCATTTAAATGCAATTAATGCTAATTGCGCTTTTGAATTTTTGAATTAATCGAATTGCGAGCAATCACCATGAGATACCAACCTTTAGTTCTGCTACCTGTCGCGGCTGCAGTAGTCATGACTGTCAATGAACCAGCCCTGGCAAATCCTCGGCATGTGGAGGCTTCTAACCGCTTATTTCAGAATTTTATGAATAATCCCGATCGCCGGGTTCCAGACAGTATCTTGCGGGATGCCCAGGGCGTGGTAATTCTGCCCAATATCACTCGTGGGGGCTTCTTCCTGTTTGGTGGTCGGGGTGGGAATGGAACCCTGATGGTGCGGAACCCGCAAACCGGGGGCTGGAGTAACCCAATTTTTGTTAATCTTGCTGGGGGCAGTTTTGGACCTCAGTTTGGTGTCCAGTCCAGTGATGTGATCCTCGTCGTGATGGATCGGGGCACTATTGATCGGCTGTTGCGCGATCCCATTACCCTGGGTGGGGATGTGGCAGTGGCGGCCGGGCCCGTGGGGGGCAATGTCGTCTCACCCGTAGCAGGCACCCGTCCCCAAATTTACTCCTATAGCCGCAACAGAGGTTTGTTTGCTGGTGTAGCTGTGACGGGGGCTGACTTATCCTATGCTCGTAATCGAACTGAGCGATACTATAATCGCCAGGGTATTACGCCTCAAGACGTATTTCTTGGTCAAGGCATTGTTACCCCACCTGAAGTTGCCAGTTTGCAAGCAACGTTGAACCAGTACACTGTGGCCGCTGGTGCTCCAACTGTGGGTTTCCAACAGGTTCAGGTTCCTCCTCCTGAAGTAACTCCTCCTGAAGTAACCCCTCCTGAAGTAACTCCTCCTGAAGTAACTCCTCCTGCGGCTCCTGCACCTGTACGAGCTCTCTGGTAACCATACTTGTACAGATGCCTGTGTCTGTCTGTTTAAACTAAATTGGCTTCCTGAACAAGGGAGCTTTTCTGTTATTGCTCAGAGCTGCCTTCAGTGACCCATAAACAGCTCTCCAAATCCAATGATTAGTGCGGTCTAAAAGTGACGGAGATGAAGCCATGGGGAGGATTTAGGCAGTTAAAATCCCTAAGCTCTACCTTCAGATGGACGATGGACTCCAATACTAATGCCTAGGCTGAGGCTGAAAAATGCAATTGTCCTCACGATCCAACTGGGGCAGAGCTTAATTTAATTTAGCCATGTTGTTATGAATATTTCTCGTACCATCAGCCATTATTTCCGCCAATCTGTTGCTCTTCTTCTGGCTTTTGTGCTCGCAGGTCTGGTGATTGCTTGTCAACCCACCCCTACCACTCAAGCTCCCAGTCCAACACCCACGCCATCCCCGTTACCCGTCGCTTCCCCAGCAGGTGAACTGAGGGCTTACCCCGCTGAGCTACCCCCACTTCCCTACGCCTACGGTGCTCTGGAAACAGCGATCGATGCCCGCACCATGGAAATCCACCACGATCGCCACCACGCCGCCTATGTGAAAAATCTGAACGCGGCCCTGCAGCAGGAAACGAATCTGCAAAACCAGAGTGTCGAGGCTCTGTTACGGGATTTGAATAGTGTTCCAGAAGCCATTCGAGAAAAGGTTCGTAACAATGGCGGTGGGCACCTGAACCACACGATCTTCTGGCAAATCATGGGCCCCGATGGCGGGGGAGAACCAACCGGAGATTTGGCTCAGGAAATCAATCAAACCTTTGGCAGCTTTGAAGAATTTCGCAAGCAGTTCAATCAAGCCGGGGGCGATCGATTTGGCAGTGGATGGGTCTGGCTGGTGCGTAATCCCCAGGGACAACTGCAGATCGTCACCACCGCCAATCAGGACAACCCCATTACAGACGGCAACTACCCAATTATGGGCAATGATGTCTGGGAACACGCCTATTATCTGCGTTACCAGAACCAGCGGGCAGAGTACCTGAATAACTGGTGGAATGTGGTCAACTGGGGCGAAATCGATCGCCGTGCTCAAGGGTCTCAACAACGCTAGCCGGTGGGAGGAGAGGATGCAACGCCTGTTGATGCATAGTCCAGTTGCCGTTGCCATGGGCTGGATTGGGGCTTATTTGTTCATTACCCTGCTCCCCTTGCTGATCCTGCTGATCTACCCGGTGACGGTGGGACGGGGCTTCTGGATCGACTTTTCCGTGGCTCTCGGTTTTATTGCTCTGGCCATGATGTCCCTCCAGTTTGCCCTCACGGCCCGGATCAATCGGATTGAAGCCTCCTACGGGATTGACATTCTCCTGCAGTTCCATCGTTTTACCTCGATGGTGGCCTTTGTCATGGTGCTGGTGCATCCTGCCATTTTGTTCATTGTCCAACCCCAGACCCTGCAACTGCTGAATTTTCCAATTGCTCCCTGGCGGGCCCGCATGGCAGTGCTCAGTACCCTGGCCTTCATTGCCCTGGTAGTAACGACAATCTGGCGCAAACCCTTAAAAATTCCCTATGAACCCTGGAGGGCCAGCCATAGTGTTCTCTCCGTGCTGGCGGTGGGGCTGGGATTTGGCCATGCCCTGGGGGTGAGCAATTACCTCTCCCTGTTCTGGATAGCCCTGCTCTGGTCTGCGATCGTCCTGGCCGCTCTCTGGTTAATTGTCTATGTCCGTCTGGTCAAACCCTGGCTAATGATCCGCAAACCCTACGTCGTGGAATCCGTCAACCCTGAACGCGGCGATGTCTGGACACTAGCGCTACGTCCGATTGGCCATGACGGTTTTCGCTTTCAACCGGGTCAGTTTGCCTGGATCACCCTCAACATTACCCCCTTCAGTATGCGGGAACATCCCTTTTCCATGGCTTCCAGTGGGGAGCATCCGGAACGGTTGGAGTTTGGCATCAAGGCGGTGGGGGACTTTACCAGTCGGATTAAAGATTATCAGCCAGGGACGAAAGCCTATCTGGACGGCCCCTATGGCGTGTTTAGCAGCGATCGCTACGAGGATGCGGCCGGATTTGTCCTGATTGCCGGGGGGATTGGGATCACGCCGATCATGAGTATTCTAGTCACTGCCGCCGAGCGGGGAGACGATCGCCCCTTTTTACTCATCTATGCCAGCAAATCCTGGGAGGAGATTACCTACCGGGAAGCCCTGGAAGAACTGAAACAGCGATTAGACTTAACCCTCGTCCATGTCCTGCGGAATCCACCCAGCAATTGGCAAGGAGAAACGGGCTATGTGGATCAAGAATTACTCGATCGCTACATTCCATCGCGCAGGGGCACCCGCCAATATTTCATCTGTGCCGCTCCCAAAATGATGGATCAGGTAGAGCAAGCTTTACAGGATCTGGACGTGCCGATCACCAATGTTCATATGGAACACTACAACCTGGCTTAGGGGAAGGAACACCCATGCGGTACAACCTGATGCTGCAAGTCGTCGGCTTGATTACCCTGATTCTGTTGGGCACAGCGGCTCTGTTTGCCTGGATGCAAAACCGCCCGGTCTCTGAAACCCAGCTTACTACAGAGCGAGTGGACAATTAACGCTATGAGTATGGGCCAATGGCTGGGGGTACTGTCCCTGGTTGCTTCCCTCTACATCCTCTGGCAGGTTCGCCAACTGGTCTTACTGATTTTTACCGCAATCGTCCTGGCCACAGTCATTAATGCACTGGTCAGACAGCTACAACAATTTCAGCTCAAACGCGGCTGGGCTATTTTAGCGAGCCTTGGCCTAATTCTAAGCCTCCTGATCGGGGTGTTCTGGTTGATTGTGCCCCGTTTTATTGAACAGTTTGAAGATCTGGTCAACCTGCTGCCGATCGGCTTAATCCAACTGCAAAAAGCGCTCACCTGGTTAGAAGATCAGATTTTAGGGCCCTATTTTCCCAGCCTGCCCGACTTGAATGAGTTAATCCAGAACCTGCAGCCGTTGGGCACAACCCTGATGCGACGAACCATTGCGCTGCTTTCCAACTCGGTTTCCGCCTTTCTGGAGACGTTGCTGGTGCTGGTGCTAACCCTGATGTTCCTGCTCAATCCCCAGCCCTATCGGCAGGTTTTGATCCGCCTGTTTCCGGCTTTTTATCGCCCCCGCGTCAATGCCATCCTCGATCGCTGTGCCTCGGCCCTAGAACACTGGGCGGTGGGGGCCTTGATCGAAATGGTGTTTGTGGGAGTGCTGAGTGGACTGGGATTATGGCTCCTGCAAGTTCCTCTGGCCCTCGCCCATGCCGTTCTGGCCGGTTTACTCAACTTTATTCCCAATATTGGCCCAACCCTGAGTGTCTTTATACCCATGGCCATCGCTCTGCTGGATGCCCCCTGGAAAGCAGTTGCGGTGTTGATTCTTTACATTGCCATTCAAAATCTGGAAAGTTACTGGCTCACCCCAACGGTGATGGCCCAGCAGGTGGCCCTCTTGCCCGCCATTACCCTCACCGCCCAGATCTTTTTCACCACCATTTTTGGAGCTTTAGGCTTATTGATGGCTCTCCCTTTGGCCGTTGTGGCTAAAACCTGGATTGAGGAATTGTTATTCAAGGATCTGCTCGATCGCTGGCAGCATCCTCCCTCACGTAGGGTTTCATCCGAATAAACAACCATTCAACCTGCTGATCGTGTGCTACAGGAGGGCATTGTGTCCCGGCATTTACGCAACCGATTTAACCGTTTCAGGCAAAATCAGACTCCATCGTTAGCCGTGGGGGAACTGCAGGCAGAGTTACTGCACGAGGCCAGCCCTGATCTGTCTTATCTGGTTTTGACCCTTGGCTCCTGTGCGATCGCCACCTTAGGGTTATTAAGCAACAGTGCAGCGGTCATTATTGGTGCGATGATTATTGCCCCACTGATGTTACCAATTCGAGGGTTGGCCTTTGCTGCTTTAGCGGGAAAGCTTTTACTTCTTCAGAGAGCCTTATTTTCGATTACTGCAGGAACGCTGCTGTCTTTGGTGCTCTCCTGGGGTTTAGGCGTGCTGATAGGGATGGCCAACTTTGGCAGTGAAGTTCTGGCCCGTTCAAAACCCACCCTGCTCGATCTGGGAATTGCGGTGGCTGCCGGGGTGATCAGTGGTTATGCCAGAATTGAACCAAGGGTGTCTGGAAGCCTGGCTGGAACTGCGATCGCCGTAGCGCTGATGCCTCCGATCTGCGTCACCGGGTTGGGATTGGCTCAGGCCAACTGGTCCTTGAGTCTGGGAGCCACACTCCTTTACCTGACGAATTTGCTGGGAATTACGCTGGCCTGTATGCTGACCTTTCTGGTCACAGGTTACGCTCAATTGCATCAGGGCCGCAAAGCTTTAGCCTTTACCCTCGCCTTAACCCTGATCCTCCTGATTCCCCTGGGGGCAAGCTTCGCCCAACTGATCCGTCAGACTCAACTGGAGTTTTCCATCCACCAGGTTTTAGTTAATCGCACCGTTACTTTTCAGCGGGTAGAATTACTCAGCATCAGCACCAACTGGTTAACCACTCCACCGGAGGTACGGATCAATATTCGGGCCAAGCAACCCGTTACCCCCAGGCAGGTGGAACTGCTGGAAACTTTTCTCGCTAACGAGTTAGGACAACCCCTGCAACTGGTCTTGTTTGTGGGTCAGGTAGACGAAATTCGCCGACCGCCCTGATCCCCCACTCAAGCTTCTGTTTCACCCCGTATTTCTGCCACTTCAAACAGGTTAATTAACACCCCAGCAATTGAAATCGATAGGAATACACCCATCAGACCAGCCCGGTCTATCTGAGCGTTCAACTGCTCTACACAGCCAGTTAACCGTTGAACATTGCCATCAATGTGGGACAGGCTTGCATCCATCTGAGCCAGGTATGTCAGCAGTTGGTCAATTGTATATCCCAAATCACGGGAGGTTGTCATTGTCCCGTCCTTCCCAATAGACCAGTCGTTCAATAATCCGATCCAGCCGTTCAATTAAGGCATCTTGCCGGGTAAGCCGGGCTTCTTGATTCTCAACTGCTGAACTGGTGGCATTGATAAACCCCTCTGTCAGGTGGGTGAGCCTGTCCAGGTTCTCTTTTAACCTCATCGAACTCACGTTCAATTACTTAAAGGGATTTGATGCAGGCGTTGCCCCGTAGTGCCCCCCCAGAGCATTGAAGTTTAACGATGGGAGGTGTTAACTGGACAATGGGGCAAGAGTAATCCCTCGCCACCTCTTAATCAAAAGATTATAAAACTTCTTTAGGTCGCTCTTTCACTGGAATAGGTAGATTATGCGATTGACTCAGATTCTAGTCGGATTGTTGGGACTGACTGCTCTGGCTGGGTTGTCTGCCTGTGGCACCGGTCAGACTACAGCGGTGGATTCAGGCACTGAATCGACAACTAACTCCGCCACCGGTAATCAAGCCAGTAAGGGCACCCTAGTGATCCGAGCCAACGGTGAGGATTTCGTGCGGCAGGGGTTTACCTCCAAGGATGGGTGGGCCATTACCTTTGACCATGTTTATGTTTCCCTTGCTGATATCACCGCCGCCCAGACGGATCCCCCCTTTAATCCAGAAGCGGGCGGTAAGCTAGATCCCAAGGCCCAGGTCGTTCTGCCTGATCCGGTAGTGGTGGATTTGGCGGCGGGAGATGCTACAGCAGAGCCTATTTTAGTGGCCGAAACTGATGCTCCAGCGGGGAGGTTCAATGCTCTATCCTGGCAGATGCCTCTCGCCAAAGAAGGAGCTTCGGCGGGCTATTCCCTTTGGTTGCAGGGCACCGCTACCAAGGATGGTCAAAAACTGCCCTTTACGATCAAAGTTGCCGAGGCCTTGGCTTTTACCTGTGGGGACTTTGTGGGCGACGATCGCAAGGGGATTTTAGAAGCCGGTGGCAGGGCCGATCTAGAGTCCACCTTCCACTTTGACCATTTGTTTGGCGATGGCGAAGCCCCTGCTGATGATGACATCAATACTGGGTCTCTGGGGTTTGGTCCACTGGCTGCCTTGGCCAAAAATGGTGAAGTAAATGTAAACAGTGCAGACCTCAAAGCTGGGTTGTCACCAGCAGAGCATGACACCTTCATTAAGATTCTGCCCAGTCTCGGACATGTTGGTGAGGGACATTGTGAAGAGGTGAAGCTGACTTCATGAGGTACGCTCTGGGTTTACTGCTTGTGGGCTTAGGTAGCTTGGGCTGGGAGACTCCTGGACTGGCTCACGGGGTGCATATTCAACATCGAGTGATTAGTGGGATTGAGATTCAGGCCCGTTACGACTCTGGGGAACCGATGCAAGCGGCCCAGGTCAGCATCTATGCCCCTGGTAATCCCTCCGACCCCTGGCTGAAGGGCACCACCGATGCTGAAGGACGATTTCGGTTTACCCCCGATGCCAATCAGCCTGGTAATTGGGAGGTGAAGGTACGGCAAGCGGGTCATGGGGATATTGTCTCCATTCCGGTAGCGGCGATGGATGGGCCCATGGCTGGGGAGCCTGCCACCGTGCCCAGCGCCAGTCTAATGAAGCAACCCGGGGAGCTATCGCCAGTAAAGCATTGGGTTACGATAGCGGCGGTGGTTTGGGGATTTATCGGCACCGCGTTGTTTTTCTCCAGAGGAAAAAGATAGTGCATATTCCCGACGGTATTCTACCGGCTCAGGTGTGCGCAGCTGGGTATGCCATTACTGGACTCGCCACCTGGTACTCGTTACGGCAAATTAACCGTAAGCCTGATCCGATGGCCGAAATTCCGAAGGCTTCCTTGCTCACCGCTGCATTTTTTGTGGCTTCCTCAATTTACATTCCTATACCACCCGCCAGTGTTCATTTGATTCTGAACGGATTGTTGGGGGTAGTGCTGGGGTACTTTAGCTTTCCCGCTATTCTGATTGGGCTCTTTTTCCAAGCGCTGGTGATTGGCCATGGCGGGTTGACCACCCTAGGGGTTAATGCCGCAATGATGGGGATACCTGCTTGGGCGGCCTATCACCTGTTTCAGGCTCACAGGTACCTGGGTAGGAAGTTACCTGAACCCACTCGCATCGCTTTATTTGCCTTTTTGGGGGGCACCCTCGGACTGGGTCTGTCCGTCTTAATTTTTCTGACCCTAGTGATCCTGCACCTGCCAGCGGAGGTCGATGCCAGGGCTGAGCAAGCGGCAGTTGTGGCGTTTTCCCTGGGGCATGTGCTGGTGATGGTGGTGGAAGGTCTTTTCACCGCTATGCTAGTGCTGTTTTTGCACCGGGCTAAGCCAGAGCTATTGGAGAGTTAGGCTGGCATGGGAATGACGCACTTCGATACCTACGTGCCGCGCCAATCAGTGATTCACCGCTGGTCACCCCGGCTCAAATTGGTCAGTCTGCTGGCTCTCATGTTTGCCTTTGCTACCGTGCAGACTCTTTCTCTGGTACCTTGGATGCTGGGGTTAGCGGCGCTGCTCTATGGTCTATCGGGCTTACCCTTATCCTTTTTGTTAAGACGGCTGAACTATCCGGGGTTATTTATCCTGGCCATAGTCGTGCTCTTACCCTTCACTGTGGGGAATACGCTGCTCTGGCAGTGGGGCTGGTTGACCCTGCGCCAGGAAGGTTTGCAGGCGACGCTGTTGATTGTGGGTCGGTTTTTGTCGATTTTGACTCTGGGGTTTATTTTGCTGGGCACCACCCCATTTTTAACCCTGCTTCTCGTCCTGCGATCACTCGGATTACCCACTATTCTGGCTGACATGACCCTGTTGTCCTACCGCTACCTATATGAGATTGCGGCTATGCTAGCGACCATGCAACAGGCCATGCGACTGCGGGGCTTTGGCCTGCCGCGGCAGCACTGGTTGCAGGTGAATGGCCAAACTCTGCAACAATTAGCCCTGCTGGTGGGTAATTTGCTGATTCGCAGCTACGAACAATCGGAACGGGTCTATCGGGCGATGCGATTGCGGGGCTATGGCGATGGTGCCCAATTAAACCTGGGTCAGTTCACTAACCACCAGGCGGTAGGGATCAATTTGGGGCTATCGGGGGCCGTACTGGTAGCGGCGGTGGGGCTAGTCGTAGCAGAATGGGTTTTGAGGCGATGACGGAGTCTGTCTTGGATGGTTTTGACCCGATGGGGAGGGCTCAGGGGAAACGGCGGGTCGCGATCGCTGCCCAGGGATTGAGCTTTTCTTACCCTGATCAAGCCCATGTACTCTGCGATATCTCCCTCACCGTTCAGGAAGGAGAGCGGGTCGGCATTATTGGCCATAATGGCTGCGGCAAAACCACGTTGTTTATGTTGCTATGCGGAGTGCTGGCACCTGCTATCGGGACCATTTCCCTCTTTGGAAAGTCTCTTAAACCCGGTCAGTTTCGCCCTGAAGTAGGGTTATTATTCCAAGACCCCGACGACCAACTCTTTTCCGCCTCGGTGTGGGATGACATTGCCTTTGGTCCTCAAAACATGGGGTTTTCCCCTGAAGAAGTCCAGGCGCGAGTCAACCATGCCGCAGAGATGACGGCGACGACTCACCTGTTGGGGCGCTTACCTCATCATCTATCCGGGGGGGAAAAGCAAATGGTGGCGATCGCTGGTCTGCTGGCCATGACCCCCACCATCCTCCTCTGCGACGAGCCCACCGCCAGCCTGGACCTGCGCACCCGCCGCCGGCTGATTCGGTTTCTCCAAAGTTCCTCCGAGACCCTAATGATTTCCTCCCATGACCTGGAGTTTGTGCTGGAAGTGTGCGATCGCACCCTGCTGATTGACGAAGGCCGCATTATCGCCGATGGATCTCCTAGGGAAGTCATGGGCAACCAGGCCTTAATGGAAGCCCACGGTTTAGAAAAGCCCTACTCGCTTTAAGATAGAATCCCGTTGTCGCTCATTTGTACTAACCCGTTTTCAATACACCGTTAACTTTTCAATACAGTTCACTGACCTCACTTACTGAAATGAACTGCGAAGGGAACCTGATAACTTGAGCCATAGAACCATAATTTATCCCTCAACTACTTTGTCTAGTGCTTCCAAATAAACATTAGTAGTTTTGTGCTGGGGATTGATTTGCCGTGCTTTTTGCCAGGCCAAGACCGCCGATTGGAACTCACCCTGCAAGGCCCAGAGGTGCCCTTCCAAAGCATGAAAATCGGCATTGTTGCGATAGAGAGCTAAAGCCTGATGGTTCCAGGAGATCGCCACAGGATAATTCCCCGCCTGCAAAGCCTGAATGGCGTGTCGGTAACACCAAATTGCCTGGTCATAAAGGTGAATCAGAGGAGAGAGATCCACGCCACAGCGATGACAATTGAGGGGAGCAGGGATGGGGGATGGGGGATCGGGACTGGTGACTTTTATAACCTCCGATCCTCTGTTCCCATCTGGGGATCGATAGGTGGCGCGACAGACCGGGCATTTCATAGCAGATTTAAGGAGTATTGGTCGTGACGTAATACAGGAAATCGGAGAGTTCTTCCTGCAGATCTGAGATGGTATTGGGGTTATCCTCAGCCAGGGCATCCTCGAGTTGATCTAGCAGATCCTGGAGGGCTTCTGCCTGCTCTCCCTGCAGGGTTGGGAGCAACTTCTGAGCGCGATCGATGAGAATCGCAAGTTCAGGATCGAGCAAGGCTGTATCTGCATTCTCTTGATCAGAGGAGAATATTGTTTCATCTAACTCAAACAGGGCTTCTAAATCAGATTGAGCCTGCTTTAATTCGTGGCTGGAAAGCCGCTGAATTCCCCCATGATTGACAACTAGCCTGCCCTGCTGCCCCTTTCCTTTTTCGGTTGTTGTCACGGTGAGAATCCCATTCAGATCGAAGTCAAAGTGTACCTCAATTTGAACACTACCGGGGGGACCTGGGGGCAGTCCTTCGACTCGATAGGAACCAAGGGGAACGTTTTCATCGGCAACCTCGTTTTCTCCCTGAAAGATTTCAATTTCTACTGCCGATTGATTTGGACTGATGGTGGAATAGACTTCGGAGCGGGAAATGGGAATAACGCTGTTGCGCGGGATGATAACGCTAAAATAGCCGGGCATAATCCCCATGGGCGTACTGATGGCTGCAGCAATACCGAGAGAATGGGGAATGACATCCACCAAAATTGCCTCAACCGCTTCACCCACCAGCACTCCAGCTTGCAGGGCAGCACCCAAAGCCACACATAAATCAGGTTCTACACCATCCACAGGGGCCTGTCCCAGATGGTCATGGATCATTTGCTGAACCAGGGGAATTCGAGTAGAGCCGCCCACCAGAATCACGCGATCGAGATCATCGGTCTGGAGTTTGGCATCCTCTAAGGCGCGATAGATCGCGTCCAGGGTTTCTTCCAGTAGGGGACGAATTAAGGCTTCAAAGTCAGTCCGGGCAACTTCAGTTTCCAGGTGGAGCGCAGTTTCTCCCTTCCGCCCTAAAAAAGGTTCCCGAACGGTCGCGAAGGCATGGGAACTTAAGGTGATTTTAGTTTGTTCAGCAGCTCGCAGGAGTCGGGCTTGGGTCACTGCGTCATTGGGCACTGCAATTCCGTGGGACTGACGGTACTGTTCAGCCAGGTGCAGTTGCAGTCGGCGATCGAAATCATCGCCCCCCAGTTGGTTATTGCCATGACTGGCCAGGACTTCGGTCACTTCTCCCGTAATTTCGACCACCGAGACATCAAACGTACCGCCCCCCAGGTCGTACACCAGTACCCGTTCTGTTTCCTGCGATCGCACATCATAGGCCAGGGCGGCGGCTGTTGGTTCATTAATAATTTGCAGTACCTCAAAGCCAGCAATTTCCCCTGCTGTTTTTGTAGCCTGCCGTTGGGCATCAGTGAAATAGGCCGGAACGGTGATCACGGCCTGGGATACTTCTTCACCCAGGGCAGTTTCTGCTCGTTGCTTCAGGGCCCGCAGAATCATGGCAGAGATTTCCTGGGGTAAGAAGTCGCGGGTCTGATCTGACTCGGTACCCTGATGGCGGAGCGTAATTTTGTGATCGGTCCCCATCCAGCGTTTAATGGAGCGAACGGTGCGATCGGGAGCCGCTGCATACTGGCGCAATGCCTCCCGCCCCACTAGCAACTTGCCCGTGTCACTGAATCCAACACAGGACGGCAGCATCAGATCGCCGTCTTCCCCCGGCAATACTCGTGCCTGGCCATTCTCTACGATCGCGACTTCCGAATTGGTAGTTCCCAGATCAATGCCAACGGTTCTACTCATTGTTCCTCCTATCCTGGTTTAACGGCGACAATTACCTGGGCCTCACGCAGAATTTGCTCCCCCCAAAAATAGCCCCGCACAACCTCCTGAATCACCGTATTTTCAGGTGTCAGCAACGTTTCCTGTCGTCCCACAGCATACATCGTCTGGGGATTGAAAGCCTGTCCCTGAGCAACAATTGGGATGACCTGCCGCTGCCGCAAAACATCCAGGAGCGATCGCCGAATTAACTCAACACCTTGCTGATTACTGATTAACACCTGACGCAGCGATGGCGCAGAGGTGGACGCGGTATCACTAGAGCGGGACTGAGCCAGATGCTGAATCCAGCGTTGCCAGAAGGGCTGACTACCTGAGGGAGAGAACTGCTGCAGAGGAGAGGCAGCCAGGGCTTCAATTTGCGCTTGCCAGTGAACAAAAGCTTGATCTAGGGCATCCATCACCGTCAGCAAGTCTCGCCAGAGCAGTTTCTGATCTGCCAGGGCAACCCCCTGCTTTTGATTACTATTTTGCTGTTGTTGCCCCTCGGCTTGATCCGTTTGCAGCGCATCCAACGCCTGCTGCAGCATCAACTGACTGGACTGTAATAGTTTGCCCTGCTGCTTAACCTCGTGCCGTAAAGCAATCCACTCTGCCACCATTTGATAGGGATCAAAGGGAGAGGGCGCTTCAGGTTCTGCATCCAAATACTCCAGGAGTGGCGGTGAAGTCTCAAGCAAGTCGAGAAACTTTTCAAATAAAGCCTGCCGATCCATCATGTCCTATCGTCCTAAAAGGTTTCTCGAATTAATTCCTCTACACTTACCTCCAATTGATTCATTACTCGTTGTCGCAATTGTTGCAGCAAATCGGTATCCAGAGATGCTTTCAGGGGACGGAACAGAAAAAAGAAATCATCTTCTGGAGAGGTTTCCCCTTTACGGAGGCTATCGTAAGCAGCTCGAATCGCTTTGAATTCCTCAGGGTGACGGTGAGCCGGAAATTCTTTTAGCTTGCGATGGTAGGCCGCTTTAATTTCCTCTGGAGTAGCGGTCTCAGAAATACCGAGGCGATCGTAAGCAGAAGTCATAGTCTTTGGATTTTAGATTCTGGATTTTGCTTGTGCTTCCCTACCTGCGCTGGCGACAATTGGGCGATCGCCGGGAAGGGGGCGGCGATAATTTTCTAGACGGGGACCCAAAGCCAAAGCTAAAATCCTCATCGTCTTCAAAGTCAAGTTCAGATTCAAAGCCCAGTTCAGATTCAAAGTCCAGTCCAGAGGGCAAGTCATTCATCATCATCTGCTTCAGTTGAGGGAGCATCCGCTTTAGTTCGTTGGGAGGTATTTTGCTACCCAACAGTTTACGGATCATGGACTCCAGAAATTCGTCTATATCCTCCATACTATCGATCGCTTCCAGGTTTGGCAGAAACTCCTGGGTCATTTGGGCATTCAGAAATGCCTCCTCCTGACGAAAAGCTTGCAGGGCTTTCGCGTTTTGCAGGCGGCGGGCAATCTCAAACCCCTGTTGTTTAAACTGCTGATAGGAAGGTGAATTGGCCGGGTAAGTTGTCGCTTTAGCCAGGAGCAGCAACGGATTTTGCGGTTCTTGCTGGAGAGCTGTGTCCAGAAAGGGGCGGAGAATTGGGTTCTGCAAGTTGCGTGGAGTATACAGGCGCGCTTGAAGCTGGATCAGCGCCAGGGCATTACCGGGTTGAGGCTGGGAAGACAGATAAAATTCCAGCGGAATTTCTAGTTTTTTAGAATCCCGTTCCTTCACCGCTAGAAGCATAAGATAAGCCATTCTGGCTTCCGGCTGGCGATTGGCCAATTCAATCAGTCGTGCCATATACTGATTGATCAACGCAGCAATGCCCTTTTCTCGTTTCGCAAACAGAATAATCGCCAGGGCGATCGCCTGCAGGGTGGGCACCTGCTCCTTGGCTGACAAGTCGTTCAGCAGCCTGTTCCACTCTTGAATCGCCCGGGTCTGGTGAAGCGGAATTTTAGATCCCGGAGTAAGTTCTCCAGCCGCGTTGATAAAGATTTGACAGGCTCGCATTGCTGGATCCTGTTCATTGCCCTCCTTTACCAGGCGACGGAAGAGTGGGTAATGGTGAGTTGAGAGCGCTTCAATCCAGGCAGGCAGTTCGGTGTTTGCTTCAGGATTGAGATCCCCAAACTTCTTACCAAAACGACGACGGGCCTCTATGGCGGCTTCTGAATCCCCCCGGTCTTGCAGGGTATCGATGAGGGTCTGGTACACTTCCTCACTCCGACACCCCCCTTCCAAAGCCTGGGTTAGCAGGGGGATAGCCTCCTCATAGTTTTCATCCAATACTGCCAGCAAACCGTGCCGCCCAATCACTTCTGGCGAGTTCGGGTCCAGCCGCTCAGCCGTTCGCAACTCACCCAGTGCCGCCCGTGCCCGATGCAACGCCATCCAGGTATCCGCCAGCTGACAGTGGGCATAAACCAGAGCGGCTTTGGAGCGTTCTGAGGGCCAGTTTTTGGGGTGCTGTTTAAAGTCCTGCTCCAGCCATTTGATCAGGCGGGTTAACAAGCGTTGTAGCTCCTGGTAGTCGCCATTGAGATCCAGGGCTTTGAGCAAATTCACTGCCAGTTGCGGATTAAAGTCTTGCTCACGCTGCACCTGTTGCCAGAACTGCACGGCACAGCCCGCTTCACCCTGCATTAGAGCCTGTTCCCCCGCCTGCATCAGTAGGGATGATCTCAGGGAAGCCAATTCTGGAAATTGGTTAGAACGACGATTAACCTGGAGCAGAGCATGAGCTGCTTCGTGAAGATTATTTTGCTGAATCAATTCCAGCATAGCCAGAATGTTCCAAATCTCAGCAGAGACTCCGTCATCCCCACTAACTTGCATCTGCTTCAGGGGAGGCTGCCCCGTTTCTAACTGTTGCAAGAGGGCTAACCGCTGCAGGATGGGGTGTTGGGTGTAAGTCGGTTGAAGCCGGGACAACTCCCCCGTAAACTGGGATTGAATTTCCAAACCCAACTGAGAGGAAGCAGCATCCCATTGCTGCAGTGCTTGTCGGGCATAAATCTGCCAGATTTCCGGGTGATCGCCCGGTGTCACAGGCCGTTTCACTTTTTGAAACTCCGTCAGTGCAGCTTCAGGTTGCTGGGCTTTGAGTGCCAGAACGCCTCGTAACCAGTGCTGCTGGGCTGCCGAAAAGCGTTTTGCTTGTGTATTCAATAACTGCTCAACCGTTGCGGTGTCCCCCTTTAGTAAAGCCAGCTTGGGATAACAGATACTGTAGTCTTTGGGCAAACTGCCATCCTCAAAGGCCGTCTGGATCAGGGTAGTGGCCTCATTCAGCTGATTTAACGACAGCATTGTTTTGGCCAGCCAATAGTGAGATTCACCGTTCAGTCCCAATTGCAACGCTCTCCGCAGGGAGGAACTGGCTTGTTTAAAGTCTCCTTTCTGAAATTCTTGCTTTCCTCGCAACAGCCAAATTTCGGCTTCCGAAGGCTGAATGGTGAAGTCAGGCTGCGATCGCTGAATTGTGTGGAGTACGTCCAATGCCTGACGATACTTCTGTTGTTTCAGCAAAGATTGCACCTGAAGTGGGTCTTGAATCGATACTTGCGCCTTTGCGGAACGCTCATGTTTTGGAGGGCGTTGTTTAGCCAAAGGGAATCCTCGTAGAAGAGCTCTCAGGACTTACACGAAGCCTAGTATAATAGGGTGTTGAATTTAATTGTGACATACTCCCGAAGCTCATAACGAAACTGTAAGCCCTGAGTTGTCAAGATTGAGGGTAGGGTCTGGTTCTGGTCAGATGAGCCTGTCCCAAAGCCTTCCCCCGCCAGGCTCCTATGGATTGCCCCAATTGCTGCTCATCCCGGCACCTATAACGAACGCACTGACAAACCTTTCAACTTTATTGAGGTGCCGACGGATATTCTGTTCCAGGTCTTGCTCTGTCGAGTTCGCTACAAGCTCAGGTATCGAGAGGTTGCCGAATTCTTTTCGCTGCGAAGATTACAGTTCAGCCAAGATAAGGCGTTGCAAATGGGGGAAGCGTGTTACTTCTTCAAGAAAAAATGAGGTTCAGTTGCCTATTGAGATAAGCACAACGATGGGCCAAAACTTGTGGGATATGATCCTTTCGCCATTGAGCACCGGGGCAACGGTTGCCTTCAATACCCAACGGCAAGCCCCAACCTACCGAGAATGAGGGATGTTAGAGTTTTGGTAAATGTCCTTGCAAAACACCGCAAGCCAATGGTTCTGCTTAAGCCCAAACGCTTCACCTTAGACGAGTATCACCAACTGATCAACCTGGGCTTCTTCAACGACAATAGCCGGGTTGAACTGATTCGAGGGGAAATCATTGAAATGGTAGCCAAGGGAACTCCCCACTCCGTTTGCAATACGCTTCTGCTGTATGCTCTCATTCCGCTACTGGGGAATCAAGCCCTCGTCCGCAGCCAGGAACCCATCACCCTCCTGAACAATAGTGAACCCGAACCTGACGTTGCGATCGTCCTACCTCGCCCAGACCATTATCTCTCCGCTCACCCCGGTTCGGAAGACATCCTGCTGATTATTGAAGTCTCCGACTCCACCCTGGAATACGACCGGACCACCAAGCTATCCCTCTACGCTGAAGCCCAGATTCGCCACTACTGGATCGTCAACCTGGTGGCTAATCATCTGGAATGTTACAGCCACCCCTATCAAAATCACCCCAGTGGTTTTGGCTATCGCACTAAGCAGATCGTTCTCCCTAACGAGTCCGTCAACCTGCCTGGATTTCCAGACCTCTACCTGCCGCTGGCAACAATTTTTCCTGGCAAGGTTGTTTAGTACTGTATTTTCAGGTAGTGATTCGCATATATAGCAACCCTAAATGGGTTGAGAAAAAGGGGGGGTGGGGTTCCCCCACAAAATGCCGAGATCGCAAGGGTTTGACTTGTTTCACTACATCTAAATCACCACCGAAAAACTGTCTCTATGCCACTATTATTTCCCAGCAACCCTCATATTCATTCATTGTAAATATCATAGAGAATGCCCAATTTTTGCTTGAAGCCCTTCTGGACAGAGCTTGGTGAAGCGATAATGCAATCCTCTCCATAACGCAACACTTCTCGGAAAAACCAGAAGGTATTTGAGACCCGTCGCACAATGCGTCGAATTGGTGGTGTACGCTCGCTCATCCACTCATTGCTGATGTCATCTGTCTTAGCTTCGTAGGCAAACGCTAGACCTTTAAGCAGATGCATTTCAACTTCTACATAATCTAAATCCGATCGCCATTGTCCACGAACGGTGACGAGAGCAGCATCGGGGATGCGATCGAGCCGTAACGTCCAGTTATGCTGTAATTCCGGTAGATCCTGGTTGCCTTCAATTTCTTCGCACCAGCATTCTAGATATTGTCGCCGTTCATAGGCAGTAATCCGAGCGTGGCGAATGGTAAAACTCCAGGGACGATCGGCGGCATCCCGGTAAGTCAGTTGAAACGGTGTTTGACAGCGAATGTACTGGTCAATTTGCAAACGCCAGGGCACTAGAGGGGGTTCCAGGTAGCGTTGAATCGCGTTTCTTAAGGGAATCGATAATTCGCTCCGATCAAGCAAAAGTTGCGTGACAATTTGAGCAGACTCAGTTTGCCCAGCATCGATGAGGGTCTGGATGGCTTGATGGAGTGCCCTGATGCGAGTTTCTGGCCAATCGTTATTGCGACCAATCAACAGTTCTCGTCGGGCGATCGCTTCCACCAATCGAGAAATGTTTGGGCGATCGCCCCACAGCATCCCTTGCTCAGCAGCAATCTGCTCTAACTGCTCTTTGACTTTGTCAGAAATCGACAGGGTAATTGACTGACCACGACGACCCATTGCAACCTTCCATTTGTACGTACACTTTGTACTTGTCACTCTTCTATTTTGCTGCCATGATGGAAACATCGCAACCAGTCACGTACACCTTAAAACGATGACGGACTACAGTATTACCCTTAAACTTAATCCAAAACAGAAGGGAGAAAAACTATGGCTCATGCTGATTTACTGTCTCGCATCTCAATCGATCCCAATATCTCTTTTGGCAAGCCCTGCATTAAAGGACATCGCATTTGGGTGGCATTGATTTTAGATTATTTAGCCGCAGGTGAAACGATCGAAGGTCTACTAGAAGCCTATCCCAGCATCGAACGAGAGGATATTCTTGCCTGCATTGCTTACGGTGCTGAAATGGCGAGGGGCGGTTGGGCTGACATTCCTCTTGATCGAGCCAGGGAAGCAGTTTCATGAAATTGAAATTGGATGAAAACGTCGATTTGCGAATTCTCCCTCAGCTTCGTTTAGCGGGGCATGATGTTGCTACTGTGCCAGAACAAAATCTCATGTCTGCGTCAGATACAACGGTGATTGAAGTCTGTTGGCAGGAAGCAAGATGTTTGGTGACTGCTGATCGTGACTTTAGTAATCGTGGACGTTATAACCCAGCAAATTACTCAGGTATTGCTGTGATTCGCCTACCCTCGCAAGTGCGATTAAGTGACTGGGAACTGGCGATCGACACTCTGATACTTGGTTTGGAAGCGGCAGACATTGTAGGCAAGTTGTGGGTGATTCGAGGCGGCAGAATTCAGGAATACCAACCGATTATTTCGGAGGAACAGGACGATGAGTGAATTTGATAATTTGCCAATTTTAGATTTGGATGCAGGCAGAGACAATGAAGAAACCTCTGAACAAACACCAGAACTACTCACTATCCGTTTGTTCAAGCGATCGCTTCCACCAATCGGGAAATGTTTGGACGATCGCCCCACAGCATCCCTTGCTCAGCAGCAATCTGCTCTAGCTGGGCTTTGTCTCGTTCTTGGATAGAGAGTGTAATTGAATGTCCTTTTCGGCTCATAAAAGTATACGGACATTTTATCCGTCCATCCTCTTGTCATCTTCTATTTTGGATGCCAATATAAGCATTAGCAACAGTTGACGAACAAAAAACAAGGGGACGGTTGAAGGTATCAAATCGGATATATAGGCTTAAAGAAAAGTATGTCTGATCTCAATGTTTCTCAAATCAATAGCATTCTTGATGTGTATACAGATCAAATTGTTCGGGCTATGTACCGCGAACGCTACCACCTCCGATTGGCTAAAGGTGGTCCTGACTATGCCTATCTCTCTGAACAATCATTTCTTGGACATATTTTGAATGGTGTCTTTGGCTTAGTTGGAGTTCTCAAGTTTGTAGTTGAGCAAGATATTTTTATTTATGGTTTAGATGAACCTCTTGTACGAAAGGCGTTGGCACTTTACACGATTCACGATTTACACAAATTTAGTGATTACGAGAAGATTGGCAATTCAGAATTTTCAATCCCTTTAGATAGATTAAACGAGGAGTATAAGCGTTTAAACCTTGTTGAATTTGCAGGTGAGTTAGATAAAAACTTGATGCGAGAGGGTAATGTCAGCAAGCGAAGTAAGTATCACGGAGGTTTACTACGATCAACAGAGGATCATGCAGCAAAATTATGGGTGCTTGTGCGAATTGCTGACACAATGGCTTCGGTTACAACTCCAGCAGAAGGAGCTGCTTCACTCCAAGGATATCTAAGGGACTTTTCTACCGAGCTAGAAACTCACTGGCAACTCTACACACATGAGTTACAAGATGTACGCGGTGTTCTGACTAATCTTGTTCATAGTACTGTTCATACACATTTAGTTAAAAATTTCAAATTTCAGGAATTACTCTATTTCTCAAACGGTACACTTTACATAGGACCAAAACAACTGTCAAGCTGTTTTAAAGAAAAATTTATTAAAGATACAGTTGATGATGTTTTGAATAGCTTAAAGCCATTACCAGAAATGGCGAAATCATCAGCTACTGAGGGGTTACGTCGAAAAAATTATGACTTTCAATCCTATGTTTATACTTTTGCAGATATTGGGACTTTGCTTGAAATTGTCCTAGAAGAAACCCAAAATACAAAACCAAATGCTAAGGAAATTGTAGGTGATATTGCTCAAATCGCTGGTAAAAAGAATGCACCGCAAGGCTGGGCTGATGCATTTGAATCACGCTTTGGTGTATCTCTGTCTGAGTCCAAAGATTTTAATGAACGTTGGTTCTTGGCTCGGCGTTACCTCTTGTATGTGGATACATTGCTCAAAGCCCTTACTCCTCAATGCGATCGCCTAGCTTGGTATGCTCAAACATTTTGTGTTCCTGAGCAAGGATTGGAAGAATTACGAAAAGATAAAGAACTTTTTGAAAGTGGTGGTGTTGGAAAACATATTCTTATTCCAGCGTTTTACTTTCTAAAGGGAGTTGATTTTGCAGAACGTTCAGCAGAGGCATGGTCATTTGCTGATGTTCTAAACAAACTTCATGATCGCACTGTTGTAGCCTTTAACAAGTTAGATATCAAGCCAGGACGTGAAGCAGTCACAAGCGGTTTAGGCTTTCGTCAAGATCTAACAACTTATCTAAATGAACAACTAAACCTTTCATTTGCACGTGAAACAAATCTCAGTGATGATGCATTAGCTGCATACAGCACTCGAAAGAAGAAAGGACATTCAAGTAGGCTATGCTCAATTTGCAATCGTTCTAGTGATTATGTTCAAGATCTGCGTACCGATACTTTGGGTGATTTTGGAAGAGTTTTTTCCAACCGTGTGTTGCCTGACCAAGAATCACCTAGCAAAAACAGACCTTGGTGCCCCATTTGTCATTTAGAGTTCATTCTGCGTAAGTTCTCAGGATTAGCTGTTTCAAATTATGGACAATCCTATCGAATCAATCTTTACATCCTTCCAACCTTTTCTTTCACACCTGAACACGCAAGGTTATTTGGGCGTATGTTACGACCATTGCAAGAAGTTACTGCACTACCCATCCGAGATTACGGTAAAGCAGCCCCCGGTTTACCCCGGCTTTGGTTAGAGCGACGGGAACTGAATCCTGAGTGGCTTGATACAGTGATTGACGTTTTAACTCGTGAAGCAACACGAATTGCTAAGGATGCTGGATATTTTGGCGATCGACTACTTACAGCTAAAGCCACACCTCAACCCAATTACTATTTAGTGCCTTGGGAGCGATCAGTACGAGAGGGGGAAAAAGACGATGCACGTAAACCTACTCGTACCGAAGCTTGGGCAAAAGCTACGTTTACTGCTTCAGTAATTGCTGGTCTTACTAACAGTCGTGTGTATGTTACTGAACGATCATATTTGCCGTTCACCAATGCGTCAGAGCTAAAGGCTACAGTAACTCTTGATTCACCTCCACCCATCATTACGAAACTACTTGGTAACGAGCAAGACGCAAAATTGGCAAATCGCTCAGACACGATCAGTTTGTATGGAATTGAAAATAAGCACGAAAGTGGACTTGAGCGAGCGTTGGATTTATGTGCGGCACTTTGGTTAGTCACCAGTGAGGTACGCCGTCCAGAATCTCAAACAAAAGACAAACAGATTGCAGAGCGGCTTGGTACAGTTGCTGTCGAACCATTGGCGGGAGCGCACTTTTATAAGGAGTTTGGTCGTCTAAATGATGATGCTTCCCCTTTTCCCATTTTGTCAAAAGCCTGTGAAACTTTACTTCAATATTTTGGGAGCGATTTAATGGATTTAGTAGAAGAAATCACTGAGAAAGGATTAGAAATACGATTGCCGTTGCGTGGCTATGGACGTGGGAAAGCTCACAACTATGAGCTAGTCTTCCGAGAAGCTGTAGATGCAATGCGCTCTGCTTTCAAATTAGTACCTGAATTGCGCCAGTTGGCTTTGAGTGCAGAAGAACCTTCTTCTGAAGCATTGGCTGAATTGAAGAAACAAGCAGCCGGAACCTTGCTTAAAGCGATGGAAAGACGTAGAACAACTAAACGAGGGGATGGGCTGATAAACCCTTGGCAAACCGATCTAGGTAAGTCGGTTGGTGAATTCATTGATCTTGTTGTTGATGAAGTTTTCCTGATCAGGGCTGACAAATCATTTGCTCAGTTTTTGAGATTGGAGAACAGCCTTGCTGACGGAATTTACTACTGCACCGATCGCATTCTTGATCAAAAATGGAAAGCTTACAAAGAAGCCAAATCTCAGTCTGACTCAGCAGCTTGATATCTTGAATCAATCTTTTCCACAGGAGATACAGAAAAAATGGCAACCGTTACTCTTTCACCTATTGAAACTCTCAGAAAAAACTATGCTAGCTACTTTCTTGAGAGCATACCAAAAACGCCGATTGGTAAATATGCCAGTATTTTGCTGTTGCGTGAAACAAAATCCTATGCGATTTTCACAACTGAAGGTGGGCAACAACAAGACATCGAACGGACGCAGGCAGGGTTAGAAAGCAGTAAACCTATCGATCGTCTTGTCATGTTTAAGCGTAAGCAGGTTGCACCGGAACGACGTACTGGAAAGGCTCTACTACGTCAGTATGGAATTCTGCCATTTGCAGTAGTGGAGAGAGGCGATCGCACAGACGTAATCTATGGTGCAGAGGCAATTGCGGAGGCAGAGAAGGCAAACAAGGGTAAGAAGGAAGTTAAATTCACCTCTGTAGGAGATTGCTACCTAACCGCAGGACTTTGCACTCGCTGTCCAGATTGTTTGACCTATGGCTACGCAGCAATTGAAGGGGAAGGCGCACGCAAAGGACGGGTAATGACTGATTCCTGCTTCAGTGTCCGTCCTTACGCTCTGATTCAGAAGGGGATGAAGTTCAACGTGATTGATGAAAAAGAACAGACATCTGGAACAATCACGGAATATGACTACACCACTCCTGAGGTTTTTCTACCCTCGATTGTCACTACAGTAGACTTCACTTTAGATGAATTTGTTTATATTCTTAGCAATCTTGTTCGCACAACTCGCTATGGCAAGGAATCATCACGTCAAGGGTTTATGCGTAATCATATTCTTGCAGTTGCGTTCTCTGATGTTGAACTGTTCTCCAATTTGGAGTTTACCCAAGCCTTTTATGATGCCTTTGAGAAAGACGAGAAAATTGATTTGGTGAAGGGTTTCCTCTCAAAACAGAAGTTCATTGACCATGCTCCAACCGTTATTCAGAAGCTTACTGAGGATTTGAACGGTCGTTTGCAGATCGTGACAAGCACAGAAAGCATTGCAGCATTTAAGGAAAATTCACCAAGGAGTTGGTCAGTAGGGCTTAATGAGATATTGAGCCAAGTGCGTGAACTAAATCAAGATGAGTCTAAGTTGACAAGTTTCTTACGCAATCTGAACACTCAATCTGCTTCTTTCTCCATCTAAGTTCTCTCACTTTTATGTCGTATGGAAATTTACCGAGGCAAACTAGAACTGCTTGACTATCTGTTCTTTGCGACAACTGAGCGAGGCAAGGTTTATGAAACTGGCACTTTCATTCATAACTATGCTCTAGCCTACGCTCTTAAACTGGCAACATCACCCTACAGTCAATCAATTCAGAGACCGGAATACGAACGCGATCTAACACCACTCAATGAATTAGGTATTTATGTAACGCCTGCACATCCGATAACTTTATCCTACCGATTAACTCAATGGAACACCATTCAAGAGAGCTATGGATTTGGTAAGAAACGACGGGATATTGGATATCCCGATTGGGGATTTGCACGAGTGCTGAAACCAGAAAGCGTGTTCGAGTTTTACACTCTAATTGCCGATATGGAATCTGCAATTCAATTTCCCACCCTTGAGAATCTGATTGCTGGCAGAACAACCTATATTCGGCTTGGTAAATTTCACTCAAAGGCACGAATCAGATTCACCAAAGCTCAAAAAGTTGATGCAAGACAAGGTGAATTCTCTGCTGGTATTGTTGACGATCGCGGACGTTCAGCAATAGACAAAGGACAATCGCCTCTATTACTAAACTGGCGTGATACTCCAGAAAATCCACTTGTATGTGATACTTATCCAACCTCCCTGCCAACTCGTCTAATTGCCAATCCTAAATACGAAAATGGCAGGTATTACTTTGTTGAGTTTGGAGAAAAGGATCAAGTTAAGCTACCCCTCGAAATGCAGTTTGTTGCTCGACCAATCTGAAAAGGGAGCCAAAACAATGCTTGAGCTAAATATCCTACCCACTTCACTAGATCAAGTAAATACGGATGAATGGATTGACAAATGTAAACCCTACGAATATCAGTGGGAGGCTTATCAGCTTATTCGTCAGGCATTTGAATCAAAACAAACTCTTTGTTTATTTCTCGTTACTCCCACTGGCAGCGGCAAAACCCTAGCAGCTTACGCACACAGCATCAAAACTGGGCTACCCATGTTTGGTACCTATCCAACGAATGAGTTACTTGCTGATCAAGAACGAGCATTATCTCAGGAATACCAACGCACAGGTAAAAATCGAATCATGAAAGTAGACAGTGCTGCATTAGATGAAATGCAAGTTGCGTATAACCTAAAGCGGCATAGTCAAACCTTAGAAACGCTTTTGAACCAGTGCCCAATTCTTCTCACTAATCCAGATATTCTGTTTTACATCATTTTTGGCTTATATCCAACAATCAACAGTCTTCGCGAGAGGCTTTGGGCATTGGTAGGTAGTATCTACCGTCTGTTTGCCTTCGATGAATTTCACCTCTATAACGTGAAACAGCAAGCGGATGTTGCTTTTTTTATCGGCGCGTTACACGCGATCAACCCTAACGTGGGTCGTGTATTTATCTTTGCCTCTGCAACACCAGATTTAGAAATGGTAGAGCTGCTTCGGAACAAGTTGGGGTTTGGAGATAGAGTTAAAGTAGTTGAATGTAAACCCTCCCAAAAGCCTTCATCGCACACGGTTGCTCATCCAGTTCATCTAACCTTAGTTCCAACTGAACTCGATCGATGGCAAGGCTTAACTGCTTTAGATAGCTCTTTTGAGACAATTCTATCCTTTAATAAACAATTTCCTGCCACTCGCTATGTCGCTGTTTTTGATGCAGTAGCAGCAGCGATCGGTGCAGCAAGACGCTTTCGTGAGTTTTTTACAGCAGACTTAGTTGGTGAGATCCATGGACTTAGTTCCGAAGCGATGCGTCGTGAGGCATTAGCACGTAAGGTTACAGTTGGCACATCCACAATAGAAGTTGGTGTAGATTTCAAAGATGATTACGAAAAAGACTTTCTTATCTTTGAAGCACGTACAAGCAGTCAGTTTCTTCAGCGATTTGGGAGACTTGCTCGACACGAAAAGAAATTGAAAATTCCTAATCAAGCTTTGGCTTTTGTTCCTGCATATGTCTGTAATTTCTTTGTTGAACGTTTGAAAGACAAAATAGACCTGTCTCGTAATGAACTTCGAGAACTTGTAGATGAAGCTTATCGTCAACCCCAAGAGTTTCGAGGTTATTTGAAAAAACACGCACCAGTAGAAATGGTTGAGGCTACAAATCTTGTACTTGGAATGTTTCAACCAGATGAGAAGCCATCTATTCAGCAAGGGATAACCTCTGTAGTTGAAACTTTAACCGATAATACAGGTCGCCAAGCACGAGCCAAGCGACGTGAGTATGAAGAAAATCAAATTTTGAAACCCTTACTGACGTTTCGAGGAAGTAGCTTAGAGGCTGCGATACTTGATGAGCGGGGTGAAGACTCCGGTTTTCCAGCAAAACGATATGATGTGATGTTTCTGTTACGACGTGGCATCTTTGAGGAGCTAAGCGAAGAAGACTTCAAGAATAAATTAAGTCGAATTGAACAGAAGTGCCCGGAGTGGGCTTATGAAGTTAATCGAGAAAAAGGATATGCCAAACTCATTGAGTCTTCATCGGTAAATTTACTTGGTGTGTATGGCTTTTTTAGGCTCATTGGATTATTGCACGATAGTGAAAAAACACGACGGGTTTGGTTTGAGATTGCCGAAGAAGATCTTTGGGGTAAGAGCGGAAAAGTAACGGTGATTGAACGTTTGTCTGTAAAAACTGATCCTCGATTGCCAATTCGTCTTTTTGAGAGTATTATGAGCCGTAAAAAAATCGTTGCCTGGATTATTGATAGACATCCCAACAGCATCAGGTTTGGTCGTGCTTTACCCCCGTTATTTGCCATATATGAACTGAAAGTAATACAGACAGGAGGCAGTTATATGCGGCAACCTTGGAGTATTGCTTTTAACCAAGATGCCTTTTTTCTAGATAGCTTGCCCTGGAATCTAAGAAAATCTGCCGATGTAATGGTTGTTTAACTATCAGTATTTACCAATTTTAATCTTTGATTTTGTCCTCCACTATGAACACCCTTAACACTCTCAAAGCCGCATCTACAACTCTGGCATCTACCTATCCAGATCTCAAACTCCTTGTCCTCTTTGGCTCCAGGGCCAGAGGTGGAGCAGATCCTAGTAGTGACTGGGACTTTGCCTTTCTCCCAGAATCCGATCGCCCAACCGAACATAAACCCTTCTGGTTTCCCGGTTCCGACCTGCTAGATATACTCTGTAAGGTGCTGAATGTGTCCGAAGACGCGATCGACCTTGTAGACTTAAGCACTTGCTCAGATATTATTGCCCACTTTGTTGCTCGCGATGGACAGGTGATTTATGAAAAAACACCAGGGGAATTTGTCCTGTTTCAGCAGCGCGCCCTTAAAACTAAGGCTGAATTAAAACAGTATCGCCATACCCAACGTGAAAAAGTGCTTCAAACATTACAACGGTGGGGCGTATGAGCCAGCTAGACCCAGAGGCGATCGCTCAAAAACTCAGTCGCATGGTTGACCGAATTGATCGACTCAAACAGTTTGAGGGTCTCTCGCTTGAGGATTATTTACAAGATGACCTTAAGCAAGCTGCGATCGAACGTCTCCTGGAAACAGTAATTGATGCTGCTCTTAGCATTAACAAAACCTTACTCAAGCGTGGTGCTGGAATCATACCCGCCGATTCTGAATCCTTCAAAAACTTTGAGTCCTTCATCCTCATGGGCGACAACGGTTTTATTGCTACAGAACTTGCCACCCAACTTGCTCCATCAGGGGGTTTCCGTAACGTTTTGGCTCACGAGTATGACGACATTAATCCAGCTCAGGTTTACACCGCCCTTCAAATGGCACTTAGTCAATATCCCCAATACGTTAAAGCGATTCAAGACTACCTCGACACTCTACAGGAAGACTAATAGAAATGCCCCATCGCTTGATTCTCAACCTGGTTCCAACTTCCCCTATCAATAAATTCAGAACTCCTCCATGTACCCTCCCACTGATGGCCTGATTCGGGATATTCACTTGCAAGGTCATTACTATGAATCTGAGGGGTTGAAAATTCCGGCTCGAATGGCGTATCGGTTTAGCGGTTAATTACCAGAGGTAAAAAACAGTGGCAGTTCAGATTTTGAGGAAAAAGTTTACGGTGGGTCAGTACCATCAAATGATTGAGTCAGGAATTTTGACCGATCGCGATCGGGTTGAATTACTAAACGGAGAAATTATTGAAATGTCACCTGTGGGTAGACGGCACGCGGCCTGTGTAGATCGTCTTACTGAATTATTGATTTTGCAATTGGCATCAAGAGCGATCGTTCGTGCCCAAAACCCCATTCGCCTCAGCAATGATTCTGAACCCCAACCCGATATCGCTATCCTCAGACGACGAGATGATTTCTATGCCACGGGTCATCCTCAACCAGCAGATATTTTTTTAGTGATTGAAGTTGCAGATACCACGATTGAGTTCGATCGAGACATTAAGATTCCAAACTATGCTCAAGAAAATATTCCTGAAGCCTGGTTGATTGATCTCAATGCTGCAGTGGAGATTTTCCAAGAACCTACAGCACAGGGCTACCTGAAGTATCAGCGTCTACAGGCAGGACAAAGACTAACGATTTCAAATTTTCCAGACGTGCAGATCAGTGTTGACCAAATTTTGAGTTAGCTACTCCTCAGTGATCGTTTTAGCCATCTAATTTGCAGCATTGAAGCGATCGTCCAAAAACTGAGACGTATAGAGGAAGACTAAAAGCCATGCCCCATAGCCTGATTCTCAACCTTGTTCCTACCTCACCCATCCCACCCGGCTATCTGACTGGAAAACATCTTCATGCCCTCTTCCTGACCCTCGTTAGTTCTGTCGATAAACCCCTGGGCGATCGCCTGCATGAGCAAAAAACCGATAAAGCCTTTACGCTCAGTCCCCTCCAAATCACCAAACAATCTGGACGAGACCATTTATTGCAGTGGGAGCATTCCCGTCCAGTTCCGGTTGGAACACCCTGTTGGTGGCGTATTGCTCTTTTAGACGATACGTTGTTTGGCAACCTAACCAGACTCTGGCTCAATCTCAACCCTAACCATCCCTGGCATTTGGGGCCAGCCGATCTTCAGATTACTAGCGTTTTAGGTACACCCCAATCCACGCAACCCTGGGCAAATTTTTCCACCTATACCCAACTTTATGAACAAGCCTCTGATCATGAGCGACAAATTGACTTGATTTTTTGTACCCCAACCGCTTTCCGACAAGGCCAGTTCGACTGTGCCCTACCCACCCGTGAACACGTTTTTAATAGCCTGAGACGACGCTGGAATCAATATAGTGGCATCGAATTTCCTGAAACCTTATTAGAACCCATTTTCCCCAGTTTCTTCGACATTCGCACCCAACTTGTTGCGGATTCTCGCAGTAAATTCATCGGTTGTGTAGGAGCAATGAATTTTCGCATTTTAGGGGAAGTTGATCCTCTCACGATTAAGCAAATTAATACGCTGGCTGATTTCGCCCTTTACAGCGGTATTGGCCGCAAAACAACGATGGGTATGGGCATGGCAAGACGGCTACAAGCCTTACGCAGTTAATCGATTTAGCTCAACCTCACCCCATTTATCCTGATCTTCATGATGGAACCAGACTACGTTCCGATCGCAGCACTCAATCATTACAACTACTGCCCCCATCGCTGTTGGCGCATGTTCTGCATTGGCGACTTCACTAACAACCAGTACACGATCGAAGGCACCAGCTTGCACGATCGCGTTCATACCGTCGGTGAGGGACACCGGGAAGACACCTGGCAAATTCGAGCTGTGTGGTTGAAGTCGGAACGGTACGGCTTGATCGGTAAAGCGGATTTAATTGAAGCTGAGGATGGGCAGTGGTATCCGGTGGAGTACAAACGCAGCCATCGGGGAGAGTTTGACAATGATGCACTCCAGGTTTGTGCTCAAGCCTTATGCCTGGAGGAAATGACCGGACAGTCGGTGCAGATCGGCTACCTCTACTATGCCCAGTCGCATCAACGGCAGTTGGTAACCCTCTCAGAGGAGTTGCGACAGGAGACGATCGCCACATTGGGTGCAGTTCGGACACTATTGCAAACCGGAATCATGCCCAAAGCAATTTATACGCCCCGTTGTAAAGGGTGCAGCCTATTTCAAGCCTGTATGCCTCAGGCAGCGGAAAAGGTGGGCCGATATCGCGAAACCAGTTAACCAAAGGAGAAAACAATGGGAACGGTTTACATTACTCAGGATGACGCATTTATTGGCAAAACCGATGAACGGCTCCAGGTGCGATCGCAGAAGAAAACTTTGTTGGATGTCCCCATGATAAAGGTGGATGGGGTGGTAGTCCTGGGTCGCGCTACCATTTCCCCAGCGGCCCTGATTGAGTTATTAGAACGCAAAATTCCACTCAGTTTCCTAACGGGAACGGGGCGCTTTTTAGGACGATTAGAACCACCTCTAACCAAAAATATCTTTGTGCGATCGGCCCAGTGGAAAGCAGCGGAGAATTCGCCGCAGGCAGTTCATGTGGTCAGGAGCTTTGTTCGCGGCAAACTCAAAAACTATCGCAATACCCTAATGCGGGCCCAACGGGAAACTGGAGATCCGAACTCCACTAGCATCTCTAAGTTGGCTGAGGGAATTCATCGTTTAGAGCAGGTAATCGCTCCGATCAACACGACAGAGAACATTGATTCTTTGAGGGGTCTGGAAGGGGCAGGTAGTGCGGCTTATTTTGGTTGCTTTCAATATTTACTTCGAGTGGAAGAGTTTTCGTTTACTACTCGTCAGAAACGCCCACCAACAGATCCGGTCAATGCCCTGTTGAGCTTTGGGTATTCGCTGTTGCGGCATGATGTGGAAAGCGCACTTAATATTGTCGGTTTTGATCCCTACCTGGGTTACTTACACACACAACGCTATGGGCGGCCTTCACTGGCTTTGGATTTAATGGAGGAGTTCCGTCCGTTGGTGGTAGATGCAATGGTGCTGGCGGCAATCAATCGCCGATCGCTCAAGCCTTCTGATTTCACAACTGAACCTTTGAGCCAGGCAGTGTCACTATCGGAGGAAGGTAGACGGACATTTTTACGATCGTACGAACAGAAAAAGCAGTCTCAGTTCAAGCATCCGGTTATGGGTAAACAATGCACCTATCAGGAAGCTTTTGAAATTCAAGCCCGGCTTTTAGCAAAATACTTGATGGGTGAAACGGAGCAATATCCCCCATTAGTGCTGAAGTAGGTTCGAGTCATTCCGCCATCATTTTTTCTTTCAGTCTTCTATATGTACATTGCGATTTCCTACGATATTCCTGAAGATAAACGGCGCACCAAGGTTCATAAGATTCTCAAGTCCTATGGACAATGGATGCAGTATAGTGTTTTTGAATGTGATCTAACTGAAACGCAGTATGCTAAATTGCGATCGCGCCTTAATAAGTTAATTAAACCTGACCAGGACAGCATTCGCTTCTACTTTTTATGTGCCTGTTGCCAATCCAAGATTGAGCGCATTGGGGGTGAGCCGGTCCGGGATGATTCTATTTTTCTCGTTTAATGCGCGGATGGGTAGGTGTTTATGAAAGACTACCATTCTGAAACGCTGAATATCCGTCTAGACAAAGGCTTACAGCCATTTCGGAGTAAACTTAAATCCGCGCAACTGCTCAAAAGCTTACGAGTGTTGAGATCAAGCTTAAATCACTCAGGCCCTTTACCGATGATTCAATCCTGTCAATGCTATAATTGCGTCGATTCGCGCAACAGCACCTTGAAAACTAAATATGTCAAGGCTCCCAGACAACTGGCGTCTCAAAACCTCTAAATCCCTCTCAGGGATTGAAACTTAAGTTGCTCGATCGCCCGATCGTAATCAGGAACATGTCTCAAAACCTCTAAATCCCTCTCAGGGATTGAAACCGACTGGATGAAGGGTTCAGGCAGCAGGTGATAGACCTGGCGTCTCAAAACCTCTAAATCCCTCTCAGGGATTGAAACAGAAATTTGGTGCTGGATTGCTGATAACACACCCCCTGAGGTCTCAAAACCTCTAAATCCCTCTCAGGGATTGAAACGAGTTTTTTCAGTATTTACGACAAAATGACAAACCGGTCTCAAAACCTCTAAATCCCTCTCAGGGATTGAAACGGTTCAGTATTGAGTGTTTTCCCAGGGGAACCCTAGTCTCAAAACCTCTAAATCCCTCTCAGGGATTGAAACGGAATATCCGTATTTCTCCATCAGCCGACGAATAGTCTCAAAACCTCTAAATCCCTCTCAGGGATTGAAACAAAACCTGGAACGTTCCAAAACTTAACTTTGTAGCGTCTCAAAACCTCTAAATCCCTCTCAGGGATTGAAACAGGCAGTCATTCAGAAAATCAACGCTGATACCCAGGGTCTCAAAACCTCTAAATCCCTCTCAGGGATTGAAACGAGGGGAACTCCAGTTTTCCTGCATCAGGTGCAAGTCTCAAAACCTCTAAATCCCTCTCAGGGATTGAAACTTGAAGTGGGCCAGTAGTTCAGGAATGCTGCCGTAGTCTCAAAACCTCTAAATCCCTCTCAGGGATTGAAACATATTAGATCCACTGGTTCTGACTCCAGAATTAGGATGTCTCAAAACCTCTAAATCCCTCTCAGGGATTGAAACTTTCGGATTGAGTCCGAGGGGTTTCTACTTCTATGGTCTCAAAACCTCTAAATCCCTCTCAGGGATTGAAACAGAGGGGCTATTTGCCCTACAGGTCTTATCAGTGGGTCTCAAAACCTCTAAATCCCTCTCAGGGATTGAAACCTGCAGCCGGTTCTTTAATGCCCCGATCCGGGTCGTCTCAAAACCTCTAAATCCCTCTCAGGGATTGAAACTTATAAGTGCCGAATTGATTATTTTCTGATATTAGTCTCAAAACCTCTAAATCCCTCTCAGGGATTGAAACCATTAGGGGGCCGGCGGAAAAAGTTAACCCCAGCTGTCTCAAAACCTCTAAATCCCTCTCAGGGATTGAAACTTTACGGACCCAGGGCACCAGCAAAGATATCCCAGGTCTCAAAACCTCTAAATCCCTCTCAGGGATTGAAACAGAAGTTTTAGGGATGCCGCCCCCGGCAATGAGAGGTCTCAAAACCTCTAAATCCCTCTCAGGGATTGAAACTGCCAGCCTATAGAGCCGGGGATGTTTGGGGAGTAGGTCTCAAAACCTCTAAATCCCTCTCAGGGATTGAAACTTATCTCAACTGCAACACTGGCTATAAACACCTGGTGTCTCAAAACCTCTAAATCCCTCTCAGGGATTGAAACGGCCGATACGGTTGATCCTGGGGTTCCCCCCTCGTAAGGTCTCAAAACCTCTAAATCCCTCTCAGGGATTGAAACTTATCTGCCCAAAAAAATACCCCTACGCCAATAGGTCTCAAAACCTCTAAATCCCTCTCAGGGATTGAAACTCTTTTTGATTCTCTGGGGGATAAGGTTGCTTTAGAGTCTCAAAACCTCTAAATCCCTCTCAGGGATTGAAACGTGAGTATTTGGGATGTAGAGGTCAAATAGTTCGTTCGTCTCAAAACCTCTAAATCCCTCTCAGGGATTGAAACAGGTTAACCACAATGGGGGCCCGAGGGTTGTTCTGGTCTCAAAACCTCTAAATCCCTCTCAGGGATTGAAACGGAACGCGCTTTAGCCACGGAATAACGCGGCCTCGTCTCAAAACCTCTAAATCCCTCTCAGGGATTGAAACGTAAACCTCATACTGGGCAGCAGATTTCAGAATTCGTCTCAAAACCTCTAAATCCCTCTCAGGGATTGAAACCAACCTTAAATCCTGTTCTCAAGACTGACTTTTTTTGTCTCAAAACCTCTAAATCCCTCTCAGGGATTGAAACTGGAGATCGTTTCCAGTTGCTCCATTTTTTGGCGGTCTCAAAACCTCTAAATCCCTCTCAGGGATTGAAACGATCGATCGCCTTTACCCAGTGGGCAATTGCCTGGGTCTCAAAACCTCTAAATCCCTCTCAGGGATTGAAACATGCTCTTTACTGGTGTAAAACGACTCTCGCGGGACGTCTCAAAACCTCTAAATCCCTCTCAGGGATTGAAACCATTTTCAATAACAATTACCAAGTCGATAGCGTCGTCTCAAAACCTCTAAATCCCTCTCAGGGATTGAAACTGGCAAGGGCGGAGGCAAACAGTGAAACCTAAACTGTCTCAAAACCTCTAAATCCCTCTCAGGGATTGAAACTGGTGATATTGGCTTTGGCTATGCCGTTGCTGTTCGTCTCAAAACCTCTAAATCCCTCTCAGGGATTGAAACCGATCGCCCGGTTCAGTCCAGCGAGAATCAGTTAGGTCTCAAAACCTCTAAATCCCTCTCAGGGATTGAAACGTACAGATTGGCATTGATCGCCACATCCAGTTTGTAGTCTCAAAACCTCTAAATCCCTCTCAGGGATTGAAACCTCAATGCCAACCGTAATCAACCCCGCAAGAATCTGGGTCTCAAAACCTCTAAATCCCTCTCAGGGATTGAAACCGCCTAGGTCGTAGATGTTTCGGAAACTACCCACAAGTCTCAAAACCTCTAAATCCCTCTCAGGGATTGAAACAGTTGGTTCACGCAACTTCCTCCCTGGCTAATTCGTCTCAAAACCTCTAAATCCCTCTCAGGGATTGAAACCCAGAATGGCCTGGCTATCCACATCGCTGACGGGCGTCTCAAAACCTCTAAATCCCTCTCAGGGATTGAAACTTTGTTTTGCTGTGGAGTGACGGGTGGAGTATTAGGGTCTCAAAACCTCTAAATCCCTCTCAGGGATTGAAACATAATGGCGGATCACATGCTCCTGGAAGGTGAGCCGTCTCAAAACCTCTAAATCCCTCTCAGGGATTGAAACATAAGACTTGTCTACCTCGGTGACATAGCCATTGCGTCTCAAAACCTCTAAATCCCTCTCAGGGATTGAAACGGGATTATCCAAAGGAGGCAGTATGCTGGCCGCTAGGTCTCAAAACCTCTAAATCCCTCTCAGGGATTGAAACTACCTTGCCACTTTCACTTAAATACGGGTACTTGTGTCTCAAAACCTCTAAATCCCTCTCAGGGATTGAAACATCTTTGGAACCTCTTGAACTGTGCAGATAGGGAGGTCTCAAAACCTCTAAATCCCTCTCAGGGATTGAAACTAAATGGCGATCACAACATCCGAAGGAGACAGGGGAAGTCTCAAAACCTCTAAATCCCTCTCAGGGATTGAAACACGGATTCAGTTGGCTAGGGTTGCTGCTGGCCTGAGTCTCAAAACCTCTAAATCCCTCTCAGGGATTGAAACTTATGAGCAGCGGTCATTGCTGCGGGATTGAAGATGTCTCAAAACCTCTAAATCCCTCTCAGGGATTGAAACAGCTCCAATCGAGGTGTCGGATGTCGATCGACAGCGGTCTCAAAACCTCTAAATCCCTCTCAGGGATTGAAACGATATGGAGTCTATACAACCTAGCTAAAGGAGACGGTCTCAAAACCTCTAAATCCCTCTCAGGGATTGAAACGTTAGCTCTGATCCCAACGCTTTAATTCGATTCCTGTCTCAAAACCTCTAAATCCCTCTCAGGGATTGAAACCGCAATGATTGACAAAGATGCAGCCCTGGAATATTGTCTCAAAACCTCTAAATCCCTCTCAGGGATTGAAACAATTCCGATCTGCGCTTCAGCGATCGCAATCGGCCCCATGTCTCAAAACCTCTAAATCCCTCTCAGGGATTGAAACCGATCGGTGACCTGTTAGTGCTGCGGGGTGCTTGAGGTCTCAAAACCTCTAAATCCCTCTCAGGGATTGAAACAAGGGGGTAGATAACAATCCGCTCTTTGTTGGTATGTCTCAAAACCTCTAAATCCCTCTCAGGGATTGAAACCAGGGTATGCCGGGGGGCGGCGATAGGCTTTCGATGTCTCAAAACCTCTAAATCCCTCTCAGGGATTGAAACCGGTTTTGTAGTAGCGATCCAGGAAGTCGGCAACAGTCTCAAAACCTCTAAATCCCTCTCAGGGATTGAAACAGCAGTACATCTTTGAACCAGATAAATTCCCAGGTGTCTCAAAACCTCTAAATCCCTCTCAGGGATTGAAACGAGGTAGTAACCATTACCTGCTGCTGCATTAAAGTGTCTCAAAACCTCTAAATCCCTCTCAGGGATTGAAACTGTGAAGTAACTGGGGGCGATCGAATCTAGAGCCATCGTCTCAAAACCTCTAAATCCCTCTCAGGGATTGAAACATGGGATGCCTAGATACTTGCTCTACCAGGATAGCAGTCTCAAAACCTCTAAATCCCTCTCAGGGATTGAAACTTGTGATGGGGTGGATTCAGCCAGCATTTGGCATCGTCTCAAAACCTCTAAATCCCTCTCAGGGATTGAAACAAGTGCTCATTAGGGGGCCACCTTTTCGAGTTCAAGTCTCAAAACCTCTAAATCCCTCTCAGGGATTGAAACCTTTTGTTTTGGAACACAGGAACGCCGCCAGCACGACAGGGGTCTCAAAACCTCTAAATCCCTCTCAGGGATTGAAACGGTCGAAAATTAATTGCCGCATGACTTAGAACGCACTCCAAGTCTCAAAACCTCTAAATCCCTCTCAGGGATTGAAACCAACAGGAGAAAGAGCGGTGGGATAAAGCCTTTCCCGGTCTCAAAACCTCTAAATCCCTCTCAGGGATTGAAACCAGGTCTTTATTCAGTTGTTTTGCCCCGAACCCTTCGTCTCAAAACCTCTAAATCCCTCTCAGGGATTGAAACCTGGAGGGGGCATAGAGTTCTGGATCAAAATAATCGTCTCAAAACCTCTAAATCCCTCTCAGGGATTGAAACCCTTAAACTGGAATCTTCTTTTTCGGCAGACTCTGGTCTCAAAACCTCTAAATCCCTCTCAGGGATTGAAACCTGAGGTCGGTCGTGACTGGGGAGCTTTCCCCCGATGTCTCAAAACCTCTAAATCCCTCTCAGGGATTGAAACTAGCCGCTCATGCCAGTTGGGAATCGAAAAGGAAAGATGTCTCAAAACCTCTAAATCCCTCTCAGGGATTGAAACAACAATGACTCTGGAAGAAAAGTTGCCTCAGGGTGCGTCTCAAAACCTCTAAATCCCTCTCAGGGATTGAAACTGAAACCTACAACCGATTCATCCGCTGGGGATACCGTCTCAAAACCTCTAAATCCCTCTCAGGGATTGAAACTACGATCGCCCCCCGTTCTGCCTGGTAGACAGCATGGTCTCAAAACCTCTAAATCCCTCTCAGGGATTGAAACTCTTCATCCGCACCAGCAGCAGATGGATCGCTCAAGTCTCAAAACCTCTAAATCCCTCTCAGGGATTGAAACACTTGCAAGGCGGTGCTGCTGTCGTTGTCGCCTCGTCTCAAAACCTCTAAATCCCTCTCAGGGATTGAAACTTATCATATTCACCCAGCACAAGTAGGTTTTTGTGGTCTCAAAACCTCTAAATCCCTCTCAGGGATTGAAACTAACAATACCTATTGCTCTGTGCTAATTACCGTTGTCTCAAAACCTCTAAATCCCTCTCAGGGATTGAAACCGCCTGAATCATGCCACGCACTCTTCAGCAACAAGCGTCTCAAAACCTCTAAATCCCTCTCAGGGATTGAAACTGCCTACTAAGTTCCACCCTTCGGGCTGCTGCTCGAGTCTCAAAACCTCTAAATCCCTCTCAGGGATTGAAACCAATGCCTACCAGGATGTCACTGACTACATGATTGTCTCAAAACCTCTAAATCCCTCTCAGGGATTGAAACAAAAAGGTTGCAGCGGGCCAAAGCTCTCCCAGAAGTCTCAAAACCTCTAAATCCCTCTCAGGGATTGAAACGCTTTACCCTGCCAGCCAAACAGAGATTCACTGGAGTCTCAAAACCTCTAAATCCCTCTCAGGGATTGAAACGGATGCTCAGCGGATTAGAGGGGAACTTGGATATTGTCTCAAAACCTCTAAATCCCTCTCAGGGATTGAAACACGGTCCCCGCTTCCGTTGGCTCAAAGCTCAAATCAGTCTCAAAACCTCTAAATCCCTCTCAGGGATTGAAACTTTTACAATTGGAACTGGGGAAGCTTTTAGAGTATGGTCTCAAAACCTCTAAATCCCTCTCAGGGATTGAAACGCATCATTGCCACGGAGAATCCCTAAATATCGAGAGTCTCAAAACCTCTAAATCCCTCTCAGGGATTGAAACTTTTCTGCGGGGAGGCGATCGGCGTGAGTGGTGACCAGGTAGCGCATGATAGCAGGGGAAGAAGGGTAGGGGGTTAAGATCAGGGGGAAAGGGATTTAGCAAGACCAGTGATGAAGGAGACGTTCTTATGGTCGTACAAATTCCGATTCGGCGTATCCAGGTTCCAACGGGACAACGAGTTCTGTTGAATCAAGACCCACCCCCCGATCTGGCCTTGGAGATTGATGTCACCAGCCAGTCCCTTGATCGCTTTCCCATCTATGCCCGTCTGGAGGTGCCTGAACTCTGGTGCTACGACAGCAGAAATCTTAAAATCTATCATCTCCAGAATGAACAATATATTGAAGTTCCCCAAAGTGCTATCTTTCCGCAACTGGATATTAGCGCATTACCCCAACTGATTGAAGCAAATCGAGCGGCGGGACGACTGGCATTTCGGCGATCGGTGAGAGCCTGGGTTAAGGAACAAATTCTGTAGAGAGGTAAGATTTATGGTTACACTACAGCTTCGCCAATTAGATGTTCCACCAGGGCAAAGGGTGCTGTTTCATGACGTAGGATGGGACGAATTTGAAGCCATTCTAGAAGAGTTAGGAAAACATCGGAGTGCAAGAATTGCTTACGATAACGGAGTTATAGAAATTATGGCTCCACTACCTATTCATGAAGATGACAAAGAAATTGTCAGTGACCTACTCAAAGCTTTTCTAGAGGAGTTAGATATTGAATTTAGAACACTGGGTTCTACGACCTTTAAGAACGAAGTGATGCTGAAAGGCATTGAACCTGATCAGTGTTTCTATATTCAGGGCGATCTCATTCAAATCTATTATCTTCAATCAGGACAATACATCGAAGTAGAAGACAGTCCAACGTTTTCAGGCTGGTATCTCCATACGGTAATTCCTGGTTATGTGAAACAAAGTCGGACGATCGGGCGGAACAAGATGATGAAAGCTTTTCGAGCCTGGGTTAATGCAGAACTAGAAAAGCGAAGCTGAAGGGCGATCGCCTCCAAAAAAGCTAACAAATAAATAAAAATTCTGAATGATGAATTCAGGTTAAGAAATCAACCTCTTCGTAAAGCAGATCAATAGGAAATTGAAAATTAATACTGGTGAGTTGGATTGTATCACCTGCTGTGTAGGGAGTCAGTTCCCATTTATCCTGTTTATTCAAGCAAAAGAGGTCTACACCGATTTGTTCAGAACTAATTAGAACGTACTCGCGTAGGCTTTCAAGACGGCGATATTGACTGAATTTACTACCACGGTCGTATGCCTCAGTGGTTTGAGACAAAACTTCCACCACCAGGCAGGGAAATTGAACAAATTTGATCGCACGACGATCGCCCTCATTACAGGTAACCAGCACATCAGGATAAAAAAATGGCCCCTGTTCCGTAATCCCAACTTTGGCATCGGCTCCTAATACACGACAGGTAGTCCCCCGGACATGGTTTCGCAGGGCTGCAATTAGATTGATGGCGATCGCATTGTGGGGAATAGTTCCCCCCGTCATCGCATAGGCTTCACCGTCCAAATATTCATACTTAAGCTCCTGTTGGGCTTCCCAATCCAGATAGGTGGCTGGAGACATGAAATGTTGGTCAGGTGATGCAATCATAGTAGTTCAATTTCCAGGATGAGCCTGGGTAGCCCCTTCTAGAAAAGCGATCACTTAAAGTCCTCATGTTCTGGAGCATTCAACCCCTCTTGCAATTTCATCAGCACCGTGGCCATATCGCCCATCAGCAGTGCAGGCATCGCCAGCCATAGCCCTGGAAAGACCCGACTGCGGAGCATACCCTGATCATCGGCAGCTAATGAGATGTATTCATCTGCTTGTAGCATAAACCAATCAAACTGTTGCTCTAAGGTACGCCAGACCAGATACTCCTGGACATGATTGCGTCGATAGACAAGCTTTTTGTCATGGAGATCAATCGCTGCACTACTGGCTGCAATTTCTACGACTAACTCGGGCGCACCCTCAATGTAATCATCTACCCCGATGGTCGCTTGCCGACCGGGGACAAATAGGACGGCATCCGGCTGCAGTTCGTTATTAAAATCCAATCGTACTGTAGGGCTATCACCGAGAACAATTCCGGGGGTAAAGGCGCGGTAGGTTCCTAACCAGGTCATTAACAGTCCGTGGGGTTCACTATGACTTCTAATTCGGAGTGGGGATGCCATATAAGTTACCCCTTCGATTAATTCCGCTTTCTTAAGATGAGGCATTGCCTGATAGCGCTGCTCGAATTCATATCGAGACAAACGATCTCCATTCTCCAACGGCGGAATTGACGAAATCGATGAAGCTGACGTCAAAGAAGTAAGCATCAATAGAGAATCCAACCCTATTTCATAAGTATGGCACGAGGATGGGGCAGCATAAGAGGGCGATTACGACTAGAGGTAGCTAGAAAATTTGTCCTAACTTTTCACGTAATTCGCTAACAGCTGCATTCATTTGTTCGGGTGTATGACACATTGTTTCAATGGAAACAGCCATACTTTCTCTATCACTATCATAAAGGCATAGCCAGAGAACTTTTCGACCATCGTCAAGTTCTCGTGGTGCTCCCTTAACATTATTTGGGCCAGCAGAGGTGTTGATTACGGCGGACACAGCCTGGGTGCTCAGGGATGAAATTGAAGCGCCCCGCTTACAGGCTGAAGAATTGGTGGGGGGACGGGATCAATTTTTCCAGCTTTACCGCCATCCCACTCCCACCTCCGCACCTCTGGGCCAGGTAGCGATGATGGTTTTTTGTGCCCGTGGGTACGGACTCTATGCCAATCTGACCCGGTTTGTTTGTTTTGGCCCCCTTTTTGGGCAACAACAGCAACTCCACCAACAGATGCGTGAAATTGAAGCAGCCGCTTTAGATCAATGCCAGATGGGTGTGCCGTTGCAACATATTTTTAGCAGGCTGAAACAGGGCTATGAACAACAGGGGTATCCAAATGCTATTCACGAACACCATCAGGGGGGCACCAACGGCTATCTGGCCAGGGAAATTGTTGCCACCTCTGAAACCACAGCCACCTTACAGCCGGGAATGGCGATCGCCTGGAATCCAAGTTTACAGGGAGCCAAGATTGAAGATACCTTTCTGATTCTGGAGCAGGGTCAGTTGGAAAATCTTACGCTTGAGCCCGACTGGCCAAACGTTACTGTTCACGATCGTCCCCGCCCTCTTCCCCTAGAAATTGTTTGATCATGAGCTTTCAAGACATTTTTCATAGTCAACCCCAGGTTCAAGCCAGCGCACCGGGACGGGTAAACCTGTTGGGAGAGCATACGGACTACAACGATGGGTTTGTCCTACCCACAGCGATCCCCCAACAAACGACCGTAGACCTGGGTTACAGCTCAGACGATCGCCATCACTTTTTTTCCCATGAACTGGGAGAACTGGTGAGCCTGAGGACAACTGATCTTCTCAATGGTTTTGCCAGCTATCTCATTGGTTGCATCCGTGCCCTGGAACAGCAGGCCATAACGATCCCAGCCCTGAATGTCTATGTGGCCTCCACCGTCCCGATCGGCTCCGGGCTTTCCAGCAGTGCTGCCCTGGAAGTGGCGATGTTACGGGGACTGCGAACCATGCTGGCTCTGAGTTTAACGGATATGCAAATTGCCCAACTGGGACAGCAGGCAGAACGGGACTATGCTGGAGTTCAGTGTGGAATTATGGATCAGATGGCTGCTAGCCTGGCCGATCAGCAACACTTACTCTTCCTCGATACCCGCACCCTGGACTATCAACTCCTCCCCCTACCGGAGGGTGCAGAAATTCTAGTGATGGATAGTGGCATTCCCCGCACCCTGGCAAGTAGTGGTTACAATCAGCGGCGGTCAGAATGTGAAGCTGCAGTACAACAATTAGGGGTAAAAGCCCTGCGGGATATTGATGATCTCCAGGCGATCGCCCCTCTCCCTCCACCGCTCCAACAGCGGGCCAGACACGTAATTACTGAAAACCAGCGGGTTCTGCAGGCCCGGCAGGGAGTATCGGCAGAGCAGTTTGGTGAACTGATGAATGCCTCCCATGCCAGTTTGCGGGATGATTATCAGGTGTCGATCGCTGGACTTGATCTGCTAGTTTCATTGTTGCAACAACATGCCGCTGTGTTTGGAGCCAGACTGACAGGAGCGGGGTTTGGTGGAGCCTGTGTTGCTCTGGTAGCTGCGGGCAAGGCCAAGGCGATCGCGGAGCAAACCCTGGTTCACTATGAACAAGCAGGCTATCACGGCCGCACTCTTTTACCCAATGTCAGCCCAACTTTAAGCTAACCTCAGATGGTTTGAAGCTTGACTAAAGCAGTGCTTACACCTTTGCCAAGGTAGATTTAGGCTGTCGCTGAGGTTTGTAATATTGCTGATATTTGCGCGGCGCATCCTTCCAGCCATTGGCAATCAGACCCGCAACCAGAATAGGTGAGAGTCTTAGAGATTCAAGGGTTGAAATGAAGGCAGAACGATCGGTATTGCCTAAACCAATCACCAATGCCATACCATCAGTTTTAGTAGCCAACAAGCTGGCATCCGCTAGGTCACAGGTGGGGGGAGTATCATAGATGACCAGATCAAAAGCATTCTCAAATTGTTGCATCAGTTCTGCCATCCGTTCAGAAGAAAGCAGGCTGACCGGGTCCGGTGGAAGTTGCCCTGGGGTTAAAACATACAAAAAAGATTCCTCAGAAATCTGCTGGATAGCTTGCCTATAGTGAATATTACTTGCCATTAAGTCACTTAAGCCCTTTTCATTAGACAAGTTCAGCCGTTTATGAATATCTGGTTTGCGTAAGTCAGCATCAACTAAAAGAACCCGATGCCCCATCGATGCAGCGACCCGGGCCAGGTTAATTGCTACTGTTGTTTTACCGTCATTAGGGCAAACTGAACTGATGGTTAACGATCGAATGGGGGTGTCGATATTGAAAAGGCAAATACTGGTATAGAGCGATCGAAAGGACTCTAGAATCGTAGATGGGACCAGGTGTTTGAGACTATTACAATTATCAGGCTCAGGCGTAAAGGGGATAATTCCCAGAAACGGCAAATTGGTTTCAGCTTTAACTTCCTCTGGTGTGTAGAATACATTCTTAATTTTATCAATTAGTAAAGCCAACCCCCCTCCCAGGAGTAAACCCATGATGGCCCCGAGCAGAAGACTGCGAATTTTACTTGCTGAGACTACAATTACATTATTGGGGGGAGTCGTCAAAATCCAGGGAACTTCTTTCTGTGCAGCTTCAATGCTAAGTGCTTCACGTTTGGACAGGAATTGGGTCAGATTATTGGTGGCAATCTGTAATTCTAGCTGTAAATCATTATACTCGCGCGTTCTAACGGCCATTTGCTTCAAGTTAGAATTAAGCTGGTGTTCAGCCTGAGTTAAAGCACGATCGCGGACCTCTAACCCTCGGATCTGACTGGACAGCTCATCTAGAACCTGATTAATTTCCTGGTTTAAGAGGGGAATCAGCTTTTCTCGTTGGTCTCTCAAAGCCTGTAAGCCTGGATGGTCACTACTATATAAGGTAGATTCTCGGGAGATTTGACTGTCAAGCTCCTGAATTTGAGCCCGAATTTTTTGATAGTTTTGATTTTGACTAAGTGCTGTAGAGGCTAGAGGAACCCCAGGTTTGAGCAGAGATTGACGCTGTAGATCTGAAAAATTGGCTTTTGCTTCTTTAAGGGCTATATCATTTTCATACTGGCTTTTTTTAACCCCATCAGTCTGGCTAGTAATCTGTTGGCTTTGAAAACTTGGATCAGATAAATTATATTCTTGCCGTAAGTTTTGTAACTTCCGTTGTAAGTGATCAACCCGCTGCCTGAGCAAGGGGAGCTGTTGATCCAGGAACCGGATACCCTGAATGATGTCTTTTTGGCGGCTCTCCAAACTATACTTCAGGTATGCTTGAGCAATGGTATGCAGTACAAGTTTAACTTTGCCTTGATCGATATCTGTGTAACTGACCCTGAGAATATCTGTATCTTTGGGGTTTTCGAGCGTCAACGCCTCAACCAGTGACTTATAGTTTATATCTGGATATTGCAGGCGGAGTTGCTCTATAACGGGTAGAAGTAACTTGGGACTGCTCAGTAAATTTAAGAGAGTTGTATTATTTCCTAGGGATAAAGATTCGGATTTGGTCGCTTTTACCCCCTGGGTCGCCGATGATGCAACTTCACTTTCTACAGAATCTTTCTGTACCCAGAGCTCAAAATTGGCCTGATAGACTTTGGGCTGACGCGACACCCACCCGTAGACCAGCACAACGGTGATAGCTGTGATACCTAGAATCACTGGGGTACGGCGACGAAGAACTGTGAGGAGTTGGGCAAAATTCACCCCCCCTTCCAGATTCTGATGACCCATTGGTAGATTAATGCTGCCCCTGGCTCGAACTATTTTCCCACCAGGATCAGAACTTGGATTAGACTCATCATCGATTTTCATCAGGGCCTCGAAGTTATTCAATTAAATGGGATTTAATGCTACGAGTGTCGCAGGAGTATTGTTATTGCTACAACATAGTTTAGGGCTTTTATCTTCACCAGCAACCTGGCTGTTTTGCTGCTAATTTCATCTATGAAACTGCAATTGTTTCCACATCATTGTATATCTAATTTTTTAGAGTATATCTATCGCCAGGCAGATCAAAATTGAATAGCACGAGTTTATCTTTATGGGTTGCCCGTGGCGCGATCGCGAATTGCTGCTGCCAAAATCAAGGACAACCAGAAGGGAAAAATGCCTACCCTGAAGTAGTGCAAACTGGGGATTTGCTTGCTTATCAGTAAATACCAGAAAGGTAGGCTTTAAGATACTCCTTCAGGTAGATTCGGCATTATATCGATGAGATGTTAATGTTTGCCATGTTCAGGTTCACATTCAACCCAAAGAAACAATAGGTGGATCTTGACATGGTTCTTTCTAGGTGGCTTATTGAATCAAAAGCATATCTACCTGTAGACAGGGCTGAAGATACGCCTCAAGAGGGATTCCTTACCTCATCGATAGAATGTTAGTCTTTGCCATGTTAAAACTTTCACTTAAGTCAATCCCGTAGTCTTTTACACACAAATGTGAAGTTAGCGTACTACATTTGATGTGTTCAGTGAAGAAATATTAGTTGAATATAATACTCGCTCGCCTTAGTCATCAGAATGATCGCATTCATTTCTGTTTAATTTGTGTTGTTTACCCTATGAATCAGAATGCTGGACTTACATCAGAAATCTATTCCCGTTAAATCTGTCCTTGGTTTTTCGGTCGCTGCTATACCCTTTAATGATCAACTTAAGCTGATTCTTAATTGGGCGACAAAAGGTAGCAGCAAGATGATTTGTATTGCCAATACCCATATGCTGGTTGAGGCACATCGAAATGAGAAGTTTGCAACAGTGCTCAAGCAAGCTGATCTCGTTACTCCCGATGGTATGCCGCTTGTTTGGATGCTTAGATTTATGGGGGTAACTCGACAAGAGCGAGTAGCTGGCCCTGATGTTTTACCTGCTCTTTGTCACAATGCATCAGAAACAGGAGTGAGCCTATTTTTTATGGGATCTCACAATGAAGTCCTATCACGAATACAAGCCCGTCTCAAGCGTGAATTTCCCAGATTAAAAATTGCCGGAATGCAACCTCTGCCCTTTCGCCCACTGACAGAGGCTGAAGATGATGAACTGGTCAATAGAATTAATGATAGTGGGGCTAAAATCTTACTGGTATCTTTAGGTTGTCCTAAACAGGAGATCTGGATGGCGACCCATAAGGAACGAGTCAAACTGGTAATGATTGGTTTGGGTGCAGCCTTCCCCCTTTATGCCGGATTGAATCGACGGGCTCCTTTCTGGATGCAAAGGGTAGGTTTGGAATGGTTTTACCGCCTGATCCAAGAACCTCGCAGGTTATGGGGACGCTACAGCACGACTATTCCAGCATTTATCTGGCTGGCTCTGAAGCAATTGTTATGGACGGCAAGAAGTACGTGACTTTGTCCATGAATTGACAGTTTGCCTGGTTTGCTGCTCAGAACTTAGCTCTATAGCTTTCTCTCAACTTAATACTAGTTTTATTGAGTAGGCTTTGATGGTCAATTGATCTCAGTCTCTCCAACTCACCCCTAAAGGTTGTAGTAAGTTTACTATTAGGAGGAGAAATGCAGAGAAGGTGTGATCGAAATCGAAAACGTTCAAAAAGACGGGCAATAGTTTGTCCCCAGCATCAATGCTATATCGATAGTGTAAGTGCTAAATACAGGTTATATGCAGATCAGGTGGAACATTTGCAAAAACGTGGTTTTGGCCGCAGAACTTCAATGATGCTGATCGCAACAAATGGAGCTATAACCCTAGAAAACGAGTGGTTGGAAGCATTCTGGTGCCAGGTGTGTCAAGAGACAAATTGGTATCACGTTACCAAAATGGGCGATCGCACCTACCAACTCTCCCTTGCACCAGCCGAACTATGGCAGCAAGTCCAAGGCGTGATTCATCCCCATGGTAATCCATCTGTGAGTGAATATACAAAAAGGCATGCTCGGAGTCAGGCATTAAACCACTTGAAATGGCATCAATATGCTTTCTTGAAATAGGGTTAACCATAAGGTGAAAGGGATAATGCTGCAAGGTCCTTGATTGAACGATCTTGAAATACGGTTCAATTGGTGCTTTGGATTGATAATAGCCCAGCCACAAATTGCTTATCCGAAAGATCTGTCTGGTGTAAATTTTCCTTTTTATTCAATCTTTAACTTAGTACCTTCAACTTAAAAAATGATCATTGATGCTCGATCGCTACCGGCAGATGAGGAATTAAAAACACAGGTATGTATTGTTGGGGCTGGACCCGCTGGTATCACATTGGCCCGTGAGTTTGCTGATCAAGATTTTCAAGTCTATCTACTGGAAAGTGGCGGCTTTGACTTTGACCCCGAAATCCAAGCACTTGCAGATGGAATGGTGATGGGTGATCCGTACCCTAAAGTCAGCGACACCCGTCTGCGTCAGTTTGGCGGCACCTCTCATCTCTGGGAAGGTCAAGTGGGTTACAAGGAATATGGCTTTCGATGCCTTCCCCTTGATGAAATTGATTTTGAACAGCGGGACTGGCTTCCCTACAGTGGTTGGCCCTTTAACAAGGCGCATTTAGATCCGTACTATGCCAGAGCCCATCAGGTCTGCCAGCTTGGTCCCTATGCTTACGATGTGGAACCCTGGGAAAATGAATGGAGGAGCCGACTGCCATTTAAGAGCGATCGCATGACCACCTCCATGAGCCAATACGCGCTCAGATACCCGTTTACCGAGGGTTATCGTGAACAAATCAAGCGGTGTCCAAATATCACAATCATCCTGTATGCCAATGTCGTTGAGATCCTGGCAGATGAAACCAGACAAACCGTTACTCAATTACGGATTGCCTCAGCCCCCAATCGCCATTTCTGGTTAACATCTAAACTTTTTGTTCTGGCGACGGGAGGACTAGAAAATGCGCGCTTACTCCTGGCTTCCCATCAGCAACAAACAGCAGGTTTGGGCAATGATCATGATCTGGTCGGACGTTTTTTTATGGATCGTCCAATTCTAAGCTGTCGTTTGCGTCCCTATCATCGAGCATTATTTGATCAGACTGCTCTGTACGATATTTATCGGCATCAAGGAGCGGCGGTCATGGCCCGGTTGCATCTCTCAGAAGCGGTAATACGCCAGGAAAAGTTAATGAACAATGGGGCGCAACTCTTTCCCAAACCCTTACCCCATCAACGTCAGGCTACTCTTGCTCTGCGTTCTCTAATTCGCTCGATCAAAAATGGCAAGCCTTTAGAGGATAAGTTCAAACATCTGAGGGAGGTGATGCGGGGGAGCGATTATGTGTTCGCCGCAGGGTTCTGGACGGTTTTAAGACAGTTGCCGGGATTGCGGCGGGGAGATTGGTCCTACCTGCCCTACGAAAAATGGCGGTTCTCAGAATTTGAAATTTTCTACCAAATTGAGCAGGCTCCCGATCCCAGTAATCGAGTCACGTTGAGTTCAGAGCGAGATCGCTATGGTCAGCCTAAAACTGAGATCTACTGGCGCTTGAACCCGATCGATATTGAACATGCCACTCGGGTACAGGAGATCTGGGCAGAGGAGTTTGAACGAGCTGGTCTGGGAAAATTGCAGTTTGCCCACAAGCGGGAGGATTGGCAACTGGAAAAAATAGCAATGCACCACCACATGGGCACCACCCGGATGCACCATGATCCCAGGCAGGGGGTTGTTGATGCCAATGCTAAGGTGCATGGAATTACTAATTTATTTGTAGCAGGAAGTTCTGTTTTTCCGACTTCAGGCTATGCTAATCCGACCCTAACGATTATCGCTCTAGCCATTCGATTAGCAGATCAGATCAAAGCATTAATAAAATAACTAAAATTCTTACCGATATTAGCATTTAAGTAGGGGATTCTGGGAACGAGAACATGCGAATAGGGATTGTGGGTGCGAGTGGATTTATTGGTAATCGAGCGATCGAAATGTTGCAGACTGCTGGACATGAGGTGTGTGCAATTGTCCGCTCTACTGACAGTTTGGAACGGCTGGAACAGCAAGATGTAGAAACTAAAATTGCCAGTGCCTTTGAGTCCGATGCTTTGCAAAAAGCCTTTCAAGATTGCGAGGTCATCATTCATTCCATCTTAGGGAGTCCCGGTTTGATTCGTGGCAGTGTAGCCCCAACTTATCAAGCGGCAAAGAAGGCTGGTATCCGCAGACTGATCTATCTCAGTTCAATGACTGTCCATCGATCGGCACCCGCTCCTGGCACCACAGAAGCCAGTCCATTTGTTGAACCTCAGCCATTTCCTGCCCACACTGCCAAAATTGATGCAGAACGCAAACTGATGAAATTGCGGCAGCAAGGGGCCATAGAAGTCGTGATCTTTAGACCTGGAATCGTCTTTGGTCCACGTTCACGCTGGGTCATCGATCTAGCCAATCAGCTCTCTGAAGGAACTGCTTATTTTGTTAATAATGGCAAAGGTATTTGCAATAGTGTCTATATTGATAACCTGATTCATGCCATCCAATTAGCGTTTACTGTGCCTGTAGCTGACGGCGAAGCATTCTTTGTCGGCGATCGTGAACAGGTGACCTGGTTTGATTTCTATCGTCCCTTTGCCGAAGCATTAGGTATTGATCCAACCCAAATCCCTAATCTGATAGCACCTGAGTTTAGCCATAGCTGGAAAGAAAACATTATAGGTTCAGTTTGGAATGCCCAATTCACCCAAAGAGTTTTAGCCAGACTTTCCCCTGATCTGAAGCAGAGAATAGCAAGTTTACGTCGTCCCACCCAAAATGGATATCAACCTTTCCGAAAAACACCTCAGCCTGTTGTAACGGAGATGATGGCAGAATTGCAAGGATCGCAATACAAACTTCCGATCAATAAGGCAGTAAGGCTATTGGGTTATGAGCCGATCGTATCCTTTGAAGAGGGATGCCAGCGTTCAATTGAGTGGCTGGCTAAATCTGGACGATATTCGATCAACCCAAGGCTATCTACACCAAACTATGGTTGATGCAAGTATCAAAATCTAATAAATAATATTTCACTAGAAAGCCATTAAGGTTCAGTAAATTAATGACGAATTTTTGTCATCTCATCCTAACAAAATTCAATGTTAGGAGTTTTCCCGATCTTAAACCTGGGTGTGATCCTACCTGGCTAGAAAGAAGATTTAATCTGTTTGACCAGTATTGTTTTCCATCCGTTTATCATCAATCCAATCAAAGCTTCAAATGGTTGATTTTTTTTGATATTGACACTCCCACGCTTTTCAAAAAACGAATTGAGGCTTATGCCGCGAAGTGGAATAACTTTGTACCAGTATATTTGAGTTGTTCTGTGCCCTATGGGGAATTCCCTCATGCTGTCAGAAAAGTTGTTCGGCGTTATATTCCAGAGCATTGTGAGTACCTGATCACGACCTGGCTAGATAATGATGATGCCATTCATCAAGACTATGTCGAGATGATTCAGAGTAATTTTAACTATCAGAGTAGTGAGACGATTAACTTTATTTTTGGTTATCAACTTTGTGATGGTAAACTTTACCTTGATTTTGAAGTTGCCAATCACTTTATTAGCTTGGTTGAAAAGTACAATCCTGAATCCTTTAATACCTGCCTGTGTAGACCCCATAAAGAGCTTTATCACGTCTGCACCACAGCTCAAAAAGTTCTATGTAAACCTGCCTGGATCGAGGTTGTCCATGGCTCTAACTATATGAATGTCTATCGACGAGGATTCAGAGTGCCAACTGGAAAGATTCTAAAAAATTTCTCTATCACCGTGGATGCTCCAAGCGATCGTGAGCAGTTTGTTCCCTTTATGCTGGAACAGCTCAAGATATTGGTTTTCTTTCCTTACTACTTTATGCGAAAGGTTTATATGCGATTTAAGCATAAGCAACTCGATGAACTGGCCATGAGCAGGTTTTCTGTCAAGTATTACTAACCTCAGATATAGCAATCCTATTTGAGATCCAAACGGGGTAAAGGGGTGGAACCCCTTTTGTGGGGGAACCCCACACCCCCTCCTTCTCAACCTATTTAGGACTGCTATAGATGAATTTATACATTAGATTCTCCATGTCGCTTGCAAGAGAAGAAGTTTGCCGGCCAAATTATGGGCAGCCGCCAAACCAGAACATCTCTGTTCCTTAAGCTTTGTCATAGCCTAACTACTTCATCATTTTGAGATTCAACGATAAGCTCATGAAGATATTGATTACGGGTGGCGCAGGCTTTATTGGGAAGTGGATCATTGAGAGAATCCCTGACCCGATTGAAGTTGTGATTATTGACTCGCTTGATCCACAGGTGCATCCTTTATCTCAAGATTTTCCCCCTGAGCTCAAGGAACGTGCCAAGTGCATTAAAGCAGATATTCAGTCTATTGATGTCCATCGAGATGCGATTGAGGGAACAGATGTTGTCATTCATCTTGCTGCCCAAACTGGAACTGGGCAATCCATGTATGAAATTAGTAAATACGTTCAGCATAATGCCAACGGTACAGCAAAACTATTAGAAAAAATTTCCAAATTAAACCATAAGCCTCATCGAATTGTTCTTGCCTCTAGCCGGGCTGTTTATGGAGAGGGAGCCTACACTGATGGTAAAGATATTTACTATCCCAAGAGCCGTCACCTGGCAGATTTACAAAGGGGACTATGGGAGATCTACGATCCACAGGGGCAACCGTTAAGGTTTTTACCCATGCGGGAAGATCACCTCGCCCGGCCAACATCTGTTTATGGTCTAACTAAACTTTGGCAGGAACAGCTACTTCAGAATTATTGTGATAACCAGAAGATGGATTTAATCACCTTACGCTTTCAAAACGTTTATGGGCCAGGTCAAGAATTGGGTAATCCCTATACAGGCATCATTGGCATTTTCACAAATGCAATTTTTCAGGGTAACCCATTGGAAATCTTTGAAGATGGAATGGTAACTCGAGATTTTGTTTTCGTTAAAGATGTGGCAGAGGCGGTTGTTAACTGTGCCCTCTATGACCAGTGCCTATCTTCTACGATTAATATTGGCTCGGGACAGGCAGTTTCTCTAGTGGAGGTTGTAACCACTATTGCCGAACTACTCGGTAAACCTGCTCAATTTAAGATTTCCGGTCGTTTTCGTGTAGGGGATATCCGGCATGCGGTGGCAGATATGCAACAATACACCCGCCTCTTTGGTCAATGGTCGCCAACCTCTCTAAAAACCGGGCTCTCTCAATATCTAGCCTGGTACTTATTGCAAAAACCCTTGGCTCATCTGGGTCTGCAGGCATCCTTACAGGAAATGGAGCGATCGGGATTATTACTCAGTCAGAAAGGCTAGTGGGCAGGCTATGAACAATATCAATGTCCTCCACCTGAGCACCTCCGATATCGATAATGGCGGAGCCCGGGCTGCCTATCGATTACATCAAGGGCTGCGATCGCTCGGATGCAGTTCAAAGATGTTGGTTCGGGCTAAATTCAGTTCCGATAGTACCGTGATCGCTGAAAGATCCCCCCTGACCAAAATGGGTCCACCTTTATCCGAATTGCCATTGCGTCTTTACCCCAAGCGCTCTGGTATGTTTTCACCTCAGTGGGTACCTGATGTACTTGCTCAACGAGTCAAACAATATAAACCCGATATCATCAACCTCCACTGGATATGCAACGGTTTTCTCAATATTGAATCCTTGGCAAAGTTCCATTGCCCGCTGGTGTGGACCCTGCATGATATGTGGCCCTTTACAGGAGGTTGCCATTACAACGGTGATTGTGACAGCTATAAACAGTCCTGTGGCAAATGTCCGCAGTTAAGCAGCGATCGAGATCAAGATCTTTCCCGCTGGATCTGGAAACGGAAGGTACAAGCCTGGAAAGGTATAGACATAACGGTTGTTGCAACCACTGCATGGATGGCAGAATGCGCCCGTTCCAGCCCACTATTCAAAGACTCGCGCATTGAAATAATTCCGCTAGGACTAGATACAGAGAAGTACAAACCTCATAATAGATATTTCGCTCGTGAAGTTTTTAGTCTTCCCCAGGATAAGCATCTGATCTTATTCGGTGCAACAAATGGTACAAGTGATCGACGGAAGGGTTTTCATTTATTATTACCTGCATTACAACGATTAAGCCAAGCTGGTTGGAAAGATCAGGTTGAACTGGTCATTTTTGGGACTTCTGAGCCAGAACAAGAAACGGATTTAGGCTTTAAAGCACATTATGTAGGACGCTTAAATGATGATATTTCATTAGCTTTAATTTATTCAACTGCTAGTGTCATGGTGGTGCCTTCAATGCAGGAAGCTTTTGGACAAGTGGCATCGGAGGCAATGTCTTGCGGAACTCCAGTGGTTGCTTATAATTCAACTGGTTTAAAGGATGTAGTTGACCATCAAAAAACAGGCTATTTAGCTTCTCCATATGAGGTTGAAGATTTAGCGAAGGGAATTGCTTGGGTACTGGAAAGTGATGAACGACATCAATATCTTCATTACCAAGCACGAAAAAGGGCACTGCAAAAGTTTGCATCTGAAACCCAATCTTTGCAATATTTATACCTGTATGAAAAAAAACTGGCGAATTAATAAAATCCTAATAACCATCATTGATAAAACTTGACATTCAAATAAAAGCAATCTGCGATTTATAGAATACTTGTTTTAGCCAAATGTTTGAGTAAAATAAGTTGTTGAATTTAAGCTGAATAGGAGGCTTTTAATAAATGAGATATTTAAAGCAGTTTCTTTATGTAATTCCTGCTAAAAAGACAGAGCTTATACTGATCGTTATTCTTTTTTTATTTATCTCTATTCTAGATGCTGTAGGTATTGGTTTAATTGGCCCATTTATGGGATTGGCAGTAAAATCTGAGCTTATTAGTCGTAATCCCTTTTTGTCTAATTTCTATAGCTACTCAGGCATAAAGAGTCCAAGCCAATTTATAGCTCTCTTAGGTCTAGTTATTATTGTAGTTTTTTACTTCAAGTCTTTTCTCTATTATCATATTCAGAATTATGTATTAAGGTTTTGTTATATTCAGCAAGTTAAACTACGTCTTCGTTTACTTAATACCTATTTGTCTTTACCCTATACTTTTCATCTCAAAACAAACTCTGCCCATGTCATTCAGGTTATTAGTGGTGAAACTTCTAATTTTACGAACTCGATCGCGATTCCCCTCTTAAATTCAATTGCAAACTTTTTTGTATTAGTTGTTCTTCTCATGCTCTTAGCATTTACAGACTTGTTAGCAACAACTAGCATTCTAGGATTGCTTCTAATCTCTATTATTCCATTTCATGCGTTTAGACATAAGATTACCCATTGGGGGAAAGAAGGAACTGATGCAAGTACGGATATGGTGCGAGTAATCAATCAAGCTATGGGAGGTTTAAAAGAAGCCAGAATTATTGGGTGTGAGGAGTACTTTATAGATCAGCTCAGTTCTCAAACGAACAAGTATGCAAGGGCTGCTAGCCTTTTCCATTCTTTTCAACAATTACCACGTCTTGTCATTGAAGTTATTCTCATCACCTTTGTTATCGGATTTGTATCTTTGTCCTTGGTTATTGTTGAGAGATCAGAAAGTTTGGTTTCGGTTCTGGGTATTTTCGCAATTTCCTCTATTCGCCTAATACCTGCAGCTAGCCAGTTAATTAACTGCATGAGTGTATTGCGTAATAGTAAACCAACGCTCGATAAGCTCTATCTAGACTTAAAAGAGTTGGAAAAGCCAGGCACTCATTGCTTGACAAGATACTCCCGTCAAGAGAACACAGGTAAGGCTATGCTCAAAAATGCCCATATCTACGCTAAGTATCCAAATTCAAATTATCTTGTCTTTAATCAGAATATTATTCTTGACAAAATTACTTATGGTTATCCAGGTGCTTCGTCAGATGCACTCAAAAATGTTTCCTTAAAAATCTCTAAAGGCGAGTCGATCGCACTAATTGGTAAGTCAGGAGCCGGAAAGACGACTTTAGCAGATGCCATTTTAGGTCTACTTATTCCGCAGTCAGGGGACATTCGGGTAGATGGATATTCAATCTATAATGACCTACGCTCCTGGCAAAACCTGCTTGGTTATATCCCCCAATCTATCTTCTTGACCGATGACACAATAGAGCGGAATATTGCGTTTGGCGTTCCAGATGATCAAATTGACCAGAATCGATTAAACAAAGCAATTCGTTTAGCTCAACTTTCTGAACTAATTGAGCAATTTCCAGATGGTATTCAGACAATAGTTGGGGAAGATGGTGTTCGTTTGTCAGGAGGCCAACGCCAAAGAATCGGAATTGCCCGCGCGATCTATCATGAGAGGGAAATTCTAGTTATGGATGAGGCAACTTCTGCTCTAGATCATGAGACAGAAAACTTGATTAGCCAAGCAATCAAGAATCTAGGCAAGGAAAAAACAATCATTATCATTGCTCATCGATTAACCACGATTAAGCACTGCGATCGAATCTATAGGATAGATCAAGGTCAAATTGTTGAAAATGGTAGCTACCAAGATATCGTTCGAGGAGATCAAAATATTAAGGAACTTTAGCATTAAAACATTGGCTGATATGCATAGTAATAAATTTACAATCCAGTTATAAAACAAAGATTTAACATGTTTAAAATTCATGCGATTTGCTTGGTCAAAGATGAAGCTGATATCATTGCTCAAACTTTAGAATCTGCCCTTGAGTGGTGTAACTACATTTATGTACTCGATAATGGTAGTACTGATGGAACTTGGGAAAAAGTTATACATCTTTCAACTAAATTCCCGTCAATCATACCCTATAAACAAGACTTTGGTCCATATAGAGAGACCTTAAGAGGAACAGCTTTTTATACTTATAAGTCAAATGCCTCTGAAAATGATTGGTGGTGCTATTTAGATGCTGACGAAATTTATATTGATAATCCTCGAATGTTTTTAGCCAATGTTAGTAAAGATTATCAGGTCATTTATGGTGCCCATTTTACTTACTACTTCACTGAGAAAGATTTAGAGAGGTATAACCAAGACTCAACTTTCTATGCTGATGATGCTCCCATTGATCAAAAATGTCGATGGTATCTCAATGATTGGTCAGAACCTCGCTTTTTTAGAGCAGAAAAGTATTTGACCTGGACCTATGAAAAACCAAATTGTGGTGCAGCTTATCCACTTAGAATAAGGATTAAACACTTTAGATACCGTTCTCCACAGCAAATTCAAAAAAGATTAAATATCCGATTGCAATGCGATCCAAAGCATTTTTTGCATGAAAGAGGTTTTCAAAGTTGGCAGGACAAAATTGTTGATTCATCACAACTATATTTTGATGCTCACGATGGCAGATATGTATTGCGGGAGGATATGATGCCATCCTTCAACTCAAACAAGTTTACGTTGACTGAAAGAATGATTAGATTCTGCAGAATGTACCTTAAGTCAATGTATATAAAGTTTGTCTTAAGAGACCATATTGATAAAGTCATACGCTCACCATAATTATCACATGCCTCGATTAATTAATTTTCTCAGGCTTTCATAAGTATAAAAGAAATTAAAAAAACAAAAAAATGAGTGAAATAATGAAAAGCAATTTTTCAGATCCCTACGGTAGGAGCCTTGAGCAAATCAAAGAACATTATGAGCTTGAGAAGAAATTGGCAAAACGGTTGATGCAATCGACTAAGGAGGAACGTCAGTATTTATATACTGCTCTTTACGATGAGTTATTCAGCAAGATTTCTCATCATCCACAACTCAGTCTTAAGGCAGATCCTAATGCTTCTACCTGGATTGTGGCTCAACGGATGCAGTTACTGCAAAGCTTTTTAAATCCGAGTCAAATATTTTTGGAGATTGGTCCTGGAGATTGCAGTCTGTTACTAGAAGTTTCAAAGTATGTGAAGAAAGTATATGCGCTAGATGTTTCCAAAGAAATTACTAAAGAAATTACTCCTCATGAAAACTTTGAACTGGTTATCTCGGATGGATGTTCCATTCCCCTGCCGCAAGGCTCCGTTCATCTTGCTTATAGTCATCAACTGATGGAGCATTTACATCCTGATGATGCAGTTGAACAGTTACAAGGGATTTATCGTGCTCTAGCTCCTGGAGGTAAATATATCTGTATTACGCCAAACAGGTTGGCTGGCCCCCATGATGTTTCACGGTTTTTTGATCAAGTTGCAACTGGTTTTCACTTGAAAGAATATACTCTAACTGAGCTATATAACCTATTTCGTCAGGTAGGTTTTTCTAAAGTAAGTCTGTATAAAAGCTATAAAACTTTCCATCTAGAAATACCACTTCTTTCGTCTACCATACTTCTATTTAAGTTGACTGAAGCATTTCTAACAGCTTTGCCTTTTACAATTCGTCAGAAGTTGGCGGGTATGCCTATGTTATTTAGGGGAATGTCAATTGTTGGAATAAAGTAGCGTGACAAGGCTTATAATCTGTTTTTGACTCAAGGATTTTTGCGGTAATCCTCAATCAAAAGAAGTTTAGGTGATTTTCCAAATAAATTCTGAATCCTAAGTATTCCATGATTTTGGCTTCTTGATCGTATATTCTGCTCTTCTTTTTGTTACTTGGATGGCTAAGCTAAACCGACGCATTGCATTATTTCTTCGCTTCCTAGGTGGTGGTGGTGCAGAACGTGTCACGTTAAACTTATCAAGCGGATTTCTTGCTCAAGGGCTCAGCGTAGATCTTCTACTCAGCAACGGTGATAGCCCACATTTATGGCAGGTTCCGCAGGGAGTCAGGGTTATAGATTTCGGAGATCCTCGTGTTTCAAGTAGCCTTAAAAGTCTTGTTCATTATCTTCGCAAAGAACAGCCAATAGCCTTGCTGTCAGGACTACACTACACGAGTGAAGTAGCCATCCTGGCGAAATATCTCTCTGGCAAATCTACGCGGGTTATTGTAACTGAACATAATAGTTTGTCAAGAGAAATGAAATCTGAATCTTCTCTATTTAGACAAGCTATACCTCTTGCAACTCGTATCCTGTATCCCTTGGCTGATAGTATCGTAGCTGTCTCAAACGGAGTTGCCCTTGATTTAGCTAAAACTACAGGCTTAGACTCCGATCGCATCAATGTTATCTACAATCCTGTTATTACTTTAGAGCTAATAGAAAAATCAAAAGAACCCGTGGATCATCCTTGGTTTAAACCAGATGCCCTGCCCGTTATCCTTGGTGTTGGTAAGTTAGAAGCTCAAAAGGATTTCCCCAATCTAATTCGAGCATTTTCACAAGTAATTAAAGTACTACCATCGCGATTAATGATTCTTGGTTGGGGACCCGATCGTGGCAAGCTTGAGGCACTGGTCAGGCAGTTAGGATTAGAGGATGCTATTGCGCTTCCTGGGCATGTAGATAACCCATTTAAATACATGGCCAAATCATCTGTCTTCGTTCTATCTTCGGCATGGGAAGGATTGCCAACTGTTTTAATTGAAGCCATGGCAGTAGGCACTCCTGTAGTATCTACTGATTGTGAAAGTGGACCTTCAGAGATTTTGGTAGAAGGTAAATATGGTTATCTAACTCCTGTTGGTGATAGTAATGCTCTTGCAACAGCGATCTTAAAAGTTTTGTCGGGTTACCCAAAACCTATAGATTCAGGCTGGCTTGACCAGTTTGGACTAGAAACAGCTACCCAAAAATATCTCAACCTTTTAGGTAGCCCAGAAGTTCAGTCTATAGCTTACAACTAGATAACCTATCTGTTTCTGTGAAACTCGCTATTTTGTTTTGGTTTTATAAAGAGCCGGAAATTTGCCAGAACCGCCTGCAAATTCTGAGACGCTATAATCCCGCTACACCGATTTATGGGTTGTATGGTGGTGATCCAGGAACAGTAGATATTTATATTTCGGCTTTAAGTATCTACCTGGATGATTTCTATGCCTTTAGTGAATCGAAGGATTCCTATTGGAAATGGATGAATGGAGATTTAGTTATAACTGATTGGTATCGAGAGCGTGGGAAATATATGGAGTGGGATTCAATTCTCATTATTCAATGGGACATGCTGGTTTTTGAGGCAGTTGATAAAGTTTTCTCCATGCTTCAACCCGGTGAAATCTTGCTATCGGGATTACGACCTATAGCAGAAGTAGAAAAGCAATGGCACTGGGTTTCTCCCTTATTTCCTAACCAAAGGCAACGATATCTAGAATTTCTAGAATACATCTGCAAAACCTATAACTATAGTATGCTTCCACTGGGATCTTTATTTATCGTTGTAGCCTTTCCAAAGAGCTTTCTGGATAAATATTCAAAGGTTGAAGAGCCTGAGCTAGGTTTTCTAGAGTACAGAATACCAATATATGCCCAGATTTTCGGAATTCCATTTTGCAACAATCATCCTTTTGAAGCCTGGTGGATAGACTTAGATCAAGGCTTTAGATTCACAAATCCAGTCAAGCGAGCCTTGTATTCCCTCCGTTTGAAGTTTGATCCTAATCCATTGAATCCAGCAAAACGTGAAATCTCGTTAATACCGATTTATTGCCACTTAATATCACACAAGGGGGCAAGAATATTTCATCCTTATGGGAAGATTTATCCAACAAGAAGTTGGAAATGGGCTGAGGCGCTAATTATGGAACTTTACGATGACTTAAGATCGCTATTACAGAAATTACTTGCCAAAGTCAAAATTCTTTATACTACTTGTGGCTGAATTTATTTAAAGTATGCATTTCAAAATTGAATCTTAGACTTAAGGCTTTACCTATGAACCACCTTAGAGTTGCCTGGCTCCTTCCTGTAGCCTGGTTCTACTGGCAACCTTCACTGAGTGAATTTTCACAAAAATATCCTAACACGATACTATTTACTGGATTATTTCCTGGATTGGCTAAGGGTTTAGAGGCAACACTTCAGGTAGAAGTAGTAGGTCGGTTTAGGGTTTTAGAGATCAATCGTGGCGGTTCTGGTTATGGAGATAACTTCACCTATCTCTCACCGCGGATCATTTGGCATTTGCTCAAGTTAAAACCTCAGGTGATTTTTTCAAATTCTTTTGGTGTCTGGACAATCATTGCCCTAATCCTAAAACCATTCCTTTGGTCGCGGGTCATCATTGCATATGAAGGTAGCTCACCTGGTGTAGACTATCGCCAATCAGGACTACGCTTATTTTTACGACGGGTAATGGTGTCGCTTGCCAATGCTTACATTACCAACAGTCAGGCGGGAAAAGACTACCTCATCAATGTACTGAATGCTTGTCCACAGCGAGTCTTTCTTCAACCCTACGAAATTCCTGATGCCAGGACGTTACCGGGTTCGAGTCAAATTGAGGCTAACTTTTCTGCCTTCCTACGTCCAATTTTTTTGTTTGTCGGACATGTTGTTCCACGGAAAGGATTATCTTTACTTTTGGAAGCTTGTTCAACTTTAAAGGCAAGGGGTTATACCAATTTCACGTTGTTAGTTGTTGGCGATGGCTCTCAACAAGATGAACTGCAATCCTTTTGTCAGAATCAGGGACTGAACGATCGCGTCCACTGGGTCGGGCGGGTGAGCTATGACCAGATTGGTAGCTATTTTGAGAATGCCGATGTCTTTGTTTTTCCCACTCTGGAAGACACCTGGGGGGTGGTGACTTTAGAAGCCATGCTATTAGGCAAGCCCATTCTCTGCTCTAGTGGGGCAGGCACTGCAGAACTGGTTTTAGAGGGTGAGAATGGCTATGTTTTCTCTCCTGATAATGTACAGCAATTAGCAGATCTAATGCAAAAATTTATTGAACATCCAGAGTTGATCAACACTATGGGAGAGCGATCGCAACAGATTATGGCCCAGTATACCCCCCAAGCCGCCGCTGCCTGTCTTGCGAAAGTCACCGAATTTGTGATGGTGAATTAATTTTTCCTCTGAGTATAGCTATAGCCTGCAGTACAGCAATATATCGATGAAAGCTCTCAGTGTTTCAATCTTGACCCACAACATTGGGGGCGGTACATTTACTAATCTTTGCACTGCACTTATTCGGGGATTGCAAGAACTTGGAGTTGCTGCCAATTTGGTTGTTCTCTCTGCAACACCTGAAGAACTTTATCGTTATCCTGATATCCCAATTGTGGCACTCAAGGTCAAACGAACATCATTATCTTTATGGGCAATGGTTCGATATCTGCAGGACTATCAGCCAGATGTGATTTTACCAATGCCCTGGTATTTTAATATCGTAGCGATCTGGGCTAAGACTCTCGCGGGTGTAGATACAAAAGTCATTCTGGGAGAGCACAACATCATCAGCTTAGAAGCCGGGGTTGAGCATCGGGATCAGCTCCATCTGCGGTTTCTACCTATACTGATGCGTTATGTCTATCCCTATGGAGATGGCTTGATTGGTGTTTCAAAGGATACGATTACTGACCTGGTGGAAACCCTGAAAATTAAAACTGAGTTCCCGATGCGGGTTGTGCTGAATCCGATTAACCCCCAACGCGTCCAGCAATTAGCTCAAGCACCGATCGAACATCCCTGGTTTCAAGATCCAGAGGTTCCTGTCATTGTTACTGCAGCCCGGATGGCCCAGCAAAAACAACTCGACAAGCTCATCCATGCTTTTGCACACGTCGTCAGGGTAACTCCAGCAAAACTTTTAATATTAGGTGACGGGCCTTTGCGAACCGAACTAGAACATTTGAGTCAATCCTTGGACATTGCTGACTCCATCTGGATGCCGGGATATGACCCTAACCCTTACCGTTACATGGCTAATGCTGCTGTATTTGTCTTAGCTTCTGCCTGGGAGGGATGCCCGATCGCGCTTCAGGAGGCAATGGCTTGCGGTGCTGCTGTGATTGTGACCGATGCCCCAGGAGGTATGAAAGACATCGTTGAGGATGGTGAATCTGGCCTGATCGTACCTGCTGGCAAACCAGATGCCCTGGCAGAGGGAATTCTGAAGATTTTGACACAGCCCCATTTGAAACAACATTACCAGGAACAGGCAAAGCGAAGGGCAGAAGATTTCCATTACCTTAAGACCAGCCAGGCCTATCTCAACTTTTGCCAGGAGATCCTAGCAGCATCTGACCGAACCCGGGAGGTACAGGTACGGTGAAAGTTCTGATCTCGGCCTATGCGTGCGAACCAGGAAGGGGTACAGAGCTAGGGGTAGGGTGGAACACGGTGCGGGAGATTGCCCGTTACCATGAAGTCTGGGTGCTAACCCGTCCAGATGATGGCCGAAAGACGATTGAAGCAGAACTGGAACGACAGCCAATTCCGAACCTCCACTTTGTCTATTTCACCCTCCCAATCTGGGGTGGCTTTTGGAAACTGGGACAGGGTGCCTTTCAAATCCATTATTATCTCTGGCAAGTCCAAGCATATTTTGTCGCCTGCAACCTCCATCAGAAGATTGGGTTTGATTTGGCCCACCATGTCACCTTCGTTAAATATTCGACCCCCAGTTTTCTTTCACTCCTCCCCATTCCATTTATCTTTGGCCCCGTTGGTGGTGGCGAAGTTGCTCCCCAACCGTTTTACCGAGAGTTCAGTTACAAAGCCAGAATCTATGAGTTCCTCCGTGATCTGGCCCGTCGGGTTGGGGAAATTGATCCCTTTGCTCGCATGACCGTTCGCCGTAGTGTTCTGGCATGGGCGACAACAGCAGATACGGCAAAGTGCCTGGTGGCGATGGGCGGTCACAATGTCCAGGTTCTTTCACAGGTTGGCTTATTACCTGAAGAAGTGGATCAACTTGAGCAGATCGGGAGATCAGAGGTTGTACCCCTGAGATTTATTAGTATTGGTCGCTTTTTGCATTGGAAAGGGTTTCATTTAGGTATCCGGGCCTTTGCCCAGGCTGCTTTGCCCACCGACGCAGAATACTGGTTAATTGGCAAGGGACCAGAGGAAACTGCCCTTCGTTCTCTAGCGGCAGATTTAAATATCTCCGCCCAGGTCAAATTTCTGCCTGAAATGCCGCGCACCGATCTGATGCATAAGCTTTCGAGCTGTCTGGCCCTCGTCCATCCCAGCTTGCATGATTCTGGAGCCTTTGTTTGCCTGGAAGCAATGGCCGTGGGCCGGCCCGTGATCTGTCTAGATTTAGGGGGCCCAGCGGTTCAGGTGACGGAGGAGACAGGGTTCAAGGTCGCAGCACAGGAGCCAGATTTAGCGGTACAGGGAATCACAACAGCCATGGTGCGATTGGCAAATGAGCCAGAACTAAGAGCAGCTATGGGCAAAGCAGGGCAATTACGAGTTAAAGAGTTTTTTAACTGGGAAAGGCGTGGACAACAAATCAGCCAGCTTTATAAAGATGTAGTTCAATCAGGAACCTTACCCTCGATAGGGATTTATCCATGAGAGTTTTAGCGGTTCATAACTACTACCAGCAACCGGGTGGCGAAGAGCAAATTTTTCATACTGAAACAACGTTACTGGAATCCTATGGCCATGAGGTACTACGCTACACCCTTAATAACGATCAGATTGCCAAATTAAATCCGCTAGCGTTATCAAAAAACACCCTTTGGAATCATGATGTTTACCAGGAATTAAAATTTATTGCTCGCGAGCACAAGCCAGATATTGCCCATTTTCACAATACATTTCCCCTGATCTCTCCTGCTGCGTACTATGCGCTCAAGGATGAAGGAGTTCCTGTTGTCCAAACCTTACATAATTACCGCTTACTCTGCCCAAATGCCTTGTTTTTTAGAAAAGGGAAAGTCTGTGAAGATTGTCTCGGTAAACTATTTGCCTTACCAGGGATTGTTCATGGGTGTTATCGGGGTAGTCGAGCAGCAAGTGCAATGGTGGCAGCAACAACTAGCTGGCATTCCTCCTTAGGAACCTGGAGCCAGGCGATCGATCTCTTTATTGCCTACAGTCAATTTGCGATGAAGAAGTTTATTCAGGGAGGATTACCTGCAGAAAAACTTGTTTTCAAAACTAATTTTTTATATCCTGCCCCTGAACCCGGTCCTGGTAAAGGTGGCTACGCTCTGTTTGTGGGACGATTATCTGTGGAAAAGGGATTAGGAGTCATGCTTAATTCTTGGCGGCAATTGGAGGGTAAAATTCCGCTCAAAATCCTGGGGGATGGCCCAATGGCAGGCTTAGTCATGCAAGCACAGCAAGAAATGCCTGAAATTGAATGGTTAGGCAGAAGACCCCTGGACGAGGTCTATGAGGTATTGGGTAATGCCGCTTTTCTTGTCTTTCCTTCAGAGTGGTATGAAACTTTTGGGCGAGTCGCGATCGAAGCATTTGCCAAGGGCACTCCAGTCGTGGCCTCCAATATTGGAGCGATCGCGGAACTTGTAGATCATGAACGGACTGGCCTACTTTTCCGCCCTGGTGAGCCGGATGACCTGGCCGCCAAGATTCAATGGTTACTATCCCATCCCGATCACCTGATTGAGATGCGGCAGCAGGCGCGTATTGAGTTTGAGAACAAATACACTGCAGATGACAATATGAAACGACTCATAGAGATTTACCAGATTACTCTCGATCGTTACCCAGAATACACCTGTTAATAAACATCCATCGGTTGCCAGAAACTATATCCATCTCGAAACAAATTTATGCACAAAACAAAGGAGTTTAGTCGGAAGTTTTCCTATGTAGCGAGAGCAACCTTGGAAGACTATCGATGGTTATTATTATTCTTAATCGGCCGATTTGAGCTGTTAAGAACAGTATACTTATTCATTTCTTCATTCAAGATTCGATTTGTAAATCAGACCGAGAGACTACCAAAGACCAAGTCGTGCTCGTTGTTCACAAATCTGGATGCCAACAAAGTGGTTCAGTCCCTCAGAGCCGATGGAATCTTTGCGGGCATCATTTTACCTGAACAGATCCTAAACAAGATACTGCATTACGTCCATACTTACGATTGTTATGCAGGGGGAAAAACAAATATGGGATTTAAGATCAGTGAAAAAGATGAGATAGATCAAATATGTACTCAACCATTTTATACTGCCAGATACTATAATGTTAGCACTTCATGTTCTCCCATCATGGAAGTGGTGAACGACTGTCTAATCCAGGAAATCGCTACTCAATATCTGGGAAATCATGCCCAATATAATGGTACAAGCCTGTATTGGACTTTTCCGCTTGAAGGAACATCATCTGATGCAGATCAACAGCATTTCAGCAAATTTCATTATGACATAGATGATTATGCATGCCTAAGATTCTGTTTTTACCTTAGTAAGGTTACTGCTGACAGTGGAGCCCACGTTTGTATTCTTGGGAGTCACAAGAAAAAATCACTGCTTCACACCCTAAATTTTTTCACTCGAATTCAGTCAGAACAAGAACTCGTTAAGTTATATGAGCGAGAACGATTTATGACTTTAACGGGAGATGTAGGTTTTGGGTTTATTGAAGATACTTTTTGCTTTCATAGAGGCATAGTTCCTAGAAAACAACCCAGGCTATTTCTACAACTTCATTTTTCAGTTAATCGTTATCGTGGTGCACAATATCACGACTATCGCGATCCATCAACCCTCAAGTCCTTTAAACAGTCAAAGCTTACATAGCTAGTTAACCATATTTAATGGGTTGAGAAATATGGGTAAGGTATATTATCTTGCCCCAGCGTAGGTATGATTGATACGGATATGATTGATACGGAAAAAGTACAGGCAACCAGAGTAGTTCTTAAACCCTGGTTAGGAAGACATAATGTGTATGGTATTTTTATATTGCCTTATCGCAGCTATCCAACCGAATTAGTAGTTTTAGGGTACAAAGATCTTGGTAAAATCTGCCCTAATACCCAAGTTAGCCCCCAGGAGTTATCCAACATTTATATACCAGAAGGATACTACCCAGTTAAAGTTTATCTGAAGACTCGTCTTGTGTTGTTGATCATATTACTAGGTTTGTACCAAAAGCTAAAGGATTGTAGGAATTGGCTTGTTTTTTGTCATTGATCATAAACGAATAATTCCACTGGATACTATGGTATTAAATAAATCAAACATGTTGAGTTTTGCACCTGCTCCCAGAAATCGCCTCTACACTAATTTGAACAGTTATTTCCAATATTTGGGTTATCTGTTTGCAGGCCAATTCAAGCAAGATTGCCAGGCAATTGAACAGTTTGAGAAAGCACTTTGCGATCGATTTAATGCCCAGTATGCAATCTGCGTCTATCAGTGCAGAGTAGGAATCTATCTAGCGGTAAAATCACTAATCCAGCCAGGTCAAGAAGTCATTCTATCGCCCTATACGCTTACTGATGTAGTCAATATGGTAATTTTTGCTGGAGGACAACCCGTATTTGCGGATGTTGATCAGCAAACTTGCAATATCTCCGCAGCTGAAGTAGAACGTCTGATTAGCCCTAAGACAGGAGCAGTTCTGATTACCCATCTGCATGGGCTGGCTGCTGAGGCTCATCAAATCAAGGCGATATGCGATCGTGGCAAGATCCCCATGATTGAAGACTGCGCCCAGGCTTTCGGCGTCAAGGAGCAAAGTCAACCCGTTGGGACCATTGGGGATGCTGGCATCTTTAGCTTTGAAATGCATAAAAATTTACCCACCTGGTTGGGTGGAGCAGTAGTTACGAGTCGCCGTGATGTGGCGGAGGAAGTTCAAGCTGCATTAGAGGAGTTTTCCTACCCACCCCTTCCCGGTATTACTCAAAAAGTAAAAAAAGGGCTACTGCACGATATAGCCACATTGCCGGTTTTATTTCAGTTATTGACTTATCCATTGGTGCGCTTTGGATACCTGAATGAGATTGAATCAGTCAACAGGATGGCTCGTCGCAAGCCTCAGCTTAGTGAAGCGGCAAAAGAACTTCCAGATGTCTACAAATCTCGGTATACATCATTTCAAGCTCGTCTGGGGCTTCTACAGCTTGAGCGAATTGATCCTGATATTCAGATAAGAATTGAATACGCTCAGCATTATTATAAGGGGCTTAAAGACCTGGATAGCTTGATCTTGCCCCCTATGCACTCGGATGGATCAAACACCTATTTATGGTTTCCCATTCAGTATGAAAAGCGTGATCAGCTATTGAAATTTATGTTTCAGAAAGGTAGAGATATAGCTCCTGGACACTTTGTTAATTCTGCTAGGGAATACCGCCATCGAGGGTATTTCCGTGGGTGTCCTAATGCGACTAAAGTTGAACAGCAATTGTTTTATCTACCCACCTATCCCGGTTATTCAATTCGAGAAGTCAAAAGGAATGTTCAGGCTATTAGAGAGTATTTCTACTTGTACGAAAATGCTTCGAAGAGGATCAAAGAAAAGGTACTCCTGAAACGCAAGTTTTAACAATGGTATTTTATTAAAAAAAAGCAATTCTAAATGGGTTAATCAATTAAGACATCTATTTTTTCTGCAAAAGAACTTGCGCTTCATTAGCCTGTATTAATTTCAAAATTTATTGTTAAGCTTTTATTATTATTAGTAGGGTTGAGAAAATGTTAATTGATGCGGAGAAGCTCCCCGAAAACAGCTCTATAGCAGCAGATTTTGCTATTGTCGGTGCCGGTCCTGCGGGTATAGTTTTGACTCTAGAATTGACAAAGTCAGGGTACGAGGTTGCTCTGATTGAGAGTGGGCGTTTGCATTATTCTGAAAAAATTCAAAACCTGGGCGAGGCGAACGACTACGATCCAGAATTTCATGCTTCAATGTCAACCTGTACCCGTCGACAGATTGGGGGAACCTCTGTGATCTGGGGTGGACGATGTGTACCCTATGACCCAGTAGACTTTGACCAGCGAGATTACATTCCCAATTCAGATTGGTCGATCGGGTATGATGAGCTTAAACCATTTTTTCAAAGGGCTTGTGACTATTTCTTGTGTGGTAAATCAGAGTTTGATATCAAAAATATTGCTAGTATTCAGAGTAAGTCATTAGTGCCAGGATTACCTGATGAGCAGGTACTAACTTCAACCTTAGAGCGCTGGTCTTTGCCAACCAACTTTGGTAAGGAATACTTTAGCCAACTGAAAAGACATAACCACATCAAGTTAATTTATGGATTAACCTGCAGTGAAGTTAAAACTAATGGTAGTGGAACAGATGTTGAAGTCCTTCACACTAAAACACTTGGTGGGAAATCGATCAAGATCAAAGCCAATAATTATGTGCTGGCTGGGGGAGCCCTGAATACTACACGATTGCTTCTAGCATCAGATCGACATCACCCCGGTGGGATTGGCAATCATAGTGGGTGGTTGGGACGTTTCTACATGGGACATCTTTCTGGAGATATCGCAACAGTTCACTTTACGACTCCACCCCAAGAGACTGTTTTTGGTTTTGACAAAGATTCAGATCATATCTATCTACGCCGAAGGTTTTCATTTACCCGCGAGTTCTTGCATGACAAAAAACTTTGTAATATTGTTGCATGGCTGGGAGCACCAAAATTTGGAGATCCATCTCATCAGAATGGTATTCTTTCCTCTGCCTATGTTGCCCTTAATCTACCTATCTTAAACAAGTTTCTGACTTCGACGGCTATTAGAGATGGGGCGATCGGGAAACATAAAGGCATTTTCAGGTCTCATGTGATGAATATCCTCAGGGATCTTGGTCCGACACTTACTTTTGTTCCTAGTTTTACTGTCAGTCGCTTTATTGCAAAAAGAAAGGTTCCAGCCCTTTTTGTATATAGCCATGCTAATGAATATCCATTGCACTACCATAGTGAACAGATACCCAACCCAGAAAGTATGATTAGCCTTTCCAATGAAACAGATCAGTTGGGAATGCGTAGGCTAAACATCAAGCTTAATTTTACTCATCAGGACATTGAGAGCGTAGTCAGATCGCATTACTATTGGGATCAACATTTAAGAAAGCACAACTGTGGCTATCTGAAATATTTGTCCGGTGATCTAGAAGCTAGTGTATGGAATCAGGCAGGTGATGGATTTCATCAAGTTGGTACAACTCGAATGTCTGAACACCCCAATAAAGGTGTAGTTGGGAAAAACTGTAATATTCATGGGCTAAATAACTTATTTATATCCAGCAGTTCAATATTTGTGACTAGTGGGCAAGCAAATTCTACATTCATGATTGTTGTTTTTGCTCTCAGGCTAGCCGATTATCTCAAGGCATGTACTTCTCAGATTAAATAATATTAAAGGGATTCCATCTAAACAAGTATGTAATAATGTAGCAGCGATCGTCCCATGCCTTCATCATGGATGGTACGCACAGATATTATAAAGCAGTTTCTTTTTGGCGAGTCATTATATCAAGGTGAATGTGGTGAGTGGTGGATTCGTACGACGGGGAGCGTTATCAAGACTAGATGCCCCAAAATGCTTTTGAAATATCGTCTGCGAATCAACAGTTTGAGTACAACTACTCCATCTAAGCAGCGTAAACTAAAAGTTGTAACCCACGCAGCTAGACCAGGCTTGGGGTTAATCATTTACGTTTTAAGCTGGTGCGTTTGGTTATTTCCAGAAGTGATAAATATTGCTGGCATAAAGACTGAAATTTGCGTCCAACTAAGCTGGTGCATGTTAATATTTCTAACAGTCAATCCGATTTAAAGTCATAAATAACCTTTGTATGGGTGTGCAATCAAAGATTCGATTAATCATAGCCACAACTCAGGTTCATATCAAGCTCTTTACCCTTACAATTATTCGTATATTCCTACCCGATCTACTTTACAGGTTAGACCGCTTGAATGATTGGGCTCAATTAGGGTACTACAAGTTTCAAAATACAGCACTTGTATCTCCTGACCTGGATGAACAACGAGTCATCTTCTTTGGAGATTCTATTACTGAATTCTGGGATCTGGAAACTGCATTTCCAAATCAACCCTATATTAATCGTGGCATTGCTGGGCAAACGACTGCTCAAATGTTGTTGCGATTGCGTCAAGACGTTCTCTCCCTCAGTCCTAAGGTAGTCCTGGTTCATGCTGGAACTAACGATATTGCAGGCAATACAGGAACGACATCCCTAGAAATGATTATCAATAACTATATGTCAATTGCTGAACTTGCTGATAAAAATGGCATTTGTATTATTTTCGCTTCAGTCCTACCAATCCACGATTATAGTGGAATAAAACAATCGCATTGGCGATCACCTGCAAAGATCCAGATCCTAAATAGCTGGTTAAACCAATACTGTGAGGCGTGTCATCATATATATCTGGACTATTACAGCTCTATGGTTGATGAGAAAGGAATGTTACGGCCAGAGCTTTCTGATGATGGTTTGCATCCGAACCAGAAGGGTTATGAAGTAATGACTTTTCTGGCGGAGACTACTCTACAAAAGACGATTTGGCGCTATCAGATCTATACAGAGTAGAACAATAAAGTCTGAAAGGCTAACACAAAAAGGTCTAGTCATTAAGTTAAACCTATTGGGAAGTTCAAAAAGTAATCCCTTCAATCAGTCCTGTCCCTATCAAGGCTTTAGTAAATCAAACAATACTATACCAGTTGGTGGGCGCAACAAAAATAGACATTAGATCACACAATTCCCTTCAATTTAATTAAGGATTAGTGATGGCTATTCATTCTAAGAAAAAGCATATAATTGCTCGAGCAAAACCACAGAACGGACTCCATGCTTTTTGGTACAATTTTGGTGCATATATACGCGCATTGCGACCAAAGCAATGGACAAAAAATTTAATCGTTTTTACAGCTCCTCTCTTTTCATTTGATTTTTCAACTGAAGTTGCTACAGGAAGTATTCTAGCATTTGTATTATTCTGTATGGCTTCTAGCAGCTTCTACTTGATTAATGACATTATTGATGTGGAATCTGATCGTAAGCACCCAGTCAAGTGTTATCGTCCAATTGCGTCAGGTTTAGTTAGTATTCCCAGGGCTATTGTAATAGCTATAATTTTGTTGATAAACGCGCTGCTTATTGGCTGGTATAAAACACCTGCATTAGGAACCACTGTTTTGGCCTATGCTCTACTGCAAGTGGCATATAATTTACAACTGAAACACAGGGTGATTGTGGATGTAGCAGCGATCGCCTTTGGGTTCATCTTAAGAGCAATTGGGGGTGCGATCGCGACAGGAATTATTCTATCTAGCTGGTTTCTACTATGTACAGCCATGCTCGCTTTATTTTTGGGAATTGAAAAGCGAAAAGCAGAGCTAAGGCTTTCAGAAATTAAAGGAAGTAAATCTCGCGTTGTACTCTATCGATATTCGCTTCCACTTCTGACACGCATGGAAAGTGTTGTTACCAACGGTACGATAATTACCTATGCACTTTGGAGTTCTGGACCGATGCTTCATGGGGCTCCGACCCCATGGATGATGTTGACACTACCTTTCGTTATATATGGCATTTTTCGATATCAGCTATTGAGCGATCCTGAGGAAATTGAACGTAGAAATTCAGGTCTGGAGCAAGGAGGTAAATCTGAACGACCAGAAGAAATGCTGTTTAGTGATAAACCTCTTCTGTTTGCCGTGCTGAGTTGGGTAGTTTTAACATTTTTAATCTTACTTCTCAACAGTCAGAAATTAATTCATTAAGTTCGTCACCTGATTGTAATAACTGAGCCAGGATTGATTGCTCAATTTATCAAAGCAACTACTACAGCTATAAATGCTAAAGATGAAAAAGCTGTTTGTATGGCTCTGTCTACCGATGCCATTTTTAAGTAAAGCTAGTCAACTCAGAAACAGTTATATTCCTCGTAAAGCTAATACACTTGCTTCAATTAGACTTCATTGCTTAATCTCATCTGGAGTTCGAGGAATCATTCTTGACTTAGACAATACGATTATTTCTGAAGACGATCGCTATCTCTCGCCTTGGGCCGAACTCTGGATTAAGCAGGCTAAACAGCTGGGGCTCAAAATTTTTATCCTTTCTAATGGTAAACGTTATTCACGGGTGCAATATTGGTCATATCGTTTAGATGTGCCTTCAATCTCTCCTGCTAAGAAACCATTTCCAATTAATTTTATTAATGCCATTCAATTTATGCAGCTTCAGCCTGCAAAAGTCGTGGTGATCGGAGATAGCCTACATACAGATATCGTTGGTGCATGGTTAGTAGGCTGCCATAGTATCCAGGTCGCATCCCTGCCTCATCCACCCCGATGGTGGGAAAAATTGTTAGGGAAATATGTGCAGATCCCTTATCCTAAAGCGCTAGAACTCTGGGATTTCAATATGCCAGGTGCCCATCAATACTTCTAAATCCGATGCCCAATCATTTTTTTACCATTTTACTTATTATAGCCACCGTTGGATTGAATACTTTTGCACAGACATTTCTCAAGCTTGGATCAGGGTTAGCTTTATTTAATCTTTATTTGATTGCTGGAATCTTAAGTTATTGTTTAAGCACAGTTTCCTATATGTATGTGTTGAAACATTTGAACCTTTCAGTTGCTTATCCAGTGATCATCGGGCTAACAGTTTTTACTACAACTATAGCTGGTGCATTCCTATTTGGAGAAAAAATTAATTTCATTCAGTGGGCAGGAATTGGATTAATGTTAAGTGGCATTTTTGCAATCTGTCTTTGGAAAGCTTAGATAATAACTCACTACTATGCTTATTACAACATTTGATTATTTGCGGGCATTGTGTTCATTATTAATTGTCTCACTTCGTTCAGGATTATTAGGATTAATTGGAGAATGGTTTACAAGCTCTACAGCAAATATTTTAGAGATAACTATTGGATATATAGCAGTTCCAATTTTTATTCAAATCTCTCTTTTTTTATTATTTGTGAAGGTTGATACTAATGGATGGTCGTACCTAATCAAGAAAAGAATTCCCAAACTAGTTGCATTGTATTTATTCTGGGTTTCTTTACACACAATATTTAAAATCGTTGCTCAAAATAACCTGTCCTATCTTCAAGCAACTATTACTTCATTCAAAACCTTAATTGAGTTTCTTGTAAGTGGCGGTTTCTCACCCTATTATTTCTTCTTTATACTGGTTTTTTTAACAATACTCTCACAGTCTTTTGATTATATAGTGGGTTATTTACATAAACCTGAAAAAAAGATTTATTACTATTCTTTTTTGGGGTCTTGTTTGGTAGTCTTTCTAATTTCCTTAACTAATACGAGATTGTGCTGCGTATATGAAGAATATGGACTAGCAATAATAGGTGCAATTTCAAATATAGCTAAATGGGACTATAATCCTATCAATTTTATTCCATACATATTCTCCACTGCTATAGTGGCTTATGATTACAAAAATAAAAAAATTAAGTCTTTAGATCGAAAGCTTATCCATAGATTGATTATAGTCTTTTTATTATCGGCATTCTTTTTTACAGTCGAGCTATCTATTAATTATAATATGCTCAGTTATTCACGGCTTTCTCTCATATTTTTTTCCTGGGGAGTGTTATATTTAGCTGTAGCAGCCCGGTTCAAGTCTTCAAAGCTTGTTCAATTTATCTCTAGTTATTCGCTAGGTATATATGTATTTCATATTTACTTTACAGACTACAGTGAATGGATACAATATTTTGTATTAATTACAGGTCATGAACTACCTTTTAATGTAATTGTAATCTTGAAATTTATTATAGCTGTTTTGGGATCAATTCTATTAACTATGCTATTTAGACAGGTGTCTTTCTTAAAGAATTATGTGTGAGTATAAACAGCTATGGTAACCATGCAGCTATTAAATTGCTAGTTTGAGTTTAGAAATTATCTTTTGGCTCTAGAAGGAGATTCTATGTTTAATATTTTACCTCCATTATGTTACATGCTGATTTTTATAAATGTCCATAGAAACAAAAATGATATTCGTTCCTCAATCCTGTGGTCAGCAGTTATTTTTGGACTGCTGATTGCCCTGTTGACTGAGATATTAAGCTTATTTAACTTATTAAGCTTTACTTATCTATCAGCGGGTTGGTTAACCTGTATCTTTATACTTCTTATTAATTATTTTATAAGAATTAAATATGACTTAAGGGGGCGGGGAAATAACCGTCTATTTTGGCCATTTTCTCTATCTAACTTTGCTGATCAGATCACCTATGATCCTTATCCATGGATGCTATTGCTAGGATTATCTTGCATCATTGCCATAACAGGTATTATTGCAGTTATTGCTCCGCCTAATACTAATGATGCCATGGGCTATCATATGCCACGGGTTATGCACTGGATTCAAAATCATAGTGTCCAACACTATCCAACCAACTATGCTGCTCAATTATTTTTATCTCCTTGGTCGGCATATGCAATTCTTAATTTGCAGATTTTATCTGGTGGTGATCGTTTCGCCAATTTAGTTCAGTGGTTTAGCATGGTTGGTTCAGTCATAGGAGTTTCTTTACTCGCCAAACAAATCGGTGCCAATCCGTACGGGCAGATCCTTGCTTCGGTGTATTGTGCAACCCTACCAATGGGGATACTACAAGCATCAAGTACTCAAAACGATTATGTAGTTTCCTTTTGGTTAGTATGTACAATTTATTATATCTTAGTAACTTTAGATGAAAGAACAAAAAGGACTTACTTTCTAAAAATCGGCATTTGTTTAGGTCTTTCAACATTTACAAAGCCTACAGCTTACCTTTACTTATTTCCATTTGTGCTCTGGCTATTCTGGTCACACATCAAAGATAGGTCGATTGGCTTTTGGAAAAATACTGCTAAGTTAGTCATTCCCTATCTTCTGATAAATTTATTACACTTCATGCGTAATTTACTAATATTCCATAATCCATTGGGCACTTCCCCAATTTATATAAGATATACAAACCATGAAATGAACATTACGCTTCTATTGTCAAATATATTTAAGAATATTTCTCTACATCTTTCTACACCATTTCCAAAATTAAATGTATATTTAATAGATAGGTGGACCTGGATCCATTCACTACTAAATGTTGATATTAATGACCCAAGAATTAGTTCTCTTAATTTTCAGGTCAATAGTCTTCAAACTCATGAAGATTTGGCTGGAAATCCATTTCATTTTCTATTGATTTGCATTTCTATAGTTGTTTTTATATATTCATGGCGGTCAAAATCCTATTTTCGTTATAAACTACTAAACTATTTATTATGTTTACTTGCAGCTTTTTTACTATTCTGTTTTACTCTGGCATGGACTCCCTTTAATTCTCGACTACATTTGGGTCTGTTTGTAATTGCATCTGCGTTTATAGGATCAATCTTTTCATTTGAAAACAAAAGCAATCTAATTAATAATATTGCTGTCTTTCTAATCGTATTCTCAACACCTTATATTTTATTCAATGAGAATAGACCTTTGATTATTAATAGTCAACTCCTAACAAATAACAAATTAGAAAATGTCATTAATTTACCAAGAAATGATCTTTACTTTATGGGAAGACGCTACTTTAAAGATCCAATGATTGGAGCAGTGAACTATATTAAATCTCAATCATGTACCGATATTGGAGTCTCCTTCGATCGCTTAGATATCTACGAATATCCCCTGTGGATTTTGCTGATGCAGAATACTAATAAGGTTTACAGGATAGAACATGTCATTGTAGATAATGCTTCTAATATGCTCTATAGCACAGAACCTTATAATAAATTTGTTCCTTGCATGATATTTGATACTTATCACAAAAATGCCGATGTAATATTTATTGAAGATGATAAATATATTAAAACTTGGTCTGCTCCACCTATCACTGTTTTCACCAAATCAAGCTAGAGATTTAAAATATGACTATCTCGTCTGTGATTAAAGTTTTATATTTTAATTATTTAAAATCCAGACTTGGGGCAATTGGCAATAACTCTCATATAAGTTTATTCGCAGACTTACGTGCTAATACCAAAGATATTCATATTGGTGAAAGCGTAACTATTTGTAAGTATACAACTCTTGAAGTTGATCGCTCTCTGAATATTTATTCAAAAATCATTGTCGGCAATAACACTCTAATCAGCTCATTTGTTGTACTCCGTACTCATGGTGGTCTAATCAAGATTGGTAATTCTTGTTTTATTAATTCATTCTCAATTCTTTACGGTCATGGTGATTTGGTTATTGGTAACCAGGTCTTGATTGGGCCTCAAGTGACTATTGTGCCGGCCAATTATGGATTTCAGGAACGAGACGCGCCATTAAGAATGCAATCTCTCAGTAAAAAGGGAATTATGATTGAAGATAATGTTTGGATTGGCGCAGGAGTTACCATTCTTGATGGTTGCACGATTGGCCAGGGAGCCGTGATTGGTGCTGGTGCAGTCGTGACAAAATGTGTTGAACCTTATACTATTGTCGCTGGCATTCCTGCCAAACCAATTGGTTGCCGCTAATCAGTTGTCAATTCAACCTTTTTTAAATGGCTTATAAAATGCTCTTTAAATCTATACATATAGTCTCTAATAAAATATTTTTACTAAGACTAAACCGCCATCAGTACACTGATCTTATTTTTACTATTTTCTTGGCGATCGCTATTACCCTTTCCACTTATATTTCCATTGCTCAAATCCCTGATCCGATTATCACTGACTTTTATGCTCAGGACGTTTGGTTTGGCAGCGATATTCCTAGTGTTTTTGGCAACATCACCAGTTTGAATAGTGATTTTGGACGCAATAACAAACACCCCCTATTTCCTTTGCTGGTTTTTCCAGTCGTTCTTGTTTTCTCCAAGTTCTTTCACCTGAATTCTCTGGCGGCTGTTAAGCTTTTGACTGTCATTATTTCCATTGCCTGGGTTCTTGCTCTCTATACCCTTTTCAGAGTCATGCATTGCCGCCCCTTAGATGCTTTTCTCTTCAGTTTTTTAGGAGGGGTAAGTGCTGCTGCTGTTTTTTGGCTAGTTGTGCCAGAATCCTTTCCTCTTGGCTCCTTAACTATTTTGTTAGGCTTTATTTTTGTAGTTCTCAGCCAATATCATCCTTTTTCTACATTTTGGTATGTTGCTCTCAACGTTCTAACTGTCAGTGTCACTATTACCAATGGAATGGTAGGATTTTTCGCTACTATTATTAATCATCGCTGGTTAAAAAGTCTACAGATCTGTTTTATTTCCCTGGTCCTTACCACTGGCCTATGGGTGCTGCAACGCCTGGTTTTTATTAATTCTGGTTTTCCCTTTCAACTCCGCACCTTTATCGGTGAGAAGAAGTTTATGTCTGCTCCAGATTCCAGCAGAATTTTGGCAGTTATCAGTTCGTTCTTCTCCCAGACAATGGTCATGCCAGCCACCCAATTCCTGAACTCGCCCCTTCGGCCAGATTGGGTCAAGCTTGATGTCAACACTTTTGATCCCGGTTCTGGGGGGTGGTGGGGAAGGATTGCTGTTCTCTCTTGGATAGGTTTATTGGTGCTTGGCTTTTGGGGTTTCTGTACAACCAGGCAGCATCAAAAACTTCGTGTGGTTTTGGGAGTAACTCTGGGCGTTCAGCTTTTAATGCACAGTATTTATGGAGTCGAAGAAACATTCATCTATTCTCTTCACTTTATTCCTCTACTCCTACTGTTAGCGGCGTTTAGTTTGTTTACCCGCTTTCGCCCGTTAAGTTTAGGTTTGGCCCTTATTCTTCTGGTCAGCGCGGGGCTTAACAATCGTATGCAGTTCAACTCCATTACCACCGCCCTCTGGAATTATGGCACCCCGCAGCAACAGGTCGCAGCTCAAATGAAGCACCGTCCATCCGATCCCTGGCCCCGCAGTGCAGGTCATGTAGTTTTGTCCTTACCCGCAAGTTCTGTAGATGACAAAGCTTTTTATGAACCTGGAGGTAGTTTTAGTCCCGCCCCCGGTAGTTTTGGAGTTTCGATCTGGGTGATGGACCAGCAAGGCAAGATTAAAGCTACCAGTGATAGTATTTCCTTAGATCAGATAAAGCAGCAGTTTAATCTTAGTTCTGATCAGAAATTGCCGGGAATTTCAACCGAAACAGCTTATTATCAGGCATCCTGGTCTGCGATCGAGCCAGGGAGTTGGCAGCTTGATTTGCGTGCAGTGCCAAAGCTTAATACCCGACCTCTAGTGGTGATCCGCAGTGTGGGGCCAGCCGGGGGAGCGATTCGATCGCTGGATTGGAAGGAACAGCAATTAGTGATCAACGATCGCTGGATGGTCACAGGGATTCCTGAAACAGCCAGAGTTACCCTCGGTAGTGAAGCGGATAACCCTTGGATGCAGGAGCAGCTTCAGGGTTCTCATTGGGCAGAACAGAGCGGATGGGGTTATGCACGAATTGCCTTCCCTCAGGGAGACCATTGGAAGTTAGGAATTAAAGATACTCAACCACCGTCAAATCCAGGTACGGGTTTCCCTGTGATCCCCTCCTCTGTGGACTTAAATCTACCGGACCCCCAGTTTGTAGACAGTTTCAAGGCCCAGATTGCTCACCTGACGATGGGGCTTGTGGGTGCTCGTACCCATCCCACCGATCCAATCAGTTATCCCTTGCCCAGATTTCGCGATGGAGCCTACCAGATGGTGGCCCTGGCCCGTGCCGGTCAACTGGAGCTTGCCCAGCAGCTTTCAACTTACTTTGCCGAAACTGATTTTCTAAATAGCACTGTCGCTGAAGCAGATATCCCCGCTGTAGGCATTTGGGCCCTGACCGAAGTAGCCCGCAATTTAAATCAACCTGAATACGATCGCTGGCTCTGGCCGCATGTGCAGCGTAAAGCCGAGTTAATTGAGCAGATGCTTTCCAGCAATCGTCCCGGTTATCCCGTCCTCTCAGCGGCACAATTTCCTTTTGCTGAAAATCCCGATTTTCTCCAGGTAGATTTGACTGCGGGCAAAATGGACAACCAGCCGGGTGCAATTAGTCTTGACCCCAGTGCCAGTGCCATCAGCTACCGGGCATTAATGGATGCAGCGACACTTGCCGATCGCCTGAACCAATCGAATACTGCTCAACGTTGGCGGGCTGAAGCCGAAGAAGTACAAACTGCCTGGCAACAGTCAAACATTACTGCATCTGCAGTTCCCATGAACGGTCTTTGGCCCAGCTGGATTGCAGCCATTAACCCTGAAATCATGGGTAAAACCCTGCAGCAAAGCTGGGAAGCATCACGAGACTCCACCGGGGCCTTCCATACTCCACCCCCGTCATTGCACCGGGCGATCGCCGAAGCCCATCAGAGGTTGTTTCTGAATCAGACCGACCCCGTCTGGGCAACCCTGAAATGGTTTTGGCAGCACCAGACCTCACCTGGCTTATTTACGTGGGGGGAACAGCTGCAAGAGGTTGGTGAGCTACCGATGCCTGAGAGTTTTTCCAATTGGGATCACATGCGTGGCTGGGTCAACCCATCCCATCTCACTCCCCACTATTGGACTGCGGCCGAAATGATCTTACTTCAACTGGATATGCTGACCTATGTCAAGCCGTCCGCTCACACCCTGGTCATTGGTGCAGGAATTCCGCCGGAGTGGCTCGACAAGCCCCTGCAGGTGAAAGGTTTGTTTGCAGGAGGCCAGTTAGTCAATTGGAACTGGAACGGCAGAGCAATGAATGTACAGATTCAAGGTCAAAAAATGGACATCGAACTGGGCCCCGCTTTCCCAGCCCATACCCCTATAAAGGTCGAGCTATTACCCGAAAAAGGATTAGTAAGTTAGGAAAATAACAAAGCCTTTCTCTATCTTATTTATCCAGGGATTCCATTGGGGTGCGGGTTGGTGCAGCAGATTAGAATCAGGGGAAATCAATGACAGTAGCGCACCCAGCCGGGAATAAAAACAAAGGCATCATTAAGGGCTTAGTCTTACTGTTGATCGCTTTCGCCACAGCTTTTTTTCCCCGCTTACTGACATCACTGAAGATTCCCGCCGCCATTAATTTTTTGCATTTTTTGGTTGTTCCTCTAGTTTGTGGGGTAATTTTATTAACTGCCCGTCCAAAGGATCGGCAGCAGGTTGCCATAACAAAAAATATTTTGCTGGGGTTGTGGTTTTTTCTGACGATCGCCTTTGCCAGCGCCTTGTTAAATCACGCTGGTGCCATTAACGTCATGCTCAAATTTTTGCTATTAGCCGAGCCATTTATATTGCTGTTGGCAATAATTTATGTACCCATGACCCTGCAGCGATTTAAATTATTTCAAACCTGGATGAATCGGTTTATTTTCTTCCATCTTTTTCTGATTTATGCCCAGTTTGCTCTAGGATTCTGCAGGCTAGAAGGAGAGTGTGACAACGTTCAGGGCGTTTTTTTTCGCTCTGGTTCTGGTCATGTCGTTGGCGCTTCAGTTTCTGCCAGCTTTGCGATTTACTATTTCACTATGATGGGAAATAGACCTTTATGGCAAAGGGTATTAATCGTCATCCTGGGTTTAGGCAATATTCTGACCTCTGATGCTAAACAAGTGGTAATTACCCTGGCTGTAGGGTGGATAGTACTTGCCGTTAGCAAAGTTAAGAATCCTAAAAAACTGATTGCGTATATTATTGGAGCGACAATAGCAACCAGTGTCTTCATTTGGGCAATTTACCATATTGAAGCTCTGTCTGCGTTTAGAACCTGGATTAGACCCGAAATGTATGGACCCGACGGGGTAGCCACTCAGGTCAAGTTTGCAGGCATCAATATTATCCTGGATAACTTCCATTCCCCTTTGAATTGGTTGCTGGGGCTTGGGCCTGGGCATACCGTCGATCGCCTGGGGGGATGGATGCTCAAGGATTATGAACAATTGTTAGCTCCATTGGGAGCCACACGAACGTCCATAGGAGATCAAACCTGGACCTACATTGGTCATCCTGACAGACTTTGGGTTGCCGCTGGCAGTAGTTTTTTTTCCCCCTTCTTTGGCTGGGCAGCCCTTTGGGGAGATATGGGATTTCTGGGTTTAGGCTGCTATTTATATCTCTGCAAGATTGTCTGGACACAAATCTGTACAGCAGACTTCCCAAAATTTTTGCTATTAACCGTTATGGTCCATGGGTTTATCTTGACCCAAATGGAGGAACCCGGTTACATGCTATATATTTCCAGTCTGATTGGTTTGTATTGGCATCAGCAGCGGCTCAATCGGAACCTATTGGCAGAACTATAAGCCCTATGCCTGAGAACCTATGCCTGAAATAACGGTCAACACATCTGCTTTTTGTCATCCTGATCGACCCTGCCTGGGGATGTCAGGGAGGCTTGGGGCAATGCTATCCTGGGAGAGCTTGCCATTGGAGCTGACAAGTTGTCCATCCAAAATCCTGGTCACTACCATGACTTCGGCGAACCCAAAGACGATTACATCTTTGAATCGGCAGAGGAAGGAAAAAAAGCCTATATGACTGGGCGACGCAAAGGGGTGCGTCAGGGCGATTACATTCGTATTCAGAAAAGTGGGCAAACTCAAATTTACAAGGTCTTAAGTATTGAATATTACTCTTCTCCTAATACTATTTGGACAGCTTTGCTGACTCAGATTAATTAATTTCCGAGTTTAATTCCCTATTAGTGTATAGCCGAGACCTATTTCGTTACGCCCCACCCCTGAACTGCTAGGGCCGGTTAGGAGAGGTTGGCTGGGGAGGCGCAGGGGGTGGTTCGGGAGTAAAGTCCTCTCCTTCTGAACTGGGAGTATCCAGTGTTAAGGGTAAGGACTCTGGCAGCACCACATCTTCAGCAAGTGGTAAAACAAAAGTATTGCCTTCAACGATCGTCACTAGCGGGGGAGCTTTTTTGGGTCTGGGTAAGGCTACCCCCTGAGTCAGGGCCAGTCCTGCCGCTAAACTTGTTCGGGTGGTAAGGTTAATACTTTCAGATGCGGCCAACCACTGCACCAATGCATCAGCCAAATTGCTAAAGATTCCGGGGGAAGGCACAAATTCTAGCCCAAATCTTTCCGGGTCTAGCACCGCTGGCAGCACCATAGGGGTGGTTTTGATCGGGATTACCCGTCCAGCAATCACGATGCTATAGGCTTCAATTTCTACCCCATCTTTGAGGGGACGGAAGTATATATTCACTAAGGCATCTTTGGCGGCTACGATTCTGCCTGTACTGTCTCGCAGGGGTTGAGCCAGGGCGACCGTAATTGGGTAGTTAACTTTTTGTCCTTTAGGGTCAAAGTTGACTGGAAACTTAAAGGTAATGGCGATCGCAGAAGACTTGGGAATTAGGATTCCTCCTTCTTGATCCGCTTGATCCGCAGATGGTTCTTGAGCCAGCAAAGTTTGGGCCAGACTCTCTGAAGTTGGTTTGGACTGATTTTGTGCTAATCCCGCAGGAGTGATGCTCCCAGAAATCAGGCACAGGCTAAGAATTAACCAGACGGGTGAGCGCATGAATCCTTCCTCAGCCAAGACGGCAACCCTGAACTTTCCTGCTTAATTTAACAAACCGAGTTGATTTGACATAGGGTAGCTTACAGGATAGCGGTTCAACGGGGCTATATCTAGAGCTACATCCACGTTCAAGGAATAAATAGCCGGAATAGGTTAGAGCGTGCCTAATTCCCTTAGCACTATGAGTTGACATCGGAGTGATAGAAATGACGTGATATCGCAATCCTAAATAGGTTGAGAAGGCGGGGGGTGGGGTTTCCCCACAAAAGGGGTTACGTCCCTTTACCCCGTTTAGATCTCAAATAGGATTGCTATAGTGCCTGGTTTCACTCCTGAAACGCCCGCCCGCATACCTGAATGTCAGGAGCGTCCTCTCATTTAATAACTCTTAAAAACTTGCGGAATTAAAATATTCCTGAATAAGGAGGAACACTGAGTTAAAAAGCCTGCGTCCACTCATAAACCTGGTAGTCTGTCCAGATGCCATTTTGCCAGTAGGGGTCCGCTTCGATCCATTGCCGCACCGTGGCTTCATCCTCGGCTTCATAAATCCCAAACACTTTGGTCAGATCCTTTGTTGGCCCAAGGGTAATCAACGTTCCCGTTGCTTTCTGGGCAGCTAACCCCTGCAGATGAGCATCTCGATAAGGAGCACGCTTTTCCAGCACATTTTCACAATAATTCCCCCACATGACATATTTGGGCATTGCCGATCGCCTCGTTCACTTCATCCTTTGACTTCATCCTTTAGCTTAGCGGCGGGTGGGTCAGTTTTTCGATCAGGGCCTGATGTTGGGGAAACTTTTGCAGCAGTTGAGTGCGATCGCCCAGTTCAAAATCAGCAAAATCAAACCCTGGTGCTACGGTACAGCCCACTAAGGTATAGGTATTGGCAGCATTGACAGCGGCACCAAACCAGTAACCTGCGGGAACAACGGCCTGCCAGGTTTCTCCGGCTTCGGGATTATTGCCCAGTTTAATTTTGTTTAACTCCCCGTCTGGGGCGATCGCATACACAGTCAACGAACCACCGCTATAGAAATGCCAGACCTCATCGGATTGGATTCTGTGTAAAGTCGAAAACTGGCCAGACTCCAGCAGAAAATAAATAGCAGTGGAGAAGCAACGCGGGCCACCAAACCGATCCGGCAGGTGCGATGGATCGAGGCTTTCTGGCGATCGATAGGTTTCGCGGAAGTAACCCCCTTCAGGATGGGGAGACAGTTGCAGGGTTTTAACCCAGTCAGCAGCAGTGGTGGTCATTGGTAGTTCGATCGACGGGATCAACCCAGAGAGCAGTGATTTAGCCAAAACTTGGGGATGATGAGGATGATACCCTAACCTGGTAGGCGTAGGATTAATTAGCAGGTTGAATTCAGGCACTCCTATGCAGACAGCAACCCCGCAGCCTCAAAGTCCCTGTCCCAAACGGTTTAGTGTGCAAGAATACCACCGCTTAGTGGAACTGGGTTTTCTGACTGAAGATGACCATGTTGAATTAATTCGTGGAGAACTGATTCAGATGGCAGCTAGAGGGACAGCCCATGAAAGTTGCATCACCCGCTTGCTCAGAGTCCTACTTCCACTTGTGGGCGATCGAGCCACCCTGCGTTGTCAGTCTCCCATTATCCTTGCGTTCGACGGAGAACCCGAACCGGATTTTTCCATTGTCTATAACCGTGAGGATGATTATGCCCAACAGCATCCCACAGCGGCAGACACCTTGCTGGTGATTGAAGTTGCGGATTCTTCTCTGGAGTACGATCGCAACACGAAATTGCCGTTATACGCAGAAGGAAAGATCAGGGATTATTGGTTGTTTAATTTACCCGATCGCTGTCTGGAAGCCTATAGCGAACCTGCACAAATTAGCGATGGCCGGTTTGGCTATTTAAATCGACGGATTGTAACTGCAACTGGCACGATCGCTTTTCCTCCCTTCCCTGAGCAAGTGCTGTCCCTCGATCGTATTTTTTAGATACTCAGCCTGGATTTCTTGTCTTTTTAACGAAATGAGCGATTGACAAACTGAGTCCAAACTTACTTCTTTAGGAAAAAATCTTGTAGGGCGATCGAGCAATCTGGAAAAGCGAGGGGTACAAGGGTGTCTGTCTCTGTTAGCACCTGTTCACGCTCATAGCCTGAGGAGCCTGGCTGGCGAAAAACATGCAAACACCGCTGTTGCAGATCTAAAATCCAGTATTCTGGTATGAGCGATCGGCCATATACGGGTGCTTTCAAATCACGATCTCGTTTTAGGGTGGTGTCAGCAACTTCAATCAACCAGAAAATCTCTGCTGGTGTCGGGTGATGATCTTCATAGTCCAGTGGGTCAAGGTGGACAACGGCTAGATCGGGTTCAGGTTCGGAAAAATCGCTAGGCAACCATGCTGTGATAGTCCTGGACACTGAGCAATCGCAATGGGGAAACGACCATCCTGTTTAATTGAGTTGCTGATTTAATTCTAAGGGGCGGCACTTTTGTAAAGCTTCCACTAGATCCGGTAGACGAATTGGCTTACTGACATAATCATCCATCCCCGCTTCCAGACAGGCTTCCCGATCGCCCTCCACGGCATTAGCAGTCATGGCAATAATGCGGGGTTGGGGCAAACCGGAACGGCGAATCTGTTGCGTGGCAGTCAGACCATCCATCTCTGGCATTTGCACATCCATCAAAATTACATCGTAGCTCTGTTGCCGCAGGGACTCTAGCACTTGTATACCATTTTTCGCCACATCCGCCCCGTATCCCAGGCGTTTAAGCAGATGCAGGGCAACTTTTTGATTAACCGCATTATCCTCGGCCAGCAGAATACGCAGTAGGTTTTGACTACCTAAAGCGGGAAAGCTAGAAGGTGTGTTTTCTGGTGTAGTGGCATAGGGCTCAGCCGAGAGCAGTTTTAACAGGGCATTCTGGAGCTGGCTCTGGCGCAGGGGTTTGGTTAAAATCAGGCCGCTCTGCAGGTGTGAAGCCATCCGTTCCCGCTGGCTGGTGTTGGTCAGGAAAATCAGGGGAAGGGTGGCGCTCTGGGGAAGCTGCCGGATCTGTTCGATTAAGGAGAGACCATCCATATCGGCGAGGCGATCGTCAATGATGGCCAGATCAAAACCTGGTTGTTGTTGCAGTCGCCGCAGTGCTTCTGACCCCGCTGCAAAGGTGTAGGGAAGGGTTCCCCAGAACTGGCTATAGAGGCTGAGAATTTTGCGATAGGTAGGGTTATCATCCACAATCAGCAAGCGTTTTCCTGCCAGACTGGGGGGTGGAGGGGGTGGAGGGGGTTGGGGGAGGGCGGGAACGAGAATCGTAAAGTAAAAAATGGAGCCTTGCCGGAGCAATACGTCCGTAAATCCATTGGGAGAATCCCCTGCCCGGCCGATCGCTCCGGTTTCATCCCGGCTACTTACCCAGATCCGTCCCCCCATGGTTTCTGCCAACTTTTTGCTGATCGCTAAGCCCAAACCTGTGCCCCCATATTGCCGTCGGACAGAAGAATCAACCTGGCTGAAGGGCCGAAATAAGCGATCCATTCGATCGATCGGAATCCCAATCCCCGTATCTTCCACTGCAAATTGAATTTCATACTGGGGCATCTCATAGAGCAGGGTTTCGTAAGCCGCACTCACAGAAAAGGGTGGCTCCTCTCCCCCGCTCAACTGCGATCGCAGCGGCAATACCTCCCGAGCCGTGACGGAAATGACCACTTCCCCCGCTTCTGTGAATTTGATCGCATTGTTAATTAAATTGACCAGAATTTGCCGCAGCCGGATCACATCACCCTGGATCTGCTCTGGGGTGGGGGGGCTGATTAAATATGCCAGTTCAATCCCCTTTTCCGTCGCGCGGGTAGCCAGCAGGTCGATCGCTTCCTCCAAGCAGGTACGCAAATTGAAGGGACGGGTCTCTAATTCCAGCTTGCCAGACTCAATTTTAGAAAAATCCAGAATATCGTTGATCAGACATAACAGGGCCTCCCCACTGCCGTGAATGGTTTCGACATAATCCCGTTGCTGGTGGGTGAGAGAAGTATCGAGGAGCAGGGTGGTCATCCCAATCACTGCATTCATGGGGGTGCGAATTTCATGACTCATCACGGCCAGAAAGCGTCCCTTGGCTTGATTGGCGGCCTCAGCGGCTTGCTTGGCGGCGACCAGGGCCAGATTTTGCTGCCATAATTGCTCTCGTTGACGAGTTTCCTGCTCCAGCAGATGGGCTTGGGCCAGGGCAATCCCCACCTGAGCGGCCACCGCTTCCAAAACGTCTACTTCACCACTGCGCCACGATCGAGGTTGAGTATGTTGCAGTAAGGCGATCGCGCCATTGGTCTGGCCCTGATAGGAGGTGCGAACTGCCATGACGGATTTCAAGCCGCGGGGAGATAAGGATTGCAAGAGGGGATGGCTATCCACATGGGCCACGGCGATCGCCTGATCCTGATCCAGCACTTTTTGGGCAAAAGCAGCATTCAGCAGAGGTTGCTCCGGCAGGGGAATTTCCAGGCAATTGGGTTCCAGATGTTCCGCCACCAGCCGCAAAGCTTCAGCTTCCCAGGTATAAATTAAGCAGTGATTGACCTTAAACACGGCCCCCAACTGGGCGACGGTGGTTTGAAAAATCTGTTCAATATCCAGGCTCTGGCGAATTGCTTGGGTAATGCGACTGAGAAGACGATCCCTTGCACTTTGCTGCCGCAGTTTAACCATGGCGCGGCTGGCCTCAATCAACCGGGAAACCCGCATCCTCAAGACAGCCCAATAGATTGGTTTGGTAATGTAGTCCGTTGCTCCCGCTGCAAAAGCCCGCTCCACAGAACTGGGATCATCCAGACCCGTAATCATCAAAATCGGCGTATCCATCCCCTGGGGCAAGCGGCGCAGACGGGCACAACAATTGAAGCCATCCATACCAGGCATCACCGCATCCAGCAACACAATGTCAGGACGCAATTGCTGAAAAGACTTGAGACAATCTTCCCCATTCACAGCTTCGGCAATTTGATAGCCCACGCTCTCCAGATGTTCCCGCAGCAAGGCCCGCACAGTTTTGGCATCATCGACGACCAAAATCAGTGGTGGCTGGGAGGTGAAGGTGCGGCTAAGCATCACTGCAATAGGAAAAACCTAACCCTACTCTGCCATATCTTCCCTGTAACTCCTCAACTTTAAGTTAAGCGACCATGAATGGCCAACCAAATGCAGGGAGGTTCCTGGCTGGTTTGTTCAACCCGGTGTTTTTGTCGAGCCGGAATCAAAACATGATCCCCAGGGGTGAGGGTCAGAGCGGTGCCATCCTCATAGGCCAGAATTGCTTGCCCCTGCAACAAAACCACCCATTCATCCCGCGGCTGATCGTACCAGGTGCCAGGAGGTGTTTGCTGTCCCGTAGAAATGATCCGCTCGATCAAAAGGTCGCCATTCTGGATGAGGGGCTGAAATAGTTCTTCCTCTGGTAACGGAGAAGGTAGATCAAACAGATTGAACATATAGCAATCCTCTTTGAGATTTAAATGGGGTAAAGGGGTGGAACCCCTTTTGTGGGGGAACCCCAGCCCCCCTTTTTCTCAACCCATTTAGGGTGGCTATAGTTTAGCGATGGTTGCAGCGGTTTGAGTTGTTCTTAATTTCAAGACTGAGAGTTAGTCTGGATGAGCTGCCAGCAATCCTGGGCGATCGCCCAATCCTCCTGGGTGTGAATCACCAGAATACGCACCGCAGAATCGGGGGTGGCAATATCCCTATCCTGGGGAGAAGGCTGGTTTTGATCTTGGTCGATCTGCCAGTTGAGAAATTCAAACCCGGCACAGGTGGCGGACCGCACGGTGGCAGAGTTTTCCCCCACGCCTGCTGTAAAAATCAGGGCATCCAGTCCACCTAAATGGGGTAAGCAGGCACTGATCGCACTCTGGAGGCGATGAATATAAATCTCTAAGGCGAGTTTTGCCCGTTCGTTACCGGCAGCAATGGCCTGATCAATCCGACGTAGATCGGCAGAAATGCCAGAAACCCCCAGTAAGCCCGATTGTTTGTTCAAAACCTGATCCAATTTGTCAGCACTGTAACCCTGATGGCGAAGGAGATGGATTAAAATCCCCGGATCGATCGATCCACTGCGACTGCCCATCATCAACCCTTCCATCGGCGTGAACCCCATTGTGGTCTCAATGCTGATCCCATTCTGGATGGCCGCCAGGGAACAGCCATTACCCAGATGACAGGTGATCAAACGGAGAGAACTTAAATCCCGGTCTAACAGTTGGGCGGCCCGTTCGGCACAATAGCGATGACTGATGCCATGAAAGCCATAGCGACGAATGCCCTGCTCATACCACTCGTAGGGACCGGGATAGACCGCCGCGGCCAGGGGTAAATGGGCATGGAAGGCGGTATCAAATACGGCGACCTGAGGGATATTGCCAAACAAGGTTTCGATCGCTTCGATCCCTTCCAAATTGGCGGGATTATGGACGGGTGCAAAGCTGGCCAGCCGGGCGATCGCCGCCTTCACCTCAGCCGTAATAAATACACTTTCCCGATACTCTGCTCCCCCATGCACCACCCGATGCCCGACAACGGCAATTTCGTTGGGTTGGTCAATCACCTGAGTATCACCCTGCCAGAGGGTAGCGAGCAGTCGGCGGATGACGATCGGGCGGGAATCCGCAGCAATTTTTTCCTGCAGGCATATTCCCGTCGAGGTTTTGACCTCAATTTCGGCATAGCCCTGCTCATGGGTCCAGTCCACTTTGCCCTCCCACAGGGGAGAAGGAGGTTGGGAGGAGGGTTCTGACTGAATTTCATAAAGGCAGCTTTTTTGACTGCTGGAACCGGCATTGAGCACAAGAATTTTCATGGCATTGTTGCTCGACTGAATCAGGGAGTTAGGCGAAGCTGCTCTTACTCATTCATTAAATAACTGAATTTTAAATTACTCAATTTTAAATTACTTAATTCAATCCCTAATTCAGGGAGGGCTGCTTGAACTCCAGCGGGTTGACCTGTTGCATGGCTTCCACAGAGAAGGGCTGATCGGCGAAGTACTGGCGATAGAGATTACAACGGAGCCGCACCTCATTGCCTTCTAACTTGATCAATCCCAGGCTGTAAAGCTTAAACAGAATGGTATTGTCCAGACGGACGGGTTGGGAGGAGGCTGCAACCTGGATAAAAGCAGACAAGAGATCTGGGTAATGTTGTAGATGCCACCATTGTCCCCGCAGGTGATCCCGGAACAGGCCAACTTCAGTGGGCGCTTCTGCCAGCAATTTTTTCAGGCTAACATCCCCACGGGAGAGGTGATAGAAGGCCAATCGCACCAGGTAGGGATGCCCCCCCAGCATGGCCATTAAGTCCTCAACCTGGGCACTCTGCCAGGCCAGTCCGTGCCGCCGGGCCAGTTCCAACACCTGAGCGGGTTCAAATTCCGGCAGTTCGATCGGCAACCCCACATTAAAGGGGGACTGATTAGTATTCAGGGGAATATAGACTTCCGTGGCATGCACCACCACCAGCCGCAGATTTTTCCAGATCTCCCGATTTTTAGCTTCTTCGTGCCAGGCCCGCAATAACCCAAAGAAATCACTGGCAATGTCTGGGTAGGTAAAAACCCGATCCACTTCATCCAGCCCCAGGGCCAGGGGTTGACCAATTTGGGGCAAGAGGTATTCCTCAAAGTAGGCGGTGCAATTGTATTTACTACCAAAAATGTCGTCCCAGTAGTCCTGGAGTTTATTTTCTAACCCCAGCCGCCGCGCCACACTTGCACACAACCAGCGCAGGAATTTTTCCAGGTCAGTAAAAACTTTGGCATCGGCCAGTTGCAGACTGAGGGGAACAGTGTGATAGCCGGACTGACTGGCTCGGTAAAGAATGCGGGCCATGAGGGAGGTTTTACCCATCTGGCGGGGAGCTTTAATCCGAATTAAGGCCCCAGGTTGGAGGATGGCTTCTCCACAGCGGGTTTCGATCGGGGGACGTTCAATATAAAAAGCAGAGGCGAGGTTAACCTGTCCTTCCGGGAGTTCCGGTTCCGCTACTGGCAGGGGGGGGGCATTGGGATCGGGGAGCAGAGGGGGGACGGTGGGGAGGGTGCCGCCCGTGGTGGGCTGTCGTGGGTTTTCTAAAGGGGTGGATGCCAGCAGGTCTAGGAGGTCCTGAATCAGCAGGGGCGTATCTTGTGGTGATTGCCAGAATCGTTGTTGCAGGCGATGCAGATATCCCCGCAGTTCATAGTTCAGGGGAGCCTCCGGGGGAAAATTGACCCGAATCGGCAAAATCATCGGACGATGATCGGCTCGTTCTTCTTGCAGTTGGCGGATTCTTCGCACTTCTTCCAACACCATTTCACTGCTGGCCGATTGGGCGGATAGGAGCAGTAAAAAGTAATCACAGCCTTTCAGTTCGGCATCGATCCGCTGGGCCCAGCCCTCTCCCAGTTGCATACTCTGCTCAGACATAAACGGTTGATGACCCGCCGCAGTCAAAGCGTTGAAAAATTGTCGGGCCAGATCGATTTCTGGAGATTGACTGTGATGGCTGATAAAGATCCGAGCGGATTGGCTTGGAGATTGGCCTGAACTGCCGCCAGCGGAGGGGGGAAAGGAGCCAGAACGGGGAAGTTGGGGATGGGTGGGAGGAATGGTGGGTGCGGTCCCCGGTTGGCTGTTGCCATAGGGTTCTGCCGGAAATTCCAGCGGTAGGTCTGACTCCGGTTTACCCCGCAGTTCAGTAATGGGTTTACGCAGGAACTGGCCAAAGCGTTGCAATAAACTGGGCGGTTGATGGAGGGACTGCAGGGCTTGTAAGACTTCCGTTGCCGATTGATAGCGTTCCTGAAACTGATAGCGCACCATCCGGGCCAGGATCAACCCTAAGCCTTCACTGATATCTGCCTGCCAGATCCAGCGACCCTGACTATCCTGCTGCAGTTGGGTGGGGGGGCGGCCAGTCAGGGCTTGAATGGCAATGATCCCCAGGGCATAGAGATCGCTGTTGGGTTGTGGCCGTCCCTGGGCCTGTTCCGGTGGCATATAACCCGGTGTGCCAATGGCGATCGTTCCCCCATCTCCCACCAGGGTGCCACTGGCCAGGGAGACTCGCATTTCTTTAACTGCACCAAAATCAATGAGGACGAGGTGGCGATCGGGTTGGCGACGAATCAGGTTATCTGGCTTGAGGTCGCGGTGAATGACCCCACAACTGTGGACAAACTCCAGAATCGATAGCACATCCTGGAGCATCCGCAACACCTGCTCTTCTGTCCAGGGTTGACCCACCCCCAATTCCGATCGCAACACATAACCGGGAATGTAGTCCTGTACCAGATAAAATTCAGCCGCTTCCTCAAAGTAAGCCAGCAGGCGGGGAATCTGATTGTGATGCCCTAACCGTTCTAGCGTTTGAGCTTCACGGGCGAACAAATTTCTGGCAATGGGCAGAAACTGTGGATCGGGGCTGGCCGGTTTAAGGTGTTTGACCACACACTGGGCCTGAGCCGGCCGATGTAGATCTTCCGCCAGGTAGGTTTGTCCAAAATTTCCAGCACCCAGAACATTAAGAATCCGGTAACGCCCGCCCAATAGCCGACCGATCATAATGATACTCACGTCGCTAAGTGATCAATGATAGACCACAGTGTCAGGAAATGACTTCCTGCGATCGAGCCAATGGGGGGAAAAAAGATTGGCAGGCAATAACTCTCAAGCAAGATGAAGTTTATTCAGATCTCAGATAAATCTGCAGACGGTTCATTCCCATTCTAATTGCCGAATCCACCCAGTGCCTTGAACTGAGCGGCACTCTGACTGGCCCGCAAGGCAGATTGGGAGAACACCTGAAAGGCTTGCCGAATGTCGCGTTGATTATTGCCAGGGGTGAGAATCCACTCGGGGCGAATTCCCATCTGGGTGAAGATGTGATGGAAGTCTGTGTGACCGTCATCAATGCCCATCGCAGCAATTACGTGATTTTCGCCCATCAGCATATCGTTCACCAGGGCAGCGACTGAATGGGCCGTAGCTTTAGTGGAACCATAGTCGGCCCCATCCGTAATCAGTAGCGTTACTGTGCGAACCGGCACACCGTGATCAGCAAATTCCTGGGTTTTGGCCAGTACTGTTCCCAGCAGGATCACGGTTTGGTCGTAGAGGGGCGTTCCCAGACGGGGATTATAGTTCTGGTTGTCCATCCGTACCGCCTGCTCCAGCGGCCCATAGGGGTAGAGGATCTGACCATTTAAGTAGCGATTGTGGATCAGGATATGATCTTTTTGCTGAGAGCTAGCCAGGGCATCCAGGACCGTATTGTGTCCCGCCCGCACCGCTTGAACATTGTGGCTGTACTGAATGGAACTGGAATCATCGGGCATGATCGTGACCAGGACAACCTCACTGCTCGTGACTTCTTCAACGGGAGTGCCGAGAGCAGCCTGAATCTGGTTGCCAATATCAAAAATGTCCAGAACCTGCAGGGAGTGCTGGGATAAGAGTCCCTCTGCTTGAGCGGATTGGAAAAGGGTGTTGATGTCAGGGGTTGAGGTATGCATGGTGTTTTGACCAGGTTGAAGTTTGTCAGAAGTTTGTAAGTGGAAGCAGAACTAAGTCGGGGAGCTAGAGTTTGACATCTGGCCATTGCTCCAGGGGTGTTGTGGATTGAACAACGTGCATGCCAGCCGACTTAAAGCGATCGAACGCCGCATTGGCCTGATCAGTAAAATCGACAATGCCCGGCACCACAACAGGGGAAGTGCAGTCTTCCAGCAGGTAAACTTTGCGAACGAGTCTGGCATCTTCCGCCATAATTTCGGTCAGCAAATCGTCGATCGTCCAGGCGACGCAATGGCTTTTAGCTTGTCCAGCAATAATCACCAGATCAAATTGCAGCAATTTGCGAATAAAGCGGGTATTCTTCTGGGCGATCGGTTGATTATCGGCACTTTCCAGCACTTCAGGGCGCAACACTGAGTAGTTTTCGGTGAGCGGATTCCCCCCTTTGATTTCATAGCGGGTCTGACTGCTGCGGGCCAGGCCATGAAAAAACATTGCTTCTTCAACGGCAGACACTAGACAGTGACCAATTCCACCCAACATGGCGTGATAGGGCCAGATTGTGAGCGGATATTTGCCGTCCTGGCTCAGTTTTTCGACATAGTGCAGGGCATGGCGTTGCAGCAGTAAATAGTTACAGTTGGAGAGGCTATAGGCGATCGCTGGATTCACTTTCCAGGTGCCATTTTTGACTTCCTCCAGGCTGATCATACTGGTGGGGGCGGGATGCTCTCCGGCCTGATTCAGCCAGAAAAAGGGATGAAAAATTTGCATCGCGGTGTGGGTGTCCAGGGTGGGGGCAATTTCAGTGATCACCCCCAGATGGCGATAGATAAATTGACAGAGGCGGATATTGTCTTCCACCGCACCCATGCCAGACCGGCCGCCCACAAATAGTTCAAAACCAGGAATACAAAAGGTGTTCTGCACATCGATCGCCATCAGACAGATGCGGATTCTGTCCTTGGCAGCGGGTTGAAGCTGATATTGTTTACTCCAGGCTTCTGCTTGAGCGGCCCGCTCCTGATAGGGAACCCGCCAGACCTCGCCAACTTTTTGGGGATCAAAAAATTGCGGAATGGGAAGTTGTTTGGTTGTGGTGCTGTACATGATTAATGACCCTTAAAACTGAGCAGTAAATACAAAAACTAAACAATGAAACTTTGGGGATTCAGATCAGTTTGAGCAGGTGGATCTCTTGCTGATGAACCACATATAGACCTGCGGGAGAAGCAAAAATCTGGCAGTGGCTATCGACAAAGGGTTCGGTGTCAGGAAAGGTTTTAGTTAGTTGAAGATTGCTATTTGCAAGTTCCACTCGAACCAGACCTTCATCAGTCGCTGCGAACAAAAAATTACCTGCCGCCCCCTTGCCCTGTAAACTCCCCAGCCAGGAACCATCCCCTGGGATCGCCTCAGCAGTGGCCAACATTTGTCCGGCTGAGTCAAATACGGTACAGGTATGCACCCGTTGGGCTTGGCGTTGGATGGCCAGCAATAACCAGCACCGATCGCTGCCAAAATGACAGATCGCATCAATTAATTGACCGTTAAATCGGGGTAATTTGACCCGATCGTTAATTCCCGATCGGCGTAGATCAAAGACAAACGCGACCCGCAGTTCTTCGGCATGATAAAACCCGAAACCAAATTGAGGCCCAAGCCAAACTCGGGTTTGATTTTCCAGCACTTCACCGATCGGTTCTGGCCCCAGGCTTCCCTGTCGCAGCAGTTGACCTTTGGTTGTCCAGACATAGCGATCGCCATTGCTAGCCACGGTTTCAGCACGAATAGCTTGGGCTGGATATCCTGGTTTAAGCAAAACTATCTCCCCCGGCTTGGCGGCGATCGTCGTGGTTGGGCAGAGGTGAAATTGCAGTTGGGGCTGGAGTTCACCGGAGAGCACAATGGAGCCATCTTCCCGTCTAAAACTGTTCTGGTCGTGATAGAGCCATTGCAGTTTATTCCCTGTCAGGGTAGCGGTCAGAATTATCCCTCTGGTCTGAAAGACACGGGTGGCAATGACAGAACCACGGCTAACAGTTACCTGAGTTGTCGGACTGGGTTGAGTGCAGTCGGGACAGGTGGGACGGGCATGGTCTTGGCCACATTGGGTGCAGGTAGTCCAGGTCAGAGTTTCCAGCAGCGATCGAGGAAAAACACCCCGGCGATCGTGCTCAAACACCTGTTGAAAATAATGCAAAAGCTGATCAGGAAGACGGCCATAGGGCAGGGCAGGTTTGGGGTAGCGCACCTGGGGGTGAAAAACTGTAATTCGTTGCAGGGGACGTTGCTGGGGAGAAGTCTTTTGACTGGAATATGAGGGACGATAAATGCCACCATAGGGTGAAACAAAGAGCAGACATTGCATCAACATCACCGTAAAGGCATACCAGTCAGAATTGGGATTATGGGGTTGCTGCAGTTGCAAGCGATCGGCGGTTGGATCGCAGAGGAGGGGATCGACAAAAGTTGCCGTGAACATCGAACATAAAAACCTGCCATATTGAAAGGAATCAGCATCAATCAAATAAGCAGTTGTTGCTTTGACCAGCACATTCAGATCATTGAAATCACCAATCACCACGCTGGTCTGGTGGAGTTGAACAATGCTGTCATGGAGGGAGAGAAAGAGCTGGACTACCTGTTGCGGAGAAATTCCCCGTTGCCGACAACTGCGATCGCCCCATTTGAACAACACCTCTACATCCGTCAGATAGGGCATGGTATAGCCGAGGATCTGTTGCCCATTTTTGTCTGTCACCAGGCTCTGGGGTTGGACGATCGTCGCTGGTAAGTTCGGAGGAAACTGCGGCAGCTTTTGTTGATGGTCTAGCAGGCGATCGAAAGCGGCTTGTTGAGCCATCGGGTTACTTTGAAAATCGGGGTGCTGGGGAGACTTGAACAGCTTTAACACCTGGTTCTGATTAATTCGATAAACCTCAGCTTCACCCCCACTGCCGATCACCGATCTGGACTGTAAGCGAATTCTTTTACCTTTTACGTAAACATCCATTCCCCTCTCACTTTCAGTTGCTAAAGTTTGGTGCTGACAGCGTTCTGCCAGAAGTTAAAGGTAAATCTCTTGGATATATAGCAACCCTAAATGGGTTGAGAAAAAGGGGGTGTGGGGTTCCCCCACAAAAGGGGTTCCACCCCTTTACCCCGTTTGGATCTCAAATAGGATTGCTATAGTGATTAAAAAAACTGCGAAATATGGATTTACTGCTGATAAACCTGCTGGAAAGCCTCGGTAATTTTTCGGAGAGGTGGATCAAGCCGAGCTAGAGTTTCGGTGGCGATCGCTTCCGGCACACCCCCATAAAAAGCTTCGGCAATTCCGCCACAAATACAGGTGAGGGTGTCCGTATCTCCCCCTAGAGAAACAGCATTCCGAATTGCATCTTCAAAGTCGGTGGATTCCAGAAAGGCTATGATCGCTTCCGGCACCGTTTCCTGGCAGGATTCATTGAACTGATAGGTGGGGCGAATATCGTCTAAACTCCGGTTCAGGTCATAGCCAAAATTGGATTCGATATAGGCTTTAATTTGAGCTTTGTTAGAGCCTGTGCGGGCTAAAAAGATACTGGCTGCAGTTGCCTGGGCTCCTTTAATTCCTTCTGTATGGTTGTGGGTAACGGCGGCAGAGTTGGCAGCTTCGACCAAAACATCTTCCAGACTGTTAAAGAAAAAGCCAACGGGACTGACCCGCATCGCTGAACCATTGCCCCAACTGTTATAAGGTTCTAAACTGTTGGACTTTCCCCAGCGCCGAAACATCCCGCCATAACCCGCTTCAGGATACCGCTGAAAGTATTGTTTGAGCATCACGGCATAGGCTTTACCATTTAGCAGCGCATCGGCGATCGCCACCGTCAGCACGGTATCATCCGTAAAGAAATTCCTGGCCCCAAATAGGGAAAAGTCTTTGCTTCTGTGATTATTAAATTCGTAAACAGAGCCGATAATATCTCCAGCAATAGCACCTAACATTTACCTTCTCCTTGAATTGGATGTTATTTAACTCACGGTCGCAGATTTTCTTAGCACTACCAGGGTTGTGTCATCTGGCAGTAAGCCCTTGGTTCGGATTAATTGTTGCTTTGACCAGTCCGGTTTGATGGCGCTGCGGTTGATCAGTGAGAGGCAACGGCGGACGGCATCGGGATTTTGAAAATAGCAATCGTCCTGCCAGAATTGACTGATCGGTTGAACCACGGCTGTGCCGCCGGGTAAGGGTTTCTCTGCTGCCTGAATTAGGTCTATAACCCCATCGCTGCCAATCAAAATGGACTCAATCTCCTCCTGCCGAAAGTGCTGCACCTGAAACGTTAACGGCCAATCGATAAACTGCTCTGGTGGCAGTAATCCATAGGCCAGATAGGGGGGAGCATTCTGGCTAAACGGTCCGCAAGACTGGGGCTGGCCATTCACCATCACCACCCCATCCCCCAGCCAGAAAAGATTGGCTTTGCCCGGCGTGATCACGGCACCGACGATCGTGAACAGAAAATACTGGGCCAGAATCTGGCTAAGGTTATCCCCCATCCCCTGAGCAATCTTGAGCAGTTGGTGCAATAAATCCTGCCGCAGCAGTTCCCAATCCAGTTGGTCCTGAACCCGCAGTTGACGGCCGATCGCAGCAACCATCGATCGCGCCCCCCATTGCGCCCCCATTTCACTCTGCCCTGCACTACCACAGCCATCACAAACCACGGCAATTGCCATTTGGTCTGAAAGGAAAATGCAAAAAGCATCCTGATTATTCCGCCCCAATCGAACATGCTCCTGACCCACTATGGAACCAGCGGCGATCTCAAACCTGAGCTGCATGGGAATTCGTGTATAAACTACACTAACTATAGTGTCACAAAAACACTATGTCAAGCCCTGGGCAGTTGATTGATTATTTGTGCGATTAAAGCCTCTGTTCGGGCACGGGGTTAGCAAAAAAAAGAGCCTCGCGATTCAGCAAAGCTCTGGTTGAGGGACTATCTGTAAGCAAGAATTACAACTCAATACCGGCGGGTAGGGGAGTCAACATTGATTAGAATGTAAAGGTTGTTCGGACCAGACCCACTGCCGTTGTATTGTTTTCGCTGTTGGATTCAGGGTTGAAAATCACAAATGCACCGGGGGTAACACTGATGTTGTCGTTAACCTTAAAGCGGTAATAGGCTTCCACCTGGAAGGGTCTAGCCTTATTAAACACCCGAGTTCCGTTGGCAAACACTTCATCAGCATCTCCAGCAATGCCCGTGGCACTTTCAAGGTAGAGGGGCTGACCGACGATGAAGGCTGCCGTATTCCCGGACAGCAGAGCATCCTGGAAGTAGACTCCCCCCATAAAGCTGGTGTACGTGGCTCCGGCCTTGACATTAGAGACAGAATTGCCACTCAGACCACTGGTGCCGCCAACCGCATTGACAAAAATACCGGCTCCATACCCGGATAAGGCAATTTTTGGAGTAATCCGATAGGTAAATGTTCCCCCAACCCCAAACAATTGCACCCGTTGATCCAGGGCCAAGCCCGGCAGAGTAAAGATATCACCACCGCCCGCTCCCAGGGCCCCTAACAACCCGTTGGAAGACAGACCTGTACCGAGAATATTTAGAGCATGTTGAGCATAGGCAAAGTTGAAAGCCGCATCAAAGCTTTTCAGGGGTTTAAATGTGGCCTGGGCCGCTGCAATGAAAGAGTTTTCGTCATTCGGGAAGAAGCCTGAGCCTAGAGCCGTAACACCGGGCTGAACGGTGGCTACAGGTGCCGTTACACTACCGTACAGGGCGGTCAGGTTAACGGTTTTATTGGGGTTCCAGATAAAACCAAGTCCAGAGGCCAGCCCCACTCCAGAGGTTCCCCCAGACAGACGAGTGATCGGGTTAACACCAGCAAAACGGGAAAGGGCCCCCTGTCCTTCGCTTGCCCAGGGAATAATTTGGGGGAAGGCATCTGTGGTTTCAGCTTTAGGGAAAACAAAACCTGTAAATTTGCCAGCAATGGGAAACACATATAGCAACTTATACAACGCTAAGGTGTTGGGGCTGTAGGCTCCCGAACCAAGAAATTGGGGATCGACGCCAGCAAACTGGGGTTGAAAGCTCAGGTTAGTGCTACCAGAGTTGATCACCGTACCCGGAAAGAGCGTGTTTTGAACACTACTGCCACCAATAAGACCCCCACCGAAATTAAAAGCCTGTAATCCTGTGATCAGGGCATCTTTACCGGAGAAGCTGGTGACCAGATTGAGGCGGGTACGGTAGACCACGATCGGATTGGGGTCTTCACCTTTAACGACATCTACACCATCAAATCCATATCCACCTCCCCCGGCGGCTTCAAACGCCACAATATTTTCACCCTGTAGCTTGGTGGTGGTGGAAAATTGCTGGGCTTCCAGTTTAGCGGTCCGTGCTTCCAGTCCATCCACCCGACCCCGCAGCGTAGCCAACTCTGCAGCCAGATCTTCCTGCAATTTGCGTACCGTTGCCAGATCTTCTTTCGTCGCAAATCGATCGGAAATCACATCCAGACAGGCATTCAACGCCGCTGCCAGTTCAAAACGAGTTGCTGCCCGGTTGCCACGAAAGGTGCCATCGGGATAGCCTGCAATACAACCATATTTTTCAACCAGAGACTGCAATGCTTGAAAGGCCCAGTCCGTTGGCCTTACATCAGAGAGTTGGGAAACAGAAGTCACCTGATTGGCAGTTGCCCCTGGAACTTCCAGAACCAGATCTGAGACAGCGTTAACACCCAAAGCTGGTTTGGTCGATTCACTCCCCATCTGGATCGAACTCAGGGAGGAAGGAGCCGGAACCTGAGCCAGCAGATTTGGAGCAGCATGACCCACTTCTGGGCTGGCAATTGGGGGATAGGACTCCTGAGCAACAGCTGGCAGAGCAATCAAAGGAATACCGGAAAGCAGGCAGACTAAAGCTATCCGATCTGCATTGAGACGGGTATAGTTCACAAAATATCTCCTCACCTTAAAAAGTGGCCAAGATAACGCTGGGCAGACAATGCTTAAGTTCAGCGATCGCTGCAATTCTTGGCAAAATTGATCGGGGTAAAGTGATGGGGTGCGGCTGGGACCGAAAACGCAATACTTTACTGTCGATGGTAATCAATCATACACGAGTGATGCATAGATACAATAAAATGATTTTTATGTAAGCTATTACTCGGCTCTATGATTTAGGCGATCGCCGGGCTTAAATTCAGCATTATTCCTTTTACTTCCGCTCTTATTCTGGGGTTTTTAACCGATCGTTCCAGGTTTCCCGTCCTGATTCTATGCCTGGGTTTGCTCAAATCATTGCTCAAATTATTTAATTTATCCGATTACAGCGTTTTCCACTCGGACGAGGCATATCAGAAGCTCTAGCCAATGAGCGTTTCAATGCCAAGCATCTGTTTCACTATCCCGGAAAACGCTGTATTGTGAACAGGAAAGAAGATTGTTAACTCATTTCAGAAAAATCGTCTAATATTGGTTCTATAGAAATCACAAGTATGGCAATATATCTACACATTTAGGGTTGACTTGCCTCTATCAAAAGGCAGAGACTTAAGTTAGGGGCATAATTTTAGATAGATGGGATTTTGATAAGTTATTTTTCGTAGAAACCTTCTTAGCTTTACTTCCGTCTCAATTCTCCTGGTGGTCTGCTTTCTTGTTTATTTGGGTTAGCAAATCAAATTAATACTTAATAATTTAGGATTTTACTATTCAAGGGCAATGAGGGGAAAATGCACAATCCAGTTCTACAAGATCCAGCTTTACAGGAACCGCTGAACGGTCGCAGGCAGGCGATCGACTCAGAGTTAAGCCAGATGGATCTGCGGGGTATGAGCCTGTGTGGTGCGAATCTAGCCGGGATGGATCTCCGGGGCAAAGACCTTAGAGAAGCCAACCTGAGTGGGGCTAACCTGAGCGGTGCTAACTTAATTAGAGCTAACTTGACGGGGGCCAACCTGAGCCGGGCCAATTTGTCTGGGGCCAATTTGGCGGAAGTCAACCTCAGCCGCACAAATCTAACCGAGGTAAATTTTAGTGAAGCTAATTTGATTAAAGCCAACCTCGTTCATGCCGCTCTCTATTGTGCCAACTTTTTTATGGCGATGATGAGTGCCGCCAACCTGAGTCAGGCTAATATGAGTGCTGCCAATTTTCAAAAAGCTACTCTTATTAGTGCCTATCTGCACAATAGTAATCTTACCCAAGCCGATCTAAGCGATGCTGACCTCACCGGTATTAACCTCAGTGATGCCAATTTGAGTCAGGCGACCCTAATCCGCACAAACTTTACAGGTGGAGATTTGAGCCGGGTGATGCTGGTGGGTGCTAACCTGGCCGAAACCAACCTAACCGCTGTAAACCTGAGCGAAGCCAACTTGAGTCGGGCGGAATTGTATGGGGTGGTTTTAGCAGGAGCGAATCTGAATCGGGTCATTCTCAGTCGGGTTAAGCTCAATCGTACTGATCTTTCCGGGGTCAATTTAGCCAATGCGATTTTGCCCGATGGCACGCTCCATAGTCTTACCTCTGGTCAGGATTGAGGATAGCTGAGTCTGCGGGAACCTGTGCCACGCTGGTGACTGATCAGGTCGGTCATTTCTCAGCCTGAGGTAGCCCAGACACGATCTGTAGTGCAAAATTGCCTAAGCTCTCCAAAATCTTAACAATTAGCCATAATGTAAGCTAGTTGCGGCTAAATACCTCTCATGGCAGACCGTTTATTCGATCAAGCTTCTCCTTCCGTTTCCTCCCCCCCTGCTCAAACAGCAGCCCTTAACGGTTCTAACGGTCATGCTTCGGCAGGTTTAGAGATTCTGGCCCATCCCGATCGTTTTGCCCAGCGACACATTGGCCCACCTCCCCAGGACGTTCAGCAGATGGTGGAAGACCTTGGGCTTGACAGTTTGGAGGAGTTGATTGATCAAACGGTTCCTGCGCCGATTCGCCTCGATCGTCCCCTCAATTTGCCAGCGGGCCGGAGTGAGCCTGAGGCTTTAGAGCTGTTAAAGACGATCGCCCGCCAGAATCAAATTTTCCGTTCCTTTATTGGCATGGGTTACTACGGTTGCTTCACCCCCCCAGTGATCCAGCGCAATATTTTAGAAAACCCTGGCTGGTACACCCAGTACACCCCCTACCAGGCCGAAATTGCCCAGGGCCGCCTGGAAGCGTTGCTCAATTTTCAAACCATGGTCTCCGATCTGACTGGTTTGCCCGTCGCCAATGCCTCACTGCTGGATGAGGGAACCGCGGCGGCGGAAGCCATGACGATGAGCTATAACCTGCAAAAAAATACCTCAGCCAAAACCTTTCTGGTGGCCGAGAATTGCCATCCCCAGACTATCGAAGTGGTGCAAACCCGTGCCCTCCCCCTTGGTCTGGAAGTAGTCGTGGCCGATCCGCACAGCTACGATTTTGCCAACCGGCCTACCTTTGGGGTTTTACTGCAGTACCCAGCTACGGATGGCAGTATTCAGGACTATCGTGCCGTCGTCGATCGGGCCCATCAACATGGCGCACTCGTGACCGTCGCAACGGATTTGCTGGCTCTGACTCTGTTAACTCCACCCGCAGAATGGGGTGCGGATATTGCGATCGGCAGCAGCCAACGCTTTGGTGTGCCTCTGGGTTACGGTGGCCCCCACGCGGCCTTTTTTGCCACTAAAGAAGAGTTCAAGCGCCAAATTCCCGGTCGGATTGTTGGGGTGTCCCACGATGTCAATGGTCAACCGGCTCTGCGTCTGGCCTTACAAACCCGTGAACAACATATTCGCCGCGATAAAGCCACCAGTAATATCTGTACTGCCCAGGTGCTGCTTGCGGTGATTGCCAGTATGTATGCGGTTTACCACGGTCCCCAGGGCCTGCGTCAGATTGCCGATCGGGTCCATCGACTCACGGTTTTACTGGCGGTTGCCTTAACGGAACTGGGCTTGAAAGTACCTTCTGGACTCTACTTTGATACCCTCAGCGTGGATGTGGGAGAGGGTCAGGCTGAAGGTTTGCTAGAGGCCGCGCGGCAACGGGGGATTAATTTACGGGCTTTTCCAGCTCAACCTCACCGGCTTGGCATTGCTCTGGATGAAACCACCAGCTTGGCAGATCTAGAAACGATTCTGACTGTTTTTCATCCTGCTCCTCTCCCCTTTACCCTGGCAGACCTGTATTGCTCCAATGCCCTGGTCTGGGAATTTCCTGACCCCTTCACCCGCCAAACTTCCTACCTGACCCACCCCGTTTTCAATTCCTACCACGCTGAACACGAACTGTTGCGCTACTTGCACCGGCTGCAATCCCGCGATCTGTCCTTAACCACCTCCATGATTCCGCTGGGGTCCTGCACGATGAAACTGAACGCAACGGCGGAAATGATCCCGATTACCTGGCCGGAGTTTGCTCAGCTCCATCCCTTTGCGCCCCTCGATCAAGTCCGGGGGTATCAAATCCTGTTCCAACAACTGGAGGCAATGCTGGCCGAAATTACTGGATTTGCTGCCATTTCCCTGCAACCGAATGCGGGTTCTCAGGGGGAATACGCTGGTCTGCTGGTGATCCGTCAGTACCATCTTGCCAATGGGCAGGGCGATCGCACCGTTTGTTTAATTCCCCAATCTGCCCATGGCACCAATCCGGCCAGTGCAGTGATGGCGGGCATGAAAGTTGTACCCGTGGCCTGTGATCAGCAGGGAAATATTGACCTGGCGGATTTACAACGGCAAGCCACGCTCCACAAAGACCATCTGGGGGCATTGATGGTGACCTATCCTTCCACCCACGGGGTGTTTGAAGCCAGGATTAAGGAAATCTGCGCGATCGTTCACGCCAACGGGGGGCAGGTTTATATGGATGGGGCCAATATGAACGCTCAGGTGGGGCTCTGTCGTCCGGCGGATTTTGGTGCAGATGTTTGTCATCTAAATTTGCACAAAACCTTCTGCATTCCCCACGGTGGGGGTGGGCCGGGGATGGGACCGATCGGCGTTCAGGCTCACCTTGTCCCCTTTCTACCCGGTCATCACGTTGTCTCTCTAGGCGCAGACACCAGCATTGGGGCAGTTGCAGCGGCTCCCTGGGGCAGTGCCAGCATTTTACCGATCTCCTGGATGTACATCACCCTGATGGGAGGGGAAGGCTTGACCGAGGCCACCCGGATCGCCATCTTGAATGCCAATTACATTGCCAAACGGCTGGAACCTTTCTATCCCGTGCTTTATAAAGGCACTAACGGTTGGGTAGCCCACGAATGTATCCTCGACCTGCGCCCCCTGAAAAAGTCTGCCGGGATTGAAGTGGAAGATATTGCTAAGCGGTTAATGGATTATGGTTTCCATGCCCCCACAGTGTCCTGGCCCGTCCCCGGTACGATCATGATTGAGCCGACGGAAAGTGAGTCTAAAGCAGAACTGGATCGCTTCTGTGAGGCCATGATTGCGATTCGGGCTGAAATTGCTCAGATTGAAACTGGTGCCAGTGACCCTCAGGATAATCCGCTCAAACATGCTCCCCACACCGCGGCCATGGTCACCGCCGATCGCTGGGATCATGCTTATAGCCGCGCACAGGCCGCCTACCCCGCCCCCTGGACCCAAGCGTTTAAATTCTGGCCCAGCGTCGCACGCATCGATAATGCCTATGGCGATCGCCATCTCGTCTGCACCTGTTTACCTATGGAGGCCTACGGCAGCTAAGGGGTTCCCTCGGACGAAATGGTAGCTTACCTGAAAGTGTAGAAACGATGCAAACCTCAACTCCATTCCTGGGCTTTGAAGTTCCCTTACTCACAGCGATCAATGTCGCTAAGGTCATCACCATTTTGTGCCTGCTGGCCTTCACTCTCATTTATGGTGTTCATGATCTGCGGCAAGTCATCTACCTCTGTCTACACATCACCTATTGCTGTTGGTGGTTGCTTGAGCAATGGCTGTTTCCGCAACGCCGTGAGCAAATCTTCACCGATAAGATTGGGCTGATCACCTTCCTCTTCATCCTATTGTTCGTCGGTGTGGTTTTTGCCCTGCCCGGATACCTGGCCTTTACCAACCCCACTCCCATCCCCTATGCCACCGTCTTCTTGGCCTTGCCGCTTTACATTCTGGGCAGTTTGATTAATACGGCAGCTGATGTGCAGAAAATGACGGCGAAGAGTATGGGAGCCAGCCTGGTCAACGATGGGATCTGGCGTGGGGTTCGGCACATCAATTATCTGGGCGACTTAATGAGGTACACCAGTTTCAGTATCGTTGCAGGCTCGTTGTGGGCTTTCCTCTTACCGGGCATGGTTTTCCTGATTTACCTGCAGCGTATGGCCCAGAAAGAACAGACGATGGCTGCCAAATATCCTGACTTTGCCGCTTATCAACAAAGCACGGCCCGTTTGTTGCCCTGGATTTGGTAATCGTCATGCTCCCTGCCAGGATTCAGCCCAGAGGCCGAATGATTCGGAAGGAAGCTACTGTATCGACTACGTAGTCACGCCAACATTGCAGGTTAAAACCAACCTCAATATCGTTTGCTTCAGATTAGAACGGATCTTGCCTTAACCCGTGTTTCGCATCCCGGCGGCAATGCCATTAATCGTTAACAACGCACCCCGACGTAGTTCGCCCTTACTGTAGCGCGATCGCAATAACGCCCCAGAACTGGTTTGGCTCTGGTGTTGCCGCAGTCGTTTGAGTAATAAAACCTGGAGAAAGCCGAGGGGGACAATGTTACCATTGCGAAGCTGTACCGATCGCTGCAGATCGGGATCTCCATCCAGGAGTCGCTTATGCCCGGTGATGGTCAGAATTAACTCGCAGGTGCGGTAATATTCCTGGGCAATTTGGTCATAGAGGGGGGCAAAGCGTTCCCGATCTTCTGGGTGGGTCAATTCCCGCACGTAATGCTGAGCAATTTGCAGGTCTACCTTGGCCAGGGTCATTTCTGCCTTAGAAATCACCATACGGAAAAAGGGCCATTTGAAATAGAAATACTGCAGCAGAGAAAGATGCTCGACTGGCTTTTCGGCCAGAAAGTCCTGGATGGCGGTGCCCACTCCGTACCAGGCTGGCAGAAGAAAACGACTCTGTGTCCAGCTAAACACCCAGGGAATGGCCCGCAGGCTGGTCAGGGTTCGCTTGCCTCCCCGTCGGCTGGGACGTGAACTGATTTCTAACTGGCTGATCTCTTCGATCGGGGTGACCTGGTGGAAGAAATCGACAAAATCCGGTTGTTCGTAGATCAGCTGCCGGTAGTGCTGCCGCGATCGCAGGGCCAACTCCTCCATGATCTCGTGCCAGGGCTGGATTTCATCAATACTGGTGCGGAGTAAACTGGCTTGGATGACTGCAGTTGTAATCGTTTCCAGGTTATAGAGGGCCAGTTCCGGCAGAGAATACTTAGAGGCCAGCACTTCCCCCTGTTCAGTAATCTTGATCCGCCCATCGATCGTCTGTCCCGGTTGAGCAAGGATGGCTGCATAGGCTGGGCCCCCTCCCCGTCCCACAGAGCCGCCCCGACCGTGGAAGATCCGCAGGGCTACACCATAGCGTTCTGCAGTCCGTTGCAGAGATTGCTGGGCTTTGTAGATTTCCCAATTGCTGCTCAAGAAGCCAGAATCCTTATTGCTGTCGGAGTAACCCAACATCACTTCCTGTAGAGGTGGAACATCGGCACTGGGGCAATCACTATCCAGGTAAGCGCGATAAAAGGGTAACTCTAGCAATTGGGTCAGCACAGTGGGTGCTTTTTTCAAGTCTTCAACGGTTTCAAACAGGGGCACCACCTGCAGATTGCCCGTACCTGTGACCGGATCGTACAAGCCAGCTTCCTTGGCTAAAAGCAGCACTTCCAGCAAATCACTGGCCTCATGGCTCATGCTGATCACGTAGGTTTTGCAGATATCCGGGCCAAACTCCTGCTGGAGTCGCCGCACCATCCGCAGGGTTTCAATGATCTCACGGGTGCGCTCACTAAAGGGTAACTCTGCCGGAATCAAGGGCCGCCGGGTCTGAAGTTCCTTCACCAGCCACTCGGTCCGCTCCCCCTCACTCAGCTCATTGTAGGGGCGAGGGAGAATTTGCAAATAGGTAATGATTTCGTTCAGTGCTTCAGAATGACAGGAACTTTCCTGACGGATATCGAGCTGGGCTAAATTAAAGCCAAAGATTTCAGCCTGGCAAATTAGATCTTCCAGTTGCCGACAACTGAGATTCGTAGCCTGCAGGTTGCGCTGAATCAGCAACAATTCCGCCAGAAATTCTTCGCCCTTACGGTAAATCTGTAGGTCCCCATAGCCGGAACTATCTGTCGAAAAGGGATAGTAGCCATTCTGCAGTTGGCGGTTGCGATCGCGGGTATTCTCTAGTCTCCTCAAAACGTAAGAGAGTTTGAAGCGATAGGGTTCGTGACGAAAACGGGCAGATAGCTGCTCATAGAGTTCAGGAAATTGTTGTTGATCCTGTTCCAAGGAATCCAGCAGATCTGGCAGCACATCGCACCAATGCAGGGACAAGCTGAGGACATTAATCAGTTTTTCAACCGACTTGATATATTTCTCCAGGACTAAATCTCGCTGGTAGCAGGCAGTTTGCCAGGTCACCTCTGGAGTCACAGACGGGTTGCCATCCCGATCGGCACCGACCCAGGAACCAAACTTGCAGAAATTATGGCGAGGGGGACGCAGATGGGGGAAGGACTGTTGGAGAGATTGGGTAATGCGGCGGTAAAGCTGGGGAATAATTTCAAACACCACTTCCTTAAAGTAGTGCAGGCTATATTCCACCTCATCTAAAACCTGGGGTTTGAACTGGTGCAGTTCATCCGTCCGCCACCAGAGCCGAATTTCTTCAATTAATTGGTCCTGCAGGTTTTGCATCTCCACCCCACTGCGACTGCCCAGGGTAGCTTCCACCCGATCCAGTTGTTCCAGAATTCGAGCAATCCGCCGCTGTTTATCCCGGATCGTCTGCCGCACAATTTCGGTGGGGTGAGCCGTAAAGACCAGCTTGATATCCAGTTGATCGATCAGATTTTGGAGATAACGGGGGGGAACATTCTGCTGCCAGAGATGGGGGAACAGCCAGGCAAAGGTACCCTGATGCCGCTCCAAAGATGTGGCTTCGTAAAGACTATGTTCGACCCGCTCTGTCAGCCCACCCCGCACATCGACGCTGGGATTGTGTGCCGGAAAGTTCTGTCCAGAAAAACTTTTGTCTGGGAAGCTCTCGCCACTGATATGGGAAATCAGATCCGGTAGGGGATGTCCCGATTCTGGATGGGTACGGTACAGGCTTTCCTGTTGCTCGTAGTGTTGCTCAACAATATTGATCAGTTGGAAGTAGAGGGCAAAGGAACGGGCTGCCCGAATTGCTTCATTGAAGTCCAGCTTTTCGATCAACCGAAGCACTTCTTCATCCAGGGCCCGTCTCACCTGACCTTCGGGAGAACAGAGGGCGCGCAATTGCCGGAGCAGATCAACAAGGGTCTGACCACATTCCGTTTGCAGAACCGCTTCTAACAGGTCTTCAATTACCTGCATCCGATTGCGGAGGGCTTGCTCACGCCGGTTGGAAAGAATTTGATCCTGTTCAGAGAGGGAAACGGTAGAAGTCATAGAGGCTGAGCCTGGCAAGTCTACTTGCATCATTTTAGGCGGAATTCGCCGTTATAAACCTAAAAAACAATAGAAGCAAAACTTCCCCAGTTTGTCCAGGCTAAGGGTTGCCGCCAGACCGGGGAATATAGAAGGGGGTTAGGGTTTGTTCGGGTTGCGGGGGAAGGGGAAAACCAAGGGGAGGTAAGCGATCGCCGCGCAAGAGTTCTTCGCTGGACTGTCCGATTTCCTGTAATAACCGGGTTAGGGACTGGGTTCCCACGATCGCCAGCAGCACCGGGGGGGTCGAGAGACTAAGGAGCAGGGCCAGGAAAGATGGGGAGAGGGTTAGGGGGCTAGCTGTTAAGGCAGGTGAGGAAGGCATAGGCATTTAAGAGGCGGGGGGGTCTTCTCCATTGGCTTCGTCCAGCAGGGCTTTTTTAGACTGCTTCAGTTGTTTCCACAACAGTTTGATTTCTTCGTACGCCTGGGCAGAGGAAATTTTTCCACCGGATTCCAGCCCACAAATGTAGCCGACCCGCTGGGCAAACTCCTGCAGATTGGCATTAAAGGCTAAATTCTGGGGAGTGAACTTGCCATGATAACTGCTCAGGGGATAGAGAAACTGTTCTTTACTAAGATTCTGGTCTGAAGCTGGTTCATCGATCATAATCCTGCCTATTGATCTGTAAGAAGTAAGAAGTTAATCTGAACTGCCCTGGATAGCCAGCCATCTGGAAAAGCCTTTTGGTGGCACTAGTCTCTCACAGGATCTTTTTGGCGGGATCGGAGAGTGTAAATTAAAATGACCCTAACAATTTTATTCAGTTATGCCTCAGCCTTGGGCAGGATTTGGCTCTCCACCACTTCTAACTAGCTCGCAGCCCACTGCTGTGCCCAGTCTAGGGTGGCTTGAACCAGTTCCGGGGTAGGTGCTTCACAGTAAAGCCGCAGCAGGGGTTCTGTGCCACTGAAGCGAATCAATAACCAGCTCTGATTCTCTAGCCGGAATTTGTAGCCATCTATGCTTTGCTGTTCTATAATTTTTTGACCAATAATTTCTGTGGGCGGAGCCGTTGCCAGTTGGGACTCGAGCTGGTTCTTGCTGTCCAGGCTGACCAGGGGCAGGTCAATCCGATCGTAAAAGGAGGCGTAACCCGTTTTTTCCTGCAAAGAGCGATAGTGGGCAGATAGATCTACACCTGTCTCGATCATCGCTTCCAGCAGGTACAGACCGGATAGTAAACCATCCCGCTCAGGAATGTGGTTGCCGTAGCCAATTCCACCGGACTCTTCGCCGCCCAGAAAAACCTGTTCGCTTTCCAGCATACGATCGGCGATGTATTTGAATCCGATCGGGGTTTCGTAGACCGACAGGCCATGCAGGGCCGCCACCCGTGGAATCAGGTCAGAGCTACTGATAGACTTAATCACTTCACCCCGAAAACCCCGGTGCAGGGCCAGATGATCGATTAACAGGGGAATTAACACCTGGGCACTAATAAAATTTCCCTCCCCATCCACAGCGGCAATTCGATCGCCATCTCCGTCGAATACCAGGCCCACACTCAGCTGGTCGGGATGGGTTTGGCGGAACTGGTGCAGGGCGGCACAGGTGCTTTGGAGATAACGGGCGATTGGCTCTGGAGCACCCCCCCCAAATAGGGGATCGCGATCGCTGTGCAGTTCCTGGATTTTATCCCCCAACAACTGGCTTAAGCCCCCTGCAGTAGCACCATGCATCGTATCGACAAAGACCACCAGCTTGCCGGTTTCAACAGCTTGCTGCAGGGCGGGAAGATTCACTTTTTGCTTCAGGACTTCCCAGTAGCCCGGCCAGGGATTAAACGTTTCCAACTGGCCTGTTTGGGTTAAGGGTGCCGCAGGGTGTTGCAGTAAGGCTTCAATCTGCTGGGTGACCGCTGGGGGAACGGAACCGCCAAAGGCCCCCTTCACTTTTAAGCCGGAATATTGACCGGGATTATGACTGGCCGTGATCACCAGCGCCCCCAGCGCTCCCTGCTGTTTAACCGCCCAACTGAGAGCCGGAGTCGGGGCATAGTGATCCGCCAGCAAGACTTCATACCCGGCCGCACTGACAGCAGTGGCAGCAGCCTGGGCAAATTCTTCCGCCAGAAAACGGCGATCGTACCCCACCACAATTCGGCGACCGGGAGTTGACTTTCCATAGGTTTGCTCTAACACCTGAGCTGCCAGGGGAGCGACCCGCATCAAGCGTTCAAAGGTAAAGTCAGCGGCAATCACACCTCGCCAACCATCAGTACCAAATTTAATTGGTGGAATTTGGGGGGGAACTCCCAGGGTCAGAGCTGGAGAAAGGGCCATAGGAGGGGAAATGGAGTTGGGAGGGAGAGGGCAAAAGGGCAGTTGACCAACTAACCCCTTAATTGTAGGGGAGCCAGATGCGCCTGTAACATAAAGTCTTGTTCGGAAGATTCTGGCTAAGCCTGTGGACTTTGGACCCCGATCGCTGGCTGTCCACCTCTTTACCCCCTCCCCCTCTGTAGCCAGGCTTTAGAATAGGCTCAGACCTCCCCTCTGGCTGTGTTTTACTCCTATGTCCGCTAGAATTCCCCTGGTCGGTTTGAAAGCCAATCAATTTCGTCACCCCCTTGATCTGGAAGCCACTAATGCCCTAAAGCAACTACCGGGGATGGATCTACTGATTCGTAACCTGTTAGGGCCAATGGCCGAGCAGTTTTTCTATCTAGACAATATTGGCTCCAGTGTCCTGGTGGGTGAAAACCAACTTCCCCATCTCCACCACCTGCTGACCGAAGCCTGTAGGATTCTCGATCTCGACATTCCCCAGCTTTATGTCCGCCAGCATCCTGCCCCCAATGCCTACACCTTTGCCATGCGGGGCAAACAACCCTTCATTGTTGTGCATACCTCGCTGTTAGAGTTACTCGAACCCGATGAAGTACAGGCCGTCCTGGCCCATGAGTTGGGACACCTGAAATGTGAGCATGGCGTTTATTTGACCCTGGCTAACTTATTGGTGCTGGCGATCGCCCAGTTGCCCAATCTGGGGGCCTGGATTGCCCAGGGACTGCAGGCCCAAATCCTCACCTGGCTGCAATGTGCTGAATTTAGCTGCGATCGGGCAGCCCTGCTGGTCAGTCAAAATCCTCTGGTGATTGCCTCCGTACTGATGAAACTGGCTGGGGGGTCCCCTTCTCTAGTGGGTAAATTAAATGTGGAGGCTTTTCTAGCCCAGGCCCGCGCCTATGACCAGTGCAATAGCCAACTAGGAGAATTGCTCAAACAGGTACAGGCAGCCCAATTAACCCATCCCCTGCCAGTGTTGCGGGCCAGAGAAATCGATCGCTGGGCCGATAGTCGGGCTTACTATGACCTGTTGAAAGATTATGCACTCCGCTACAATGGTAAGATGCAAATTGCGGGCGAGTGGCGAAATCGGTAGACGCACTACACTCAAAATGTAGCGACCTCGGTCATGTCAGTTCGAGTCTGACCTCGCCCATCTGCTACAGCTGATGACCAGACGTTAATTGACTAGAGCAACCCTAAATGGGTTGAGAGAAAGGGGTGGTGGGGTTCCCCCACAAAAGGGATTTCACAACGGCAGTGACTCTTGCGGGAAACCCCCAAGATCGCCCTGCCTCCCCTTTACCCCGTTGGGATCTCGAATAGGATTGCTATAGATGTTATTTGGCTAGAGAAGTCAGTCAGCCATCCAATCTTGTAGTTTAGAATCGCTCGGTGATTGGCTTAACCCCTGTGGCCCGATAAATTGTCACACTGACAGTTCCCTCAGGCTGGCTGGGCAGGCGGGTGAGATGTTCCAGCCCCCGCTGTAACTGGGTCCGATCGCCCTGCGCTCTGGTCTGCATTTGCTCCAGCAGAGGGTTAAAGATTTCATCAAGGTACGCAACAAAGTCCTGCAATTCCCGATCGTCCGGTTGACTAAAAAAATGAAACCCCCAGGGCGTATTGCTGATCGAGGTAAATCCGGCTTTAAGCAGTAAGGGAGCTAAGCGGCGGCCAATGTAGGGATTACCTCCTGCTTGGATAAATAAATCCTGGAGGGCTTGCATCAGAGCTTGAAAATCGCCGCAGGGCGGCCAGACCAGCAGGGTAGCGTAGTCAGTTTCAGTCAAAATAATTCTGCCCCCTGGTTTGAGCACCCGGTAAGCTTCTTCTAAAACCCTTTCCGGGCGATCGAGGTGCTCTAGAAACCAAACCGCATACACCTGATCAAAACTTTGATCCGGCCAGGGCAAGTGAGCGGCATCTCCGACCCGCAGATCACACTCCACCCCTAAACCAGACAGATGCTGACGGGCATAGTCAATTTGCTCTGCCTGCAAATCAATTCCTGCGAAGCTTACCCCTGGACAGTGCTGACCCAGAATTCCCAGGACGGCCCCCACCCCACAGCCGATTTCTAACATGCGCTCACCGGGTTGTAAGAGGTTTTGCCGCAATAGAACCCGCGACTGCCAGAATTGGGCCTGGGCAATCAAGCGTTCCTGTTCCGAGCGATCGCAACCGTGAATATAATCCATGCTGAATAATCCATGCTGACAAACTTGACTGGCTAGAATTGATCTCCCTGCCCTGGGTGAGAGGTCGATCGCTATGTCATAATCTTTTACATATATTCTCAGATTATCAATTCCATCGGGATATCCGTGCCATGAGCGTGGAAGCTGTAGACACCCAGGACGATCGCTATGAGTGCCGTGCCTGTGGGTATATTTATGAACCTCAAAGGGGAGACGATCGGCGTGAAGTTCCGGCCGGAACCGCTTTTGTGGATCTACCTACGGGATGGCGTTGCCCGGTCTGTGCTGCCCCCCGTAATCAATTTCAGAACATTGGCCCCGTCGGCCAGTCATCTGGTTTTAAGGAAAATTTGAAGTACGGTCTGGGCGTTAACAGCCTTACCCCTGGACAAAAGAACCTGTTAATTTTCGGGGCCCTGGCGTTGGGTTTTCTCTTTCTCTTAAGCCTTTACGGACTGCAGTAACCTCATTACCAGTCAATCAAACCAATCGATCTTCATTCAGTTCACTGATCAACCCATCATGCGTGCTCTGCTCAAACCCTGGCTCCGGTTTTTATCTATAGTTGCTGTTCTAATCCTCTGTGGCAGTTGTGGTTTTGCCCAGGCCTTAGGAGTGAATCCCTGGGAACTGGTCGAGCTGCCCTCGGATGCAACGTTGCTAGATATTGGCTTTATTAACCCTCAGCACGGCTGGCTGGTTGGTACCCACGGCACCCTGCTCGAAACTCTGGATGGCGGAAAAAGCTGGCGGGAACGATCCCTGGCCCTCACTGATCAGGATTATCGTCTCACCTCCGTTAGTTTTAGCGGTCAGGAAGGCTGGGTGGTCGGTAAACCCTCTATTTTGCTGCACACCACCGATGGTGGCCAGTCCTGGTCAAAAGTTTCCCTCAGTGCTAAACTGCCCGGTTCTCCCAATACGGTGTTTGCGCTGGGAAATCAAAAGGCAGAAATGACGACAGATGTGGGAGCGATTTACCGGACCGAAGATGGGGGGCAGTCCTGGAAAGCTTTGGTGCAGGAAGCGGTAGGGGTGATTCGGAATATTGATCGATCGCCCGATGGCCAATATGTCGCTGTTTCCTCTAAGGGCAGCTTTTATTCCACCTGGTCACCGGGACAGCCGGCCTGGGAACCCCACAATCGCAACAGTTCCCGGCGGGTCCAGAATATGGGCTTTGGTCAGCATGGGCAACTCTGGATGCTGGTGCATGGTGGCTCGCTCCAGTTCAATGATCCTGCCCAACCGGAGCAGTGGAGCAAACCGATCAATCCCCAGCAGGCCGTAAGTGTGGGGCTGTTGGATCTGGCTTATCGGACAGACTCAGAACTGTGGTTGGCCGGAGGCAGCGGTAACCTTCTATGTAGTGTGGATGGAGGAAAAACCTGGAAAAAAGATACGGAACTGGAAAATATTCCTTCTAATTTCTACAAAATTGTTTTTCTCAACCCTGAACAGGGCTTTATTCTAGGCCAGCAGGGAAACCTTTTACGCTATACGGGGGCAACCTCGCTGTCCTGAACTCCTCACTGTATCTGGAATTGTCTGAGCTGAGAACTGGCCAATTGTTGCCCTTAATTAAGGGTCATAAACCAAGTATCATAATAAAAACATTGTTTGCAGGAGGTATTGACCGTGGCCGGTACAACGGGTGAGCGTCCTTTTTCCGATATTATTACCAGTGTGCGTTACTGGGTGATCCACAGTATCACGATCCCCGCTTTGTTCATTGCTGGTTGGTTGTTTGTCAGCACTGGCCTTGCCTATGATGTGTTTGGCACCCCCAGACCAAATGAATACTATAGCCAGGTACGGCAGGAATTACCGATCATTTCTGACCGTCTGGAAGGCAAACAGCAAATCAACGAATTCCTGAAAGAAGTTAAATAGAAACCATGACCACGAGAAACCCAAATCAACCTGTTTCCTACCCCATCTTTACAGTTAGATGGATTGCCGTTCACACTCTGGCGGTTCCCTCAGTCTTCTTTCTGGGGGCGATCGCAGCTATGCAGTTTATTCATCGCTAAGCTATTCACCGGGAGGTTATCAACGTGGAACCCAATCCTAACCGCCAACCGGTAGAGTTGAACCGGACTTCACTCTATCTGGGGCTGCTGTTGGTCTTTGTTTTGGCCATATTATTTTCAAGCTACTTCTTTAATTAGTCTTGGTGCAGTAAATCTGCTAAGCTCATTTGGGCAACTTTGTTTTGATTGAATGAATTTGAAATCAGGAGGTACAGCAGTGACAGAAAGTGGCAGAATTCCCCTCTGGCTTGTGGCCACCGTGGCGGGCATGGGCGTTATTACACTGTTAGGCATTTTCTTCTACGGTGCTTACGCAGGACTCGGTTCAGCTGTGTAATGACAATTCAGTTCAATTGATCACTCAATTGCTACTAAGACCGTTCTCAACCTTCAGGAGAGCGGCTTTTTTTTAATTTAGACTTTTTAATTTTCAAAACAAGTTTGGAATAAAGGCAAGGATAAATTATGCCCCGCATGTTGATCACCACTTCTAATGCGATCGAAGGACACCGGATTACCACCTATTACGGCATTGTTTGCGGTGAAGCAATTCTGGGAGCCAATATCTTCAGAGACTTTTTTGCTGGAATTCGCGATATTGTTGGCGGGCGCTCAGCGGGTTATGAGAAATCTCTACGCCAGGCCCGAGAAATGGCTGTGGGAGAAATGATTCAGGCGGCGGCGGATCTGGGGGCTAATGCCATTATTGGGGTTGATTTAGACTATGAAACGATCGGGATTAACAATGGTGGCAGTATGTTGATGGTTTCTGCCAGTGGGACCGCTGTCCGGTACGAGTAGGTAGCCATGACTAGATCGCACTGAGCGTGTATACCGTTCACTTCCAGCGTTGCGATCGCCCCTTTCGCCCACCCCTGCACACCCACTATGGAGTATGGTCAGTCCGCCAAAGTATTTTGGTTCAGCTCAGGGATGGCGATGGACGATCGGGGTGGGGGGAAATTGCGCCCTTAAGCTGGTTTGGCTCAGAAACCCTGGAACAAGCCTGGGACTTTTGCGTTCAATTGCCCGTTCAAATCCGCCGCGAAACTATTTTTTCTATCCCCGGTTCATTACCGGCCTGCCAGTTTGGGTTTGAGTCCGCCTGGGAAGCCTTGAACCAGGATCGAATAAACATTTCTATCCCCGCTCTACCCCACTGTGGTTTACTTCCCGCTGGTTGCAACGCTTTAGCGCAATGGCCGGAGCTGCTCTCCCTGGGATATCGGACGTTGAAATGGAAAATGGGAGTTTTACCGATCGCAGAAGAGTTATCAATCTTTCGTCTACTCTGTCAGGAATTACCAACAGGAATTCAGTTAAGATTGGATGCCAATGGGGGGTTATCCATCGCATCCGCCCATCTCTGGTTACGAACCTGTGACCCCACCCGAGTTGAATTTTTAGAGCAACCTTTACCCCCACCAGAATTGGAAACGATGCAAGAGCTGGCCCGGCAATATCCGACCCCTCTGGCGCTGGATGAATCGATCGCCAACCTGCAGCAATTAAAAGCGTGTTATCAGCAGGGATGGCAGGGCATTTATGTGATTAAACCAGCGATCTCCGGTTCTCCTGCTCAACTGCGCCAATTCCTCCGTAGCCATTCGATCGATGTTGTGTTTTCGACTGTGTTTGAAGGGGCGATCGGGCGTGAGGCTGCCCTCAAGATCGCGGCTGAATTTGCTCAGAATGGACGGGCTGTAGGGTTTGGAATTAATCACTGGTTTGCTGATGCTGAATCACAGCCAGGAAAAGGAATGTAAGATTATGCTCAGTCCTGAAGAGTTGTGTTGCCCGAATGGGATCGAGAACTTACTAATTAGTAAACCTGGCGATCGTATTCCCATGAGGCACAAACTCAGACATCAGTTACATTTAAGATTAAATCAATTACATAGAGAACCTGAAAATCTAAAAATCTTATCCGTTCAAACTGATCCCGTTCAACTTCTGGCAGATGTTCTGGCTGCTTATACTGGAAACCATCAAATTTTCCTTGCTAATCCTGATTGGAAAGAATTGGAATGGCAGCAAGTATTCAGTCAGGTAAAATTCGATCAAATCTGGGGAAACTCATCCTTTTTGCCGAATGAATCAAAAGCGATTTATTCTAATTCTTTTTCTAAATCAGCTTTAATTATGATCCCCACTGGAGGTTCTTCCGGTAAGATTCGTTTTGCCATGCATACCTGGGAAACATTAATAGCTGCTGTTTACGGATTTCAACAGTTTTTTGAGGTTGAGTCGATTAATTATTGTTGTATTCTCCCTTTATATCATGTCAGTGGTTTAATGCAATTCTTCAGAGCGGGATTTACCGGAGGCAGATTATATATTTCTTCATTTCAGGAGTTGTTGAAGGATTTAGAATCAAACTTCATTTCCCTCGACTTTTCTAACTACTTTCTGTCCCTGGTTCCGACTCAACTGCAGCAACTCTTACAAATACCGTCGGCTATTCCCTGGCTACAGCAATTTAAGGCGGTGTTAATTGGGGGCGGCCCCACCTGGCCAGATTTATTGGAGCAGGCTAGAGCCTTGAAAATTCCCCTGGCTCCCACCTATGGTATGACCGAAACCGCTGCTCAAATTGCCACTTTAAACCCATCTGCATTCTTAACCGGCAAATCTGGCTATACGGTTCTTCCCCATGCCCGCATTCGCATCTGTAATCCTGCGGGGGAACCGTTAAGTGAGGGACAAACGGGGAAAATTACAGTGGAAACCCCTGCCCTGGCGCTAGGTTACTATCCCGAACGGTTTAAGGATGATCCTCCCCATTTGATTACTGATGATCTGGGTTGGCTGGATGCCTGGGGAACCTTACATCTTGTCGGTCGAAGTAGTGAAAAAATTATTACGGGTGGCGAAAATGTATTTCCGATCGAAGTTGAGGCAGCAATTCGTCAGACGGGTTTAGTCAGGGATGTGTGTGTGCTGGGCTTACCCGATCGCCAGTGGGGGGAAGTGGTTACTGCGGTGTATGTTCCCCTTCAACCAGATTTGCCCGTTTCTCGTTTGCAAGCAGCGATCGCGACCCAGTTGAGTAAGTACAAACAACCGAAGCGCTGGATTCCTCTGACCACGCTGCCCCGCAACAATCAAGGAAAAATTAATCGCCCCCAACTCCTCGCTACTTTAGTTCAAGATTATAACGGCGGAGCGATATTATAGCCTTTTAGAGTAAATTAGCTCATGGAACTGCAGTTGAAAACAAGTTCCCCGGCGAAGACCCCTATGTTCCTCCAGGTTAGTCAGGGATAAGGTGCCGTTAAGCTGTTCGGACAGATCAGATACCAGTTGCAGCCCCAAAGACTCGGTTTGGCGAAAATCCAGGTGGGCGGGGAAGCCAACCCCATTGTCCTTGACCACCAGACTAAAACCCTCGCCTACTTGTTTGAACTCCACCCAAATGTCTCCCGCTTGCTGATCTGGAAAGGCATGTTTCAAGGCATTGCTGACCAATTCATTCAGCAATAATCCAGAGGGGAAAGCAGTTTCCAGATTGATAATCATCGGCTCCAGGGCCAGATGGAGTTTGAGGTTAGGCCGACCCCAGGTGAAGAAGACCTGTTCCACCAGACTCTGGGCATAGTTACTGAAGTTGACCTGGGAGAGATTGGGAGATTTGTAGAGATGTTCGTGGACCAGGGCAATGGCGTAGATCCGCTCCTGACTCTCTTGTAAAACACTGCAGGCATAGGGATCGCTAGTTTTGCCCGCTTGTAGCTCTAGCAAACTGGAGACAATTTGCAAATTGTTTTTGACCCGATGATGGATTTCGCGCAATAGGAGCACTTTTTCTTGTAAAGACGCTTGTAGACTGATTTCAGCTTGTTTGCGCTCGGTAATATCTTCGGCAATCCCGACATGGCGGATCAGTTGGCTGGTCGGGTTGAAAATGGGGCTGGTGCGTTCATAAATCCAGCGCAGAGCACCATTGGGACGAATAATACGGTATTCCTCACTGAACGAACCCCCAGCGGTTGATTTGCCCAGATTGGCCAGGATGCGATCGCGATCCTCGGGATGAATACTGTCTAGCCAGGACTGGGGCTGTCTGTAAAGGCTCTCGCAGGTTCGACCCCAAACGGTTTCGTAGGCTGGACTGATGTAAAGGATTTGCTCCAGATCGGCAGATGTAACAAAAAAGACCTCATTAATATGCTCAGAGAGTTGCCGAAACATGGTTTCACTCTGCATCAGCGCCGCCGTTCGTTCCTGTACCCGTTCCTCCAACTCCAGGTTCAGTTGTCTGAGTTGATTTTCGATGGCTTTGCGATCGCTGATGTCCTTCATAAAACAGTGGTGCCCCAGGAGGTTGCCACGATCGTCGTAATCCGCAATCATCGTCACCTGTTTATAGAAGAGCGATCCATCCTTACGCATCCCCCTGGCCTCGACTTCGACCTTACCCGTCTCCAGCATGGTTTGATAAGCTGCTTCTAATTGAGGTAGATCCTCGGGATAAACAGTGATGGTCCATACCTGGCCGATCAGTTCGTCCGGTTCATAGCCACAGGTCTGAGCATAGGCTCGATTAACGCTCACATAATGCCCCGTCCTATCCAGTTGGGAAAACCCTTCGACCGCATTTTGCATCACCAGGTTAATGTGGCGCAGGGACTCCTCACTTTGCCGCAGGGCTGCTTCCGTTTGTTTGCGTTCCGTAATGTCTCTAGAAATGCAGAGGATTGACTCAATCATTCCCTCAGTGGACAATTCAGGCGCGATCGCCATTTCAAAAGAACGACTGCCTTCCAGGGTGAGGACTTCAAATTCAATCACCTGTTTTTGTCCAGTTCTCAAAAGCTTGGCGGCGGCCGATTCCCAGGTATTCACCATTGCCTCATCCATGCCCAGTTCACGGCAGGTTTTACCCGAAAAGACTTCTGGGGTAAGTCCAGTAATTTTAGCCAGGATCGGACTGACGTAGAGATGGCGTAGCTGTAGATCAAAGCGTTCAATGATATCGGGGGAATTTTCGACCAGATTCTGGTATTGCTGCTGTGAGGCCGTCCTTGCCATTTCAGCTTGTTTGCGTTCCGTGATATCAAAGTTGACCCCGATCATTCGCAGCGGCTTACTCTGGGGATCGCGCTGGACAATGGCATGGGCTTTGATAAACCGAATCTGCCCATCTGGATGCACCACTCTAAATTCAGGATCGAAGAGCTTTTCACCGTGAAGAGCTAGTTCTAGGGCCGCAGTTACTTTTTCAACATCATCTGGATGCCAACTTTTTTCCCAGACCTGATAATTTCCTGAGCAGGTGTCTGGCTCAACACCGTAGAGTTGGTACATCCGCTCAGACCAGATCAGTCGCTTGTTGACAATATCCCAATCCCAAATCCCAATTTGAGCAGACTGGACGGCCAGCTCTAAGCGTTCTGACAAATTTCGGTTAAAGGCTTCACTCTGACGCAGTTCAATTTCAATTTGCTGACGTTGGGCAATTTCTACTTGCAAGTGCTGGTTAATCTCTCTGACTCGCTGAGTCTGACGTGCCGATCGTTGTCCCAGATAAACCAGGAGAGCCAGCACCCAGGCCCCTGTTAACCCCCCTCCTAACACAACGGCAGGTAGAAGCGATCGCTCTTCCCCTAGCAACTGTGGGGTTGGAAAAACCTGGATCTGCCAGTCTGCCCCATAGGACTGAACCACTCCCATCTGGGGCTGCATCGCTGTTGAGGGCTTGCCCTGGCTGTAGATCAATTGACCTCGATCGTAAATCTGCACCCGATAGCGGGGCGAAACGGGTAAGATGCTATCGAACAGGGTTTGAATCCGAAAAACACCGATCAGAAATCCGTCGAAGCGATCGCTGACAGTACCGTTACCCTCAACCTTGAGATACAGAGGCACCGCTGCAAAGAATCCTTTTCCCCCCTGAGCCAGAGAAAGGGTGCGGCTCAAAAGGGTTTGATTCAAATCCCGAGCAATGCTGAGGGTGAGTTGGCGACGAGGCTCCCGACTGAGATCCAGATTTTGCGCCACCTCATTTCCCTGCCGTGGGACAACCCAGCGCACCTGAAAGGAGGGGTCAACCCACTCGATCGCCTGATAACCGAAAGACTTAACAGAGTTAGTTGCATCTGCCCGCCAAAGCGTTTCTGCTGTGCCCCCAGCTGCTTGCCATCGGTTAGCCATCCGTTCGAGGGCCAGAATGCGGGTGGATAGCTCCCGGTTCAATTCAACTTCAAGGGCTTCGGCTTCTCGCCGCACTAATTTCTGGATATGTAATTGCTCCTCCACACGGAGTTGGTGCCATAGTCCCAACACTGCTATGGAGGCGAAAAGTCCCAGCAACAGCGGTATCCAGTGGCAGCCTAAAATTCTTCTGAACTCACCTACCCATTGATATTGATTTTGTGCGCTCAGACGGACTCACCTCCTCAGCCGTTAGCAATCCCTGACTCACCAGATCTGGTCCTATTGCAGGGGCGATCGCAGCCCTTGGGAGTTTGCCATTGTACTTAATCTAGTCATAGAGTTCTGTTTTAATAGAATGAAAGCGAACATAAACAAGGTCATATCAAGGATTTTCTGCCAGAAGATGTGACAAAAAGAATCGGTTTGATTTTGCCAACAACGATTTATTGATTAAGAAAAGCAACGGCAGTATTTCCAAATCAGTTTTGTATATTTTTTGAAAGGATATGTATTATACCTTGTGTTGCACCTGCTTAACTAACCTGCTCTAGAACTGGCTTTAAATAAAGCTAGACCAGATATAATTGCCAGACAAAGTGAAATTTGATGAAATTGGATAATTGTGAGCTCAAGAGCTTAAAAATGTTAGAGAACTGCACATTAGTGAACAAAATTAGTTCTCAAAAAATATTTTATCATTGCTTTTTTTACGCCATTTAAGAACGTATCATTTCTTAACCCCTTTTTAACCTTTGAAGTCTTAATTGTCTATCTGGACGAGCCAAATCGTTCTGCTCTGTTGAGACTTCCGCCCTATGTTTGGATAATCCACTTGAGCAGGACATCAGGGCAGCTTGACATAATTATGGTAGAAACTACTATAATGGATGCATTCACCTGATCGTCAGTTACCATGTCTCCTGGGACCCTTCCTCCACCTGGACTTCAGCCCTCTTTAGACCAGGATCAATCCCTCTCCATTGCTCCTACAGACTATAGTCTCTTAACTGACCTGTATCAATTGACGATGGCGGCCTGTTACCAGCAGGAAGGCATTGATCAACGACCGGCCAGTTTTGAATTAACCGTGCGTCGATTACCGGAGGGATTCACCTATCTGGTGGCGATGGGTTTGGCTCAGGTCGTGGATTATCTCCAGAATCTCCAATTTACATCGGAACAAATTGCATACCTGCAAGCCAGTGGCATTTTTGCCCATATTCCTGATTCGTTCTGGGATTTGTTGGCTCAGGCCCAATTTCAGGGGGATCTGTGGGCGGTTCCAGAAGGCACGATCGTCTTTGCCCAGGAACCCTTGCTGCGGATCGAGGCTCCACTGTGGCAGGCTCAACTGGTAGAAACCTTCGTGCTCAATACCATTAACTACCAAACGCTGGTGGCAACACGGTCAGCCCGATTGCGGGAACTGGTTGGCCCAGACATCGCCCTGCTGGAGTTTGGCACTCGACGGGCCTTCAGTCCCCAAGCCTCGGTCTGGGCCGCGCGGGCCGCTTTAGCAGCAGGATTTAATGCAACGTCGAACGTTCTGGCCGCTGCCAAACTGGGGGTTAAGCCAGTGGGAACGATGGCCCATGCCCTGGTCATGGCTCTAGCCGCAACAACGGGCAGCGAAGCAGCAGCATTTCAAGCCTTCGATCGCAGCTTTCCCCAGGCCCCCCTTTTGATTGATACCTATGACACGATCGCTGCGGCCCGCCAGTTGGCCAAAATGCAACGATCGGGAGAGATGCAAATTGGTGGAGTGCGGATCGATTCTGGGGATTTAGCCTTACTGTCTCAACAGGTCAGACAATTACTGCCGGGGGTACCCATTTATGCCAGTGGGGATGTGGATGAACAAATGGTCCTCGATTTACAAGCTGCGGGAGCCTGTGTGGATGGGTATGGGATTGGCACCAAGCTGGTTACGGGTCAACCCGTCAATGGGGTTTACAAACTGGTGGAACTGGATGGCCTGCCGGTGATGAAGGAATCCAGTGGCAAAATTACCTATCCGGGACGTAAACAAATTTACCGTTATCTGGAGGACAGCGTCTTTCAATCCGACGAGCTGGGATTAATCGATCAACCGGCCCCAGTGGGCCAACCTCTGCTGCAACCCATCCTCAAAGCTGGCCGGGCGATCGCTGATCCCGAACCCTTGAGCACCATTGCCGCTCGTAGCCGCACTCAGGTGGCCAGTTTGCCCCCCAATCTGCGCCGCAGTTCGACTTTAGAGCCATCCCCCGTGAGATTTTCGACCGCTTTGTTGAGCTTAACGGAACGCACGCGCCATCATCATGAAGCTTAAGATTGCTCTGTTTGGCACCAGTGCCGACCCCCCTACCCGGGCCCATGCGGCGATTCTGGAATGGTTGGCCGGACAATTTGACCAGGTGGTGGTCTGGGCGGCGGATAATCCTTTTAAGAAGGATCAAACCCCCCTGCAGCATCGCCAGCACATGTTACACCTGTTAGTTCAAGATCTACGAGTCAGCCATGCCAATGTCAGCCTTAATCCCGAATTGAGTGATTGGCGCACCCTGCGCTCAGTTGAGCGGGCAAAGCATCTCTGGCCCACAGCTCAATTGACCCTTGTGGTGGGTTCCGATGTGGTTGCCAGCCTGCCCCATTGGTACGGAGTGAAGGATTTGCTGGCTCAGATCGACCTGTTAATTGTGCATCGACCCGGGGCCAATATCGTTGAATCCGACCTGATTCAGTTACAGAAGCTGGGGGCCAACCTGGCGATCGCAGACTTTACCGGTCCCCCCATTTCATCCACCCGTTACCGGCAGTCCCAGTCCACAGCAGGTTTAACGACGGCGATCGCAGATTACATTCATCGGCAGGGGTTGTACAGATGGGCAGAAACCATAACAGCAAAGTAGTGGATCAGCCGGATTTAACTGGGAAACAACGACTGGCGGAATTCAAAGTCGGGGTTGATAATGTAATTTTTTCAGTCGATACCGAGCAGAACCGTCTCCTCGTGCTGCTGGTCTGCCGCAATCAGGACCCCTATCAAGGTTGGTGGTGTTTGCCAGGAACCCTGGTCCGTCATGGCGAAACTCTGGAGGATGCTGCCTATCGAATTCTGGCAGAAAAAATTCAGGTCAATAATCTTTATTTAGAACAGCTCTATACCTTTGGTGGCCCCAACCGCGACCCCAGGGAAGTTCCTGACCAGTACAATGTTCGCTATTTATCGGTAAGCTACTTTGCCTTAGTCCGCTACGAAGAAGCTCAACTGATTGCCGAACGCGGCAGGGGGATTGATTGGTTTTGTGTAGAGAAAGTCCCTGCTCTAGCTTTTGATCATCAACAAATTCTGGAATACGGCCAGCGCCGCTTATGTAACAAATTGGAATACAGCCCGGTGGCTTTTGAGGTTCTCCCCGAAACGTTTACGCTCAACGATCTCTATCAGCTTTACAGTGCAGTTTTAGGAGAACATTTTTCCGATTACTCTAATTTCCGTAGCCGATTATTAAAGCTAGGATTTCTCCAGGATACAGGCAAAAAAGTAGTGCGGGGAGCAGGTCGTCCGGCCAGTTTATATCGCTTTGATGCCGCAGCTTTTGCCCCGTTCAAGAATAAACCATTAGTCTTTGTCTAAAGTTCTCCCTATATAGGCTCAGGGATTACTCAAACGTTTTTTGATCAGAGGTTTTTGATGAAGATTGCTATTGCCCAACTGAACCCTCTTGTCGGCGATCTCAAAGGAAATTCTCAGCTCATTCTGAATGCTGCGGCACAGGCGGTGGCATCTGGAGCAGAACTCTTGATTACCCCTGAACTGGCGCTTTGCGGTTATCCTCCCAGAGATTTGCTGATTGAACCCAGTTTTATTAGTGCGCTGCAGCAGCAACTTGAGCAATTAGCCCAACAATTACCCCCAGGATTAACCACTCTGGTTGGAACGGTTGTACCGAATCTACAGGTGGGTGGCAAACCTTTATTTAACAGTGTGGCGCTGTTAGCTGAAGGGAAAATCCAGCAAACTTTTACCAAGCGATTATTGCCAACCTATGATGTCTTTGATGAGGATCGCTACTTTGAACCTGGTCAACACCCCAATCTGCTGATCACTGCCAAGCTACGAATTGGCGTGACGATTTGCGAAGATCTATGGAACGATGAACTGTTCTGGCAGAGGCGATTATATACGGTTGATCCTTTAGCCGATCTCGCCAGTCAGGGGGTTGATTTGATCCTGAATTGCTCTGCTTCCCCCTTCAGTGTAGGTAAGCAACAGCTCCGGGAGCGCATCCTGGAACACGCGGCCCGCCGCTATCAGCAACCGATCGTCTATGTCAACCAGGTGGGGGGCAATGATGATCTGATCTTTGATGGCCGCAGTGTGGTGGTCGATCGGCAGGGAGAGGTGATTGCCCGTGCTAAAGCGTTTGAGAGCGATCTATTGGTGCTGGAATGGGATCAGGAGGAACAGGATTTCCGCCCGGCTAAATGTGCTCCCCAACCCGAAGATGAAATTGCAGAAATTTGGGCAGCCCTGGTGCTGGGGGTGAAGGATTATGCCCAAAAATGTAAATTTGCCCAAGCAGTAATCGGTTTGAGTGGAGGGATTGATTCCGCCCTGGTGGCCGCGATCGCCACAGCCGCTTTAGGGGCAGAAAATGTGCTGGGGGTATTAATGCCTTCCCCCTACAGTTCTGACCATTCGATTAGGGATGCCCTGGCACTCGCTCAAAATCTGGGAATTAGAACTCAAACTCTGCCGATCGCTGAACTGATGCAGGTCTATGAACACACTCTTACCCCCCTGTTCGCCAGGACAAAACCTGGAATTGCCGAAGAAAATATTCAGGCCCGAATTCGGGGGAATTTGTTGATGGCGATCGCGAACAAATTTGGCTATTTGCTCATTTCCACGGGCAATAAATCGGAAATGGCGGTGGGCTACTGTACCCTGTATGGCGATATGAGTGGGGGGTTAGCGGCGATCGCCGATTTACCGAAAACCAAAGTTTATACGGTCTGCCGCTGGCTGAACGATCAGGCCAAATTACAAGGGAAAGAAGTTATTCCTCAAAACGTTCTGACCAAAGCGCCCAGTGCTGAACTCAAACCCGGTCAAACCGATCAGGATTCTTTGCCACCCTACGAGGTGCTGGATGACATTCTCGATCGCTTGATTGAACAGCATCAACCAGTAGAAGAGATGGTTGCGGCTGGTCATGATTTAGCAACGGTTAAGCGGGTGATTCAGTTAGTGCATCGTGCTGAGTTTAAACGTAGACAGGCTGCCCCCGGTTTGAAACTTACCCCCCGTGCTTTTGGTTCCGGTTGGCGAATGCCGATCGCAGCCCGTCCAACCTATCAGAACCAATAAGTAGTCAAGGGTTAAATAGACCTGCCTGAACTTACGCCGCAGTGTACGACAGTGTTTAACTAGAAAGCGGGTAACGCGATTCGAACGCGCGACATCAACCTTGGCAAGGTTGCGCTCTACCACTGAGCTATACCCGCATACCGATGGTTCTCTATCTTCGCAAATACCTGCTTGCTTGTCAAGCGTCTTTTGCAGATCGAACAATCGAAACCTTTTGATTATACCGTAATGTTCACAGGTTTTCCTCAGTGTGGGCAGGTAACTGAGCTTCCAGGGTTTGAGCATGATCGCCCGCTCCAGGTAGGGAAGCTGGCCGGGTAGCTCCAGGGTCAGAACTATAGGCAGGGGTTCTCAGGGCTTTGCCCAATTGCCGCATTAGGCTAGCCATCTCCAGAGCACCCATGGCAAAATCCCAGCCCTTATTGCTTTTGATCCCGGCCCGTTCGATCGCCTGCTGCATATTGTCCGCTGTCAGCACCCCAAAAATGATCGGAACGCCAGTCTGCTGTCCCGTAGTGGCAATGCCTTTGGCAACTTCAGCAGCAACATAGTCAAAATGGGGGGTTTGTCCCCGGATTACGGCTCCCAGGCAGATCACTGCATCATAGCGATCGCTAAGGGCCAGCCTGCGGGCAACGAGAGGTAGTTCAAAACTACCGGGAACCCAGACATAGTCCACCTGTGTACCGGCGGGATCTACATCAATGCCATGACGCTTGAGACAATCCTGACACCCGGAGAGTAATTTCTCGGAAATCAGATCATTGAAGCGCGCAATAACAATGGCAAAGCGGCAGCCCGCCAGTTGGGTAAAATCCCCTTCAAAAACAGCCATGCTGATTAAACGACTAGAAAGTTCAGAGCCGCAACGACCAGAACTAAGCCGATCCAGACTCCAGAACCCAGGAAAATCAATCGCTTGGAGCTATCCCAATTCTGAGGAGAAGCATAGGCTACTGGCACACCCACAACCATAGCAAAGGAAAGAATTACTAACGCTGCCAAAGCAATTTGAAATAGAAATGTCATTTTTATCTCCCATCACAGCAATTAACTGAATTCAGCAGTGGGTAAGTCAGAGCATGGCTTAAGCCATCCATCTGGGTTGTAACCCTATCCATTCAGTCCTAATCAGTACGCTATATAAGTAAGCTATCATTGTCTGACTCCTCCTGCCCAAGTCGAGTGAGAATTTAGCGTGAGTTTTTTTGTAGACAGGCTAGAGTACAGATCAAGGCAGGTGGACTATGGATCTGGTTTTATGCCATCGAACCGCAGATTTTGACACCCTGGGAGCAGCGGTGGGGATCACTCGCTTGCAGCCGGGCTGCCGTATTGTCCTCAGTGGCGGTGCCCACCCAGGTGTCAGGAATTTTCTCGCCCTCTATCGGGATGAGTATGCTTTGATTGAGCGCCGTTCCGTGACTCCAGAGCAAATTCGCTCTATTACCGTAGTGGATACGCAACGGCGGGAACTGTTAGATAAGGCGGGGGAATGGCTGGATTTACCTGGTCTTGAAGTTAAGGTTTACGACCACCATTTAGAGTTAGAAGGCAATATTGCTGCCAGTCTGGCCCAGATTGAACCCGTGGGGGCCACGACCACATTAATTGCCGAACACTTGCAGCAACAGCATTTAACCCTAACGGCAGCTGAGGCAACGGTGATGGCTCTGGGCATTCATGTCGATACTGGCTCCCTCACCTACGATCGCACCACCGTTCGAGATGCTGCAGCACTAACCTGGTTGATGTCCCAGGGGGCCAGCCAGAAGGCGATCGCCCAGTACGTTGAACCCGGCCTGTCTCTGCCCCTACAAGAACTACTGCTGTTGGGGCTGGAACACCTCCACTGTGAAACCCTCTGGGGCTACCGCCTGGGCTGGGTGCTTCTGCCGACGGACCACTACACACCGGGGCTTTCAAGTCTGGCCAGTCACTTGCTCTCTGCCACGGAAACCGATGCCCTGCTGTTAGGCAGCCATTATGCCAATGCTGAAGAGAGAGAACGGTTGACGATCATTGGGCGCGCCCGGATTGAGGGAGTAGATCTGCAAACCCTATTTCAGCCCTGGGGGGGGGGTGGCCATGCCGGTGCTGCTGCCCTGACGCTCAAAACAGACCAGCCAGAGGCGATCGTCCGCCAGGTGTTTGAACAACTGAAGCAGCAGGTTCCCCATCCCCTCACTGCCAGAGAATTAATGTCTGCTCCAGTTCGCACCATTCGTCCTGAGGCAACGGTTGACCAGGCTCGCCGTATCCTATTGCGCTATGGTCACTCCGGGCTGACGGTGGCGGATGGATCGGGACAGGTGGTTGGGATCATTTCCCGCCGTGATCTGGATATTGCCCTGCACCATGGCTTTGGTCATGCTCCCGTTAAAGGCTATATGAGCGCTCCCGTCCGTACCATTCGTCCAGATACATTGCTGCCAGAGATTGAATCTTTAATGGTGACCTACGATATTGGTCGTTTACCTGTTCTGGAAGAGGGACAACTGGTCGGCATTGTTACCCGTACCGATGTGCTCAGGCAACTCTATCAACGATCACACCCTTCACGTCAACCCCAGGCGGGGGAGCTAACTGCTTGCCTCAAAACCCGGCTGCAAACCTGTCTCCCCATGGCATTGCAGGCAGTGATGACGCAAGCGGCTGAGCAGGCCGAGCAACGGGGGTGGCAACTCTATTTAGTGGGGGGAGCGGTACGAGATTTATTGCTAACTGTAAATTATCAGACCATTCTGGAAGGTGTGCCCGCCTCCTGCCTCCCAGCCCAAACCTTTCACGAACTGGATCTGGTGGTGGATGGGGTGAAAAATCATTTGGCCGGAGGAGCAGGAGTTGATCTGGCCCGTAGTCTCCAACAGGTTTATCCAGAAGCCCAACTGCAAATATACGGTCAGTTTCAAACTGCAGCCTTACACTGGGAAACTGGGTCACCGCTACAGGGATTTTCAGTGGATATTGCCACAGCCCGGAGTGAATTCTATCCCTATCCGGCTGCTCACCCAGAGGTCACCGCCAGCTCTATCCGTCAAGATCTTTACCGACGAGACTTTACGATCAATGCCCTGGCGATCCGGTTAACCTCTCCCCGCTCTGGAGAATTGCTCGACTTTTTTGGCGGCGTTGGCGATCTGCACCAGCGACAGATTCGTGTGCTGCACCCCAATAGCTTTATTGAAGATCCCACCCGAATTTTCCGAGCCGTGCGATTTGCGGTGCGTTTAGGATTTCACCTGGAAGAACAAACGGAGCAGTATATCCGCCATGCGATCGCTAGTGGAATTTATGAGCGGATTCAGGCAGAAAATCATAAAGCCCCTTCCCTGCAATCTCGCTTAAAAAATGAGCTGAAGTATATTATCCAGGAAGCGATCCCCGCCCGTACCCAACCCTTTCCGGGGGCAGCTGCTCTCCAACTGTTAGCAGATTTGGGCGCTTTGCAGTGTATTCATCCCCATCTCTTCCCCGATCGCTACCTCTGGCGACGACTACGTTTAGGTTGGGCCTGGTTCGTTCATTTCCGGCTCGACCAAACGCCAGTCAAAGCCTGGGAGCTGCTGATAGAGATCCTGCTGGCCCATCTGCCTGCTAAGCAACGGGGAGAGGCTGCCCTCTATCTGCATTTAGGGGAATCAGCCCAGCGGCGGTTAGCAACCTTGGCGACTCTGGCAGTATCCCTGGGCGACTCCCTCTCCTGCCCACCCAGTCAGATCACCCACTTACTCGATCCCTACGATCGCCCCACCTTAATTCTGCTGGCCACGCAAGTCCCCCTGCCAATGCGACGAGTGCTCTGGCTCTATCTTAACCACTGGTCTCAGGTTCTCCCCCTCTTGAATGGCCATGATCTGCGTCAGCTCGGCTATCTGCCCGGCAAACAGTTCCGCCACATTCTGGAGCAGTTACGCTGGCAAACCCTAGATGGCAAGATTGTCGATCGCTCTACGGCCCTCACCTGGTTGCAACAAACCTATCCGCTCAGCAAGGGTGACAAGGATGGAACCAGCGGTATTAACGGGTAAGGGCCGCCTGGACCTGGCGACGTTCCCGATTAATTTGTTTAACCACATCGGCAGGAAGTTGCTCCTGTTTCTCCAGCGCTCGATCGAACAGCCGTAGAGCCTGATCATAATTCTTTTTCTTTCTCAAAATCTGTGCTTTGAGATAAAACAATTCCGGGTTGTCGGGAGCTGCTTTCAGGGCCAGATTGACTGCTTCAAGGGCCTGATCCGGCCGGTTTAGATCCCGGTAGACCAGGGCCAGCCCCCGGAAGGTGAGGTAATCGGGTTCGGCATGGCTGCTCAGCCGTTGAATTGCCTGTTCCGGGCTATAGAGTCCCAGATTGCTGGACAGCCCCCATTCCAGATAGCCCTGAATCAGGTTTAACTCTGGGTCATTGGCATCGATCGTCTTAGCCCGATCCAGAAACTGAAACATTTGTTGCACTTTAATCAAGGCCTGCGGTGCGCCCAGAACCACTCCCCCTCCAGCACTGGAAACATCGTAGGCAGCTAGCAAAAAGGTTCCCACCGCCTGGTAAAGATTACCGCGCAGGGGATCGGTCGGCATGAGATTTTGGGCCATCTGGATCGTCTGCACGGCATAGCGATTCAACCCCGCCCAGTCCTGCTCCAACACAGCCATGCCCGCTGCCAGGGTATAAACCAGGGGTTCCTTGGGGTCAGCCTCGATCGCCTTAGCAATGTCCTCTTTAGCCTCAACATAATTACCCAGTTGGAAAACTGTGGTGAAGGCTGCTTCTGTCTCCGTACTGATGGGTCGGGCAGTGCCCCCTGTGCGAAAGGGATCGGCCCCCAGGGCAGGGCTTAAGGATACACTGGCAATCAGCCAGGCAGTCCCAGCCATCAAGGTGGTGAACTGTTGTACCGCTGACCAAAGCTTCATTGTTGACATCCTCGGAGAAATAATTTGCTCTATTTGCGCAATCTCAATTACCATCCACCGGCTGCTGCCACCGCCATCCTCAAGCACCTTAACCTGGAGTTGCCAACCCAGCAGATGGGACTAGTCATTGGCCCTAGTGGTTCCGGTAAAAGTACGCTGTTGGAAATTCTAGCCGGATTGGCAGAACAAACAAGTGGAGAGATTTATTGGCGCGATCAGGAATTGACTTATCTGCACTTGCAGCAGTTGGCGGGGCTGGTCTTTCAATTTCCAGAGCGGCACTTTTGTGGCAGTACCATTCTGGAAGAACTGCGCTTGGGCCATCCTGAATTGGGCAGTGAGCAGATGGTTCAGGCCCTGGAGGAAGTCGGTTTAGCCCAACTACCTCTCTCTACCGCTCCCCAGTCCCTCAGTGGTGGACAGCAACGGCGCTTAGCCCTGGCAGTGCAGCTCATTCGTCAACCCCACCTGCTTCTGCTCGATGAACCTACGGCAGGTTTGGACTGGTCAATGCGGCGGCAATTAGTCAATTTATTGAATCGGCTGAAAAAGCACTGGAGTTTGTTAGTGGTCACCCACGATGCTGGGGATCTGCTCGCTATCGCCGATCGCTGCTGGACCTTAAACCAGGGTGAACTGCATCTAATGTCTGCCCATGGGTTGACCCCTGACCGGGCGGCCCCACTTCCCCTAACCTGAGATAATGGTCTTAAGCTGATGATTAGGTCTTACCTGCACTGATCGCATCTCTCTACCTATGGCTTTCTTCCGTCAGTACATTGCTCCGCTATTTGTCGTGTTGCTGTTTCTGCTGGCCCTGGTGGTCGTGAGCGCACGAATTTTTCTGCCCCAGGACATGGCCCAACCTGCCCCAATCGAAGAAATGGCCATCCTTCCGGTTGAGAGTCAGGTTCCTGTCCTACCCGTGAATTTGCATACCCTGGTCCAGGGTTTACCGGATAGCGAGGGGTGACGTTCGGCGTTCCAGGTTATGGTCTCCAGCGGGGAAGTGCCAGCGATCGATCCCTGCTAATTCAGTTTATGCAGGCAGCCTACACAGAGCTTTATCCCCAGCAGCCTGACTTCGATCACCTGATAGAGACCGTAACGGAATACTTTACCTCCCAAACTCCCCTCTGGTTTGTTCAGACCGTTGTACCAGCGGAGGAAATCGTGGGGGGACTGTGGTTGGGCAATGCTATCGATCAGGTAGGGGGCGATCGCTGTGCCTACATCTTTCTGGTTTATGTTCTGCCTCAACACCGTAGACGGGGAGTGGGACAGGCTTTATTAGCCCATGCGGAGAATTGGGCCCGGCAGCGGGGCGATCGGCAAATCAGTTTGCAGGTGTTCTGCCAGGCACCCAGTCTTTCCCTTTACCAGCAGCAGGGATACCAGACTCAATCTTTATGGCTGGTAAAATCCCTGAAAACAGATTAGAATCAATCGCAATTAAATTAAAACAATATGGGTTGTGGAACCGCTGATGTCTGCCCCAATCCCGACCTCCACCTTGCCCCCTGAACTGAATGACTGGTTAGTGTTTTCTGGAAAGGATCAGCTTGATCTTCTCCTGGAACAGTATATCCACTCTCTTTACGACCAATTTCTGAACTATCAGATTAAGCCGGGGCTACCCCCTGTTCAATTTAGAGAAATCAATGGGTCTGACTGGCATCGGGCCAATCTTAGCAGAGGGCTAACAGCTGAGGAATTAGAAGCCTTGTTTACGGACTGGCTGCTTGCGGTTCAGCAAATGTCTGATCTACCCCTTGATCAACCCCAGAGACCTTAGAGCGAATCAACGAAGCCAAAATTGAGTTCCAGGTCAATCCAGCCTGACTACTGGGTTAAAGCCCTAAAAAGGCGTTGTAAATCCGTCAACCAGCCTGCTCTGGGGTTGGGAGTAGAGGTTGCTGTTAACAGAATTTGATCTAAGCGATCGCCCGCTGGTCGTTCGGCTTCTTCAGCAATGAGTTGATACTGGTCTTCGGCTTGCTCCAGCCACACCTGCCAGGGGGAAGGATAAATCCGTAAAACCGCTCCCCAATCCAGCGGTCTGAGGTAATAGCAGGGTTCAAACGTAGCTAAAAACCGTTGACGCAGTTGCCGCCCCGCATAGCCAATCCCGATCGTGGCAATATCTTCTAATTTGGCATTAAGCAGGATAAAGGGACGATCGCCCGCCTGATTGGCCATGGCTTCCACCTGCATCACCTCCACGGGGGTGGGGGCCACCAGAACAAAGACCCGGTCTTCCGGTTGAACGGGATTTAATAATTCATTCACCCCCCGGATCGGGAAGGGAACATCCCCCCAATCCCGACGGGCAAGAGCGGCTGCCCCGGCATCGGCAAAGAAAACTTTCAGCCCGGCTCCATAGTCACTGAACAGGCTGAGATACTGTTGGGCAACAGGCATGGGTTTCAGTTCAGGGATGAGCAGGTCAACCTGTAATCGGCTATAGCCTGCTGCGAGCGCCGCCTGTGTTGCTGCCTGAGCCTGAGCGATCGCCTGCTCCAGACTTTGAGGAAGTTCTGCCATCGTTTACTCCTTGCGCTGTCCCAACCATTGTTCGATCGCACCCAGGGCAACTTCAAGCTCGGCCGTTAAGCGCGCTGCTGCCATCAGATTTCCCTGCTGGGCAAGGTGTTCTAATTGAGCTGCCAGGGACTGGATCAAACTGGCCCCAACATTGCCGCTAGCTCCCTTCAGATGATGAGCTTCCTGACGTAGAACCGTCGTTTCTCTAGCTTTTAAGGCCATCTTTGCCGCAGCCAGATGAATCTGGGTATCCGCCAGATAGGTCTGGAGCAGTTCCTGTTCAAATGCCAGATCACCCTCCGAGAGAAGGTGTAGATGCTCCAGGTCAATCGGTGCAGCCCCATGCATAAATTTTGATCATCATTGCGAACAGAAGCCCCCAGAATAAGGGGTGGACTCAGGAGAGAGCCTTACTGATCATACGGTACTGGGGTTGGTGGAGACACGTTGCAATTTTGCTCCCAGTTGCCGTAATTTACCTTCCAGATTTTCGTAACCGCGATCGAGGTGATGGAGACCCTGAATGGTCGTTTGCCCTTCCGCCGCCAAACCTGCCAGCACCAGCGCCGCCGCTGCCCGTAAATCTGTAGCCACCACTGGGGCACCAGAAAGGAAGGGAACGCCCCGAATAAAGGCATGGCTACCCTTGAGTCGAATATCGGCTCCCATCCGGTTCAGTTCGGGGACATGGCCAAATCGGTTTTCAAATACCGTTTCTGTCACCAGGCTATCCCCCTCGCTCACCGCCAGCAGGGTCATGAACAGAGCCTGCATATCGGTCGGAAAGCCGGGATAGGGAAAAGTTTCTATATCCGTACCCGTATGGACATCTGCTGGAATAATCCGCAGGGTGTTGGCGGAATCATTGATAATTCTGGCTCCCATTGCCTGCAGTTTGGCAATCACGGGGGTCAAGTGGTCTGGGATCACAGGAGCTAAAGAAATTTCTGATTGGGTAATGGCCCCAGCCAACAGAAAGGTTCCGGCTTCAATCCGATCGGGAATAATTTGGTAGTCAGCCCCATGCAAGCGGGGAACACCGACGATCGAAATGGTATTTGTACCTGCGCCACGAATTTTAGCTCCCATCGCCCGGCAGAAGTTAGCCAGATCGACAACTTCCGGTTCCTGGGCCGCGTTCTCAATCAGGGTTTCTCCCTCAGCCAGGGTAGCAGCCATCATCAGGGTTTCTGTTGCCCCAACACTGGGATAGTCCAGGTAAATTCTGGCTCCCCGTAGCTTCCGGGTGTAGGCAGTCACCACCCCATGTTCGATCTGTACGTCCGCTCCAAGGGCTTGCAAGCCCCGCACATGTAATTCAACCGGCCGTGCTCCGATCGCGCAACCCCCAGGCAGAGGCACTTTAGCGATCCCCAGGCGAGCCAGTAGGGGACCAATGGCAAAGAAACTAGCCCGCAGTTGGCTGACCAGTTCATAGGGAGCCTGATAGTGCTTGAGATGACTGGCATCAATATCCAACGCATCACCGTCTCGCTGCAACTTAACACCCAGCGCCAAGAGAATTTCTCCCATAGATGCGATATCGGCAAGGGCAGGCACATTCCGCAAACGGCAACCCTCAGAAGCCAGGAGCGCCCCTGCCATCAGCACAAGAGCAGAATTCTTTGCCCCACTGATTCTGACCTGCCCCTGCAGGGGTTGATGCCCCCAAATTTGCAGCACGGGCTTATTGGCCTGAAGCGGCGAAACTGGCTCTGATGCGTTGGAAAGGAGCGTGGTGGGGGTTTCCTGAGTTTGCATTGATTTCTATTTCTCTCACACTGGATGATGCACAAATTCTATCTGAAAATCTGGGATTTCCAAGTTAGGCGCAACTACGGACAAGAAAGGAAGCTTATACAAATTCAGCAACGCTGTCTAGTGAGGTTGGACCAACTCAGGGTTATTCAGAAAAGGAACTGCTCGGTACCAGCTCCCAGACCACTCTGCTTAGAGGCGAGATATTCGGCTACTGTAGCCTGCCCTAAAAGTCCTCTCCAGCTACCTACAGGAGGAACCACACATCTATAAATGGAAGTGGGGGTTGACGAATGCCCAAACCTGAGCGAAGATAGAAGACCGTGTGTAAGAAACGAACGATGTCTGCACTTGAGCGGAACTGGCGGAATTGGTAGACGCGCTAGATTCAGGTTCTAGTGTCGCAAGACATCGGGGTTCAAGTCCCCGGTTCCGCATTTGCAGACCCTCTTACACACTTAAGTATTTTGAAACTTCAAGCATTTGAAACTCTAAGTATTTCAAACCCTTAAGCATTTCAAGGGAGAACGACTCAGAGATCTGCTCAATTACCGCCGGTCTGATACTGCTGAGACAGATTGTAGTAAGCGGAAATCATTCCGGGGCTCAACCGCACGGCCATGTTATAGTCCTGGCGAGCCAGTTTTTCGTTACCAGCATTATAGTAGGCCAGTCCCCGGCTGTAATAGGCAGCAACAAAACTGCTATCCAGTTTAATGGCCTGGCTGAGGTCGGCAATTGCTCCGGTTTGATCTTGAAGAGCCAGACGGGCCATGCCCCGGTTATAAAAGGCAGCCGCAAAATTCGGGTCTAAACGGATGGCAACGTTATAGTCAGCGATCGCCTGTTTGTGATCCCCCAGGTCAGACAAAGCCAGTCCGCGAGCGAAGTAATTATCTGCCGTGCCGGACAGTTTAACTGCTTCAGAAAAGCTCCGAATTGCCCCTTCCAGATTGCCTGCCCCCTGGAGAGCCAGTCCCTGGTCATAGTAATCTTCCGCCGTTTGGGGCTGAGTCTGCAGAATCTGATTAAATTCTTGCTGGGTCAGGGTTGCCAAAACCATGGGAGCGGGTTGGGCCAGAACAGTGGGAGCCAGAAAGGCGTTAGAACTAACAAAAACTCCACTGCCTAAGGCCAGAGTGCTTAAAATGGTGAAGGTCTTGTGAATTAATTTCATAGTTCTGCCCGATGAATTATTGAGATAAATAAAACCTGGATAAATATGATTGAGGAGAGTGAGGGGGAGGTGACCAACACAGACTATAGATTGAGCTTAGAGATTTGGCTTAGTTGTGATTCGCAAACTTTTAATTGACGGTAGCATCGTTTTCAGGAATGCCTACAATATTCAATATCTCGCAGGTAGCTTTGGTTTACAGTGTTGGAGATCAGGATTTGTTGTGATCTGGATCGCTGGATTTAATCACTGGTTTAGGTGTTACCCAATCTTTCATCTACGCTCACGCAAACCTTACTCTGGAGTATGACAAAAACATAACAGCTCCTCTAATTGCTTCACATCCCCCATCTGTATGAACCAATTGATTACCTATGGCTGCTCCTCTGATTCAGTGGTATCCCGGTCACATTGCCAAAGCTGAGAAAGCTTTAATGACCCAATTGCAACGGGTGGATGTGGTGCTGGAAGTGCGGGATGCCCGAATTCCCCTGGCCAGTTGTCACCCCCAGGTGCGGCAGTGGATTGGCAATAAACCCCGTGTGCTGGTGATGAACCGGCTAGATTTAATTTCTGTGCCGGCCCGGCAACTCTGGCAGGACTGGTTAGTGGGCCAGGGAGAGATCCCTTATTTTACCGATGCTCAACAGGGAAAGGGAATAGCAGCGGTGGCGGCAGCAGCCAAAGCAGTGGGAGTGCAGATTAATCAACGACGGCACGATCGCGGGATGCAGCCTCGACCCGTGCGGGCGGTTGTGATTGGGTTCCCAAATGTGGGTAAGTCAGCCCTGATCAATCGGTTGTTAAATCGCCGTGTGGTGGACAGTGCCCGTCGTCCTGGTGTGACGCGACAACTGCGCTGGGTAAGAATTTCTGATCAGCTAGAGTTACTCGATGCCCCTGGGGTACTGCCTTCTCGCTTAACTGATCAGCAGGCGGCGGCCAAGTTGGCCATTTGTGATGACATTGGGGAGGCCGCTTATAACACCCAGAATATGGCAGCGGCTCTGGTGGATTTATTGCAGCACCTGGAGCAAAAAAATCAAATTTTACCGGGGCTGTTACCAAAAAATCCGCTGCACCATCGTTATCAGGTATCGATCGATCCCAACCAGTTGCCCATACTGACGGGGGAAGACTATCTGCTCAAACTAGCTGCCGAACGGTATCAGGGAGATGCGGAACGGGCAGCCCGGCAACTGTTGAATGACTTTCGCAAAGGATTACTCGGTGCGATCGCCCTGGAATTGCCCCCAGAGGTTTCCCCCCTCACTGATTCTCAATCAGATTCCATCACCCCATCAGGATTAATGACCCAACCAGAGCAATCCGATCAGGATCAGAGCGATTCCGCCTAAGGCAACCCAAACAAAATAATTATCCTGGGTGTTGACCTGGCTCAAATCCACCGGTTCCTGGCTCACCGTTGGCCGGGGAGTGGCAGAGGGACGAGAACTTCCCTGACGGGCGATGGGATCGATATCCTTCACCTGGCTGAGATCGGGAATCTGGGTGAGCCAGTCTGGATTGCGCTGTAACTGCGGGGCTTCCAGAATGTAGACCAAACGGCGGCTTTGCTTGCGGGTTTCCCGATCGGGATGTTGCTGGAGTTGACGACAGAGGGCGATCGCTTCAGTTCTGCGGCCCGCAGCTTCATAGGCCGTCACCAACCAGGTTTGAATTTCACCCCCCAGAGCCGTATTGCGCTCCACCAGGGCCATCGCCTGAACTAAATACTGCACCGCCTCCCGGTACTGCCCCCGTTCAAAGGCAGTTTTGCCCTGATCAAAGACTCGCTCCGTTTGCTGTCGATCGTCCGTAGGGCGCTCTGCCTGGCCCTCAGTGCGGTTCATCTCCATACCATCTTCTCAAAAAATATAAGTCAAAAATCATTCCTGCAAAAGAATCAATTTGATCTTAACCAATCCCGGCAGCCGGTTCCGCTGGACAGGTGTAGATTTTGAGCGGGGAAAGCCGTGGCTTATGATCAGTCTCAGGACAATCGACACTCAAAAAAGGAAAGTCATGACGATGCGACGGGCCAGAAAGACGACCACTGGATTTTTGCGGGAGTTTCAGGAATTTGCGCTGAAGGGCAATGTTGTTGATCTGGCGATCGCCGTAATTATTGGTGGAGCCTTTGGTAAAATTGTGACTTCTTTTGTGCAGGATATTATTATGCCCCTGGTCAATCCACTGATTCCCGGAGGCAACTGGCGAGAGGCCCAAATTGGTGCGGGCATTAAGATTGGTGCATTTATGGGTGCAGTGGTGGATTTTGTCATCATTGCCTTGATCCTGTTTGTTGCCGTTCGCAGCCTACAGCAGTTGAGGCGACAGGAAGCTCCCCCTGAACCCCCCCCACCTGACCCGGCTGCAGAAACTCAGTCTCGCCTGGTGGATGTGCTGGAGCGGATAGAGCAGAAATTATAGGTTTTGCTCAGGCAATAACTAAACACCAGACCAACGCGATGAAAAAGAAGCTTTTAGTAACGGGAGCCAGCGGCTTTTTAGGCTGGAATCTCTGTCAGATGGCCCAGGCGGATTGGCAGGTGTATGGGACGGGGTTTACAAAAACCATCGAGATACCCGGCGTTCATTTTAGACAAACTGATCTACGTAATTTTGTCGAGCTGAAACAGTTTTTGCTGGATATTCAACCGGATGGAGTGATTCACACGGCGGCTCAGTCAAATCCCAATTACTGTCAGTTAAACCCCCAGGAGAGTTATGAAATTAATGTCAGAACCAGCGGGGATTTAGCCAGCCTGTGTGCCGAGATGGACATTCCGCTGGTCTTTACCTCCACGGATCTGGTCTTTGATGGCCAGCACTCACCCTACCGGGAAACCGATCCCGTCTGTCCCCTTAATGTCTATGGCGAACAGAAAGTTGCGGCGGAAAGATTGATCCAGAATGCTCACCCTGGGGCCACCATCGCTCGAATGCCCTTGATGTTTGGGGTGGCAGCTTCAGCCCAGAGTTTTATCCAGCCCTTTGTCAAAATTCTGCGATCGGGGCAGGAACTCAAATTATTTGTCGATGAATTCCGTACTCCGGTCAGTGCTGAAACGGCAGCTAGAGGTTTATTGCTGATTTTGCAACAACAGTTCAAGGGGATTCTCCACCTGGGAGGTCAAGAACGGCTCTCCCGCTATCAGTTTGGTCAACAGATGGTTGAAGTGCTGCAATTGGACCCAACCCTGCTCAAACCCTGCCACCAAGCTGACGTACCCATGGCTGCCCCCCGCCCCAGGGATGTTTGCTTAGATAGTTCCCTTGCCTACAGCCTTGGCTATGTCACCCGATCGATTCGGGAGGAACTGGAACGGTTACAGGATCATCTTTAAGCAGGTGATCCCTTAACCAGAGCCAGAACTTCGATCCCTTCATGCTCTAAACTGAAGGTTTGGTTAGGCAAAGGATGGATTATTACCTCCGGTCTGCCGCAGGTAATTGCTATAGATAACTTCGTTTCAAAAACTTAAAGGAGATCACTCACAGGATGAATGCAATACCGTTAAAGCTACCTGAGCGCTGGAAACGATTTGGTATTTTTCTATTACTTGGGTTGGCTTTAACCTGGCTGGTCAGTTGTGGTACAGGCAATCAACAGTCCAAAAGCAATAATGAAGTTGAGTTTTGGACGATGCAGCTTCAGCCTAAATTTACCACCTATTTCAATCAGTTGATCACCACGTTTGAGCAGGAGAATCCGGGGGTAAAAGTGCGCTGGGTGGATGTCCCCTGGACGGCGATGCAGAGCAAAATTCTTACCGCTGTTTCCGCCAAAACCGCTCCGGATGTCGTTAACTTAAACCCTGATTTTGCTTCTCAACTGGCCGCTCGGAATGCCTGGATGGATCTGGATAATAAAATTACCCCAGAGGAGCGTCAGCAATACCTGCCTAACATCTGGCAAGCCAGCCAATTTGAGGGGAAAAGCTTTGGAATTCCCTGGTATCTCACCTCCCGCATTGCGATTTATAATCAGGAACTACTGCAGCAGGCCGGGGTGAAGGAACCGCCTAAAACCTACGCTGAATTAGCCCAGGTTGCCCAGCAGATTAAGGACAAAACTGGCAAATATGCCTTCTTTACGACGGTTGTACCCGAAGATTCTGCAGAAGTGATGGAATCCTTTGTCCAGATGGGCGTACAACTGGTGGATGCTGAGGGTAAAGCCGCGTTTAATACCCCGGCGGGTAAAGCTGCGTTTCAATATTGGGTGGATCTGTACAAAAAGGGGCTGATTCCTCCAGAAGTTTTAACGGAAGGTCACCGATACGCGATCGAACTGTATCAATCGGGCCAGACGGCTATTCTCACCTCCAGCCCAGAATTTTTACAGACGATCGCTACCAATGCGCCCGATATTGCCAAGGTTTCGGCTTCCTCTCCCCAAATTACGGGAACAACCGGCAAGAAAAATGTGGCTGTGATGAATCTGGTGATTCCCCGCGATACGGACAAGCCTGATCTGGCGGTCAAATTTGCCCTGTTTGTAACCAATAGTCAGAATCAACTGGCCTTTGCCAAAGCGGCTAATGTTCTACCCTCGACGATCGCCGCTCTGGAAAATCCGTTCTTTTCTAAGATGCCCACTGATGCCAGCAGCCTGGATCAAGCCCGTGTCACCAGTGCCAGCCAGATGAAAGAAGCTCAGGTTTTGATTCCCACCCTGAAGGATGTTAAGCAATTGCAAAAGGCGATTTATGACAATCTGCAGGCCGCCATGCTGGGACAAAAAACCGTTGATCAGGCGGTTACGGATGCAGCCCAAACCTGGGATCAGCGCGCATGAAGGCCAGGCTATGTAGGTTCCAGGCGTTTCACACGGGTTTCATCTAATTCCAGTGCGGTAGAAATTGCCTGCACGACTTCCGTGACCCGCTGCTCGGATGTCCTACCCAGACAAATTTTGTTTTCCTCCCCCAGGTCTAACCAGAGGGTATACAACACACTACCCTCACTTTCCCATCCCTTGACAATCAGGTGGCTACTTCGATCGAAACGATACTGCGATCGCTGCGGGATCAACCCAAACCAGCGCCGTTCCAGTATCCTGATTTCCTGCTGTTCTGGATCGATCGTGAGTTTTTCCAAATGGAGACTACTTGCAATAACGAAGCCAGACCAGAGGGAAATTACTGCAGCCACCTTAACAATGCCCAGTTCGAAAAAGTTACTGACCAACTCAGACGGGTACCCCAGTAACAGGTATAGTCCTAAGGGAATGAGGATGAGTTCAGCCCCGATTACAGCCGTGTTATAGAGGGTTTTGTTTTCAATCACAAGCTGTTTATCCTGGAGGTCTAGGGACCCAATCTCAAAATTCAGGGTGGACATTGAAGGTGGCTCCAACTAAATAAAACTGCGAACTCTGGCCCTGTCCCAACCTCTACATTCTTTCACTTTGCCTGGATGTTTAATAGCTAAAGTATATTCTCTCTGTGTGGTAGTAAGTTAGATCGAGTAAAAAGCCTGAAAGGTCGGGTTCTGAGCTTGAAGGGCCGAGTTCTGAGCTTGAAGGGCCGAGCAAAAAGCCTGAAACTCCGAGCAAAAAGCCTGGAACTCCGGGCAGAAAGCTTGGAACTCCGAGCAAAAAGCCTCAAACTCCGAGCAGAAAGCCTCAAACTCCGAGTAAAAAGCCTGGAACTCCGAGCAAAAAGCCTGAAACTCCGAGTAAAAAGCTTGAAACTCCGAGCAAAAAGCCTGAAACTCCGAGTAAAAAGCCTGAAACTCCGAGCAAAAAGCCTGGAACTCCGAGTTCTGAGCTTGAAAAGCCAAGTAAAAAGCCTCAACGATTCCCGATCGCAGGTCAACCCCCCCGAACACAAACTGCAAGCCTATCCGATCGTAGGGGTCAAGAGTCTGAAGTTCAAAATCAAGTCAGAAGGTATGCGATAAACTGTCCTCGCCATATTGCCCCTTGACCTGTATCCCCTAACCCGCAAACGATTCGGAGGTCAAATCATGCCTGTAGGCGGCAAGCATTACGCTTACTTTAGTCCAGAAGACTACTTAGAAATTGAGCGTATCAGCCTCATCAAGCACGAATATTTGCAGGGCCAGATGGTGGCAATGGCAGATGCAAGTAAAGCCCATGTCATTATTACCGGAAATCTCTCTGCTCTGCTGGTCAATCATTTGCGGGGTACAGGCTGTATTTCCTACACATCAGACATGAAAGTACGACTGCCAGAGTTAAATCTCTTCTACTATCCTGATCTGGCCGTTACCTGCGATCGCCGCGATTTTAGAGCTGACCAGGATTTTCTGCTGCATCCCAAACTGATCATTGAAGTTTTATCTGATTCGACTGAAGCCTTTGATAGAGGAGATAAGTTTGCTGACTATAAAACAATTCCAGAATTAGCAGAATACGTCCTTATTCATCAGAATCAGGTACTGGTTGAACAATTTCAACGTCAGTCTGATCATTTATGGATTCCTGTAATTTACCGGGGCGGAGACACGATCGAGCTAATCAGTATCGCTTTAGCATTTCCGATCGCGCTGCTCTATGAGAATCTGCAATTAATCGAGTAAGTTGAGCTCTAACCCAGTCGAGAAGTTTGTTCTGGCTAAGGATTCGCTTAGACTATTCTATAGCAATCCTATTTGAGATCCAAATGGGGTAAAGGGGCGAAACCCCTTTTGTGGGGGAATCCCACACCCCCTTTTCTCAACCCACTTAAGGTTGCTATATAAAAGCCTATTTGTATTTTGGATGACTGGCAAATTATGTCTGAAGTGATTGGGGTTGATCTGGGTGGAACGGCCATTAAACTGGGGCGGTTCGAGCGTCAAGGCACATGTACGGAGTCCTTAACGGTTCCCACACCGCAACCCGCCACACCGGAAGCTGTTACCGCCGCGATCATCACCGCCATTCAAACCCTTGATCCAGAGCAACAGACCGTAGCGATCGGCGTGGGGACACCGGGGCCAGCGGATCGGCAGGGACGGATTGCCAGAGTTGCGATCAATTTAGCTGGATGGCAGGATGTTCCTCTGGCGGATTGGTTAGAAGCCCAAACGGGACGATCGACGGTTTTAGCGAATGATGCCAACTGTGCCGGGTTAGGGGAAGCCTGGTTGGGGGCAGGCCAGTTTTATCAGGATTTGATTTTGCTGACCCTGGGAACGGGGGTGGGGGGAGCGGTAATTCTGAACGGCAAGCTGTTTACCGGCCGGGAGGGAGCCGCTGGTGAATTGGGTTTAATTACAGTTGATCTGCATGGCCACCCCTGTAATAGTGGCAATCAAGGCTCGTTAGAACAGCATGTCTCTGTTCAGGCAATTCGGCGGCGCACGGGGCTGGAACCGGATCAATTAGCCGCAAAAGCCAGGGCGGGCGATCGGGAGGCTTTAGAGTTCTGGCAAACCTATGGAGAGGAATTAGCAGCGGGCCTGGCCAGCTTAATCTATGTCCTCACCCCCGAAGCAATTATTATTGGTGGTGGGATTTGTGCCAGTGCTGATCTGTTCTTTCCTGCAATGGAGAAGGAGATCGATCGGCGGGTGCTACCCAGTTCCCGATCTGGCTTAAAAATTCTTTGTGCTGAGTTAGGCAATCGGGCCGGCATGGTCGGAGCCGCTAAACTGGCCTGGGATGCTTTTGCAGGATAGAAATGACCGAGTTAGCAGTTCAAAAAATGCTTTGAATAAGCAGAACTCTAAACAACGGAGATCCCCGCTTGAAGAGAGAAGGTAATATAGGAGGTAACGTGGGGGGGAGTGGTTCAGGGGATGATAGCCAAAGCGGCTTCGGAATCAGAAATCTTCATGGCAAATCTCTTAACTGGATTAAAAAGCAAAAACCAGACGGCTGGCAAGAGGTTCCATCTGATGATGGTAGAGGTTGGAAATGGATAGACGAAAATGGTGTTGAAAGACTGAGGTTCACTCGCCCCAATAAGAAAAATCCTTCTAATTCTCAATGGAGTAGGCAAGCCAATGGTTACTTCAGATGGCAAAACGAAAGAGGAGAATTTTTGGATGTAGATGGTAAAGTCGTACCAAGAAATATTCCTCCTTCTGAATTTCAAGAAAAAACACATATTGTTTATGAAGGCTCCTAGTGGAACAAAGGAATTATGCTAATTAATAATGATTTAGAAAGCTATTTTGAATCTGAGCAGTTACTGGAGGGATTACTGATTGAATTCGAGTATTTTGCTGACCAGAAAATCGTATTAATTATCAGTAATATTGTGAACTGGTCACTGAAGAAAGATGCTGGAGAATTTCAAAAAACTGTCTTTAAGGGTGTCAAAAGCTTCGAGCGTTTATTTGGAGCTAACAAGGGATTCTTGGAGAATAGCTTCCACGAAAAAGATTATATTTCTACCCATGTTATTCAAGATATCAAATTTTCTCAAGCTAATGGAGATTTTCATATAGTCTTTTACATTGATAATTTTTTTGGTGGTTTTCAGTTTTTGTTTAAGGATTTAGAAATTGAAACTAAAATTGGTCGTGGCGTAAAAGCTAATGAACAGGAATGGATATATTTTGATGTCGAAACAGGCGCTCAATTTGACTTTCACTATCCATTTGGTAATCTTGCAAAAAGCATTAATCCTCAACCTTTGCAGCTTTAGTGATAGATTGTTCTGCTTTGGCAGCAGCTAATTAGTTTCATCAGTTGTTCATGAACTTTTAAGCCCAAATTAATCTGCCTTCGCCCTGATAATGCCATTCTGGATCAAGCTGCTGGATCAAGTCGCTGAATTTCGGCACACTGGACAATGTTGCTGATCACTGCCTATGAAAGGGTAAAAAACTGATGTGTCGATTGCTGGGCTATCTGGGACCATCCCTGCAACTTGCCGATCTGCTGCTCAAACCAGACCATTCCCTGATGGTGCAGAGCTATCAACCGAAGGAAATGACCTCCGGGGTGCTGAATGCGGATGGCTTTGGCGTGGGCTGGTATGTGGATCAGAGTGCCTACCTCTATCGCAATACCCTCCCCATCTGGAGCGATGAGAATCTAGAGGATTTGTGCAGGTATGTGCTGTCCCCCTGTATTCTGGCTAATGTTCGCAGTGCCACTGCCGGCCAGCCCGTGCAGTTAAGTAATTGTCAGCCCTTCCGGTTTGGGCAAATTTTAGCTGTCCACAATGGTTACATTGAAAACTTTCGTCAGACCCTTTATCGCCCCCTTCGCGATCGCCTCAGTGATCCCTGCTACCAGATGATTAAAGGCACGACGGATTCGGAACACCTGTTTGCCCTCTTTTGCCAGCACTATCTTGAATCCCCCCAGCTCTCCCTGGTTGATGCTTTACGCCAAACCCTGGAGCTGATTTTGAAATTAGCTGCTGCAGAGGGGGTCAAAGCTGGCTTAAACCTGATCCTCAGCGATGGTAAACAGTTAGTGGCCTGCCGCAGTGCCTATCCGAGTGCGCCGCCCTCCCTTTACTGGTTAGAGGATGATCCAACCTTTGCCAGAAGTAAGTTGATTGTGTCAGAACCTATTTTTAGCAGTGACCACTGGCGCAGTTTTGCCAACGATAGTGTGCTTGTCTTGGGAGAAGACCTTGAACCGCAACCCTACCAACTCTGATCCAACCCTGACCGCTTCCCGTGAAGCCCTGCGAACCCAATTGCGCCTTGCCCTGGAGGAGAGCCGCACCGCTACCCTGGCACTGTTTGAATCCATTGATTCGCAAACGTTTTGTAAATCGGCTCATCCTGATTTCAGTCCGGTCGGCTGGCATCTGGGCCACATTGGTTACACGGAAGGCTTATGGTTGCTGGAACACCTGGCGGGGTGGGAACCCCTCTTTCCCCAGTACCGCCGCATGTTTGCCGCTGATGGTTTACCAAAAACCGATCGCTGTTACCTGCCCAGCCTGACGGAAATTTCAAACTACTTAAAGGCGATCCGCACAGAGGTTTTAGCTTATCTGGACATTGCCCCGCTGGAGGAACAGGCCCGGCTCTGGTACTGGCTGTTGCAACACGAAGCCCAACATAGTGAAACGATTACACTGGTTTTACAATTGCAGGGCCAGAATCGCCTCTGGTTGGGAGAATGGCCGCCCCAAACGGTCTCTCCATCCGCCAGAATTGCGGCTCAGAACACCAACGATATGGTACTGATTCCAGCCGGGCAATTTCAACAGGGCAGTGAGTCTATTCTGGCCCTGGACAATGAGCAGCCTTTACATACCGTGGAGTTATCCACCTTCTGGATCGATCGCTACCCGGTGACCCGGGCCCAATATCGTCAATTTATGGCTGCAGGGGGTTATAGCGATCGGCGCTGGTGGTCGGAGCAAGGCTGGCACTGGCTGCAGGAAAATCCGGTTTCTCAACCCCTCTACTGGCACACCACCGTAGCGGATGATCATCCGGTCTGTGGGGTGAGCTGGTATGAAGCCGAAGCCTACGCCAATTTTGTCGGTAAACGGCTGCCCACAGAATCTGAGTGGGAAAAAGCCGCCCGCTGGCATCCCCAAACCGATCAAAGCCATCCCTTTCCCTGGGGAGACCATCCCATTTCCGGCCAGCGTTGTAACCATGGTCATTTAGTAGGTCAGTCTACCCCGGTGTTTCAGTACGACCAGGGACAGAGCGGGGTGGGTTGTTATGATTTGCTCGGCAATGTTTGGGAATGGACCCATACCTGGTTTCATCCCTATGCCGGTTTCAGCAGTTATCCCTATGCAGGTTATTCAAACTCCTATTTTGACCAGGCCCATCGGGTATTGAAAGGCGGGAGTTGGGCCACTCGAGCGATTGCCCTGCGCTCCAGTTTTCGGAACTGGTATCATCCCGGCACGCGAGAGATTTTAGCGGGATTTCGCTGTGCCCGTGATGCTGATCCGGAAGCCACAGCAATTTTTCTGGAAGATACTTCTGCACGGTTAAAACTGGAAGATTTACTCAGGGATCTACCTGCGGAAACCTTACCGGGCGCAGATGTATTTGAAGGGTTGAGCCAAACGCCTAAAACCCTACCTCCCAAATATTTCTATGACGATCGTGGTTCCCAGTTGTTTGAGCAAATCTGTACCCTGCCGGAATATTACCCGACGCGAACAGAAACCTGGATTTTGCAACACTATGCCGGATCGATCGCAGAATTGACGGGAAGTTGTGAACTGGTGGAACTGGGGAGTGGAAGTTCAACCAAAACCCGCTTACTGCTGGATGCCTACTCCCATCAGGGTGAATCGCTGAGTTATCTTCCCATTGATGTCAGCGGCGGCATTCTCAAACAAAGTGCGCTGGAATTATTACAGGATTACAGTGGGTTAAAGGTTCATGGTTTAGTGGCAACTTACGAAATCGGATTACAACAATTACCCCAACGGCAATTACCCAGCCGGATGATTCTTTTTCTGGGCAGTACCCTGGGCAATCTCACACCGTCTCAGTGCGATCGCTTCTTTGCTCAAATTGGCCAAACCCTGCAACCGGGAGAATTTTTCCTGCTGGGGGTTGATCTGCAAAAATCAGTTGCTCAACTGGAGGCAGCCTACAATGACGCTCAGGGGGTGACCGCCGCCTTTAACCTGAATATGCTGCAGCATCTCAACTGGCGCTTTGGCGGCAACTTTGACCTCAACCAATTTTGCCACCGAGCCTTTTACAACACCGTTGAAAACCAGATTGAAATGCATTTGGAAAGCCGTTGTGGTCAGACCGTTTTTCTGGCTGAGTTAGGTTTGACGATCGCCCTGCAACCGGGAGAAACCATTCAGACTGAAATTTCCCGTAAGTTTGAGCTTGGCCAGATTGAACAGGACTTACAAACCTACGGGCTGAAGCCGCTGCAAAGCTGGACTGACCCGAATCACTGGTTTGGGCTGGTGTTGAGTCAGCGAGTTTAAGCTGGAGCGATCCCACGGGTGAGAAACGGAACCTCAACCAGCTCACCTGTTGCGTCCCCAATCTCAACCGCTAACCCGGCTCCCCCGGCTTTCGTTTTGACATAGCCCAACCCAAAGGGGCCCTCAGGGGTGAGAATGGCACTGGTGAGAATGCCAATTTTGTTGCCTTCCTGGGTGATTGCTGTTCCCACCGCTACCAGCGTACTCAATTGAATTCCCCAGAGCTGTTGTTTAACCCCCTGGTAAGTGTTCAAGCGGGCGATCGTCTCCTGACCGATATAACACCCCTTATTAAAGGAAATTGTGTGCCACAGGCCCGCTTCCAGAGGATTGTAGTCTTCCGTCAGCTCAGCATCCGCCTGGGGTCGGCCCTGGTGAAGGCGTAACTGTTGCCATTCAGTTTCGTCTAGGGAAACGGCTCCAGCAGCAATCAACCGATCGTTCAGGTTACTGGCGTGTTCAGCGTCCGTTAGCAGAGTATAACCGGGTAGAGCCAACCCGCTGCCTAAGGCCACCCGCACGGGCATTCCCGCCAGCTCACAGAGCAGATGATCGCCGTAGCGCCCTAGGGTGGAGGTTTCTACCCCCAATTCGGTCAGGAGAGAGGAGCTTTGCGGCCCAATCAGACTGAAGGCAGCCGTTACAGCGGTGATATCCGTCAGTTTGACCTTGTCGCCAAAGAAAATATAGCGATCGAGCCATTTGAGCAAAAAGTCCCGCTTCTGGGGTGAAACTAGCAGAATGACCGCGTCTTCCGTCGCGTAAGCGGTGACCAGATCCAGGGTACGGGCTGTGGAGTTAACAATCACCGTATCGCAACCCTGCCCCGGTTTAAGCAGCTTGAACTCGTTCGTACTCTGGTTATGTAAAAACGCTAGCCGATCGGAGTCGGTTACCTGAATTCGTCCCCAGGGGGTGCAATCGTAAAGTGCTACGCCGGTATGGGCCGCCTGCCAGGACTGGGTTGCTTCCATCGATCGTCTAACCGTTCAAACCACTAAAGACCAGAACCACTGCACCAATCCCCGCCAGAATCGCCAGCACCAGACCAGCATTGGGGCTACCTTTCCAGGAATAGTTTTTGTCAGCCATAGCTTTTCTTAAAAAAATCTAAACTTATTTTAACGCGCGGCAATTGACACAGCTATAAAAATTCAACCCGATTGACCATGTCTGCCAGTTCCAATCATTCCCATATCAATATTAATCCCCGGATAATCTCACCAATTGATCGGCTGCCCTGAGTACAGTCAGCGATGCCCAGATGGTTCACGCCCCCTTGGTGTATACGTAAAAAATCAGCATCTTGAGTGAAGATAACGCGCCCCTGTGTTCTGGCAAATTCAATTTGCGCTGCATCGGAGGGAGATAGCAAACCTGATTCTGGGGGTCAACTCCCCGTCGTCGTAAACCTTCTGCGATCGCCTGACTAACATTTTCATCCAGGTGGAACCTGATTGTTGTTGGGATGGGAGCTACTCAATCTCTGTTGCACAAGGGAAGGAGTTGGAGATTTGATTTGGGCTGCAAATGTCTCATCTGCCTGGATTTGGTTTCAGAATGTGCTTGGATACCCCTAAGCGGTTTTAGTCGTGGGGGTGTACTGATGCCGGGTCAGAATCGCAAACACCAGCACGGAGAAGGTTAATCCGCCGGCCAGGAAGAGAGGATAGGCGTAGGTGCGTGGATCAACTTCGCGAATAATAGTTCCGGCAATAATTGGGCCAAAAGCATTGGAAACATTCAGGTAAGAGGCGTTCAGCCCCAGGGCGGTTCCCTGCTCTTCCGGTTTGGCATTGAGGGAAATCAAGGTGGTAATCATCGGCTGCACTACGGCGTTGAAGATGGAAAACACCACACTCAACCCGATGAAATAAAAAATATTGGGGAGCAGGGGCATAAGCACAAACGCCAAACTACGGGCCAGTAAACCTAAGAACAAAATTCGGGTCAGACTGAGATGACGGGTAAGCCAGGGGATTCCTTTCGCCTGCATGGCGATCGCCACCATTCCGAACAGCATGAATTGTAGGGTCAGGGATTTATTGTCCTGTCCAAGAATGTGGAGGAAATAGGGTTGGAAGGCGAAGGTAAAAATTGTAAAGGTGGTGCCGATCAAAAAATTGATCACAAATAAAATCCCCAGTTTGGGCCAGGCCAGACCTGTAATCAGGTTTCCCAGGCCCAGGGCCCAGATTGGTTCCGCTTGTGCTGTCTTTGTGGGTAGGGTTTCCGGCAGAGCGACGATCGTCAGAATTAAAGCAATCAGGGCAATCACACTGGAGACCAAAAAGCCTGCCCCCAGAGAGATTTGCTGGGCTAATAAACTCACCGCTGGACCCAGGACAAATCCCAAACCAAACGTGACAGCGGCAAACCAACTAAAGGCTTTAGCTCGTTCTGCTGGAGTTGTAATATCGGAAACGATCGCCTGAGTAACGGAGATATTCCCACCCGTGATCCCATCCAAAAAGCGAGCCAAAAAGAGAATCGTGGCGTAGGGGGCCAGGCCAGCTAGCAAATTAGCCACCACCGTACCGGCCAGGCTGATGATCAGTAAAGGCTTGCGGCCGAAGCGATCGGAAAGTTTACCAATCACCGGAGTGGCAAAAAATTGGGCGGCGGCATAGCTGGCAAACAGCAGACTGGTTTCAAAATTACTCAAGCCAAACTGGCGGCCGTAGGGATAAAGAATGGGAATGAGGATCGTAAAACTGAGACCATTGGCAAAGGCAACAAAAAGGGTAATCCAGAGGGTACGGCTCATGGGCAAGAACGTGGAGGGCACTGCGGCAGGACACTAACCAGAGGAAAGCCTACCGTTCTCTTGCTATTGTCTCCCTCCTGGTGTGGAACATTTCGGCAATCTTCTGGTCTATGGGGCTAATGCTGAGGCGGGCCTGCCATCCTAAATTCACTTCTGAATTCGCTCACCTTTGTTTTAAGGATTTAGACTATGCTAAATAGCCTTTCTTGCTGGCGATCGGGGACTGCGGCTTTGCTGGCTCTGGGCATTTGTACCACTACCCTGGCCCCGATGGTCGTCATTGCTCCGGCAACCGCTCAATTTGAATCTCCCCTCGGCCGCGATCGCAACTGGTTTGTCCGCTTACCTGTTGGCACCACCATTCCGGCCACCTATCGCGGCGCAGAGCGGATTGTGATCAAACCTGAGGAAAGTCTACCTCTGACCGTAAGCGTGACTGAAGATATATTGTCTCGCCAGGGTAGGGTTGCCATTCCCAGGGGCAGTAAAATTGAAGGCCAGTTGGAGCCGGAACAGGGGGGAACCCGATTTGTGGCCCGCGACCTGATCCTGCCGGACGGAACCACCATGGATATTTTTGCCAGTTCCGATGTCATTTCTCGTAAAGAAACCCTGAATAATTCTGCCAGAAGTCGGGCCATTCTGACGGGGGCGCTGGTTGGAGGAGCTACAGCTACGGTGATCTCAGCGATCGTCGGGGAACTGGGCGTGATGAAAAGCCTGGCTGGAGCCGGAGCCGGTGCCTTGGGAGGTTTTCTGTTAGGGGGTCGTCGCAGCAATGCCGAGGTAGTGATTGTGGACCCAAAAACGGACTTGAACTTAACCCTCGATTCTGATCTGCGGGTAGCCCGAGTTATTTAAGACTTTGCATTTAAGGAAGAAGTGGCTGATCAGGCACACGGGCAATAACCATTTCTTCCTTTGCTACCTCTAAATCGGACTCCTAACAGACGATCGCCCGATCCATTAATTGCCACTGGCAGCCAGAGGTGAAACAGGGCAGGAGACATTGGTTCCCCCCAGCCCACAGTAACCACCTGGATTTTTAGCTAGATATTGTTGGTGATAGTCTTCCGCATAGTAAAACTCTGGGGCAGGCAGAATCTCGGTGGTGATGGCCCCATAGCCAGCTTTGGTCAGGGCTTGTTGATAAGCATCGCGGGAGGCGATCGCCATCTCTTTCTGATTTTCGGAATAGTAATAAATTCCAGAGCGGTATTGTGTTCCCGCATCATTGCCCTGCCGCATGCCCTGAGTTGGATCATGGCTCTCCCAGAACACTTTCAGCAGCTCAGCATAGCTAATCACCTGGGGATCGAAGACCACCTGCACAACTTCATTGTGTCCAGTCAGCCCGGTGCAAACTTCCCGGTAGGTGGGATTGGGTGTAATCCCGGCGGCATAACCCACGGCGGTACTGTAAACCCCTTCCTGCTGCCAGAATTTGCGTTCTGCCCCCCAGAAGCAGCCCAGTCCAAACACAGCCAGCTCCATGCCCTCGGGATAAGGAGGTTTGAGCGGATGACCATTGACAAAATGTTTGTCGGGTACTGGCATGGATTGCGATCGCCCCGGTAATGCTTCCGCAGGGGTGGGGAGAGCTAGTTTTTTACCAAATCCAAACAGCATAGGGCGGAGAAATTCACAAATAGTTTACAAATCTGCAACCATTATAGCTTTCTACTTTTTGCTGATTAGGGATAGAAAGCAAGTTGAGGCAGTCCCAGGGTTTCTTCCCAACCCATCATCAAATTGAGACACTGCACGGCCTGGCCCGATTGTCCTTTGAGCAGGTTGTCGATCGCCGACATGACAATTACCCGCCCGGTGCGACTATCCACTTCAATGCCGATGTAGCAGAGATTCGTCCCGCAAGCCCATTTGGTTTGGGGATAGGTGCCACTGGGAAGAATTTTTACCCAGGGAGAGTTACGGTAGAAGGCCCGGTAAATCGTAAGCAGGTCATCCCGTTCCAGTCCCGGATCCCGCAGGGTGGCGTAGACTGTGGCCAGAATTCCCCGTGGCATGGGGATCAGGTGGGGGGTAAACTGCACCATCACCTCGTGGCCCGCCAGATCGCTGCAGATTTGCTCAATTTCAGGGGTATGGCGGTGATGTCCCACGTTGTAGGCCCCCAGAGACCCTTCTGCTTCTGCTAGAAGTAAATTGATCTTGCCCTGTCGTCCTCCCCCAGAGGTGCCGGATTTAGCATCAATAATGGCGGTTTCGGGGACAATTAAACCCTGTTTCATCAAAGGTGAAAGGGCCAGTAAGCTGGCGGTGGGATAGCAACCCGGACAGCCAATCAGTTGGGCTTCGGCAATGCGATCGCGGTAGAGTTCCGGTAATCCATAGACCGCTGTAGCTGCAACTGCTTGATCCTGACGTTCCTTACCGTACCAGAGGGTATAGGTTTTTAGTTCGCTGAAGCGATAATCTGCCGACAGATCCAACACCCGACAACCCCGTTGCAGCAACGTAGGAGCCAGATCCACCGCTAAGCCATTGGGAAGGGCCAGAAAGACTACGGCACAACGGGCAGCGATCGCCTCCAGATCGACGGGTTCAACCAGCAAGTCCACACAGCCCTGCAGGTGGGGGTAGAGATCGGTATAGGGACGACCCGCACTACCTTCCCCGCCCAGATAGGCCAGTTCCAGGTGGGGATGATCGACCAGTAAACGCACTAACTGGACACCGCCATAGCCAGATGCTCCAACAATGCCGACGGGTACTTTGCCCTGCGAACTCATAAACGCTTATCCCCTTAATCTAAAGTTGACCCTTAAATCTAACTCTGCTAAATATACCTCTGCTGGCCCAAAGGCGAGAAAACAGTGAAAAACAGCCTAGCAAACCCGCTAGAATCAGATCAGGCTGTTGTTAAGAAACTTTACGGAACTCTAACCTTGACCGCGACCGTTCTGGAAAATTTTGCGTTTGACTCGATCGAGGCTGCCCTGTCCGACCTCAAAAGTGGCCATGCCATTGTGGTTGTCGATGATGAAAGTCGGGAAAACGAGGGGGATCTGATCTGCGCGGCCCAGTTTGCCACCCCCGATATGATTAACTTTATGGCGGTGAATGCCCGCGGGTTGATCTGTCTTGCCATGACCGGCGATCGCCTGGATGAGCTTGACCTGCCCTTGATGGTGACGAATAATACCGATAGTAATCAAACGGCGTTTACGGTCACAATCGACGCGGCCCCCCACCGGGGAGTGACGACGGGTATTTCGGCTGAAGATCGGGCCCGCACCATTCAGGTGGCCATTCATCCCGATACCCAATCAGAGGATTTACGCCGTCCCGGCCATATTTTCCCCTTAAGAGCGCGGGAAGGGGGCGTGCTGAAGCGAGCCGGTCACACGGAATCGGCTGTGGATTTAGCCCGTCTGGCTGACCTGTATCCGGCGGGGGTGATCTGTGAGATTCAGAACCCGGATGGCTCTATGGCCCGCTTGCCGGAATTGATTGAATATGCCCAGAAATTCCAGCTAAAAATTATCAGTATTGCCGATCTGATCAGTTACCGGCTCTATCGGGAGCGGTTTATCCATCGCGAAACGGTGGCGGCCCTACCCACAGAATTTGGTTTATTTCACATCTATGGCTATCGCAATACCCTGGACAATTCTGAGCATGTCGCGATCGTCAAAGGCGACCCGGCCAACTTTGAGCACGAACCCGTAATGGTGCGCGTACACTCGGAATGTTTAACCGGAGATGCCCTCGGTTCACTGCGCTGTGATTGCCGCATGCAGTTACAGGCTGCCCTAAAGATGATCGAAAATGCCGGTCAGGGGGTGGTGGTTTACCTGCGTCAGGAAGGGCGGGGGATTGGTTTGGTCAATAAACTTAAAGCTTACTCCCTCCAAGACCTGGGACTGGATACGGTGGAAGCGAATGAGCGCTTAGGGTTTCCGGCGGACTTACGCAACTACGGGGTGGGGGCCCAAATTTTGAATGATCTGGGCATCAAGCAAATTCGTCTGGTGACCAATAATCCACGCAAAATTGCCGGACTGAAAGGGTATGGCTTAGAAGTGGTAGATCGGGTGCCCCTGCTGATTGAGGCCACCTCCTATAACTCCACCTATCTGGCCACCAAAGCCGAAAAATTGGGCCATCTGCTGCTCCAAACCTATCTGGTCACGGTGGCAATCCACTGGCGCTCCCAACCTCAGACAGCCACAGAACGCTACGAACAGTTAGAAAAAATTCGTCATCTTGCCCTGGAACACCATCTCCTGCTCCAGGAAGAAGCCCGGCCCGTTGCCACCGCCCTGTTCAATGCCACCGCTCAGGTTTTTCATCTCGGTCTCGATCAACCTCAAGTGGCGGCCTCCGACTGGTATCAGCAGGCAGAACACCCCTATGTACGGGCAATTACCGCCCTGCTCGATCAACTGGTCCACCTGCCCAACCTGGAACAAATCGAATTTTTGATTTCCCCTGGGGTTGATCCCCTCACCAATTTGCAGGTCAACCTCGATCGCCAGATTCTTCCTGTCGGACAATTACCTTCCAGCCTTGCCGATCGCCTCCAAACCCAGCAAATTTATAGTTTCACTGTATAGTTAGCCTCGATCTCGATTAAAGATAGGGATTGCGGCAATACAGGTCACCGGGAAACTCGGCACAGGCCAGGAATTTGCGTCCATAGCTAGCCAGGGCAATCAGAGTGTAGATGCAGATCAGCAGAATCAGGAACAATTTTTGTCTGCGTCTAGATGAAAGTTTGAATCCCGCCAGCAGACCGGCTAATGCACCACTGATGGAGCCGATCGGAATTAAAGTCATTGCGAAAAACATCAGGACAATGCCGCCATAGCCACTGCCAAATAGATTGGGCTGGGAGAGAATTGGCAGCATGGCAATCAACATTGTGCCCAGAAAGGAACCGGCAATTCCAGACAAAACCGCCAGTTTGAAGCGGTGGGAGATCGCTCCAGCAATCAGTCCGATCACCCCGCCCACCCCCAGGGCAGCAGCGGCACTCACCAGCGTACTGTTAAAAATGCCCGGAAGAGTCCAGTAAAGAATAATATTCCAGTTAATCATCGCAAGACTTACCGGCCTTAAAGTTGGGGGTGGCGATCGTGCCAGGGGGTAGCCTGCTCATAGGCATAAGCCACCTGAAACACTAGGTCTTCACGCAGCACATTGCCAATTAGTTGTAAGCCGATCGGTAAGCCCTGCTGATCAAAACCACAGGGTAGACTCAGCCCCGGCAACCCGGCCAGATTCACAGGGATGGTCATTAAGTCGGACAGGTACATACTGAGGGGATCGGCGGTTTTAGCGCCCGCTGCAAAGGCCGTCGTTGGAGCCGTGGGACAAACCAGCACATCCACCTGCTCAAAGGCCGCTTCAAAATCCTGTTTGATTAGGGTGCGGACTTTCTGAGCTTTGAGATAGTAGGCATCGTAGTACCCAGCAGACAGCGCATAGGTGCCAATCATGATCCGCCGCTTTACTTCTGGACCAAATCCTTCGGCGCGGGTGCGGGTATACATGGAAAGCAAATTTTCGGGATCGGGGGAGCGGAACCCATACTTCACCCCGTCGTAACGAGCCAAATTTGCCGAAGCTTCGGAGGGAGCAATGATGTAGTAGGTGGGCAAGCCATAACGGAAGCGGGGACAGGAGATCTCCCGAACTTCAGCTCCCAACTCCTCAAGCTGTTGAATCGCTTTGTGGGTGACCTGTTCCACCTGGGGATCTAACCCTTCCCCGTAGGTTTCCTGAATGATGCCAATTTTTTTACCCTTCAGGTCCGGGATCAGAAACTGAGTGTAGTCAGAAATGGGAACATTTAAACTGGTGGAATCCTGCGGATCGTGACCGGCGATCGCCCCCAGCAACAGCGCCGCATCTTCCACATTGGTGGCAAAGGGGCCAATTTGATCGAGGGAGGACGCATAGGCCACCAGCCCATAGCGAGACACTAACCCGTAGGTTGGCTTCAGTCCCACCACCCCACAGAAAGAGGCCGGTTGCCGAATCGAACCGCCGGTATCAGAACCAAGGGCAATTAAAGTCTCTCCCGCTGCCACCGCCGCCGCCGATCCGCCAGAGGAACCACCCGGAACCCGCTGCAGATCCCAGGGATTAGCCGTGAGTTGGTAGGCAGAATTCTCCGTAGAGCTGCCCATGGCAAACTCATCCAGGTTGGTTTTACCCACCATTACCGCCCCTGCCGCCGCCAATCGGGAGGTGACTGTGGATTCGTAAGGCGGTATGAAGTCCTGCAGAATTTTTGAGCCACAGGTGGTGGGAATGCCCTTTGTACAGAGGTTGTCCTTAATCGCAATTGGAATCCCGGCCAGTAAGCCTATTTCTGCGCCAGCGGCAATCTGCTGATCGACGCGCTCTGCCTGGGCTAAGGCCTGTTCCGCCGTCAGGGTCAAAAAAGCGTGGACCTTCGGTTCGAGTTGCTGAATCTTATCCAGAGCGTCCTGGGTAATTTCCTTTGCCGATCGCGCTTTGCTCACCAGTTGTTGATGCAACTCCCGGATCGATGCCATTGCTTCTGGTCCTTCTACCTACACCTGTCAACCTTCCCAGTTTACCCTTGATGGGTTCGGGCTTCGCGCACAGCAGCAATAAACAGGGTAATCCCCAGGGGCACACTCAGGGCCAGAATGACGGCAGTGGTTAGATTTCCCAGTTGGGCGGCACCAGAAGACAGTTCAAACACTGAGCCAACGGCAGCAATAAAGGCCACACAGGAAACACCCAGGAAAGCAGTACTTTTAGGAGTCACGGTTTTAGAGGTTGATTACAGTGAAATGGGTAAATCCGGTCAGGAAACCGGGCCGAGCAGGGAAATGAGTGATTGCAACACTGCTCTCAAGACGCGATCGGCTTGACGGCCTGGCGAGAGAACCCGTGTTCTTTTAATTCCTGATTCAAGAGCAGCATGTTTTCTACCCGGTCAACGAACATCACGCCGCCAAGGTGGTCAATTTCGTGCTGAATCGCCCGACTGAGCAGGCCACTGGCATATAAGACCTGGGGACGGCCCTGCTCGTCTTTGTAAGCAACTTCGATCATTTCCGGGCGTTTCACATCCAGGTAGACTCCGGGGATACTGAGACAGCCTTCCTGCCCCAGGCTCACCTCTGGGCTGAACTCACGGATCACGGGATTGACCAGGATCAGGGGAGGGTTAGCGGCTTCATCGGGATGAATATCTACGACAATCAACTGTTTATTCACACCCACCTGGGGGGCAGCCAGACCAATGCCATCCGCACTGTACATGGTTTGCAGCATGGTTCGGGCCAGGTCCCGGGTTTCGTTGTTCACCTGGCTGATCCGCTTGCAGGGTTGGCGCAACACCCGATCGCCCAGGTAGTGGATTGTCAACGGGGGTTCTTTTAACTTACGCTTTTCAACTAAAACCGCTGGGGCCATGGCAGGAAATCACTGAATCGTAGAGGGACTTAAAGAAAAACCTTGCAGAAAGGGTTGCTTGAGAAACTTAACAATTGAATCTATTCTATCATTCTGAATTGCCTGCCTGCCCTCACCCCCCTGGCATGACTCCTGCGATCGGGGTGTTGACGATGGTCGCCAATTGTGATGATAATTAGAGTTTGTGTAAACCGTAGCTGGCAGTAGATCTTTGGCTAACGTAGTTGTAATTGGGGCGCAGTGGGGCGACGAGGGCAAAGGTAAAATTACAGATTTGCTCAGTAAGTCAGCGGATGTAGTTGTGCGCTATCAGGGCGGTGTCAATGCTGGTCATACCGTTGTGGTCAACGGGCAAACCCTGAAGCTCCACCTGATCCCATCTGGTATTCTCTACCCCGATACCGAGTGCATTATTGGCAGTGGCACCGTCATTGATCCCCAGGTGTTAATCCAGGAGATGGATCAACTGAAGCTGCTGGGCGTTTCTACCGCTAATCTATTAATCTCGGAAACAGCCCATGTCACCATGCCCTACCACCGCCTGATTGATCGGGCAGCGGAAGAACTACGGGGTAGCCATCGTATCGGCACCACCGGGCGAGGAATTGGGCCCACCTATGCAGATAAGTCGGAGCGAACTGGAATTCGGATTCTGGATTTAATGGATGCCACGACGCTGCAGGAGCAATTACGCTGGGCCATTAACCACAAAAATATTCTGCTAGAAAAAATGTATGGTTTACCTCCCTATGATCCAGAGGAAATCATTGCGGAGTATCTCACCTATGCCGAGCGGTTACGTCCCCATGTAGTGGATTGTTCCCTGAAAATTTCCGATGCGGTGCGGCGACGACGAAATATTTTATTTGAAGGGGCTCAGGGAACTCTCCTGGATCTCGATCACGGTACCTATCCCTACGTCACTTCTTCCAATCCGGTGGCGGGTGGGGCCTGTGTGGGGGCAGGGGTTGGTCCAACTATGATCGATCGGGTGATTGGGGTAGCCAAAGCCTATACGACTCGGGTTGGAGAAGGCCCCTTTCCCACCGAATTGACCGATCAACTGGGGGAATTGCTCTGCGATCGGGGGGCTGAATTTGGCACAACCACGGGCCGGAAACGTCGCTGTGGCTGGTTTGATGCGGTGATCGGCCGCTATGCGGTGCGGATCAATGGCTTGGATTGTCTGGCCATCACTAAACTGGATGTCCTGGATCAACTGGACGAAATCAAGGTATGTGTGGCCTACGAAATCGACGGGGAACGCTGTGAAGACTTTCCCAATGCCCGCCGCTTTGCCCGGTGCCAGCCGATCTATGAAACCCTACCGGGGTGGAAACAACCCACGGATCACTGTCGATCGCTAGAGGATCTGCCTGCCCAGGCGCTGAACTATCTCAAATTCTTGGCAGAGATTATGGAAGTGCCGATCGCCATTGTTTCTCTCGGGGCAGAACGCCATCAAACGATCATTGTGGAAGACCCGATTCATGGCCCCAAACGCGCCCTGCTCCCCGCCTCCCCAGTGCCGGTGCCTAAAATTGCCTGATGGCAAGATTCACCAACCCTTTTGAAAGATACTGGAAAGACTTTTATGCTTACCGTTGAATGTCAAGTTCGTCCCCAGGGTTCTAAACCCAATGCGTTGCGCCGTTCTGGCTGGATTCCCGCTGTTCTTTACGGCCACAATGGCACAGAATCTCTTTCCCTGGTGGTTAAAGCGAAAACCGCTGAACTGCTGGTCCGGGATGCCAAACTGCATAAAACCCCGATTCAGGTGCAGATTAGCGACAATACCTGGAGTGGCCAGGTCGTGCTACAGGAAGTGCAAGCCCATCCGTGGAAAACCCTGCAGATTTACCACCTCAGCTTCATGGTCGCTAAGGACGCTGCCACTGCTGCCTAGCGGTCTGTTGCCTGGGCTGTAGTTGTCCATACGTGCCGATCAATTTATCCCAGAGAAAACCTTGCCATGTTTCAGGCGACTCAGCGGCGGTTGGCCCTCTGGTACACGGCGGTGATGGCAGTGCTATTGCTGCTGTTTGCCTGTGGATTTTTCTTCTACGTTCGCAGCACTCTGATTGAACGGATCGACGATACCCTCAATCATGTGGTGGAGGTGGTGCAGCGATCGCTGGTGTTAGAACCCGTGGGTCAAAGTGCGGAGCGGATCAACCTGGAGGCCAGTTTTCGCAGCAATACGGAAACCAGTGAAGCCGTGGAGGAGGATCGGATCGAGCTGGAGTGGTTCAGCCCTGAGGGAGAATTACTCTGGTCCACCTGGTCTATTCCCCTGGAGGTTCCTCTCCATCCCAATCACCGGGGGGAAACTGTTCATGCTACGGCAGATCTCAGTTTTCGGCAGATCACAGAACCCCTTGAAGCCCAGGGGGAAGTGGTGGGTTATTTGCGGGTCAGCCATCCCTGGTTTGAAGTCACCAAGCCAACCCAGCAGTTAATTGTGGATTTGGCCATTGGCACTGGCATCATGGTGGCACTGGTGGGGGTGAGTGGCTGGTGGTTGTCTCGTCTGGCCATGGAACCCATCCGCAACTCCTATCAACAGTTAAAGCAATTCACCGCTGATGCCTCCCACGAACTTCGCAATCCGATCGCCCTGATTCAGACCAATGTCCAGGTTGCCCTGGCAGATCCCACCCTCACTCCCCAGGAACAGCGGCAACAGTGGCAGGTGGTGGAACGCTTAACCCGACGCTTAGGGCGGCTGGTGGATGATCTGCTCTTTCTGGCCCGCCAGGATAGTGGCATTGTTCAGTCCCAGCGGCAACCCTGTCCTTTGGATGCCCTGTTGATGGAAGTGGTGGAAGAACAGGGGACGATCGCCCAGGCAGAAGGCATTGATCTATCCCTGGCGATCGCCGATCCGCAGAACCCTCCCCTCCAGGCCGATCCCTTTACCCTTAAGGGGGACTACGACCAACTGGTGCGGTTGTTTACGAATCTGGTCAGTAATGCCATTCAGTACACACCCACGGGGGGACAGATCCAGGTGCGGCTGAATCAAATTCTGCGTCAGGGAGGGGGGACTCAGTTGCAAATCCAGGTAGAAGATAACGGTTGTGGCATTCCAGCCCAGGCTTTACCCCATCTGTTCGATCGGTTTTATCGGGTCGATCCCAACCGGGCTAAATCTCCTGCTGCAGTCATGGGGACAGGCTTGGGGTTAGCCATTGCCCAGGCGATCGTCCAGAACCACCACGGGCAAATTCGAGTGGAGAGTACTCCGGGGGAGGGTAGTCTATTTACCATCTGGCTGCCCCTCACTACATAGCTGCAAAGGTTGTGCCAGTTCCCTGTCCCTGCTTAGATAAGGTCTCTATACGGGTACTTTTGACACTCCGTCGTCCTAAAGGACGGGGATTCTTGGCTCTACGAAGTCACTTGCCCTGGCAGGATTACTCCAACCAGAGTAGAGGTGTCTTCTCCCCAAGCGTTGCACGGATCAAGTCCGTAGCTTCCAGTGTGCCCCACCGTAGCCAACCCTCGACTTAGGATATTTCTCGCAGCGTTGTGGTCTCGATCTAATACACAGCCACACTGACATACATGGGTACGGGTGCTGAGCGTTTTTTTAACCACAGTGCCACAGCGAGAGCATTCCTGACTGGTTCCATTAGATGGAACAGCAATGGTTATTTTGCCGTACACCTTCCCCAGGGATTCAACCCAGAGTCGGAACTGATACCAGGATGCGTCGTTAATCGACTTAGCTAAGCAGTGATTCTTCACCATGTTTTTGATTCTCAAGTCTTCATAGGCTACAAGGTCGTTAGACCTGATGACGCACCGGGCTAACTTCACAGCCCAGTCTTTACGTTGCCTACTTATCTTGAGATGGCGTTTACCCA
>ERZ1066137.34-NODE-34-length-169102-cov-10.838542_pt1 | contig 169102 bp, 165 predicted proteins | sample MGYA00382784_ERZ1066137 | MGnify/ENA primary metagenome ERZ1066137 (study PRJEB33369, sample SAMEA5778367) | biofilm metagenome | biome: Industrial cooling water; feature: Water cooling tower basin; material: Biofilm | place: United Arab Emirates | collected... | reverse complement strand
CACGGGCAATACCTCCTGGCGCGGAGAGGCCCCCGACCCCGCCACCAGTTTTGCTCCGTATCAACTATTTAACATCGGAAATAATAAACCGGTAGAGTTGCTCTATTTTGTCGAATGCATCGAACGGGCGTTGGGCAAACAGGCAAACAAAGTGCTGATGCCTCTGCAAGATGGCGATGTGCCCGAAACCTATGCCGATGTGGCAGACCTGGAAAAGGCCGTTGGTTTTAAACCGGCCACCCGCATCGAAGACGGCATTCAAAAATTTGTGGACTGGTACCGCGCGTACTACCGTGTGTAGAAACAAACGAATGACAGATAAGCATACATGGAAAAAATTGGTGTCATAGGACTCGGTTATGTGGGTTTGCCCCTGGCGGTGGAGTTCGGAAAAGTGATGGACGTAGTCGGGTTTGATATCAACACCGAGCGGATAGCGGAGCTAAAAAAGGGATACGACCGCACCCTGGAAGTGACGGCCGAAGAGTTGAAGTCGGCCTCGCGCCTCGTTTACAGTGCAGACACTACTGATTTAGAGTCAGTTAATTATTTCATCATCACGGTGCCCACTCCGGTAGATGAATACCGCAAACCGGACCTGCGCCCACTGCAAAGCGCCAGCCGTACCGTGGGTGGAGTATTAAAAAAAGGCGATATTGTCATTTACGAATCCACCGTATATCCCGGCTGTACCGAAGAAGACTGTGTGCCCATCCTGGAGAAAATCAGCGGATTGAAATTCAACAAGGATTTTTTTGCGGGATATTCCCCGGAGCGTATCAACCCGGGCGACAAACAGCACCGTGTTTCCACGATTAAAAAAGTAACCAGCGGCAGCACTCCCGAGGTGGCCGAAAGGGTTGACCAACTGTACAGACGGATCATCAAAGCCGGCACGCACAAAGCTTCCTCTATCAAAGTAGCCGAGGCCGCCAAGGTCATTGAAAACTCCCAGCGCGACATCAACATAGCCTTTGTCAATGAACTGGCATTGATTTTTCAGCGCATGGGTATTGATACACACGAGGTGTTGGAAGCAGCCGGCACCAAATGGAATTTTTTGCCCTTCAAACCCGGCTTGGTGGGGGGGCATTGTATCGGAGTAGATCCCTATTACCTGACATACAAAGCCGAAAGTCTGGGCTATCACCCCGAGGTGATTTTAGCCGGCCGAAGGATCAACGACAATATGGGAGCAAACATCGCGAAAGATGTCATCAAGCTTATGGCTCAGCACCAACTGCCCATCTATCAGGCGCGGGCACTCGTGTTGGGGTTGACATTTAAAGAGAATTGTCCGGACATCCGCAATAGCAAAGTCGTGGATGTAATCCGCGAGCTGCAAAGCTTTGGGATTCGGGTGGATGTCTACGATCCGCATGCCGAAGCCGCGGAGGTGCGGCACGAGTACGACCTGGAGCTCGCGCCAAAGCCCGAGGGAAAATACCACGCCATCATTTTGGCCGTCAGTCATCAGGAATTTGCAGCCTTGTCGTTAGACGGCTTGAAGGAGACCAATGCCGTGATTTACGATGTGAAAGGATTTCTCGACAAGGCGAAGATTACCGCCCGACTATAGCACATGGCGACTACTAACTCAGTGCTGGTAACGGGAGGTGCGGGCTATATCGGTGCTCATACTGTTTGGGAGCTACATCAGGCTGGCTTCAGGCCCGTTATCATTGATGACCTGTCGGCCAGTGACACCACCTTAATTAACGGTCTGACACGCATGATGGGAAAGCCCCCCGTTTTTTATCAAGGCTCGTGTAATGACCACGCTTTTTTGGAGCGCGTAGTCTCGACAGAGAAGCCGTCTTCCGTGATTCACTTTGCTGCCTACAAGTCCGTAGGCGAATCGGTGCGCGAACCTCTTATGTATTACCGCAATAATCTGGTGTCGCTGGTTAATTTGCTGGAGGTGATGAAGGAGTTTACGATAAACAGGTGTGTTTTCTCCTCGTCTTGCACCGTGTACGGCCAACCCGATCAGATTCCGGTAGACGAGGCCACGCCTATGAAACGGGCAGAGTCGCCCTATGGGGCCACCAAGCAGATGGGTGAACGGATATTGGAAGATGCTGTACAGGCTAATACGGATTTGCATGCCATCTCGCTGCGCTATTTCAACCCTATTGGTGCTCATCCCTCCGGCCAAATAGGTGAACTGCCCATCGGGGTGCCCAATAACCTGGTGCCGTACCTGACGCAGGTGGCGGTAGGCGAGCGCGAGAAACTTACTGTTTTTGGCAATGACTATGACACGCCCGATGGAAGTTGCATCCGTGACTACATTCATGTGGTGGACCTGGCCAAGGCGCACGTAAGAGCGCTGGAGAAGATGGACGTGTTGCCTCAGCGGTTCGAAGTCTTCAATTTGGGATCGGGCACAGGTGCCAGCGTGTTGGAGTTGATACATGTGTTTCAAAAGGCCACCGGTGTGAAGTTGAAGTTTGTCATCGGCCCGCGCAGAAGCGGTGATGTGGAAAAAGTCTATGCCAACCCGGCCAAAGCCAATCGGTTGTTGGATTGGCATACGGAACTATCCACGGAAGATGCCCTACGTCACGCTTGGTCATGGCAACAGCATTTGAAGAATTTGATATGAGCCGCCCGGAAATACGCATGGTTGACCTGCAAACGCAGTATGCCCGCATCCAGCGCGAAGTGGATGAAGCCATTGCGTCCGTTTTAAAGTCCACGGCTTTTATTCAAGGGCCGCATGTACAGAAGTTTGCCGCGGAGCTGGCAACCTATACGGGAGCAAAGCATGTTATTCCCTGCGCGAATGGCACCGATGCATTGCAACTTGCCATGATGGCCCTGGAGTTAAAGCCTGGTGATGAAGTGATCTTGCCGGTGCATACCTATGTCGCCACGGCCGAAGTTATTGCGCTGTTGCGCCTTACACCGGTGTTTGTGGATGTGGATGCACATTCTTTTACCCTTTCGGTGGACGAAGTGCGCAACAAGATTACTCCGCGCACGAAGGCGGTCGTGCCCGTACATTTGTATGGACAATGCGCCCACATGGAGCCTTTGTTGGCCGTAGCCAAAGAGTTTGGCTTGCACGTGATTGAGGATGCCGCCCAGTCGCTCGGTGCGGTTTATACGTTCTCATCCGGGCAAAAGCAATCCTCCGGAACGATGGGCGTGATTGGGTGCACTTCGTTTTTCCCGTCCAAGAACCTCGGTTGTTTTGGCGATGGCGGGGCCGTTTTTGTGAACGACAGCGCGTTAGCCGACAAAATCCAGATGATTGCCAGCCACGGTCAACGCGTGAAGTACCAGCATGACATCATTGGCATCAACAGCCGGTTGGATACCTTACAAGCGGCCGTCCTCTCCGTAAAGTTAAAGTACCTGCCCGAGTATGAGCGCAACCGCCAGCTCGCGGCAGCGTATTACGATCAGGCGCTGAAAGAAATATCGTGGCTTACCTTACCCGCGCGGATGCCGTACAGTACGCATGTCTTTCACCAATATACCGTGCGGGTAGGTGGCGGCAAGCGCGATGAATTGAAGAAATACTTGGAACGGCACGGTGTGCCTACCATGATTTACTATCCCATTCCGCTCCACTTGCAGAAGGCCTATCGTCAGCCCTCGGCACCCGAAGGCACCTTCCCGGTTACCGAGCAGTTGTCAAAAGAGGTGCTGTCGTTGCCCATCCATACCGAAATGACCGAGGAGCAATTGTCGTACATTTGCGACTGCATTAAAGGATTTGCCACCCATGGCTAAGGAGAAACATTACTTTGCGCACGAGACGGCCGTCATTGACGAAGGCTGTGAAATCGGGGAGGGTACCAAGATTTGGCATTTCTCTCACATCATGCCGAATTGCAAAATCGGCAAAAACTGCAACCTAGGCCAAAATGTGGTCGTTTCTCCAGAGGTTATTCTGGGCAACAATGTGAAGGTACAAAACAACGTGTCGATTTACACGGGCGTGGTTTGTGAAGACGATGTCTTCCTGGGACCTTCCATGGTTTTTACCAATGTGGTCAACCCGCGAAGTGCCGTGAACAGACGAGGTCACTATCAAAAAACGGTAGTCAAGCACGGTGCCTCCATCGGTGCCAATGCCACCGTGGTGTGTGGTCATGACATCGGTGAATTTGCCTTTATCGGGGCGGGAGCCGTAGTCACCAAAAATGTACCCGCGTATGCGTTGGTGGTAGGCAATCCGGCCAGGCAAGTGGGTTGGATGAGTGCCTATGGCCACAAGTTGAATTTTGATGCCGAGGGGTTGGCGGTGTGCCCCGAGAGCGGAGAGAGGTATCAATTGACAAACGGAGTCGTTACGTCTATAAAATGAAAAATTTTGCCCTGATCGGAGCGGCTGGCTTTATTGCGCCCCGCCACTTAAAAGCGATCAAAGACACGGGAAACAATCTGGTAGCCGCGCTTGATAAATTCGACAGCGTGGGCATCATTGATAGTTACTTTCCACAGGCTGATTTTTTCACCGAGTTTGAGCGATTTGATCGTCATCTGGACAAGTTGCGCAGACAAGGCCAAAAGGTCGACTACGTGAGTATCTGTTCTCCGAATTATCTGCATGATTCGCACATTCGGTTTGCGCTCCGCCATCAGGCCGATGCCATTTGCGAAAAGCCACTCGTACTCAATCCGTGGAATGTGGATGCACTGGCTGAGATTGAGCGGGAAACCGGCAAACGCGTGTACACCATCTTGCAGCTCCGGCTGCACCCCAGCATTATTCAACTGCGCGAGCAGGTGAAAAGAGAGGCGAACAAAAGACATCAGATAAAACTGGAGTATATCACCTCGCGTGGCAAGTGGTACCATCATAGTTGGAAAGGAGAAGAACAAAAGTCAGGAGGAATCGCTACAAACATCGGTGTTCATTTTTTTGACATGCTCACCTGGGTGTTTGGACGCGTTCAGGAGGCATCAGTGAAATCGTACGAACCCGATTACGCAGCCGGCCATTTGGAACTGGAGCGGGCTTCGGTCGACTGGTTTTTGAGCATCAACGAAAGTCATTTGCCAGAAGAGGCAAAAAAGCAAGGCAAGCGCACCCATCGCTCACTCACCATGGAGAACAAGGAGATTGAATTTAGCGATGGATTTACAGATTTACATACCAAGAGCTATGAGGCCATTTTGAAAGGGCAGGGTTTTGGCCTGGAAGAAGCCCGCCCTTCTATTGAGTTGGTTCATCGCATTCGGGAGGGACGGGTGCTATAGGCGCATTCTTTGTAACTTTGTAAGCATTGTACGAAAATCACATGAAAGGCATTATTCTTGCGGGAGGTTCGGGTACGCGTTTATATCCGCTTACCAAAGCTGTTTCCAAGCAAATCCTACCCATCTATGACAAGCCCATGATCTATTATCCCTTGTCGGTGCTCATGCTGGCCAATATTCGGGAGATATTGATCATCTCTACCCCGCATGATATTGGCCATTTTGAAAATCTGCTTGGGAATGGCAGTCAGTTTGGATTGAAGCTATCATATAAAATTCAGCCGTCACCGGACGGCCTGGCACAGGCATTTTTACTGGGCGAGGAGTTTTTGGCGGGAAGCCCGGCCTGCCTGATTTTGGGTGATAACATATTCTATGGCTACGGATTTTCGGGTTTGTTGGAGGAGGCGAGTAGGTTAACGAAGGGGGCCACGGTATTTGGATACTACGTTAATGACCCGCAACGTTATGGGGTAGCCGAGTTTGACGAGCAAGGTAATGTTCTTTCCATTGAAGAGAAGCCGCAGCAGCCGAAGTCAAATTACGCGGTAACCGGACTTTATTTCTACGACCACACGGTAGTAGAGAAAGCCAAGCGGGTGAAGCCGTCCGCTCGCGGGGAGTTGGAAATTACCGACCTGAACAAACTATATCTGGACGAGAAGGCGTTGTCAGTCCGGCTGTTGGGCCGCGGCATGGCATGGCTGGATACCGGCACGCACCAGTCCATGTTGCAGGCGTCCAATTTCGTTGAGTCGATTGAAGAACGGCAGGGTTTGAAGATTGCCTGTTTGGAGGAGATAGCCTATCGTAAAAAGTATATTTCCAGAGAACAACTTGCCCGATTGGCCGAGCCACTGATCAAAAATCAATATGGACAGTATCTCGTGAAAATAATGAATGAAAAAATGTTGGGAGTGGCATGACTGTTGAACCTACGGATTTTCAGGGTTTGTATGTTTTAACACCTCGTGTATTCACGGATGAACGTGGTTATTTCTTTGAGGCATTTAATGCCCGCACCTTTCTGTCACTGGGATTTGATGTGTCTTTTGTTCAAGACAACCAGTCTTATTCTACCCGCGGAGTGTTGCGGGGGATGCACTATCAGAACGCGCCATATGCCCAGACAAAGTTGGTGCGTGTACTGTCGGGGGTGATTTGGGACGTGGCGTTAGACCTGCGAAGAGATCACCCAACCTTTGGCAAATATTTTGGTGTGGAACTGTCGTCCGAAAACAAGAAACAGCTATTGGTACCCAAAGGATTCGCCCACGGCTTTATTACTTTAAGCGATGAGGCAGAGGTGCTATACAAATGCGATGTGCATCACCAACCCGATGTGGAGGGAGGGATCATCTTTGATGATCCGGCCATCAACATTGATTGGAGGCTTCCACAAGAGGAGTTTATCATTTCAGCTAAGGACCAGAGAAATCTACAACTTGTAGATGCTAAATTTTCGTTCTGATGAAGCATGTTTTGATTACAGGAGGTGCAGGGTTTATTGGTTCAACCTTTATCCCCTATTTTTTGGAGCGGGATTTAAATACCCACTTGATTAACTTAGACACGCTCACCTATGCCGGCAATTTGTCGAATCTCGAATCTGTGAAAAATCACCCACGGCATACGTTCGTAAAGGGAGATATTGCTGACCGAACACTGGTTGATCAACTATTCCAACAATATGACATAACCGGAGTCATCCATTTTGCCGCAGAGTCGCATGTAGATAATTCCATCTCTGGCCCCGAGGCCTTTATCCGCACCAACATCAACGGCACGTTCACACTCTTGGACGTGGCGCGCAAGCACTGGTTGAAAGCACCGCATGAACCGGTGGTAGGGAAGCAAGGCAATCGATTCTTGCATGTATCCACAGACGAGGTATACGGCAGCTTGGGCGCCACGGGATTGTTCACGGAACAAACGCCCTACGCGCCAAACAGCCCGTACAGTGCCAGTAAGGCGGCCAGCAACTTGTTGGTACGCAGCTACCACCATACATATGGACTGAACACCGTTATTACCAACTGCTCCAACAACTATGGGCCTAGGCAGCACAAAGAAAAACTCATTCCAACCATCATTCGAAAAGCCTTGGCCGGGGAGGCTATACCCATTTACGGTGATGGAAAGAATGTACGCGATTGGTTGTATGTGCTCGATCACGCAAAAGGCATTGCACTTGCATTTGAGAAAGGCGGGGCGGGGGAGACATACAACATTGGCGGGAGAAACGAACGCACCAACAATCAAATCGCGGATACTATTTGCTCGCTTTTAGATGAGTTGAAGCCATTGGGGGCGGGTCGTTCCTACAAACAGCAGATTACGTATGTGAAAGATCGTGCCGGACACGACAAGCGTTACGCGATAGATGCCACGAAAATTGAGAAGGAGTTGGGTTGGCGTGCGGAGGAGGATTTCAATAGGGGTATCAAAAAGACACTGCTCTGGTATATGTAGCCATTAATTTTTGGCTTAGGTATTTATGAGCTCTCACCCGTGTAAAAAGCGGTGATAGTGTCTGCAATAAAGTTGATTTGCCGTTCCGATAATTCCAAAAAAAGAGGAAGCCGAACCAATGTTTCCTCAAATCGTTCTGCATTTGGCAATGGAGCTTGCGTTTCTTGGAGTTTTCGGTAAAATGGACTTTGATGCAGGCACAAATAGTGGAATATTGCCTGAATACCGCGATTGTACAAAAAGTCGATGAGGGCATTTCGCTCTTGTAAACTTCGCGTCAAGATGTAAAAGATGTGCCCGTTGCCAGTGTTGCCTGGTTTTTCAGTGGGCAACGTGATGTGGCCGGCTTGTTGTAGTTGGAAGAGGAGATCGTAATAATGGGCCCACAGATGTTTTCGTCTTTTTTGGATTTCATCTAATGCTTCCAATTGCGCATATAGGAACGCAGCTGTCAGTTCGGAAGGCAGAAACGAAGATCCGATATCTACCCAGGTGTACTTGTCAACCTCCCGCCTGTTGAAGGCGGCACGGTTAGTGCCTTTCTCCCAGATTATCTCGGCCCTTTTGAAGAATCGGCTATCATTAACTACTAGCATCCCCCCCTCGCCCGCGATGATATTTTTTGTTTCGTGAAAGGAGAATGCCGCCAAATGCCCAAACGACCCCAACGGTTTTTCGTGATAGTACGAATCGATCGCCTGCGCGGCATCTTCAATCAGGAGTAGGCCGTGTTTGTTGGCGAGATCAACAATTTCCTCCATACCACACCCGCGGCCTCCATAATGCACAACCGCAATTGCTTTTGTCTTTGGAGTTATCAATGTTTTCAAGTGCTCCGCGTCCATATTTGGGTGATCGGCAGAGGAATCGCAAAACACCAATGATGCACCCCGGAGTAGGAATGCATTAGCGGTGGAAACAAATGTATACGAGGGTGTAATGACCTCATCGCCCGGTTGAACATCGGCTAAAATAGCGGCCATTTCTAGGGCTCCGGTGGCGGAGTGGGTCAATAAACACTTTCCAAAGCCGTACTTTTTTTCAAAAAATGTTTGGCACCGTTTCGTAAACTCGCCATTGCCCGAGATTTTCTCCAACCCAATGGCTTGTTCAATGTATTTGAACTCATTGCCCGTCACAAATGGCTTGTTAAAACCAATCATGGGTTACGCTTTTGAAACAAGAAACACACCCAAGGCGATGCACGCACAGCCTATCACTTTGTTCATCGAAACAGGTTCGCGGAACAAAAAAAGACTAAGTAAGACAACCAGAAGCAACGAGAGATTCATGAATGGATAGGCTTTGGACAGTTCAATTTCTTTTAGTGCGCCCATCCAAGTAAGGCTGGCAATAAACGCAGATAGAAAACTTGAAAAAATGTAAGGGTCAAATAATGACTTCGCAAAGAAGATCATTTTATCCAACTGTCCTTCGGGTATATGCTCCCATTGGTTGAGTCTCCATTTGAGTATGAGCTGGCCATAGGCCGTTAGCAAAACGGTGCAGAAAATGTAAATGTAGCCCATGGTATTATCTTTTTTTCACCAAAATGGTAAAGTCATACAAATTATAGTCATGCAGCAGTGCCACGTTTTTCGAAAACTCCTTTTTGCAGTAATCAAAGAGAAGAAGAGGGTCTGCGTAGTGGAGCTCGGGCCTCATCAGGTGAGGATCAGAATACTTGGTAAGCGCGTTAAAAGCAAAGCCGTATACGCTTTTTTTATGCATGGTGGTGATTGTTTCGAGTATGTGCTCGTGCCAGTCGCTGGCGGGTTGTCCAAAGGGTAAGTTGAATAGTCCGCTGGCAATCGTGTAATCGGCCACGCCCATGTCCGCGGCCATTTCAATGGTGTTGAATGTATGGTTAGGCAAGTGACCGTACTGCAGCACAGCCCGCTGTACCATCTCGGGCAAAATATCATAGCCCGAGTACCGGTAGTCTAATTCCCAAAGGGACAGGTATCCCGCTAGCGCCCCGGTTCCGCATCCCAGGTCGTTGACAGAAAAGTGTGTGCTCGCTGGCAGTACTTTAATGAGTTGTTCAAAACGGATGCGTTGCGCAGCCTCATCTTTCCAGCCTACCCCCATGGCTGTGTTGCCATGCGTCTGCAATTTTTCGTTATAGAAGCCCTCCGATTCGGCAATCATGGAATTTCTTTTTTATACACTTTACGGACGACTGCAATGGGTCGATTTTTTGTTTCAACAAACACGCGCGACAGATATATCCCAATGACTCCCAGCAGGAAAATGATTACCCCCCCGATTAACCAGATCGAAGCCATGATGCTGGTCCATCCTGCAACCTGTTCTCGATAAATCCATTTGTTAATGAGAATGAGCATGATGTTGATAGTGGAAATGCCCAACCAAACGGTACCGAGCAAAAATATGAGATAGAGTGGGCGATGACTGACAGAGGTGATGATATCGATCGCCATTTTTACTTTTTTTCCAAAGGTGTACGTAGAAGAGCCCTTGCTCTTCTTGGTCAGCGAAATGCCTTTTTGGACAAATCCGACCATAACAAAAATCGTCCAGATGTCGAGTGATTTCTCCTTAAACGTAAGCACGGCTTCCACATAGGCGCGCCTCATCAAACGTGCGGTGGTGGTATTGCGCGGATAGGGAACTTTGGTGAGAGAGTTGAGCAAGTGATAAAATGCCGAGCCTGATAACCTCTCAAACAGGCCACCTTTGCGAGCTATTTGGATACCGTAAACTACATCAATCTCCGGGTTATGACTGATCTTTTCCCAGAAAGCGTGCAGCGTTTCAGGCTCCTCCTCAAGGTCCGAGTCGATCAGAAAAACATAGTCTCCCTTGGCGTGCGCCAGGCCAACCATGATTGCTTGATGGTGCCCGAAGTTTCGTGCCAGATCGACAAGGACTACCCGGCCGTCTGATTCAACGAGTTCTAAAACTTTTTCTCGCGATCCGTCCGGTGATCCATCATTGACGAAGATAACTTCAAAAAAGTCAGTCACCTGGGCAGCCGCGTGCTTTACCCGATCGTAAAAAGCGTGAACGAACCGCTCTGAGCAGTACAGGGTTGTGACGATCGAGAGCGCAGGCATCATACCCTGGGTTTCAGGTAGTTTGGGGAGGTTGGTCCTTTAGTGAACAGCAAATCTAACACACTGACGCCATGTACAAAAGGTGGGTAAAGCTGTTCGTACTCCGGGAAACCCTCATAGTTGGCCCATTCTACCGCAATTCCGGACTGTGCAAAAAGCCCCTCATCGAGGTATTCCTTGGCCGCAGGACCTGAAAGGTATACCGTGCCCCCCAGCTGTTGGCAGATGTCGATCAGACGCTCATTTTTGCCTGGTTTAGGCGCGAATTCGTGGGCCCATCGGATGGGGGTTTGGATATCAAGGCAGGAATTAATGGCTTTGATGAAAGTAAGGTTTATTTTGCTGAGGTTGTCCTCTGCACTATCGAGCAAAATGGTGCGAATGGTGTCTTTGTATTGGTTAAAAAAAGGGGCTTTTTGGTAGGCTTGAGATAAAAGGTTCCAATGATCTTGCCGCCAGGCGTGCCCGAATGTTTTTACCTGTTCGATGGTGCAAGTAAACTGCCCTTTTACGTCCACCGGGATGGTTAGCCATCGGAGGCCCTGTGGGGTTTTTATCAAATTGCGGTTCCGCCAGTCCCTCCGTGTGTACTGCACATTATCGAGTAATATGAACTCATCTACCGACTTGATAAGGTTGAAATACCCTTTCCAGGGGATGTAGTTGGATTGGGAGATGGCGATTTTTTTTGGCACGAGCGCAAAAGTACCGGACGAATTCAGCGTTTCAAAACCCCTTTTGTCAAGGGCTCGCGAAGCCCGGCCGGCAAAGGACAAAGATTCGTTCCTCGGCATGTAGGTATAAGCGGCTTTCGCTATTTTTGCCAGCTACATGAAAACCGCATTAATCACAGGAATTACGGGCCAAGATGGGGCGTACCTGGCAGAACTATTGTTGTCAAAAGGGTACATGGTTCACGGCATCAAACGCAGAAGCTCGCTATTCAATACCGATCGGGTTGATCACTTATATCAAGACCCACACGAAGAGGCGCTTCGGTTTAAGTTACATTATGGAGATTTGACAGACTCGGTCAATCTATTGCGCATCATTCAGGAAGTTCAACCCGATGAGATTTACAACCTGGGGGCCATGTCACACGTAAAGGTCAGTTTTGATATGCCAGAGTATACCGCCAACGCTGACGGCATGGGCACCTTGCGAATTCTGGAGGCCATACGAATCCTCGGGCTAACCGGTAAAACGCGGTTTTATCAGGCATCGACTTCCGAGCTTTATGGACTTGTTCAGGAGGTTCCTCAAAGCGAAAAAACACCCTTCTACCCCCGGTCGCCCTACGCAGTGGCCAAGTTGTACAGCTATTGGATCACGGTTAACTATAGGGAGGCCTATAATATATTTGCTTGCAATGGAATTTTATTCAATCATGAGTCTCCGCTGCGAGGAGAAACGTTTGTGACTCGTAAGATCACACGAGCCGCATGCCGTATCGCCTTAGGATTGCAGAAAACGGTATTCATGGGCAACATTGACGCAAAGCGAGACTGGGGCCACGCCAAAGATTATGTGAACGCCATGTGGTTGATGCTGCAGCATCCCGTGGCAAAAGATTTTGTTATCGCAACTGGCGTGACCACAACCGTTCGAGAGTTTATTCTTAAGGCATTTCAGAAACTAGGAATAGGGTTGGAGTTTAGCGGTAAAGGTGTGGATGAGATTGCAGTGGTGAGTAGCGTAACGCGCGATGACTTGAAGGTAAAGAAGGGAGATGTGGTGATGCGCATCGACCCAAAGTATTTTCGCCCTACGGAAGTCGAGCTATTGATAGGTGATCCCACAAAAGCCAAACGTGAATTGCAATGGACACTTACCTATGATTTGGATGGCCTCATTGATGACATGGTTAAAAGCGATTGGAATTTGTTTCAGCGCGACTCGTATTTGATGACGGGGGGGCACAAGATTCTACAGTATCACGAATAATGGAAAAAGCGGCCAAAATCTATGTGGCCGGCCACACGGGCATGGTGGGGTCGGCTATTGTCAGGCGTTTGCGGGAGCAAGGTTATACAAATCTTGTTTTGGTAACATCGCACGAGCTTGATTTACGAAATCAGGCAGCCGTGGCCGCGTTTTTTTCACAGCAAAAACCTGAATATGTTTTTTTAGCCGCGGCCAAAGTAGGCGGTATTTTGGCAAACGATACCTATCGGGCGGATTTTTTGTATGATAATTTGATGATTGAGAGCAATGTCATACACCAGAGCCATGCCCACCACGTAAAAAAATTACTTTTTCTCGGCTCTTCTTGCATCTATCCTAAAATGGCACCCCAGCCACTGAAAGAGGAGTATTTGCTATCCGGTTTTTTGGAGCCTACAAACGAACCCTATGCCGTAGCCAAGATTGCTGGTATTAAGCTTTGCGAAAATTATCATCGGCAATATGGACGTGACTTTATCAGCGTAATGCCAACCAATTTGTATGGCCCAAATGACAATTATGACCTCGTTAACTCACATGTTATACCTGCGCTGATCAGAAAGTTCCATGAGGCAAAAGTCAGTAATTTGGCAGCGGTAGAAGTCTGGGGATCGGGCAAACCGTTGCGAGAGTTTATGCATGTAGATGATTTGGCAGAGGCATGCCTATTTCTGATGATGAACTATCGGGGCAGCGACTTTGTCAATGTAGGTAGTGGCGAAGAGCTTTCTATTCGGGAGCTGGCCTACCTGATCCGAGACATTGTCGGTGTTCAAACAGATATTGTTTTTGATGTGTCAAAGCCGGATGGGACACCCCGAAAATTGATGGATTCGAGTAAATTAAACGCACTTGGCTGGACGTCAAAGATACCGCTGGCAAAGGGTCTTTCTTCGGTGTATAGCTCCATGATGTTCCGTAAGCAAATGTCTTAATTGTGCGACAGGGCTCGACAGCGATTTTGCCATCATGATCAAACGAGTGTCTCTTTTGTTTTTGATCACCGGGGGCGGGTATGGCTTTTCCGTATGGGCGTTCAAATTTCTGGCGTTGCATGCCGATGTGCCTCAACTTGCCAGTATTGCGACCGTTGAGTCATTGATTCAGCTCATGATCGGGGTGATAGGGTTTGGGATGCAAACAGAAGCCATCCGGAACATATCGTCTTTTCATGACTGGCAAAAGAGCCTCGACCAGGCACAGCAAGCCCGGTTGACATTGTCCTTGTTATTTGTCACTGGGGCGGGCGTATCAGTTTTTTTTGGCCATCCGCCCTATTTGGCCCTGGCACCTCTTTTGGCATTAAGTGCCGACTATGCCATGTATGCTCGGGGCTATCCCGTGTTGGGAGCTTGGATAGCCTTTTGTCGCACGCTTTTGCCCCCACTGATGGCCGTTGCGGCCTCCATTCTTTTTCCCAACCACTTACTGAGCACCTATTTACTGGCTACTATAGTGGTATATGGTGCAACCAATCTGTTTATTTCATTTTTCCTGAAAGCCCGGTGGTTCTATCTGCCGGCTTGGAATAGCTTGAGCATATATTTGAAGACTATCCCGTTGGGTATTATCACCCTCTGTTTTTACTTCTTCGGGTTGGGAATGTTGCTGTTCGCACAGTTTTTTTTTTCTCCGGAAGAGTTAATACCCGCATTTCTCGTGCTCAAGTTTTACCTGATCTTCAAAGGGGCCGTTCGCGTGGTTCAACAAGCTTTTTTACCTCAAATGAAAGCGGAGATCGTGTGTATACGTGTTGACAAAATATGTGTGATGATGGGTCTGCTTTTTGCCGGGTCGGTGGTACTGTATCCCCAAACATTCATTTCGCTTTTCTTTGGAGAGGCCTTTGCGCATCAGCCTTCAATCTTTATCTGGGTGGGATTGGCTTCGGTTGTCTCCAGTATGTTTTCCAGTGCTCATACCCGCGCCTTGCTGGAGCGCAGAGATGTGTCATTCATGAAAGTCGGTGTCGCTTCAGTTGTGGTGGCATTATTGACCCTTGTCATTTTGGAACAAGTGAGATCAGGGATTGAGATTGTCGGGGTCAGTATATTTATGGGGGAGATGGCGTTTGCTTGTGGGCTGGCAAAATGTTACTTCAGTAGCCAACAGATCATAACCCGAGTTTCATTTTTGTCGTTGGTCACTTCGGTTTTTCTCATTCCTTTTCTGTTTCGATGGATCGGGGGCGAGAGTTTACTTCTCTACTTACTTTCGTTCGGACTGACGGGTATTATCCTTATAGCTTTTACATATAAAGAATTGGCCTCGCCTGCAATTGATATTCACACTGATTTGGGTAACAACTGACTGAAATGAAAACCCGAATACGGCTATCGGTAACTTCGCCCGTGCGCGCCCAACAACTGTTTATTGTTTTGATTGCCTGCATCGCGCTCTCAATACCATTTCAGGCTATTTATAATTCGCTGCTCGTCATTGCACTCATGGTAGTTTGGCTGTTTTTTCTGCCCAAGCAGATCCACCAGACTGGACTTGCCGTGATGGCAATAATTTCGGTTCCATTTTGGCTGTCATTAATAGGGTTAACTTACTCCGAAAATATTAATGAAGGCTTGTTTCGGGTGCAGCAAAAATCACTATTTGTCATTTTCCCGATAATTTTGGGGTCAGTTGATATAGATTGGGATAGAGCGCTGCGGTGGGCGTTTTCGGCATTTGTAGTGGGTATTGTGGGGGCGTGCGTTGTCTCCGTTGCAATGACATTGACCTACGGGCCGCGTGAGGACTTTTTTTTGGTGAGTGTTCTTCCATCGGGTCGTCTGATGAATTTGTACCCTTACATCCTAGCGCTGATGTGCCTTATCGGCATTGTTATTTTGTCTGAAACATTTGTAAGGCACCGATTACTCAGTCAATGGCTTATGGGCAACATATTTAGATGGATAGCCATCGCATTTTTGATTATTGTTGTCTTACTCCTTGGAGTAAAGCAAACCATTTTTGCATTGACCCTGATCGCCTTTTTTTATTCCTTTAGATTTAAGAAGCAACTTACGCTGATTATTTGGCTCGTGGCCATACTGCTGGTTGCGATAGCTTTTGCGTTTCTGCCAGGGGTCAAGGGGCGCGTACAAGAAGCATTAGCTGAAGTGTCCAATGAAAACCCCTTAAAGGTTCAACCAGAGTCGGCCATGCCTCTGAATGGTATAGCACTCAGGAGAGCCATTTGGGTGTGTGCGGTGGACGTGATTAGAAATCATCCGGTTCTGGGGGTTGGAACAGGCGATGGACAAGATGAATTACAAAAGGCTTATGCCCAAAGACAGTTTATTTTAGCTGCAGACTACAACCGATTTAATGCGCACAATCAATATCTGCAAATGTTAGTGGTAGCAGGTGTAGTGGGCTTTGTTTTTTGGCTGGGCTCCATCGCCTGGCTTTTGGTGCAGTTTCGAGAGAGCATGCTACTGAAATTGATCATGTCGATATCGCTATTTTGTATGTTAACAGAATCTATGCTGGAGACAAACAAGGGCTGTTTGGTAATGTCCTTTTTTGTTTCGAGTATATGTTTTGCCGCACGCGCAAAAAATTTAAAGAAACCATGAACGAGAGCAGACAGGTGGCCAGAAGGCGTGTCATAAGCCTTGATATAAGTCTTCTAGGCTATCGCGAGTCAGTCAACCAAGTGCTATCAATGGCTGAAAAGCGACAGCCTTCATATGCTTGCTTTGCTAACGCACACATGGTCGTTGAGGCATTTCAGGTTCCATCATTTCAGGAAAAAGTAAATCGGGCCACCTTTGTTTTTGCTGATGGAATGCCGCTGGTTTTTGCGCTCAGGCTATTGTATGGAGTGCGACAGCAGCGTGTGGCGGGTATGGACATCACGGCAGACATATTGAAAAGCTGTGAGGAGAGAGAGCTTTCTATTTTCTTGTACGGCTCTACGCCCCGTACGTTGGAGGCTTTTGCTGATCGAATCCGGCTGGCATATCCCACACTCAGATTGGCGGGGATGATCTCTCCTCCGTTTCGGCCCCTTCTCCAAGAGGAGATCGTCAGGATTACCACGGAGATAAATCAGTCTGGTGCACATTTTGTTTTGGTGGGTCTTGGTTGTCCGAAGCAGGAAAAATGGATGGCTGATCACTCACATCTCATCAACGCTTGTTTACTCGGTGTTGGGGGAGCATTTGGCGTATATGCAGGGGAGGTAAGACGTGCGCCCAAGTGGATGCAGAGGTTGGGATTGGAATGGTTGTTTCGGCTGGGCCTGGAGCCTAGACGCCTATTTGGACGCTATTTGGCCACGAATTCACTATTTTTAGTGTTGTTTTTTAAACAAGTAGTTTTGTCACGATTCAGAAAATGAAAATAGCCTTCGACTATCAGATTTTCACACTTCAAGCCTACGGAGGGATATCTCGTTATTTTCATCAGTTGGGCCACGAGTTCACCAATCGAAAACACGAAGTCAAGATTTTTGCCCCGTATCACTGCAATCAATTGATCGACCTTTTGGGCCCTTCCATGGTGGTGGGCAGAAGAGTTTCGCAGGGAGACTTTTCTAAAGCAAAAGCCTTGGCGATTATGCTTCTCAATCAAATGCTTGCAAAACGGGCGATTAACCGGTGGAGTCCCTCCTTGGTTCATGAGACGTATTTTGCATATCGGAGAAGTGCACCCTCCAAGTTTCCGGTAGTTGTGACGGTGTATGACATGATCCATGAGAAGTTTCCGGAGTATTTTGGCAAGCTAGACCCAACCTCGTTCCTCAAGAAGCTCGCGATCAATCGGGCAGACCAGATTATTTGCATATCTGAAAGCACCAAAAAAGACCTGTTGGAGCTGTTTCCATGGGTGGAAAAAAAGGTATCAGTAATTCATTTAGGTTTTAGCGCATTTTCCTCAAAAAAGGTTGAGCCGGGTACACACAAGTCTTATTTGCTGTATGTGGGTTCTCGAAATGGGCATAAAAACTTCAGGGGATTACTGGCTGCTTATGTATCTTCAAAAGAAATTCATTCCGCCTTCGATTTGGTGGCTTTTGGTGGCGGGCGGTTTTCCGCGGAAGAAACTGAGTTGATTGAGGAGGCAGGACTTGGCAATAGAGTAAAGCAAGTAACAGGAAGTGATGATCTGTTGGCATCATTTTATAAAAACGCTGCTGCCTTCATATACCCTTCTTTCTACGAGGGCTTTGGACTACCTCCGCTGGAGGCTATGGCACAGCAATGCCCTGTAGTCAGTAGTAATACAAGTTCAATGCCGGAGGTGGTAGGAGACGCAGGCGAACTCTTCGACCCCTATTCAGTAACGGAGATGAGGTCAGCGATAGAACGAGTCATTTTTTCCCCAACCAAACGCGACTGGTTAGTCGAACGGGGAAAAGCGCGGTTGGCTGAATTTAGTTGGGTGAAGTGTGCTGCTCAAACAGAGCAGGTGTATCGCACGGCTTTAAAGTGATTTTATGGGAGTAAATAAGACAGCCTTTATTTGCGGAGTGACCGGGCAAGATGGAAGTTATTTAGCCAAGTTGTTGATCGGGAAAGGATATGAGGTCTGGGGCTCCTCGCGAGATGCACAAGGCAACAATACAGCCAATTTACTTGCACTGGGCATTCAACACAACGTTCGGCTCGTGTCGATGTGGCCCGAAGATTTTCGAAGTGTATTCGTGGCGCTGAACAACGCCAAGCCCACGGAAATTTATTACCTGGCAGGACAGTCCTCGGTTGGACTGTCATTTGAACAACCCGCAGAGACCATCGAGAGCATAGTGTTGGGGACGCTCAATGTCCTGGAGGCTTGTCGGTTGCTGGCGTATCCTGTTAGGCTGTACCACGCTGGCTCAAGCGAGTGTTTTGGGGATGTGAACGGATTGCCAGCCAGTGAGCTTACCCCCTTTCACCCCAAAAGTCCATACGCGGTGGCTAAGTCATCGGCCCATTGGCTGATCGATAGTTATCGCGATGCCTACTCGCTGTACGCGTGCACCGGTATCTTATTTAATCACGAGTCGCCCTTGCGGCCCGCCAGATTTGTGACTAAAAAAATAATTGCTGCCGCGCAACGGATTTCAGCCGGATCGAACGAAAAACTAAACTTAGGCAGACTGGATATTGGCCGAGACTGGGGATGGGCACCCGAGTATGTTGAAGCCATGTGGCTTATGTTGCAACAAGACAAACCACAAGACTTTGTTGTGGCGACCGGTGAAACCAACACGCTGGCCGAATTTGTCCATCAAGCGTTCGATTTGTTTGGACTTAACTGGAAAGACCATGTGATACAAGACACGACTTTATTTAGGCCCTCCGACATTTTGGTCAACCGTGCGGATCCCTCAAAAGCAGAAAAAGTTTTAGGTTGGAAAGCAAAAAACAAAATGAAGGACGTGATTAGACAAATGGCATTACAATGACTGTTTGAACGCGTTCATATCGGATATCGTTTTTGATTTCATAAAAGGCGACAGAAAAAAAGATAAAGCATAGAGCATGTGCTTGGCGAACGGCATTTGAACAATGCGCGCGAGAGCCCAGTTAAGCGGTTGCCGAGTAAAAATGTGAATATTGTCAATGGAGTAGCAATAGGCGTTCAGCTTGGCTGCCAAAACCTTCAATGATTTTTTAGAAAAGAGTGAAATATGTTGACCATGCTCCGTACCATAATACCACCAATTGTTAGGAGCGGGTAGCGGTTCGGGGAGCGGTTCTGTCGAAATAATCAGGCTATCGCACAGATCCATTATTTTTTTAAACTCGGCAACGGGTTCTTCAAAGTGCTCAAAGCTTTCAAAACTCGTAACCACATCGTATTTGTCGCCTGCCACATGTTCGAATCCTCTCGCTATTTCATTTTTGGTGAAGGGATCGCACCAATAAAAATCAAAGCCAATGTCTCTCATCATCCGTGTGAAAAGGCCAAACCCGCCAGCATAGTCTAAAAATTTCCCTTTGGGGTTAAAAGCAAGAAAGAGAAGGCTGGTTACGATTCGCGCCAAACGTTGATTGCGCAAAACGATTCCGGTGTCCGATAGATTTATGGGGTTTTTGTAGGCTTCCTCCAACCAAAACGGTTTTTCAGTCTGCAAAAATCTACATGAAGGGCAATGAAAATACTGAACATCGTACTTGTTTAGTAGTCGCATAGCAAACACGGGTGCGGAAACGGATCCGCAAATTCTACAACGGTCATACTCCATAGCGTCTGAGATTAATTGCACGTGCGACAAAGCCCAAAGAAACCCAATAGAGGCTGGCCAGTGTTACCGATTCAATAAGCAAATTGAAAAGCCCAACACAGGTTAGCGTGAAGAACGCGAGAAACACACCCCCATCATTTCGATGGTTTAAGTAGTAGCTCTTGAAACGAAAAAACTCCTTTAGGATATGGTTGTATAGTACTGCAAAAATGAGCATGGAAACCAAGCCAAAGCGGGCAAAAAGGGTAATAAACGTATTGTGCGTACCGATTACGTGCGCCAAGGTTTCGTCATCGACTGGGAGGCCCGTTGAGTTATTGCCGGGCACGTACGGTAGAAGAGGCGTCCCGATTCCAATACCCAACAAGTTTTGCGGAAAATTTTCAACCAGAATTCGATACCAAAATAACAAACGCCAGCTGCTATTGGGGTCTATCGAAAACCATGGATGCTGAGCATACACGTATTCTACGTTGCCGAAGATACTGCCTGTATTCGTTTTATACAATGCTAAGTGTGGGCTTGCAACCACCAGTATTGTCACAAATGTGACCACCGCAACAAAGGCAAGTAGTTTGAATTGAGTATAGGTTTTTAGATATCGCATCAGTAAAACAAAAATCAGAATCAACACAACCGTCAACGAGGTGTAAGAGATGACGTACAAGGCATAGAAGGCCACCAAACCAACAACTGATTGTAAGGCCCAATTGGTTTTGACTTGGGCAAACCAAAAAGCGTACGCATTTCTGTCAATGAGTTGCTCCCATCTCACGCCAAACGCAAAAAGGGCATAACCGTAGATTATTTTTTTCGTTTTCCGAAAGAAATCATGCTGGGCAGAATACAGATGATAACCAAGAAAGAAACTGAAGGCGGAATAGACAATACTGAGGTTTCGCAAAAAGTAATACCAATTTGTTTTGGCAACGATACTCAGCACAGCATAGATTAACCCGAGCAAAAGAAACCACAGGACACAGCGGTAAACAACATTTTTTGGATAGATAAAGCGAGGCCCCTCGGCAAAAGAGTGGTTAAAAAAAAACAACAGACCAGCCAAGCTCAATAATTCGTTAAAGTACAACAGCCGCTCAAATAGAAAGTGGTTCATTCCGTAAAGCGTGAACAGCGACAGCAGTAACGAACTGGCGCGTATCTTTAGTTGGACGGAATTCGTAACGGGGAGATTCATACATTAACAAAACGAGACGCTGTCCAGAAAATGATTTGTAAAACGTAGATTTTTATAGCATGGCATATCGTTCATTTTTTGGTAAACAGAAGGGCATTGGCTTGATGAAACTCATGTCGTTCCCGTATGTTAAAGTGGCGCAAGAGCTCGTTAACTTCTTTTATCATTTCTTGATGCGAGTGAGACTGGACGAGCCAAAACCGGTCTGGTAAGGTATCTAGGGTAAGTTGTTGTACGCGATACCCCATGTTCTGGAAGTAAAAATTCCAGTGCCAAGAGGAGGACGAGTAGACAGGGAGGCTGGTCGTATTTGCTTTTTGCACCAGCGCACTGACCTGCCGATATTGTGCTTTCTCGATACGGCTATAATAGTTGATCCGAAGAGTTAAGTTGGCAATTGATGAAATAAAAATAATTGCAATGACCGCGTATTTCAAATTCCGTTGTTGGATACCTTGATAGCCGATGGCTAATAAGACCAACCAGGCCGGCAAGGTCACCATAGTGTATCGAACATACAACAGTGGGGTATCAACCAGAGACCAAACAAACGGAATGCCGTATGAAAATAGAATCCAGAGCACTACAACTAAGTATTCCAGCGGAGTTTTCTTATCGGGAGATAGCCAGTTTCGGATAAACAAAACACCCATGGCTAAAAAAAGAGTACACGAAATGTAGTCTCGTCCCATGTATTCAAGGAGGTAGGTTACGACAAAATATAGGGTCGGTTTTTCGATCCAGAACGATTGAATTTTTGAGTCTTGGAGAACCGTTGGCAACCACGGAGCATAGCAGATGGCCACGCCCAAGCCAACGGCAAGCGAAACAAACAGGGAACGTGCTTTTTTCTTTCGGATGGAAACAGCTAAAAGAATAGCGGCTTGTGAAACAAAAATAATGATGCCGTAATAGTGGGTATACAAAAGTAAGGTGGTGCAAACAAAGTAGAACAGGTAGTCCGTCCAGCCTTCGGTTTTTATGGCACGAATGAAAAATAGGAACGACAGGCAGGATAACAAGAACAATAATCCATAAAAGCGCACATCTTGGGAATAGTAAATGTGGTAGTAGTTGACGGTGGTAAACAAGGCTGCTGCAAGCCCCGTCTCTTGATTTTTAACGGCCCGTCCGAGTAAGTATACAGCAGGGATGCCAAGTATGCCTACGATGGCACTGGCAAGCCGGCCATTGAATTCGGTATAACCGAAAAATTTGAAAAAGGTGTGTAAGTAAATAAAAAAGAGAGGAGGCTGGTCTGTTTTGGCATATTCTATGACCGCCAAGATCGTGTTTTCAGGGTTGGTTGGGATCATCGAATGCAGCTCATCGTACCAAAGGCTTTGATAAGTGAGGTTATAGAGCCGAAGGCCGGTACCAATCAGCACCAATAGCAGTAGCACCCACCAGCTATTGCGGGACACGGAAAAGTCAAGAAAGGTTGTGAGGCGGTGGTCGGAAGTTTTAACCGTGGGGTTGGCAACCATGTGGGGCGGAGATGGAATTTACCTAACTTTGTTTTCGCTGCCAGTCAAACTGTTTCGCAAGTAAAGGTACAATCCGGGATGAAAAAAAGTCAGATTTCTACTTACTTATTTTACTTTTTTTGTTTCAGTATTCCGCTGTCACCGTTCGTAAATGCCCGTCTCCAATTCATGTTGGTGATATCCACTATTTTACTGGCAGGTTCCCGGTTTTCCTTCCGCCTTTGGTGGCGTCAGTCATGGGATTTGACGCTTCTTTTTTTTGTTTTGCTGTTAGGGTTAATTTATTCTTCTGATATTAGTCTCGGTCTACGCCAGTTGGAGACCAGTTTGAGCTTATTGGGTGTACCCATCATTGTGGCAGGTGTGGCTAGTTGCTCAAACCGGCTCCGCCCACATGCATTTTACGCCTTTGGCCTGGGGGTGGTGGTGGCCAGCTTTATTTGTTTGGCTCGGGCTATTTTTTTGTTTTTGCAGTCAGGCGATTGGTCGGTTTTTTTCTATACTCAATTCACCAATACAGTAAGTTCCCATCCTACCTATTTTGCCTATTACGTTATTTTTTGTTGCACGTATACGCTATATAAATTATACTATGAGTTACCGGCCTCTTTTGTAGTTGGGGGCGTATCTGCGGCTATCTACCTGTTTATCATTTTACTGCTCACCGGGGGGCAAACAGCATTCATCAGCCTTTTACTCGTATTCTCTTTCTTCATCTCAAAATATCTGCTGGAAGAAAAAACAAGAAGAACGTCAACCGTGGCGCTCGTAATCGTCTTTTTGTCGTTGGGTTGGGTTGGATTGACAATCCTGCTTCAAACCAATGATTTGTTTAGTGCGCTTCAAGGACAAAATGATTACTGGGAGCGGTTGACGTTATGGAATTCGGCATTTAGTGCAAGTAGCAATATATGGGTAGGGGTTGGAACGGGTGACTACCTGACCGTCTTAAATGAATACTACCGGTCCCATGAAATGAGTGAGTTTGCGAGAAAAAATATGAATGCCCACAATGAGTTTATCCAAGTGTATTTTTCAAATGGATTGCTTGGCCTTATTGCGCTAATTCTGGCAATCGGGCGACCCTTGTATTTGGCAACGCGACATAGAGACGTATTGACAATCTTGCTGTATTTTCCTTTTTTATTGTATGGCGTTACCGAGGTTTTTTTGGGGAGATATCAAGGTGTTGTTTTTTTTGGGTTTGCTCATCAGTTATGTATTTCACACCTAGTGGCATTGGACAGTAGAAGATTTCTATAGATGATATGTTGATCAGGGTACTGCTATTTTTGGTTGATCTGATATTCCTAAACTTCGCTATCGTCATAAGCTACCATAGCCGATATTCAGTTGAAGAAGATGGGAATTTAGTTTATTTAATCATTTACTCAAACCTCGCTTGGTTATTCCTTACGTTGGTTTCCAATCCGTATGCCGTGTCCAGAAACTGGACATTGTCTAAAATTATTCGAAGTCAAGTCGTGTTTTTATTGACGCATATTTTTATTTTGGTATCGCTAGTTCTCTTTCTCGGAAAGAGTTACGGGGTCTATCAAATGGCTGTTGTCTATGCGACTTTTATCCCTGCATTTATTCTATCAAAAGTGGGGATTCTTTTTCTTCGAAAGGCCAGCGCATCACAGACGGTTTGTATGTTTATGATTGTTGGGCGAAATGAAGTTGCTTATAACGTACGAAGGTTTTTTTTGATTAACCCCGAAGAGCAACACCGGTTTGTTGGATTTATCGATTTTGGAAACGAGTTCATGGAGGACGTTCGTGATTTTTGCGAGAAACATGAAGTTCATAAAATTTTTTGCTGTGTACCGAACGTTACCGAACGCGAAATGGCTCGCTTGGTGGATTTTGGACTTAACTCGCTTATTGAGGTTAAACTGGTAACAAGCGCGATTGCACCTCGCGCATTGACCCTTGATGAGCAAGAGAAGATGCTGGCAGTTCAAAAAGCGATCATCCCGTTGGATGAGGCTCGCTACCAGTTGGCCAAGCGGGTGTTTGATCTCGTTTTCTCATTGTTGTTTATTGTGTTGGTGCTGTCATGGTTGGTACCGCTAGTGGCAATCCTGATCAAAATCGAGTCGAAGGGTCCGGTTTTTTTTATTCAAAAACGTAACGGCCGGATGAACAAAGCCTTTGGATGCATCAAATTCCGAACGATGGTGATCAATGCGGAGTCGGACACTAAGCAGGCCACAAAAGACGATAACCGAGTTACCCGCGTAGGCAGATTCCTTCGGACTAGTAGCATAGATGAATTTCCCCAGTTTTTCAATGTCTTGAGCGGAGAGATGTCCATTATCGGCCCGCGACCTCATCCGTTAAAGTTAAACGAGGAATATGCTGGCAGGATTGAGGAACTTATGTCTCGCCATTATGTAAAGCCTGGCATTACCGGACTTGCCCAATGCATGGGTTACCGTGGCGAAACCAAAACGTTGGCAGACATGGAAAACCGCGTCCGCCTGGACCGCTACTACATCGAAAATTGGTCTTTTTGGCTGGATATCAAAATAATTTTTCTTACCGTTGTGAGCCTTATTCGTGGGAGTGACAAAGCCTACTAGTGCACCAATCTGTGATACTGCTTTTCTATACGGCCATCTCCTTTCTGGTCTCGTTCCTTTTCTTTCCTGTGTTCATCAAATTGCTTCGGCAATGGAAAGTGTTTGATGAGTCGGGAGGGCACAAAATACACCTGGCCTTCACGCCATCCATGGGTGGGCTTTCCATCTTTTTGGGGGCCATCGTTACCCTGCTGATCTGTTTGTCCTTACAGCAGTGGATTGCCCTAAAGTTCTTTTTTGTTTCCATCGCGCTGATGTTTTTTATTGGTTTGCGCGATGACATCCTGGCCCTGTCGGCCCGCCAAAAACTCTACAGCCAGCTTTTGCCCATTGCGATCCTGATCATCTTGGGCCAAACGATGGTGCGCTCTACCTACGGGTTGGTTTGGGATCAGTCACTGCCGATGTGGGCTGCTGTGGTGTTGACGGCTTTCATCTTTGTCATTTTAACGAATGCCTACAACCTGATCGATGGCCTGGATGGATTGGCCGGCACGGTGGGCGTGCTGATTTTGTCGTTTTTTGGCGGCTGGTTTTTTGCGGTGGGCGATGTGGTATTGAGCTATATTGCCTTTGCCTTTGTGGGAGGCCTTTTGTCTTTTTTGTTTTTCAATTGGCAACCCGCCAAGATATTTATGGGCGACACGGGTACGCTGATGATCGGATTTCTGATTTCTTTTTTGGCGCTCACATTCATAGACCGTAACTACTCTCTTCCGCATGAACACCCCTTTAAGTTTAGCTCGTCAATCGGCACAGCCGTTTGCATCTTGATCATCCCGGTGTTTGACACCTGCCGCGTGATCATTTTGCGGCTCCGGAAGTTTCAATCGCCCTTTCAGGCCGACCGCAATCATGTACATCACCAGTTTTTGAACCTGGGTTTTAGCCACTCCCGAACTGTGGTTTGCATGGCTGCCATCAATATGTTTTTTGTTGGCCTTGCGGTAGTCCTCAAGAAATTTAGTGATTGGTGGACCTTGGGCTCGGCTGTTGCCATCTGTCTAATCATTAACTTTGCACTAAGGCGTGCGCAATCGCGCGCGGCTGTTTAGGATGGAAAACAAGATCAAAAAATTAGAGGCCGAGGTGCGGACTTTTGCGATTGTCTCAAAGGAATCGCTCGAGAATTACCGCCTTCAGTTTATCAGCAAAAAGGGCAGTGTAAGCCAGTTGTTTGACGAGTTGAAGACGCTCTCTCCGGACGAGAAAAAATCCTTTGGTAAAGTGCTCAACGACCTGAAGCGACAGGCCGAAGAGAAATTTAAGCAGGCGCAAAGCGAATGGGAGGGGCCAGCGACTGGCTCATCAGCCGAAATAGACCTCACCCTGCCCCCCGTTCCCAACCAAACCGGCAACCTGCACCCCCTCAACCTGACGCGGTACCGCATCATCGAAATCTTTGAGCGGCTGGGGTTCTCCGTGGCCGATGGCCCCGAAATCGAGGACGACTGGCATAACTTTTCCGCCCTCAATTTCCCGGAAAACCACCCGGCCCGCGAAATGCAGGACACGTTCTTCATCGAAAAAAAGACAGCCTCGGGCGATGCCCACCAAGACGTGCTCCTGCGAACACACACGTCCAACGTGCAGATACGCCTGATGAAAAGCCAGAAACCACCCATGCGCGCCATCATGCCCGGACGGGTTTACCGCAACGAGGCCATTTCCGCCCGCGCGCATTGTTTTTTTCACCAGGTAGAGGGGTTGTATGTCGATAAGAACGTGGGCTTTGCAGACCTAAAGCAGACGCTTTACCATTTTGCGAAGGAAATGTTTGGGCAAGATACCAAAATACGTCTCAGACCCTCTTTTTTCCCTTTTACCGAACCCAGTGCCGAGATAGACGTCAGTTGCTTTATCTGCAAAGGAAAGGGCTGCAACGTGTGCAAACATTCCGGCTGGGTCGAAATTGCCGGCTCGGGCATGGTACATCCCAACGTGCTCGCCAATTGTGGCATCGACCCTGAAGAATACACGGGATTTGCCTTCGGCATGGGTATCGAACGGATTACCATGCTCCGCTACCGGGTCAACGACCTTCGCTTGTTTTCCGAAAACGACATCCGCTTCCTCAAACAGTTTAAACCGGTTATCTGATGTACCCCGCCATTCGTACGGTGGCAGTGGTCGGTGCCGGCACCATGGGGCAAGGCATTGTAATGGCCTGTTTGGCGTCAGGTTATCCTGTGCAGTGGTTTGAAATGGATCCAGCTACGCAGGCGGCCGCTGGCGTTGCTGTGAAGCAATATTTTGACGTGCTGGTGGGGAAAGGAAAGACACCGCGGGCGCAGGCCGATGATGCGTTGGCGCGACTCACGTGGGCACCGTCCTTGGCCACCATTCAGGCTGACTTGACCATTGAAGCCATCGTTGAAAAACTGGAGGTAAAGCAGCGCGTGTTTCAGCAACTGGAAGGGAACGGCATCATGGCGTCCAATACTTCTTCGCTCTCGGTGGACGCCATCGCGCAAGCCGTGAAACATAAGGACCGCACAGCGGGACTTCATTTTTTTAATCCGGCCCACATCATGAAGCTGGTAGAGGTGGTGGCGGGCACACACACTACACCCCCCGTAGTGGAAGCGTTGCGTGTATTTGTCGGGAGTCTGGGAAAGACCGCGGTGACGACAAAAGATTCGCCCGGTTTTATCGTTAATCGAGTGGCACGCCATTTCTACACAGAGTCGTTTTATCAATTGGAGCAGCGAGCGGTGGACGAACGTGGTTTGGATGCCCTGATGCGTAGTTCCGGATTCAAAATGGGTCCGTGCGAACTGTCTGACCTTATCGGCCACGATGTGAACTATGCCGTGACCACTTCGTTGTACGAAGCGTTTGCACAAGCTCCGCGATTTGTGCCCAGCCGTATTCAACAACAGTTGGTGGAACAAAACAAACTTGGACGAAAAACCGGGGAGGGATTTTATGACTATGCGGTCGGTTAATCATTGGTTTTGGATTTTTCTGTTGGCAGCCTGCAGCGAAAACCTGGTGGATGACCCCATTCCGTTTGTAGCATTTCCGGACGAAGTGATTACGTTGAGCCTGATACCTGCGTTGCAGCAAGATGGTGGTCACTACCTGGTCAACGGCAAGGGGGTGCGGGGCATCATCGTGCACCGTGTCAACAGCACTACCTTTCGTGCCTTTGAGCGCAATTGCTCCTTTCAACCCAACGAGGCGTGCGCCACGGTGGATGTGCACATCACCGGGTTGTTTATGGTAGATGCGTGCTGTGGTTCCAATTTCGATTTTCCCAATGGCAACCCCTCAGGTGGGCCTGCCTTTCGCCCATTGCGGCAATACCGGACGCAACTGAGCGGGTCTACGCTCATCATCAGCGATGAGGTGATCAACTAACGGTTTCCCGCGAAGGTTGATTTTCAGACTTGCCCCGAACTCGTTTATTGGTCTTGCTTCCGCAGATGGCTGTGATGGCGGCTGTAGACAAAATAGATCACAATGCCAACGGCCATCCACGCCAACGCTACAAGTTGTGTAAACCCATCTAAGTATGCGATCAACGCCCCGCACACCAACATACCCATAATCGGCACAAAGGGCACGAGGGGGGTTTTAAACGGTCGGGGGGCCTCCGGATTTTTTACGCGCATCACCCAAATGCCAAGGCACACGAGCACAAATGCGAACAGCGTTCCAAAGCTGGTCAGGTCGCCCGCCATGCTGCCGGGTATAAAGCCCCCAAACAGGGCTACAAACACAAACAGGATCCAGTTCGATTTGAAGGGTGTGCGGAACTTGGAGTGCAATTCGGAAAACACGCTCGGCACCAGACCGTCTTTCGACATCGAGTAGAACACGCGCGATTGCCCCATCAACATAACCAGAATCACAGACGAGAAGCCCGCCAAAATAGCTACCGTGATCAACAGCGAAAGCCACTCATATCCCTTCATATAGGTTTCGATGGCATAGGCCACCGAGGCTTCTTTGCCCGAAACTTTGAACTCTTGCCAATTGGCAATGCCGGTGAGCACGTGCGAGAACAGAACAAACAAAAGCGTACAGATGGCCAGTGACCCCAAAATGCCAATGGGCATGTCGCGTTTGGGATTCTTTGACTCTTGGGCCGCGGTGGAGACGGCATCAAAGCCGATGAACGCAAAAAACACAATGCTGGCCCCGCCAATCACCCCGCCCCACCCGTGGCGGTTCCAGGCTTCATGGCCGGGCGTGCCTTCCGGTATCATAAAGGGCGTATAGTTGGCATCGTTGATAAAGCCCCAGCCCAGCGCAATGAACAGCAATACGATGGCTACTTTCACAAATACAATCACTGCGTTCAGCGTGGCCGACTCCTTTGTGCCTTTGATGAGTACCAAGGTGAGCAAAAACAAGATAAACACGGCCGGCAGGTTCATGATGCCACTGACGCCTTCGGCCGAGGTCTCCATCGGGGAATGACTCCATTCAAACGGGATGGCCCCACCCAAAAGTTTATTTAGGTATTCGCTCCACGCGATGGATACCGTGGCCGAGGCCAAGGCATATTCCAGTACCAAGGCCCACCCGATTACCCAGGCCATAAATTCACCCATGGTCACATAAGCGTAGGCATAGGCACTGCCCGCAATGGGGATCATCGAAGCGAACTCGGCATAACACAATCCGGCAAAGGCACAACCCACACCCGCCACGATGTATGAGATGATCACCGCGGCACCGGCTGCATCGCCTGCGGCTGCCGCTGTACGCACAAACAAGCCCGCACCAATAATGGCACCAATGCCCAGTGCAATCAAGTTCCAGGGACCCAGTGTGCGCTTCAAACCCTTTTCCGAATCGCCCGCCTGTGCCATCAATTGATCCAATGGCTTTTTGATAAATAAACTCATGACAGATTATGTGAAAGTTATGTTTTCAAGTGCCTAAAAGTAGAAAGAATACGGTGCACTACGCAATTTCGCATACTTAATTGGGCCCTTTGGGGGACGAAAACCCCAATTCGGCAAACGCAAAGGGAGCCGCGTGGCAGCCGTTCAGGGCGTGTGTGTCGGCTCACCCACGGGCAGCGAATAGTTGGTGCGGCCGGTGTTTACAATAAGTACTTTATCATCGGGCGGAATGTCACCTTTGTTCTGCAGCAGCAACGCCAGCCCCGCAATGCCGCTGGGCTCACAGGCAATGTGCTGTTGAGCCGCCAGCTCCAACGCTTCTTCTATGAACTCCTCTTCCACATCCAGGATGGCCGAGCCGGAGCCGATGCGCTGGTTGTTGATGAGCGATTGGATGTACGTGTGGTAATCGTGCAGCGAGGGTAGGTGATACGAAAACAACTTATCCAAACGCGTATTCTCCGTATGCGTAGTGGCCCCCATAAAATGGCACTGCTGTATGGTGTTGATGTTTCCGCGAAAGCGAGGATCATGCTTGAAGATGCGGTTGTTGAATTCGCGCTCGGCTATGATCAGCACGTTCACGAACAAGTCGCCCGTGCCAAAAGGGACAAAGCAATGTTGCGGGCTTTCGTTCAGTATCTCGTAGCTGAGCCAATCATAGTAGTTGTCGTTGAAACGGTCCAACACCTCGCGGTAGGTAATGTCAATACCCGTATAGTTTTCGGTCAGCTCTTTGATTTCTTTGCCCGTCAGCGGCTTGCGCGATAGGTCAGTCACGTACACCCGGCTCCCCATGCGCTCGATGGCGGTTTTCACGTCCGGCTTGATGCGCTTGTCCACCAATACTTTTAGTTCGGTGGTCATCCCAAACAAGTTGAACAAGTGTTGGATGGCCACGGCTGCGCTGCCAGAGGAAATCAGGGAAATCTCTTTGATGCCATAGCGTTTGGCTTTGATCAGTACCTCCCAAGCCATGCGGTCTTTGTGGGTACCGGTGGGATTGGTGCTCTCGTCCTTCAACCAAACATTGCGGAATCCGGGTACCTGTATCGGTCGCGTATGCGAGGCCGGAAAGGCGGGCGTGAAAAAGGGCTTGGGCGGAAACTCCGGTTTTTCCGGATCGTTGACCGAGGGCACCAAAATGTTCTCGATCAGTTCATCCAAGCGGGGTTTTTCCTTTTCATCTTGCATCTGTCTTTTCACCACCTCCATCTCTTTGGCGGAAAGTTTTTCGAGCAACAGTTCTGCCACCTTGTCTGCCAGTGTTTCCAGAGCGGGTGTGGCGGGTACCTCAGGCTTGTCTGTATCGGCCAAGGAGCGGTACCGGCCTTCAAAGCGCTGGCTCACTACCCCATTCCAATCCAGCGTGCACTGAGTGGCATACAGACAAAGCAGGTCGCGCAGCGACTTGGTAGCCCCGGGCGGGCTCTTGAGATTGAACGCCCTTCGCAGCAGATCTTCCGTGGGGCCTTTGGGATATTGCAAGAGCAAATTGGGATGCCGATCGCGCTCGTCCTCCACAAATTTTTGCAGTGCTTTTTGGAGCATCGGTATAAAACTCCATTTGCCCGTGCCCCGCGATTTGTTGATAAACTCGGAGGCATTAAACTGCTGGCGTATCAGATCCAGGATGTCTTGAGGGATGGTCTTGGCGGTGGCTTTTTTTGACATGCTTGGTGCCGAAAGTGAAAAGTTATCGGCCCAAAAACAAACAAGATCGATACCAAAGGGCTTTGTCGTTGGTGGAGTGGCACAACTACCGCCCTATTTTTTTCGCCTGATAGGCGGGCCATCACCTTCCGGGCGGAGCAAATTTTACGCGTATTCGCACGGCACTTTCCACCGGTACCTCGTCCTCGGTAGTCGGCTGCCACCGTGGCCCCTCCTTTACCAGCCGGATCACTTCTTCGTCACAGCCGTAGCCCAGCCCTTTCAGCACATTGAATTCATCCAGTGAACCATCGGTTCGTACGGTGAATTGCAGGGTAACGCGGCCCTTCACGTTCTGGGCCTTGGCCTGCTCAGGGTAGCGTACTTGGCTATCTAGGTATTTGTTATAGGCCCTTCGCCCGCCTTCCGGCTCCGCCAGCTTGATCACGGGCTCCCGGTCCGCGCCCGGGGTTATTCCATATCCGGTTACTACTACTTCGCTCAACTGGGCCACATCGCTGGCAAGGGCGGTATTCAATTCCTTCCGATCGCCCACGGCAACCTGCTGTGTGTTGAAGCCGATAAACGAAAACACCAACTCGGTTTGAGAACCCGGCACCGGAATTTCGTATCGCCCGTCCACATCGGTAACGGTACCCACCGTGGTGCCCTTTACGAGCACATTTACGCCCGGTAGGGCATTCCCCTCATCATCCGTTACGCGGCCGGCTACGCGCTGCTGGCTGGGCACCAACCGCGATTCAAACTGTGGTTGGGCCTCATCGCGCAGCAAACGCTCGGACTCTTTGGCGGGGGCAGGCGGCAGGGCTCCGATTTCCGCTGCCGCGGGCGTTGCTTCGGCTACGGCCGCCACACCTGCCAGCGTGTCGGCAGCGGCTCCTTGGCGCGCGGTGGTCAGCGCCAAATCCCTGCTCTCCTGTGCCGGGGGCGTTGCTTTTTTTCGTGGGGATGGAGCATTGTTTTTTTGTCCCGCGGAGGGTTGTTCGTCTTCCTTCCCAGAGGACGGAGGCTGGGCAGAGGCGGTCTCCAGGTTCTTTTCAGGGCCCGAATCAAGAGGGGCGGCCGTGGTTTTTTCGCCTTCCGCTACCACCGCAGGCCCCTCCCCGGATCGGAGAAACCAAATGGAAGCCCCCAGCCCGGCCAGCAGCACAATACTGGCGGCCAAGCGCCACAGCCCAGCAGGGCGATTGTTCTTCTTCTGTATGCGGCTATTGAGTTGTTGGACATCTTTTGCGAATTCTTGAGGGGCCAAAGCCGCTCCTTCCAAGGCATCGGCCAAAAAAGGATCGTTGAGGGCTTCCCGCTCCAGCCGGTTCATTTCGGCAGCCGAGAGCATTCCCTTGTGGTATTTGTCAATATCGTCAGCCCAGTTTCGCATGTTGATCCATGCAGATGCGCAAATTTCGTTTTCCGTTTTGAATATAGCTTTTCACGTTCGAAAGGTTGAAGCCGGTTTCATCGGCAATCTGTTTGTAGGATTTTCCGTCCAGGAAAAACATTCGGATACAGGTTTGTTGGTCAGGGGCCAGTTTTTGGAGGCATGTTTCCAACTGGGTCAAATCGCCCTCCAGATCGGTACCGTCATCCCGATGCAAAAACCGCTGGTTTTCCATATCGGCCGGCTCCAAAGGTTGGAATGTTTTGTTTTTTCCGCCCCGGAGGCGCATCAGGCAGTGGTTTCGGGCTGTGGTATACAGCCAGCCCTTGAAATAATCGATGGAATGCTCTTTTGCGGCTATGACCAGCTTTTCAAAGAGGTCCATGGTAGCGTCCTTTGCTTCATCACGGTTCTTGAGGTATTTCAGACAGACGCCATAAACCAAGGCCGTGTGATGTTGGAAAACCGTAGCAATGATGGCGAGGTCACCCGTTTTGCGGTAGTCGCGCAACAGGTTTTCGCAATCGAGTTCGTTATCCGCCATGGTGCCAAAAGCAAAATAGCGCAAAACCAACCCAAACACAACAAAATGTGTCAAAGAAGATACGGAAGACAAGGAAAAGGCGGTTAGTAGAAAAAGAATGCTTGTTTTTCCAAGGAGGCATTTTATCTTTGATTAGGGTTTAGCAACAAACTGGGTTAGTTTTGATATATGTTGAAAATTAGTGCGGTCATCATTACATACAACGAAGCGGCCAACATTTGTCGCTGCATTGACTCTGTAAAAGACGTAGTGGATGAAATTGTGGTAGTGGATTCCTTTTCCAAGGATGCCACGCCCGAGCTGGCTAAGGCTAAGGGTGTAGTTTTCTTGCAGCATCCCTTCACCAGTCACCGCGAGCAGAAAAACGTTGCCTTGGCGCACGCAAGTCATGACTACATCCTTTCGTTGGATGCGGATGAGTACCTGTCGTCCGAACTGCGAGAGTCCATCCGCCACGCCAAGACCACCGGCACGTTCAGCGCCTACAGCATGAATCGCCTCTCTTCCTGGGGTGGGAAATGGGTGAGACATGGCAACTGGTATCCCGACCGGAAAATAAGGCTATGGGACAGGCGTCTGGGAAAATGGGGAGGGGACAATCCACATGAAAAAGTAATACTGGACGCCTCGGTAAAAGACGTTTGCCTCCTGAGAGGAGACCTGTTCCATAACGGGTACAAAAACGCCCAGGACGCGTTGCAAAAGATCCAAAAGTATTCTGATATATTTGCCCAGGAGAACCGTTTCAAACGGAAGAGTTCCATGTGGCAGATGATGATCCACCCCACCTTCGCTTTCTTTAAAAGCTTCGTTATCAAACGGGGTTTCTTGGATGGATTTGAAGGCCTGATGGTGGCCGCAGCGTCCAGCAGCCATGCCTTTTATAAGTATGCCAAGTTGTATGAGGCCAATCGGCAAGACACTCTCCCGGCCACCCGGGCCAGTGTGGTCGCATCGCCTGCCACCTCGCTGGTGATCACCACCTACAACCGGAAAGATGCGTTGGAGTTGGTACTTCTCAGTGCGTTGAACCAGTCGGTATTGCCCTCCGAGATCATCATTGCGGACGATGGCTCCCGACCCGACACGGCCGATCTGATTGCGTACTACACGGAGAGATCACCGATCCCCGTTGTTCACTGCTGGCAGGAAGATTTGGGTTTCAGATTGGCGGCCGTACGTAATCTGGCCATTGCACAAGCCAAAGGGGACTACATCATCATGGTGGATGGCGACATCGTGCTCCATCGACATTTCGTGAAGTCGCATTTGCGCTATTCGGCCCCCAATCGGTTTATCCAAGGTTCGCGCGTACTGTTGCAGGAGCGCCTGACACGCCAAGCCATCGCCAAAAAAGAAACTGCGTTTTCATTCTTTTCATCGGGTGTCAAAAGCCGCTTCAACGCGCTTTACCTGCCGTGGTTTTCGCGTTTTTTTTCCTATCAGCTCAGCGACCTGACACGTACCCGTGGATGCAACCAAAGTTTTTGGAAGGCTGACATTTACGAGGTCAACGGGTTCAATGAAGACTTTTTGGGTTGGGGCCGGGAAGACACCGAGTTTATGGTGCGTATGCTAAACGCAGGAAAGCACTGCTTCAAAGTAAAACTGGAGGGGTTTGGATATCATCTGTACCATCCTGAAAGCTCCAAGAAAATGTTGGAGGCCAATCAACAAATACTGGACGAAGCCATTTCGAGAAAAAGCAAGCATTGCGCCAACGGCATCGACAAGTATAGCGAGGTTTTGGTAGCGTGAGGCAATGTCGCGATGTGGTGATTATGCCGTTTGGGCGGAAATCGCGCCTGAGCGATTGGCTTACGAACACCCACCAACAACGCTTTGACATCATCCTGCTCTGTTACCATCGGGCAGACGAATGCCCGATACCCACGGGAAAAAACATAGCCGTATTTGAATACCGCAGTTTTAAATGGTGGATGGTCCATGATTTTTTTCAGGATCACCCTGACATACTTACCCGCTACGATTCCTTCTTTTTTATCGATGATGACGTTGAGGTGACCGAGGCAGACATCGGCCGGTTATTTTTGGCATTCTGCGCCTTGGGGCTTCAATTGGCCCAACCTTCGTTAACGTCCGATTCATTTATGAGTTGGAAAGCCCTGCGGCATCAGCGTTTGTCCGGCTATCGCTATGTAACCACGGTGGAGTTGATGTGCCCGATGATGAAACAAGAGGCCTTGCGCGCGCTGCTGCCCACGTTTAAACTCACACAGTCCGGCTGGGGGGTGGATCTGTTATGGGGCAAGCAAATTGTCGAGCGGTTTGGTGCTCGCCAGATTGCCGTCATAGACTGGATACAGGTGCGGCACGGAAAACCCGTAGGGCTTGGCGAGCTGTATGACAAACTGCAGCAACCGGCCAAAGCAGAAGAAGATGATCTGCGAAAAGAATATGGCATCGAGCACTGGCGGATACGCGAAACAGAGCGCTTTCCGCTGAACTGGATCAAAGCGCTGATGCACTACGTTCAACTGGGTAGGATTTTTTCCAGCGCTCGTACGTGGCAATGAGGGCTGTCCATGCGGCCAATACGCTTTGCTCTTCGGCCTCGCGCGAATAGGTGGTTGAGATGAACTGACGCGCACGGTCGGTCATTTTCACAAACGCATCGGGATGTTCAGCCAGCTTGGCAATGACTGCCTCCACCGTTTCTACAAAGGACAAGATATTCCCATTTTCAATCGGGAAACAGGAAGCGGGATCCATAAATTCTTTGCCGGCTCCGCCCTGATAGCCCACCACCACGCAGCCACTCAGCATGGCCTCGGCCGGAGGCAACCCAAACCCCTCGATGTTCCCAAAATTTAGCATGACGGAGGCCTCGCCAAAGGCCTTGGCAACTACCTCCTCGGGGCCCTCCACGCAGGTAAGCTCAAAGCCCCTCAACTTATTTCGGCTGCCGAGCAGGCTGATCACCTGTGTCACGTCCTGCCGATTCTTGAACGAGAGATACGCGATCATTTGTTTTTTGGGCGACTGCGGCTGAAAACGTGTTGCATCGATGGCGTAAAAAATCCGGTAGACAGCCCGCTCGGGGAAGGCAAATTTTAGGTACCGGAAGTTTTCCTCCGACACGCAGATGGTGCCAAGGCAAGAGGTGAGATCGTACGGGTTTGAGAGGCGATGAGGGGTGACGGGATACCCCATGAACGTATAATAGGGATTCTGGTTATAGATCACTTTGGCCCATGGTCCGTGAAATAGATCATAGGCCAGATAGCGATAGCGATTTTTGGAGAACCTTTTTTTTAATTTTCCCCAAAGGCCTGCGGTGGAACGGTTATGGTTGACCCACACGCCCAAGTATTCGGGCATCACCACAATGTCATCGGACTGAATCAGCGATGTGTTCCAATAGACCACCGGCACCTGGTGCGCGAAATGCGTGAGCCGGAATCCTTTACGGGTATGCAAGGCAAAAGCACGGTGGCCGTGGCGATTCAACAACTCAATGTGGCGGTACATCATTTTCACGCCACCGGAAAAGTAGTTCGGCAAATAGTAAAATATTCGCACGAGGGTAGGTTTTAGGTTGACGGTGCAAGGTAGAATTTAATTCTTTACTACCTTTGAGGGTGTATGGAGGAAATACTCGAACGTCCGCACTATTCGCAACCGGAAAAAGAGGCTATTTTCAACAACGAGTTCCTCCCACATATCCACGCGATGTACAACTTTGGCTACCGCCTCACCCTTGACCGGGACGATGCCAAAGATCTCGTGCAAGACACCTACCTCAAAGCGTATCGGTTTATTGACTCCTTCCAACGGGGAACTAATGCTAAGGCGTGGCTGTTCCGCATTTTGAAAAACAGCTTTATCAATGATTATCGCAAGAAGAGCAAGGAGCCTTCCAAAGTCGATTATCAGGAAGTAGAAACATATTACAATTCGGAGGACGTAGACCGACAGATCACCCCCGATCTGCGGGTGGAGTCGCTCAGCAACATGATTGGCGATGAGGTGTCCAATGCATTAAACTCATTGGACGTTGACTTTCGAACCGTCATCATCCTGTGCGACCTGGAGGGGTTCAAGTACGAGGAAATGGCCAAAATACTGGATATACCCATCGGCACAGTGCGCAGCCGCCTACACCGGGCCCGCGCCTTGCTCAAGGAAAAGCTAAACCAATATGCCAAGGAAATGGGTTACACTAAATCATAGCCTATGAACACCCCCCAGGAGCCCCACAAGAAAAAGGAAGACTGTAGCAACCAAAACGAATGCCTAAAGTTGTTGCAGGCCGTGCTGGACGGAGAGGCCACACCCGCGCAGCGCGAACATTTCCTCAAAGAGCACCTGGAAGGATGCATGCCGTGCTATAAAAACTACAATCTGGAAATGATGCTGCGCGAGAAAATAAAGACCAAGTGTGGCAGCGAGGCACCGGGCGATTTGATGGAAGCCATCAAACAAAAAGTCAGCCAACTCGCCTCGCGCTAGCACCCCCATGGCAGGCCAGGCTCTCATTTTTTCCGCCCCCAGCGGCTCCGGCAAAACAACCATTGTCAAACACCTGTTGGCCACCAATGCCGACCTGGGTTTTTCCATTTCGGCCTCCACGCGCGACAAACGCGGCCGAACCGAAGAAAACGGTAAAGACTATTACTTCCTCACTCCGCAAGAGTTCAAAAGGAGAATCGACAACAATGATTTTATCGAGTGGGAAGAGGTATACGCAGGCAATTTTTATGGCACGCTGAAGTCGGAAATCGACCGCATTTGGGCGTCTGGCAAGAACGTGATTTTTGATGTGGACGTGAAGGGCGGTATCAACCTAAAAAAATACTTTGGTGACAAAGCCTTGGCCGTATTTGTAAAAGTGCCTTCGCTGGAGACTTTGCGGGAGCGCCTAAGCGAGCGCGGCACCGAGACCCCCGAGAGCCTCTCGCGCAGACTTTTTAAAGCGGAGTTTGAAATGACGTTCCAAGACAAGTTTGACGTGGTGCTGGTGAATGACGATTTGGCCCATGCGAAAGCCGAGGCGCAACGACTCTACGATGCCTTCAGAAAAACAGTCGCATGAAAATAGGCCTGTTTTTTGGCTCATTTAATCCCATTCACATCGGCCATCTCATCATTGCCAACGTCATGGCCGAGCACGCAGACCTCGCCCGGGTGTGGCTGGTCGTTTCACCCCAAAACCCCTTCAAGCCCAGCAAAACGCTGCTGCATGAGTTTGATCGGTATGACTTGGCCAAAGCGGCCGTTGCCGACCACTACAAAATTGACGTGTCGGATGTAGAATTTCACTTGCCCCGGCCCAGCTACACCATCGATACGCTGACACACCTTCGGGAGAAATTCCCCGGCAAGTCATTTAAGGTCATTGTGGGCGAAGACAATTTGGTTCAGTTTTCCCGGTGGAAGAATCACTTACAGATTTTGGAGCAGCACGGCTTGTATGTGTACCCGCGGCCGGGCACCCCTGCCCACGAATGGAAAAACCACCCCGCCATCCACTACGTGGCGGCACCGGTGCTGGATATTTCAGCCACGTACATACGCCAATGCATACGCGAGGGCAAAAGCATACGTTATCTGGTACCCGAGTCGGTGGAACAAATGATTGAACAAAGACACTTTTATCGCGCGTAGCGTAACCATGAAGGAACCAAAGGCGTCTTTAACCATAGCTTTGCCTTGTGCGTGTGAAATATAGAAAATTAGGCATCCGGGTGCTCTGGTGTTTCGTGTTGCTGGCGGGCGCCACACGTGCGCACGCGGGCGGCATCCGGGGGCAGGTAAAAGCCGAGGACGGTTCTGCACTGGCCTACGCTTCCATCTTTGTAAAACAAACAGGCACCGGTGCGGCTTCCGACCCGGAGGGCAACTATGAGCTGGCGTTGGCCCCCGGCACCTACGAAGTGCTGTTTCAATATTTGGGTTTTGAAACCATCAGCCGCCAGGTGACCGTAGGCGAAGGTTTCGAAACGATCAACGTTACCCTGAAGACCCAAGTCGTTGTGCTCAAAGACGTGGTGGTGCGCGCGGGCAATGAAGACCCCGCCTACACCATCATGCGCAAGGCCATCTCCAAGGCCAAGTACCACATTCAACAAGTAGATGCCTACTCCGCCAAAGTGTATGTAAAAGGCAAAGGCCAGTTAAAGGACTATCCGTGGTACGCGAAAAAGATGATTGAAAAGGAGGGGATTACCAAAGATCGCCTGTTTGTTTCCGAATCCGTCAGCGAGATAAAGTACACCCGGCCCAATAAGTTTGAGGAAAAAGTGATTGCCGTGTACACCCAGGGCGATGCCAATGACACCTCGCCCAACGGCTATGTGTTTGGCAGTTTCTATCAACCGGAAATCGCGGAAACCGTATCCCCGTTGTCGCCCAAAGCGTTTTCCTACTACCGGTTTGAATACCTGGGCACCACCCGCGATGGAGCCAACGAGGTCAGCAAGATACGCGTCATACCCCGGTCCAAGGGCGACAACGTATTTGATGGTATCATCTTTATCGTGGAAGATGCGTGGAGCATCCACAGCCTGGATTTACACGCGATCAAACTGGGCATCCACTTTTATGTGAAACAGATCTATAACCCGATACAGGCCACGCCCGCCAACAACAACACCGCCTGGATGCCCGTGTCGCAGCAGTTTCGCGTGGAGGGCAAAGTGTTTGGTTTTGAGTTCGAGTATACCTACCTGGCCACCGTGCGCGACTACCAAATTGTGCTCAATCCCGAGTTGCCCACGGAACTGGTAGTCATTGACGAGAAAGTTCAGAAAGAAGAGGCCAAGCGGGTGGAGCAGAAGTTCTCAACCAAAGGAAAAGACATTCAGAAGCGACTGGAGGAGGGAAAGGAAGTGACGCGGAAGGAGTTGAACCAAATGGTCAAAGAATATGAAAAACAAGAAATACGCGAGCAGAAAGAACCCAATGTGATCTCGTCCAGCGTGTTTGACATTGATTCGATGGCGTACAAGAAAGACTCCGCCTTTTGGGCCAACATACGCCCGATGCCGCTGACCAAGCAGGAAGAGATCGGCTACCAAATCAGCGACAGCTTGGCGCGGGTAGAAAAAAAGCGCGAAGCCGGAGATTCGCTCAAGCCCTCCAAGAACAAGGGATTTCAGGTGTGGGATATCTTGCGGGGCGATCGGTACAAACTGAATGAAACATCGGATTTTGAAATCAACACTCCGTTTGGTGGCTTCAATACGGTGGAGGGGTGGAACCTGATTTACAAACTAACATACTATAAACGATGGGCGAAGAAAATGGGTCCGGACACCCTGCAATCCACCCGAGTGAAACGCCCCGTTATGTACAAGCGGTTGTCGGTAAGCCCGATTGCCCGCTATGCCTTTTCGCGCGAAACACTCTCTGGCATGTTGCGCATCGACTACCGGAGCCGCACCCAACGCTACACGCTGGAAGCAGGCCGCTACGTACAACAGTTTAACGATAGCGACCCCATTCATCCGGTAGTCAACACCATCACCACGCTGTTCTGGGCCGATAACCTGATGAAACTGTATGAGCGCGACTTTGTGGAGTTGAACCTGCGGCAGGCGCTCAATGACAAGTATACCGTTCGGGCCGGAGCTTCGTGGGCGCGCAGACGCGAGTTGGTAAACACCAGCCGCTATACGCTGTTCCGTGCCAACCGCGATGAATACACACCCAATGCACCCGTCAACATAGAACTGCCGGACACGCGCTTCCCTACGCACGAGGCCCTGGTGGCGCACATTGGCTTGGAAGCACGCCCGTGGCAGAAATACCGCATGCGAAACGGCATCAAGCAGCGCATCAACTTCTCGTCTCCGGCTTTTTTGCTTGACTACCGCAAGGGTTTTTCGGGGGTGCTGGGCAGCGATGTAGACTTTGACTATATCGAAGCGGGCCTCAAACACCAACTGCGCTTTGGGATACGCGGCACGCTGGATGTATCACTTAAAACAGGGAAATTCCTCAACGCCAACCGGCTGTATTTTATGGATTACCAGCACTTCACGGGTAACCTGACCCCCTTTATCACAACCGACCCCGTGGGCAGTTTTCGGTTGATGGACTACTACCAGTTTAGCACACGCGATCAGTTCTTTTTGGCCAACGTACACTACCACTGGCGAAAATTTCTGGTGACGCGCATACCCAAAGTACGGTTGATGGGCATCACCGAGAATCTGTTTGTAAACTACTTGACCACACCGGCAGCGGGTAGTTACACCGAACTGGGCTACGGCCTCGAAGGAATTTTGCGCGTATTTCGCCTGGAGGCAGCCATCGGCTTCCGCGATGACCAGATACAAAACTTTAATTATGGATTCCGTATCGGCATAGCCACTTCCATCAGCGTGAATTTCAGTGATTGAGTGCGGCCACCCCCGGGGCGCCCAACTACTCGACCACTTCGGCTGCGATCACGTTTTCGAAAACAAAATCCGTGTCGTTTTGCAAATCCACATAGATCACTGCGTCTTTGGTGACTTTGCCGGCCAGTATTTGTTTGGAAAGTTCGTTTAGTATCTCACGTTGGAGCACGCGCTTCAATGGGCGGGCGCCATACTGAGGGTCAAAACCCAGCTTCGCCAGACGTTCGCGGGCCGCTTCACTGATGTCCAACTTCACGCCTCCCTCTTCCAGGCGCTTACGCACCAGGTCAACTTGAATGTCCACAATTTGCCGTATGTCTGCCGGGCTCAACGGACGGAACATGATGATTTCGTCAATGCGATTGATAAACTCCGGGCGCACCGATTTTTTCAGCATGTCCAACACTTGGTCTTTGGTGTCTTCAAGCACTTCGAAATAATTGGTGTCGGTGATTTTCTCAAAATTTTCCTGAATGATCCCCGACCCGATGTTGGTGGTCATGATGATGATGGTATTCTTGAAGTTGGCTACGCGTCCTTTGTTGTCCGTCAGGCGGCCATCATCCAATACCTGGAGCAAGATGTTAAACACATCGGGGTGTGCTTTTTCGATTTCGTCCAGCAAGATCACGCTGTAGGGTTTTCTGCGGATGGCCTCTGTTAACTGGCCCCCTTCATCGTAGCCTACGTAACCGGGAGGCGCTCCGATCAGGCGGCTCACGGAGTGCCGCTCCTGATACTCGCTCATGTCGATGCGCACCATGGCGTGCTCGTCATTGAAGAGATACTCGGCCAGGGCTTTTGACAGTTCAGTTTTACCCACCCCCGTGGTGCCCATGAATATAAATGAGCCAATCGGCCGCTTGGGATCCTGGAGGCCCGCCCGACTTCTGCGTACCGCATCGCTCAAGGCTTTGATGGCTTCTTCCTGCCCGGCCACGCGTTTGCTCAGCTCTTTTTCCAGGCTCAATAATTTCTCACGTTCGCTTTGCAGCATTTTGGATACCGGTATGCCCGTCCATTTGGCCACTACCTCCGCTATGTCTTCGCTGTCTACTTCCTCTTTCAGCAGTTGTTGGCCGTTTTGCAGTTCTTTCATTTGCTGCTGCGCTTCTTTCAATCGGTTTTCGGCTTCCGTCATTTTGCCATACCGTATTTCGGCTACGCGCCCATAATCGCCAGCTTTTTCGGCTTGCTCGGCCTCAAATTTTAGCCGGTCCAAATGCTCTTTTTCTTTTTGAATGCCGGCCACAATGGCCTTTTCACTTTCCCACTTGGCCTTCAGTGAATTGCGTTGTTCGCTCAGTTCGGCAATGTCTTTGGTGAGGGAGGTCTCTTTGTCTTTGTCCTTTTCTCTGCGGATGGCCTCGCGCTCAATCTCCAACTGCGTGATTTTGCGGTTCAGTTCGTCTAACTCTTCGGGCAGCGAGTCCATCTCCAACCGCAGTTTGGAGGCGGCCTCATCCATCAGGTCGATGGCTTTGTCGGGCAAGAAGCGATCGGAGATATACCGGCTGGATAGTTCCACCGAAGCAATGACTGCATCGTCCTTAATGCGCACGCCATGGTGCAGTTCGTATTTATCCTTGATGCCGCGCAGAATCGAGATCGAGTCTTCCACGGAAGGTTCATCCACCATCACGGCTTGAAAGCGTCTTTCCAACGCCTTGTCTTTCTCAATATATTTTTGGTACTCTTTGAGGGTCGTGGCGCCAATGGCATGAAGTTCGCCCCGCGCCAAAGCAGGTTTCAGCAGGTTGGCGGCATCCATGGCCCCTTCGCCACCACCCCCCGCACCAATCAACGTATGGATTTCGTCAATGAACAAAATAATTTCGCCATTGGAGTCGGTCACTTCTTTGATGACGGCTTTCAGGCGCTCTTCAAACTCCCCTTTGTATTTGGCGCCTGCCACCAACAACCCCATGTCCAATGACACCAATGTTTTGGTCTTGAGATTCTCGGGCACATCGCCATTCACAATGCGTTGGGCCATGCCTTCCACAATGGCTGTTTTGCCCACACCGGGTTCACCCAAAAGGATCGGATTATTCTTCGTTCTGCGCGACAGGATTTGCAACACGCGCCTGATCTCTTCATCACGACCGATGACGGGATCGATCTTCCCTTTTTTGGCCAGCTCGTTCAGATTTTTGGAATAGCGCTCCAACGATTTGTATTTGGCTTCGGCATTTGGATCGGTCACCTTGCTGCCACCGCGCAATTCATGAATGGCCTTGACCAATGCCTGGCGTTCGGCACCCGCATCTTTTAGCAGGGCACCGGCTTTGTCCTTGCTTTGCAGCAAGGCCAACAACAGATGCTCAATGGAGATGTACTCGTCTTTGAACGCGCGCAATTCTTTTTCGGCAGCTTGCAGTACGCTGTTGGAGGCGGCAGACAGGTACGGTTGGTGGCCGCTGACGCGCGGATACTGTTGAACCAACTCATCCAATTTGCGCGTGAGCAAGGTTTGGTTGACACCTATTTTTTTGAACAGGTAGCCAGACACATTTTCATCGGTTTCAAGAATGGCCTTGAGCAAGTGGCCGGGTTCAATGGCCTGCTGCTCCAAACCGCTCACCAGTTCGGCCGATTTCTGCAATGCTTCTTGCGACTTTATCGTGAATTTTTCAAAGTTCATGGCAGCATCAAATTGGGTATGTGCGCTAATAACAAAATGTAATCCACGGATAATTTACCCGGCTTTGCGGAAATAGTGGCAGGAAAAGTCATTTCGATACCTGAAAATAGGCCAAGTTGGCGTGCTTTTGTTTGCCAATATTGTAAGACAAGACAAGGAGAGAGCGGGGTACCGCAGTATAGAAACGAATCTGCATCGCGGTGCTTTGCCAGTAAGGTCTTTGGGGTTTTGTCTGTGCCTCTTCATCGACTCAATTCGTCCATCCATCTTTCGAATAAACGCCTCATCGCTGGTAATGCTGGCAGCTCTTTGGTTGTCGCTGTTTTTATCGTTGATCAAAAAGGTATCACTGAGGTATTATGACAAAGAGAATTATTCTAATAGCGGTGGCGCTTGGCAGTGTGTTGGCTGCACCCCTGTTTGCGCAGTACAAAACCAGCGTGGGTGCGCGCGTGGGCGGAACAACGGGGGTCACGGTGAAACACGTGTATCGGCCTACGCTCGCCTTCGAGGGAATTGTGGGTGGCTTTGCCCGTGGGATGAGCGTGACGGGCCTGGTACAAAAAATACAACCCGCGTTGGCTACACCCGCACTGTACCTCTACTACGGGGGTGGCGCGCATGTGGCATTTTACAATCAAGAACGCATGTATTACAACCGCTTTGGTCGCGAATTAAACTACCGAAGAGCCAACGGGGTTGGGTTGGGCATCAATGGCATCGTTGGGCTGGAGTATCGCTTGCCCGATGATATCCCCATTTCCTTTTCATTTGATGTGAAACCCTTTGTCGAGTTTGGCCCGGACGGCTATGCGGGTTTTGCACTCGATCCTTCACTGGCCATCCGTTTTGTAGTTCGCTGAGCGGCTTAGTGCGCAGGGGCTTCTTTCTTGAGATTTACCAAAAAGCCAAATGCTGCCGCGGTGAAGAACATGAGCAAACTGTAGATGGCCGGGGGCACGCTCATGGCCGAGTTGCCAATGGCGTTGAGGGCAATGTACACCGCCAGCGTTCCGTTGTGGATGCCAATCTCCATGCCGATGGCAATGGCCTGCTTGCGTCCGACTTGAAAAAGCAAGGGCAAGAAGTAACCCACGGCCATGCTCAGGACATTGAACAGCAGCAAGGGCCAACCCAGTTGCCCGATGTTGTCGATGAGCACCTGTTTTTCGCGCAGCGTGACCGATACAATGATGACCACGAGCAACAAGGCCGACACGATTTTTACGGGCTTGTCCATTTTGGCGGCAAAGCCCGGGGCCCGACTTTTGATGAGCATGCCCAGGGAGACAGGCACCAACACGATGGCAAATACTTCGATGACTTTGCTAAACGGCATGGGGATGAATTGCCCCGCCCCCAGGAAAAACTCCATGGAATAGTTGACGATGATGGGCAGCGTGAACAATGTGAGCAAGCTGTTGACGGCCGTCAGTGTGATGTTCAAGGCCACATCGCCATTGGACAAGTGGCTGTACAAATTGGCCGTGGCCCCTCCGGGCGAGGCCGCCAACAGCATCAGGCCCACACACAACTCCGCACCAAGGCCGCTGAGCCGCGCCAGCACCAAGCACAGCAACGGCAGCAAAACCATTTGACTGATCAGTGCAATGGTCATGGCTTTGGGATATTGCGTAACACGCCTGAAGTCGTTCAGCGTGAGGGACAGGCCCAAGCCGAGCATGATGATGCCCAAGGCCACGGGCAGAAATAATGTGGTGGCGGCAGACTGTTGCATGCGGGAAGGTACTATATCTTTAAGGCATGGAAAAATTTTCGCTGCCCATCCAAGTGCGCTGGTCCGACATTGACCAAAACCGGCATTTGCGCCATTCGGCTTATTATGACTACGGGGCCACGGTGCGCATTGCCTGTTTCTCGGCCCACGGCCTGACCAACTTGAAATTTGAAGAGTTGCATTTGGGCCCCATTCTGTTTCGCGAGGAGGCCCTGTTCAGGCGCGAGATCAAATTTGAGGACCGCGTAACGGTAGACATGGTCGTCACCCAAGCCACCCACGACTTCGCCCGCTGGAGCATACGCCATCATTTTATCAAAGACGATGGCACGTTGAGCGCGGTCATCAACCTGGACGGGGCGTGGATTGACATTGTGAAGCGCAAGCTGGCCGTGCCCGACACGTACGTCCGTACTATTTTTGAAGACTTCCCGCGGGCGGCAGAGTTTGCCTGGCTGGAGCCCAAAAACAAATAAACCAGTCGATTGAGATCACCCCAGAATCCATTTCTCCACCACGTGCGGATAATGGGCCTGTTCCAGGGTATGGATGCGCCCGGCAATCTCATGGGCCGTGTCGGTGGTTAGCACAGGACATGCGGCCTGAAACAAAATCTGTCCCTCGTCATAGCGCTCGTTTACCAGGTGGATGGTGATGCCGGTGGTGTCCTCTCCTGATTTTTTTACCGCTTCGTGCACGTGCATACCAAACATACCCTTGCCGCCAAACTTGGGTAACAGGGCCGGATGTATGTTGATGATGCGGTCGGGAAAGGCTTGAATGAGGCGTGGCGGCACCAGCCACAGAAATCCGGCCAACACCAAATGGGTGACGCCCCGGTCTCGAAGCCAAATCAACACATCATCGCTTTCGCGGAATTGCTTTTTGTCGAAGACACGTGTTTCGATGCCGTGATTATTGGCGCGCTGCAAGGCAAACGCATCGGGGTTGTTGCTCAAGAGAGCCGCCACGCGCACCTGCGCGTGGTTTTTGAAGTAGTTGAAAAGCGCTTCGGCATTGGTGCCGTTGCCCGAAGCAAAAATAGCGAGCTGATGCATTATTGAGAGTAAAAGGCCTTTCCGGCATAAAAATCAATTATTTTGGGGATAATCTGCAATTGACCTGCAAATTAGCCCTGATTCATGGCAGAGGCCCGTTCGCCATGAAAACGAAACACACTCGCTACGCCACAAACGCCATGCTCAATACCCCCAACAACATGATGGCCTTGCACCACTGGCTAACCTGATAAAAATCTTTTTTCGTATCGGCCCGATACAAACGCCACGTGAGCCATGCCAGTGGGATAAACAAGGTGGGCAAGAAAAACAACATCGGCAACGCCTCGTACAGCACATTGAGCAAAATCACCAGCAGTGCAAAAACCACCAAAACGGCATAGGCCAGTTGCTTGGTGGGGCGGATACCCCATAGAATGGGCAGCGTTTTGCACCCAAAGGTATTGTCGCCTTTTACATCTTCCATGTCCTTTACCAACTCGCGCACCAGCGTGATAAAAAATGCAAACAAGGCATAGATATAAATAAGCACCGAATGGCTGTGGTAAAGCGCCTCTACCATGAGCACGGTAGCCCCCGTGAGCAGACCGATGGCCAAGTTGCCCACAAACGGCTGCCGCTTGAGCTGATTGGAGTACGCCCAAAGCAAAAAAGCAGAAAGAAAATTAACCACCCCGATAAACCAACTCAAGCCAAATCCGATAGCCACGCCTGCCAACGATAACACCGTGTGCAACAGCAGGGCAAACCGCCTGGGAAGCCATTTGCCCACCACCACACGCTCGGGCTTGTTGATCAAGTCAATCTTCACATCGTAATAGTCGTTGATGATGTAGCCCGCTGCCGCGATGAGAATGGTGGAGGAGGCCAACAACAGCAAACGCCCATCCAGCAGGGTTTCCGGAGAAACCAGAAACCCTGCGGTACAGTATTGTGTCAACCCGATGATCAGCAAATTGCCAAACCGCGTGAGCCGGATCAGGACTGAAACAATACTGGGGCGGTGGGACATCCCGTAAAGGTACCCCTAAATCAAAGCCGCAAAGCCACCATGAGCAAATAATTGCGACCCGCCTGTGGGTAAAAATAGTTTTGCCGAATCTCATTGACTGCACCGGCAAAATAGCCATACGTGTATCCGTTGGATTCGAATTCATGGTCCAGAAAGTTGTTGATCAGTAAACTGACGGACAGTTCGCGCATGGCCCGCGGCCGCACCGTGTACGACAACCGGGCATCGTTCACAAAATAGGCATCCAACTGGCGCAGGGGGTTTGCGGTGTTGTCCAGAAATTGACGACCCACATATTTTTGAAGCAACGAGATGTTGAAACTGCGGGCGGGAGCGTAACTCAATACCGAACCGGCTATCAGTGCCGGAGAAAACGAGATGTCCGTGTTACGGTAGGTGTTGCGGATTTCAGTGAACTCGTCAAAGTTGGGCCCGTAGTCATAAAGTACTTCGGTAAACTCCCTGATGCGATTGCGGCTGATGGTGGCATTGCCCGACCAAGTCAGCCGGCCGGTGAGCCTAAATGTGGCATCCACCTCCATGCCTACGCGGTAGCTTTCAGGCACGTTGGTGCGGATGTTCGCCCCCACGTCATTGATGGCGCCCGTGAGCACCAGTTGGTCGCGGTAGTTCATCGAATAGAAGTTGACATTCAGCCGATGGCGGTTGGTTTGTTTGCGCCAGCCTACTTCCAGGTTTCCAAGTTGCTCGTGGCGCGGGGCTCGCGTGGTCGAGCCGTCCACAAAGTCATCGCGTACCGGTTCGCGCTGGGCGATGGCATACGAGGCATACAATTGTTGCGCGGGGCTTACGTGGTAGGTGATGCCACCCTTTGGGTTAAAAAAGTCAAACCGCGCGGCAATGTCGAAATCAAACTGCCGGTTTTCACGACCGCGCGCAGCATAGTCGATGCCCCGGTATTGCAAATCGGCAAAGAGCTCCAGGCGCTCTGCCACAAGCCAGGTGACTTTGCCAAAGATGTTAAAGTCGGTTTTGGTACCGATGTTGAAATAGTACCGATGATCTTTCGCCACGCCCATGGGCAGGGCCGACCAACTGATTTCGCCAAAGTGGTCGCCCTCGTAACGGTTCCATCCACCACCCAGCACTGCTGATATCTTGGACGTTCGGTATTCGGCCGACCACGTCATGCCATAAAAGTGGTTGTCGAGCCAGCGTCTGCGCACCAGATCGGTCGATCCAAACGCTTCGTTGCCGAGGCGTACGGTGTCCAACCCATAGTTGGCGTGTTCATCATTGTACCGAAACTCTTCGTAGAAGCCGCGCCCGCGCGTATAGTGCAATGCGCCATGAAGCGTGAGCGCAGCGGAGGCACGGTGCGAAGTGTGCAGTTGCGCGTGGTCTTGTTGGTAGTTGTCCACCTGGTTGGGATAGGTGTAAATGTTGAAGGTACGGTTGCCGGAGTTGAGCAAGTGCGCGGTTTGTTCGGCATTCCAACCTTCCGCGGCCGCGGTGATCAACATGGCATCCCGGTCTCCGCGCAAGCGCGACTCGGGCACGCCATACCAACTTTGATAGGTAATCTCCCGTCCACCAAACAGGATCGCTTTCACCATCGTTTTTTTGCCATAGTAGCCACCCGAGGCGTAGTAGGATTTTAAATCGGACGAAGCGCGGTCGATAAACCCATCGGACGCAATGCGTGACAGCCGTCCGTCAAACGCAAAGCGCTGGCCGATCAAGCCCGTGCCAAAAGCCACCGTGTTGCGCCAGGTGTTGAATGAACCGTAGGAGTTCACCACATCGGCATAGGCGGAGTCGTTTCGCACGTTGGTTTGCAAATTCACGGAAGCACCAAAAGCCGCGGCCCCGTTGGTAGAAGTGCCCACGCCCCGTTGTATTTGAATGCTTTGCACAGACGAGGCCAGGTCGGGCGTATTGACCCAAAATACATTCTGGCTTTCGCTGTCGTTGAGCGGAATGCCGTTGATGGTCACGTTGATGCGGGTGGCATCGCTGCCGCGGATGCGCAGCCCCGTGTAGCCCACGCCCGCGCCCGCATCCGAAGTGGCAACCACGCTGGGCGACCAATTCAGCACAAAAGGAAGATCCTGGCCAAAATTCTGTTTTTGGATTTCGGCTTTTTGAATCGTGCTGAATGTGGTGGGGTTGCTGTCACTGGCCCGCGTGGCGCGTATCAGCACCTCATCGGTCATGGTCACGGCCTCCGCCAACACGATGACGGTTTCCTCGCCCGAACGTAGCATCACGCGTTGTGGCGCATAGCCAACAAAACGTATCTCCGCCTGTTGCGCTGCGGTTTGTGCCATCAATTCAAACGTGCCATCCGCCCGGGTCACAGCCGTGAGGCCCGATGCGAGCAACGTAACCGTGGCACCTGCCAGCGGTTTGTCTTGGTTGTCTTTCACAACCCCGCGCATACCCGTTTGGGCATGCACGGGTAGCCATAGCGCCATCGCCAAAGCTACGATTACAGTTTTCACCATTTGTTTGTTTCGTTAAGCCTTGCAGCGCACACAAGGGGAGTGTGATGCAAACTTGTTCCGACCCGTGGTCGGATTGCCTTTCCCTTCGGCCGCATTACCGGCATCAGGTTCTATGGGTATGATCTCAGCCCGTTGTTTTTAGGCACCCCTTGCCGCGAACCTTTCGCGACAGCGCAAAGGTATAGCATACTTTTGTTACTTTGCAAATGCACTGATAATGCCACCGCTCATGTATAAAGCCACCATCGACCAGCGTGTTTTTGAAATTGAAAAGTCGGGCAGCGACTGGCTCGTGGATGGCAGTCCGGTGACGTGGGACTTGGTGGAGGTGACCGATGGCTACTTCCACCTCGTGCACGGACAAAAAAGCTACACGGCCGAAGTAGTCAAGATTGATGCCGCCACCAAAACCTACACGCTCAAAGTAAATGGCCGGCTGTATGCCGTTACGCTGAAGGACAAATTTGATTTGCTGTTGGAGAAGATGGGCATGGCCAACGCGGCCGGCAGCAAAGTAAATCACATCAAAGCGCCCATGCCGGGCTTGATCATCGACCTAAAAGTGATGGTGGGCGATGCGGTAAAGCCGGGCGATGCCCTCTTGATTTTGGAAGCCATGAAAATGGAGAACGTACTCAAATCGCCAGGCGAGGGTACGGTGAAGGCCATCAAAATCAAAAAAGGCGACAGCGTGGAAAAGGGACAAGTGCTGATTGAGTTTTGATCAGGCTCGCTCAGTCGTCAGCCGCTTCCACACGGATTGACAGATGTGCAACTAAAGAATATCAGCCAGCCTGCAGCCGTTGGCCCTTATGCCTTTTTCACCAGAAACTGTTCGAGGTCTTTGAGTTTTAAGATCCCCTCGTAATACGCTTTGCCAAAGATTACGGCAAAGATGCCCATGTCGTTCAAGCGTTTGATGTCGTCTACCCCGCGCACGCCCCCGCTGGCCAAAATGGACAACTCAGGAAACTGCCCGCGCAATTCTTCATAAAACGAAAAGGCTGGTCCTTCCAATACGCCATCGCGCGAGATGTCGGTGGACTTTACATATTTCAGGCCCCGATCGTAGAAGTATGCGAGGTGTTCAAACAGCGTCAGTTCCGCTTTCTTTTGCCATCCCCGGAAGGCGATGGTTTTGGATTGGATGTCGGTGACATCCGCGCCCAGTGTCATTTTCTCGCGCCCGTAGGTGATGATCCACGAGGCAAACAACTCGGGGTTGGACACCGCTATACTGGAAGCCGTGATGTAGTCCGCCCCGGATTCATACGCTTTGCTGATGTCGCCATCGGTGCTGATGCCCCCCGTAAAGTCAATTTTCAAATCGGTGTACCCGGAAATGGCCTCTACCACATGATAGTTTTGCGGACTTCCTTTTTCGGCCCCGTCCAGATCCACCACGTGCACCACTTCAATGCCGTGGTCTTCGAACCTGCGGGCCAGGTCCAGCGGATTTTCGTCATAGGATTTTTCGCTGAGCGGATCGCCTTTGCGCATTTTTACCACGCGGCCTTTTCGAATGGCTATGGATGGAATTACTTGGATCATTTTCTACTTCTTGTTCAACCTACAAACTCATTGTGCCGCGAAGGGCAGCGCCACCAGTGTTTTGTCCCACATGAGCACCAACTGCAGCTCTTCACCGTCTTTTTCAATAGCGATCGTAAACTGCTCAAATTCTTTTTCCTGTTGTACGGAGGGCACTTCTACCGTCACCACGTCTTTGGCGGGATCGCGGTTGGCCTGGCCGTTGAAATCCACCCCCCACTGCCCATACTCGGAGTTGAAGATAAATTGCCATTCCTGTTCGTCCGGTTTGGTGAAGAAACTGTATTTCCCGGCTTTTAATGTTTTCCCCTGGATGAGCAAGTCGCGATTGGTTTCAAATACGGTGGCCTCATTGGCCCCGGTGCGCCACACTTGGCCGTAGGGCACCAGGCCCCCGAAAATCACACGCCCTTTTTTGAACGGACGATTGTAAAACACGCTGATTTTTGTGCCATCGGCCTCGTATTTCACCTCTTGTTCCGGGCTAAAGGACTTGGTGTAATAAAAGCGGAAATACAGGAACACGCCCAGCAAAAGCGCCAATAGGATGCCCAGAACGATGGTGAGTTTTTTCATGGCGAATAGCGCGTTTGGCTCAATAAAGTTTCGAGTTTAACATTTTTAGCCCGGATTATGCAAATATTCACAATTCAGGCCATACTTTTGTTCAAAAGATTGTAAGCACTATGTCAGTTTTTGGAGTGGTTATCGCCCTGTTTGTCCTCGCCATTGCGTGCGTATGGATTCTTCCCAATAAAAAATTGAGCGACAACGAGCACGACATCAAACACTGATGCCGTCCGCCCCATGCGGCTATGTGTTTTTTGCGGCTCGGCTTCGGGCCATCTGGGCGTTTATGCCCAAGCCGCCTCGGAACTGGGCCGGCTAATGGCCCAACAAGACATCACGCTGGTGTATGGTGGCGGCAACATTGGCCTAATGGGCACCGTGGCCGATAGCGTACTGGCCCACGGGGGCAAAGCCATCGGTGTTATCCCGCATTTTTTGGCTGCCCGCGAGGTAGCGCACCAAAATCTCACCGAGTTGATCATGACCGACAGCATGCACGAGCGCAAAAGGCGCATGGCCGATTTGGCCGATGCCTTCATTGCTATGCCGGGCGGCTGGGGCACCTTGGAAGAACTGGCCGAGATACTCACGTGGAGACAACTTGGGCTGATACCATCGCCCGTGGCCGTGCTGAACACACAGGGGTTTTTTGATCCGCTGCTGGCGCAGATGCAGCACATGGTAACGAGCGGATTTCTGGCCGAGGCCCATTGGCGCAAACTGATTGTTGAATCCCACCCAGCAGCCGTATTGGCGCGCCTGGCGTAATGCCTTTGCCGAGGCAGAAATTGTCTCGCCCAACGTCTGTTAAAGGCACCGTTACTGCCCCTCGCTCCTTTGGAGACCGAAACGATGAGCACAGAAAAAGCAGGTCTGCCAAACGCGTTGAGGTTGGGTGGATCAATTTGAAATACGCGCTTGCCGTTTTGTTCGGTCGCGGAAAGTTTCCGTACATTTCGTTGTGGAAGTGTTTGCCTTACGTGGATGGATTGGCTGTGCGCTCGTTTTTTTGCTCTCCCTGCCCGCTCGCACACAGACGCTGGGCTTTGCCCTGGCGGACGGAAAATCGCGCGTCCAGTTTCCCATTGAAGTAACCAACAACCTGGTCATTTTGCCTGTCATCATCAATGGCCAACTGCCGCTCAAGTTTATTCTGGACACCGGTGTGCGCACGGCCATCCTGACAGAAAAAGCCTACACCGATATCCTGAACTTGTCGTACTCCCGGCATTACATGATATCCGGCCCCGGGGGCGAAAAGCTCATTGATGCCTATGTGACCAACAACGTTACGTTGGACATACCCCCCGGAGTGCATGGCGAAGGCCACGCGATGCTGGTGTTGGAGAAAGACTATCTGGAGTTGCGCAATTTTTTAGGTACCGATGTGCACGGGGTGCTGGGCTATGAGTTGTTCAGCCGCTTTGTGGTGGAGGTGGACTATGAGCAGAAAACGCTGACGCTCGCCCTGCCGCACCGCTTTCGCAAGACCCGCAAGTACGAAGTGCTGCCCATTACGGTGGAGGATACCAAACCCTATTTGCGCACCCGCGTGCAACTGAATGACTCCACGTTTTTCACCGGCAAATTTCTGGTGGACAGCGGGGCCAGCCACGGCTTGTATGTTGACAAGGACAGCAACGACACCATTCAACTACCCCCCAAGCGCATCCACAGTGTCATCGGTCGTGGTTTGGGCGGTGTGATCACGGGCGAGATCGGCCGCATCAAGTCGATCAACCTGGGCAAATTCAAAATCAATGACCTGATCGCCAACTTTCCCGACCCCAACAGCTACTACGATACGATAAAAGCCGCCCGCGATGTGTTTCGAAACGGCTCCGTTGGCGGAGAGCTGCTAAGCCGCTTCAACGTGGTGTTTGATTTTCCGGGCGAGCGGCTGTACCTGAAGCGCAACGGGCAATACAAAAAAGAATTCTACTACAACATGAGCGGCCTTACGGTGCGGGCCAAGGGCGCGCAGTTGAAGCGCTTTGAGATAGACGAAGTGCGCGAGAACTCCACTGCGGCCAAAGCGGGCATCCAGCGGGGCGACATCGTACTGTCGGTGCAGGGCTTCCGGGCGTCCGATCTCACCCTGGCCGAAATCAACAGCCTGTTCAGTTCCAAGCCGGGCAGAAAAATTAAGATGGAGATATACCGGGCGGGGGCCACCCTGAAACGGGAGTTTTTGTTGGAAAGCCCCATCTAAGCCCATTAGCGGGCATAGTCGCGCCACAAGGCCATCAGTTGCCCTTTGCGTTTTCGGTAGGCATGCTGCAGGTAGTCCTGCGTCCGTTGAAACTTCAGCGAGTTTTTGAGCACGCGGTAAAGCGACTCGGCATTCATGTCCTTTTTCAGGATAAAATTCAATACCCCGGTGGTGGCGGCCTCGTGGTAGTTGGATGACTTCATCACCGTGATGGGTATGCCCTTGGTTTGCCGCCTCCGCGAAAGCGTTCGGATGGAAGCTCTCAACTCCTCGCGGCCCAGGTTGTCGTCCAGAACAATGTATTGCGGGCGAAAATGACTGAGCCGCTCAAACGCACTCGTCAGGTCAAAGGCAAATTCCGCCACCATCCTGCGGCCCGGCACCTGCTGCAGGCTGTCAAAAACCCGCGACAGCTCGATGGGGTTGTTGCCCAATACCAAAATGCTCATTTCTTCGGTTTGCACATCCGCCATACCCTCAATATACGAGCTTTGCCCGCGGACGGATGTGCGGCCACGCGCTTGTTCAATGCCGCCCATCGAAACGGTGTTTTTCCATTAAACACGTGTTGATAGGCGGTTGACATTATTCGTTGTAGATTCCCCGCAAATTTCCCCTACATGACCCGTTTGTTTTGTTTTGCCCTTTGCCTTGGCGCCTGCTTGAACGTATGTTCACAAACCCTTCAAACCCCTGAGGCCTTTTTGGGCTATCGGTTGGGCGACCGGTTTACGCGTCACCACCGCATGGTGGAGTATTTTCAACATGTGGCTGCGTTGAGCCCGCGCGTGCGCCTGACGGAGTATGGAAAAACCTATGAGCACCGGCCGCTGATGTATGCCGTAGTGGGCACGGAAGAAAATCTGAAAAACCTGGAGCAGATACGCGAGGACAATCTGAGGCGTGCGGGCCTGCTGCCGGGAAAACCCTCCACGCAGATAGCCCTTGTTTGGCTGAGTTACAACGTACACGGCAACGAAGCCAGCAGTATGGAAAGTGCCATGCAGGTTTTGCACGACCTCACCGATCCGCAAAACGCACAGATACAGTCGTGGTTGAAAAACACCGTAGTCATCATTGACCCCTGCCTGAATCCTGATGGGCGCGACCGCTTCGCCAACTTTTTTTACGAAAATGGTGCGTTGCCCGCCAATACGGATCCGCAAGCCCGCGAGCACCGCGAAACCTGGCCCCCCGGCCGCAGCAACCACTACCTGTTTGACCTGAACCGCGATTGGGCATGGCTCTCGCAAACGGAATCGCAAGCGCGATTGAAAATCTACAACGGATGGATGCCGCACATTCACGTAGACTATCACGAACAGGGCTATAACAGCCCCTATTATTTTGCCCCGGCTGCAGAACCCTATCATGAGGTGATCACCCCCTGGCAGCGCGAGTTTCAAAACACCATTGGCCGAAACCATGCGAAGTATTTTGACAAACAAGGGTGGTTTTACTTCACCAAAGAGCGGTTCGATCTGTATTACCCCAGCTATGGCGATACGTATCCTACCTACAGCGGGGCCATCGGCATGACCTACGAGAAGGGAGGCATTGGTTCGGGGTTGCTCGTGACCACGCGCGAAGGCGATCCGCTGACCTTGCGGGACAGAATCACCCATCACTACACCACTGCGCTCTCCACGCTCGAAACGGCATCGGCCCACGCCAAACAATTGACCGATGCCTTTGAAACATTTTTTCGCGATGCGAATGCTGCTACGGGAGCGGCTTACAAAACCTATGTGATCAAGGCCGGCAATGCCCCCGATAAAATCCGCCAGCTTACTGCCTGGATGGACGCTCATCAAATTCGCTATGGCCATGCTGCGGCCGCCAAAACCACCCGCGGCTTTGACTACCAAACACAGCAAATGGGCAATGTAGGTTTGACCACTGATGACATTGTGATACCGGTGGGCCAGCCCAAGGGCCGTTTCATCACCACGGTTTTTGAGCCTCAGTCAAGATTGGCCGACTCGCTCACGTATGACATCACCGCGTGGAATTTGCTATACGCCTATGACGTGAAAGCCTTGGCGCTGGTGGAAAAAGTAAATGCCGACAAGCCCTACAAGCCGCAACCCACGGGAGCATCGGCTGCGGTAGCCGGAAGCTATGCCTATCTGCTCCGCTACCAGTCCGTAGCCGATGCCGAATACCTTGGCGCCCTGCTACAAAAAGGCATCAAGGTGAGAGTCCTTCGAAAGCCCTCCACATGGCAAGGAAAAAAATTTGAACAAGGCACCATCGCCATCACGCGAAGAAACAATGAAGGCGTGGCCAACTTTGATCAGGTGGTGACCGATTTGGCCTCTCGCCACGGGCGCGCGTTATCGGCCATTGGCACAGGCTGGGCAGACCAAGGGTATGACATCGGCTCGGGCGAGTGGGCGTTTGTGGAGGCGCCAAAAGTGGCCATCCTCGGGGGCGACCAGACTTCGTCATTGTCGTTTGGCGAAGTATGGCATTATTTTGAACAAGTGATTCACTACCCGGTCACGGTGCTCGGCACGGATTATTTCCGCAGCGTGGATTTGTGGAAGTACAACGTATTGGTATGCCCCGAAGGCCAGTACCGTATTTTTGATGATGCCACCTTAGATATGATACAGCGTTGGGTGGGTGATGGAGGCCGCTTGATCTTGATCGGCAGCGCGCTCAATGCCGTGGCAGGCAAAAACGGCTTTGGGCTGAAAGTCTATCAAAGCGAAGACAAAAAGAAAGAAGACGAGAAAAAAGACAAGGAGGCCAAAGAGAAAGAGGGGCTGACACGCTACGAAGATGCAGAGCGGAAGGAGTTGTCAAATTCCATTTTTGGTGCCATTTACAAAGTGACGCTGGACCGCTCGCATCCGCTCGCGGCCGGAATGGGGGATCAGTATTTTTCGCTGAAGACCAACGACCGGCATTTCGACTTTTTGGAGAGCGGCTGGAATGTGGGCGTGATCAAAGGAACGGCCAAACCGTTGCAGGGGTTTGCGGGCTACAAGATCAATCGCAAGCTGGACAACACGCTGGTATTTGGCATTCAGGACAAAGGCAAGGGCAAGGTGGTCTATTTTGTCGATAACCCGCTCTTCCGCTCGTTTTGGGAGGGGGGCAAGTTGTTGTTTGCCAATTCGGTTTTTTTGGTGGGGGAGTAGGCAAAAGGGCCCATTTTCGTTATTCAAGCGGCTAAATCGTTTTTTGCACATGTACTTGTGCATGTTTCGTCTATTTTGCACACGCGGATGTGCAGCATACACCATGTACAATGTAATCAGAGATATCCCAGCGGAAGATTAGTCCCGCCCGCTCCGATTTTCAACGCTACTTTTTACGACCTTCGCGCATGGCCGAAAAGAAGCTTTTTTTACTCGATGCATACGCGCTGATCTACCGCGCCCATTTTGCCTTTACCAAAAACCCGCGCATCAATTCCAAGGGGCTCAACACCTCCGTGCCCTTCGGCTTCACCAACACGTTGTTGGAGGTGATCACCAAACAAAAACCTACGCACATGGGTGTGGCGTTTGACACGGCCGCCAAAACCTTCCGCGATGAAATCTTTGCCGACTACAAAGCCACACGGCAAGAGACCCCCGAAGACATCCGAACCGGCATACCCATCGTCAAAGAAATCATCCGTGGCTTTGGCATACCCATCATTGAGTTGGATGGCTACGAAGCCGATGATGTGATCGGTACCTTGGCCACCCAAGCCGCCACCCAAGGCTTTACTGTGTACATGATGACGCCCGACAAAGACTATGGACAGATCGTAAAGGACAATGTGCTGCTGTACAAACCCGCTTACATGGGCAACAGCGTGGACATTTTGGGCCCCAAAGAGGTGTGCGAGAAATGGGATATCCAGGACGTTTCGCAAGTCATTGATATACTGGGCTTGCAGGGCGATGCTTCGGACAATATCCCGGGCATACCGGGCGTGGGCCCCAAAACCGCTGCCGATTTGATCAAACAATTCGGCACTGTGGAAAATGTAATCGCCAACGTATCGCAACTGAAAGGCAAACTCAAGGAACGCGTAGAGCAGTTTGGTGAACAAGCCATTCTCTCAAAAAAGCTGGCCACCATTGTAACCGATGTGCCCATTGCCTTTGACGAGAAGGCGTTGACATACACCGGGCCGCAGGAATCGCTCAAGCCTATTTTGGAGGAGCTTGAATTCAAGACCATGTTGCCGCGCATTTTTTCCCCGGGCGCGTCCACTCCCGCAGGCATTGCGGGTTCCGTTGTTTCCACACCCCAGGCTGCCCAACTTTCCATGTTTGGTCAGGCCGAACCCGCGGAAGCCCTGCCTTCCCTGGAATTGAATTTGGCAAACGTGAAGTACACACGGGTGGAAACGCCCGAAGCCCGCGCTTCGCTCGTACAGCGGTTAAAAGAAAGCTCTGTGTTTGCGGTGGTCATGATGCCCGACAGCGAGTTGCATTTTGATTTTCGCGTGGCCGCCCTGGCCTTTGCCGTGCAGCCGGGAGAGGCCTACTACGTGGCCGAAGCGCAGAAATACCTACCCGAACTGGCCGCAGTCATGACGGAAGCGCGCATCGCCAAAGTGGGCTACCACCTCAAAGAGGTTTTGATCGCCTTTGGCAAAGGAGGCATCGAGACGCGAGGTGTCTTGTTTGACGCCATGCTGGCGCACTACCTGATTGAACCGGAGGCTTCGCATGACCTTAGCATTTTGTGCAAGCAGTACAATCACTATGCCCTTTCCGATGGCGAGGGGTTTCAGGCCCTTTGTGAGCAGGCCGATCAGTTGCTGCAACTTCGCCCGCGTCTATGGGCCGATTTGGAAAGCCGCAGGCACACTCTTTTGCTGCGCGATGTGGAAATGCCGCTGATGAATGTGTTGGCGGCCATGGAGCGCGAAGGCGTGACCATAGATGAGGAGGCCCTGAAGTGGATGTCGGAAGGATTGCGAAAAGATACCGACCACATCCAAAAAGAAATTTTCCAACTGGCAGGGATGGAATTCAACATCGGCTCGCCCAAACAACTCGGTGAAGTGCTGTTTGAAAAACTGAAGTTGGTGGACAAAGCCAAAAAAACAAAAACGGGGCAATATGCCACGGGTGAAGAAGTGTTGATCAAACTGGCGGAGGAACATCCTATTGCCAAAAAAATATTGGAATACCGTGAATATGAAAAGCTGCGAAGCACCTATGTGGATGCATTACCGAAAATGGTGAGCCCCACGGATAAGCGCATCCACACCGACTACCGGCAGGCCGTGGCCGCCACCGGGCGCTTGAGTTCCAACAATCCGAATTTGCAAAACATCCCCATCCGCACCGAGCGCGGGCGCCAGATACGCAGTGCCTTTGTGCCGCGCGGCAAGGAATATCGGTTTATGTCGGCCGACTATAGCCAAATTGAATTGAGGATAGCTGCCTCATTTGCCAACGATGCCACGATGATTGAGGCTTTCCGCAACAAGCGCGACATTCACTCCACCACGGCCGCCAAAGTATTTGGCGTGCCGCTGGATAAAGTGACGGCCGATATGAGGCGTAAGGCCAAAGAAGTAAACTTTGGCATCCTGTATGGAAGCACGGCTTTTGGACTCTCTCAAAATTTGGGCATCAGCAAAACCGAAGCCAACGAAATCATCGAATCCTATTTCAAAGAGTTTTCGGGCATCAAACGGTACATGGACGATTCCATCAACTTTGCGCGCGAGAAAGAATACGTGGAAACGATTCTGGGGCGCAGACGCTACCTGCGCGACATCAACAGCCGCAACATCACCACCCGGGGTTTTGCCGAGCGCAACGCCATCAACGCGCCCATACAGGGCAGTGCGGCCGACATCATCAAAATTGCCATGGTAAACATTCACCGGTGGTTGCAGAAAGAGAAGTTGAAAACACGCATGATCTTGCAAGTTCACGATGAATTGATTTTTGATCTTCACCAAGACGAAGTAGAGGTGGTAAAACCCAAAGTGGTGGAGCTGATGAAACATGCCGTGGTGCTGGATGTGCCCATGGAAGTGGAGGTGGGCATTGGGAAAAATTGGCTGGAAGCACATTAGAAACCATCTCAAGAATAGGGGCAGAGGCGTCAGACAACTCGTGGCCGCGGTAAAGAAGTTGTCAGACGCCTTAACAGATGGATCTTTGAATTCTCGGAGCTTTTGGACTGAAAATGTGGTAATCAAGGAAAAATCGGCTGGCCTATGAAAAACAAATATAAAAACGTCCTGTTGTGCGTCATCTGGCTTTTGGCGGTTGTCGCATGTGCTCCCCCCAAGCCCGAGCCGTCCGCAGGGTCAGAGAAATGGTGGAAGGAGGCCATCGTCTATCAGATATATCCACGCAGTTTCAAAGACAGCGATGGCGATGGTGTGGGCGATCTGAAAGGCATCATTTCGCGGTTGGACTACCTCAAAAGCCTGGGCATTGATGTGGTTTGGATAAACCCCATCTATCAGTCACCCAACTATGACAACGGGTATGACATCAGCGACTACCGGGCCATTCAGCCTGAGTTTGGCACCATGGATGACTTTGATCAATTGCTGGACGGATTGCACCAACGCAACATAAAGCTGGTGATGGATTTGGTCGTTAACCACTCCAGCCATGAACATGCCTGGTTCCGGCAGTCGCGCAGCAGCCGTACCAACCCGTATCGGACGTATTACCATTGGTGGCCGGCCGAGAAGGGAAAGCCAAATCCCCGCTTCAGTTTTTTTGATGTGGCGGGCGATGCGTGGCAATATGACTCCGCCTCTGATGCCTACTACCTTCATTATTTTGCTGACCAACAGCCGGACTTAAACTGGGAGAATCCCCGTGTGCGCCAGGAAGTACATGACATCATGCGCTTTTGGGCCGATAAGGGAATTGATGGCTTTCGGTTGGATGCGTTTCAATACGCAGCTAAAGACACCACATTTCCTGCGTTGCCGGAAGGCTATGAAAAGAACATCGCGAAATACTACGGCATGAAACCACAGATTCATGACTACCTGCGGGAGATGAATACGGAAGTCTTTCGTGCATATGATGTGATGACCGTGGCCGAGGGGGCGGGGAGTTCGTTTGCCGATGCCCACGCCCTGGTGGATGAAGACCGGCAAGAGCTGAACATGGCCTACCATTTTGACGCCATTGATATTGGCAAAGAGAAAGGCAGCTATGACTTAGTCGACTTTAAGCGTGTGTTCTCGCGGTGGGACAGCGCCTTTGCCCAAGACGGGTGGCTGGCCCTGTACCTCGCCAACCATGACAATGCGCGCATGGTGAGCCGCTTTGGAAATGACTCCGAGGCTTTTCGGGCGGTGTCTTCCAAAATGCTTACTACCTTTTTGATGACGATGCGAGGCACGCCCTTTTACTATTTTGGCGATGAATTGGGCATGGCCAACATCCGGTTTGAGCGCATCGAAGACTATCAGGATATCGAAACCCGGAACAAATACGCAAAAGCAAAACAAGAAGGGGCCAATTTGGACGCGTTTATCGAAACTCAGAAGCGCATCGCGCGCGACAACGGACGTACCCCTTTCCAATGGGACGGCACAGCTCAAGGCGGATTTACTACGGGCACACCCTGGCTGGCGGTGAATCCCAACTACCGTCAGATCAATGCGGCCGCGCAAGAATCAGATCCGCGTTCCGTACTCCATTTCTTCCGTGCGGCTGTGCAGTTGCGAAAGCAAAACACTGCGCTGGTGTACGGATCCTACGCACTACTGGACCCCTCGCATCTAGCTATCTATGCTTACACGCGCACATACCAGAATCAGGTGTGGGCCGTGGTGCTCAACTTTTCAGATCAACCTGTGCGCTGGCAAAGCCCGATTGATTTGACCCGCGCCACGGTGCGGCTCAACAATTATAGCGAACACGAAACCGGATCTTATCAACCGTACCAAGCCGTTGTTTATCAGTTAAGCAAGTAATGCCACTTTCTCCAACAAGCGCTTGGTGGCCTTGATTCCGTCTGGTTCCGACAACTCGCTTCCTTCATACTCAATGCCGATGTAGCCCGTGTAGCCCGCGGCTTTTACAAGGGGCAACATTTTGACATAGTCCGTTTCGATACAGTTGCCCTCCGCGTCAAAGTTATTGGCCTTGGCGCTGACGCCTTTGGCAAAGGGCATCAACTCTTCCACACCGAGGTAGCGGTCATACATCTCCACACAGGGCGATTCCCACATGTCGCCTTTTTCCCTGCGAACGCAAAAGTTGCCAAAGTCGGGCAGGGTGCCGCAGTTGGGCAGGCCCACTGCACGAATCACCCCGCTTAGCCATTTTCCATCGGAAGAGTAGCCCCCGTGGTTTTCCACGATGACATTGATGCCCAACGGCTGGGCAAATTCGCTGAGTTTACGCAAACCATCGGTGCCTGCCTTGGCCACTTCTTCGGCTGTGCCGATGCCAAAACAATTTACGCGTATGCTGTGGCACCCGAGGAACTTCGCGGCCTCCACCCACTTGAAATGATTTTCCACGGCCTCTTGTCGTTTTTTGGCGTCTAAGTTGGCCATCTCGCCCTCGCCATCGCACATGATCAAGACACTCGTTACGCCCAAGTCGTCACAGCGCGTTTTTAGGTCGGTCAGGTAAGCGGTGTCATTGGCTTTGTCTTTGAAAAAAGAATTCACGTACTCCACGGCCGAAATACCAAAGTCGTTTTTGGCTTTGGCGGGGAAATCTAAGTTGGTGAACTCCTTCGCATACAGAGCCTTGTGCAGGCTCCATTCGGCCAACGAGATTTTGAAAAACGGTTGACGATCGGACGTGATCAGGGAGGTGGAGTCGGTGGACGTTTCGCTGGCCGATTTGGGCGAGCAGGCCTGCCACAGCGGGTGAGTGAGCGTAACACCGGCCGCAGCCCAGCCAAGTGTTTTGAGAAATTGTCTGCGGTTGTTCATGGTGAGGTTTTTTTGTGAGAGAAATGTAAGGGTTTTTTGGGGTAGTCGGTAGTGTTTGATGGCCCAACACACCAAGGTGTATCTAAACGGTGCCAGCGTGGTCGAAACGCTTTCGACTGATCGGGAAGGATTATTGTTCGTGGATATATTCCGATCATGGATAGCCAGTTGGTTGGACAATCAAGGCTATCTAAACGGATTTACGATGCGGAGTCTATCCGCAATAAGCTGCCCATGTTGTAAATCTTCGCTATATAACGTGGAGCATCCGGATTGCCATGCCGATGCGATGATAAGGCTGTCGAAAATACTATACTCATACGTTTCGAAGATACTGAGGCCAGCCGTCACTACTCTTGGTGTTATTGCCTGCACACGACATGCGCTTTGCAAACTTTCGGCATGTGCCAAAGCGAACGCCCGTGATTTTTTAAACTAAAATGAAGTGTAATGCCTATCGCTATATGGAGATGGCATGATGACTATCAAAACGGCTGCCCGTGCGTTTTTTTCATCAGAAAGTGGGCCACGGGTTTTACGTGCCTCGCTAACTGCACCGCTACATTGCTCGCCCACTCGCTGCCAAACAAAGTCTGGATTTGCCGGCCTGCCCACAGCCGCTTTTTGAACAATGCATTCCACTGGGCGGAATAATCGGCCTCCAACTGTTCGCGCGTATAGGTAAGGTCGGTACAGAACCGGTGCACATGCGCACTGACTACCTTGGCCGAGTGAATGGCCATGGCCATGCCGTTGCCACACAGCGGGGTGATCATCCCGGCCGCATCGCCCGTCATGAGCACATGGTTGTACACGGGCTCCTTCGTTTCGAAGGTGATTTCGTTGATGACTTCGGGCTTGTCAAACAAAAACTCAGACTCCGTGAAAATGCGTTTGAGAAACGGATTGCGGTGAAGCACGGCTTTTTCCATTTCGGGAAGGTGGCCGTATTTCTTCACGTTGGCACGGTGTGTGAGATAGCATACGTTCGTCTTGCCGTCTTCAATACGGCTGATGCCGCAGTACCCATCTTTAAAATTGTGCAACGCGATCACATCGGCCGGATGGTCGGTGCGCACGTGATATTTGACGCCCACATAGGGCGATCGCTTTTTGATAAACGGCCGTGCCAGCGTTACATCCAAGCGCGAGCGTTTCCCAAAACTCCCCAACACGATATGCGCCTCGTGTGTGCGCTCAAGGGTTTTGACCGCAAACAGATTGTCATGAAAGGAAAGCGAAGTTACTTCGGTGTTGTCCAGCACGGTGGCACCCAACGCACGCGCGCGTTCCACCAGGAAAGAATCAAACGAAGAGCGGCTGACGCCAAAACCCCCGAGGTCCAGCGGAATTTCGGCTAGGGCACCGTTTACCGAGGTGAGCTGAAAGCGTGTGAACCGAGGCGGAGAAAAGACTTCGGGGAAGGCATCTAAGGACTGGAGATAGGGGATTACTTCGTTGGAGATATATTCGCCACACACACGGTGAAACGGATACCGCTTGCGTTCAAACACCGTGCAGGGCACCCCCCGCTTCGCCAAGTCTATGGCAGCTACCAGTCCGGCCAAACCCCCACCTATGATCGCCACGTTCTTCATCTCCATCGTAACAAAAAGTCAATAGCGAAGTTTTGACAAAAACACAAAAGTTACCGGATCAAGCGTGCAATCTGAGGCTCATGATGGCGCACGTGTTCGCCAAAAAAGATCAGCGTTTGAACGATGTTGAGACGACCGGCAAAGGGGTGTTTAAAGATTTTTTTGCGCAGGTCGTTTTCGGTAAACTCCTCCAGCAGTTTTTTGAGCTCGGCCCGCTGCTGGGCCCAGGCCTCGTTGGCTTGCGCCCATGTTTCGAAGGCAGGGGTGGCGCTCACCACCGTTTTGGGGGCGCGGTATTTGAAGCCGATGCGCTGCGACAGTTTCAGCAACCAGAATTTGAACTCGCCCCACGGCCCGGTATTGCCCGCGGTGGCCATGCCCAGCTTTTTCTTGCGGATGTATTGCACGGACAGCCGCTCGGCCGTGACCAAGTGTGCCAATACTTGTAGGATGGACCAGCTTTGGGGTGCGAGTTGGGCTGTCAGCTTGGTTGGTTCAAGCTCCGCCAGTCTCGACAAGATGCTTTCTCGCTGGTTTTCCAAGATATTGTACAACTCTGATGTTTTTGAAATCATAAGCCCAAAGGACAGGATTTTTTGATTGATCCAAAAAGGCAAAGAAAGGTATTGTCGCTGCCAGTCGATTTTTCTACTTTTATAGCCTAACCTTACCTAACATCTATCAGATATGGAAAACACACTTGGAAACCAACCTCCCAAAACTTGGCTGGTTGAATCGATTTTAGTTACTATTTTTTGTTGCTTGCCATTGGGCATTGTAGGCATTGTCAACGCCTCGGGCGTTGAGTCTAAATTTCGCTCGGGCGATGTAGAGGGTGCCAAAAGAGCGTCCGAACAGGCCGGGAAGTGGACAAAAATTGGTTTTTTTATCGGGATAGGCGTATACGTTTTGTATATTCTCTTTTTCGTGGTATTGGGCGTGGGTGCCGGCATGATGGGCGGTGGCTTCGAATAACCGTCAGGCAACCATTGTCGTATTGATATTTATCGTGTTGGCGGGATTGGGTGTTGCGTTCAAGAAACTCGATCCTGCCAAACACAACTTTCCTGCTTGTCCCTTTTTGAAGGTAACAGGGTACCAGTGCCCTGGCTGTGGATCGCAGAGAGCGATTCATCAGTTGCTCAATGGCAACATCAAGCAAGCTTTTGCGCTCAATCCCCTCCTCGTGCTTGCCATTCCCTACATACTTGTAGGCTGGATTTTTGATTACAGCCGGTTGACGGGACGGTGGTTGAGAATTCGAAATGCCTTCTATGGTCTTTATGCGATTCGTCTAGTATTGGTGGCAGTTATTGCCTTCTGGATAGGCAGAAATATTACGCTATGAAATTCAGTTTCTGTTGCGCGACAGACACCCTTGCGGGCAAAAAGCCAACCCACTCGCCATCGGCTTCGAGGCCCGCTTCGGTCGGGCTGGTAAGTGCCATTTCGCGGCAGGAGGCATAGCGTACGTGTGGATGCTGCAACACGTTTCCAGCCTTTAGTTGTCCTTGCAGCCGGATAAAATCCCATGCCGTGGCCTCGCCCACCAAAAAGATCTCCAACTGCCCGTCATCTGTCTTTGCCTGCGGGGCAATGACCAATCGATTGCCAAACGACCTGCCATTAGCCAGTGCCAGTACCCGCACATTCCCCGTAAACTGAAAATCGTCTGCCTTGGCATAAAGCGGTAGCGGGGCAAACGAAAAAAAACTTTCCAGGATGGACACAAAATAGTTGGTGTTGGCGCCCAGCCATCGCGGCTTTCGCGCCATGCGCTTGAGCACGTCCGGGCCCATGCCCACGCTGCACACGTTCACAAAATGCCGGTGCTTGGTTTCACCGGAGGCGTCTCGGTATTCAATCACGCCCACGTCCACAGGCCGGAGGGACTTCCGCTGGACAAGATCCGCATACAACGGCCCCTCAGCAGTAAGGCCCAGTGTACGGGCAAAATCATTGCCTGATCCAAGCGGAATGACCCCGAGCGCAGGCCGTGCCCCTGCGGCTGCCAACGTGCCGTTCACTACTTCGTTCAGCGTGCCATCGCCACCCGCTGCCAGCAAGAAATCGGTGTTGGGCGCATGCTCCACGGCCAATGCCCACGCATGGCCTGCGTGCCGCGTCTCTATCGTGGTGACATGGTGGGCCTTGAGCGCGGGAAGGATGCCGTGATAATACTTGGCTTTGGCGCGGCTGGCACCGTTAACGATGACGGTGATTGTTGCCAAGTGCCTATTTGCAACTTTTCTTGATTACCGATCGCGCCTCCAGCGACCCCAACTCATCGGCATGTTTGAGATCCAAACAGCCGTCATAGTTATTGTTCATGGCCAACTTTACCATGCCGCGCAAGTAATAGGTTTCGGGGTCGCCCGGGTACAGTTCAATGGACGTGGTGTAATCTTCGATGGCCCCCTTGTAGTCTTCCTTTTCCGTTTTGCTCAATGCACGGTTGTCGTAATAGGCCGAGTTGTCGGCATCCAGTTCCATGGCCTTGGTGTAATCGGCAATGGCCCCGTCATAATCTTGCATGGTGTGTTTCAAAATGCCGCGCAGGTTGTAAGTCTCGGCCTGCTGGCCGTCCAACTCAATGGCTTTGTTGTAATCGGCCAGCGCGCCCTTGAAGTCTTCTTTGGCGCTTTTGGCCAGGGCGCGGTTTTCGTACTTAATGGGGTCTTTGGCATCCAGCTTGATGGCTTGATCATAGTCGGCAATGGCGGCTTCGAAGTTGCTGGTGTTGTAGCGGGCCACGCCCCGGTAGTTATATAGGTTGGCATCGTTTTTATCCAACTCAATCGCTTTGGTGTAGTCATCAATGGCACTTACATATTCGCCCAACTCCGCTTTTACCGAGCCGCGGTTAAAATATTTGTCGGCATCCACAGGCCCTACCTCCAGGGCTTTGGAAAAATCAAAATAAGCCCCTTCCAGGTCTTCCACGTTGTACTTGGCCAGCCCCCGGTTGGTGTAGGCATCGGTCAACTTCGGATTAAAGCGGATGGCTTTGTCCAGGTCTTGAATGGCGCCCTCGTCATCACCGAGGCTCAGTTTTGCTTCCGCGCGGTAGTTATACGCATCGGCTTGTGCCGAATCAATTTCCAGCGCAAAGTTGTAGTCGCCAATGGCACCGTAAAAGTCGTTGAGGGCGGTACGTGTGCGGCCGCGCCAGAGGTACGCCATTTTGTTTTTGGGGTTTGCCTCCAGCAATTTGGTCAGGTCGCGTTTGGCCCCGGCAAAATCGCGGGCTTCAAATTTTTTTTTGGCTGCCTCCAACGCAGCATCGGCTTGGGCATGGGCGGTGCATACGGTCACCACCAGAAGCAAACAAAGGACTGATCGCATGCGGGCAAGTTACAAAAAACCATGTGCTTGCCTGAAGCCGCAGTTGTTCCCGATGCTTTTCTTTTTGGACCGCTGTTATCCTCTGTGCACCCAATAACCGGGCACCCATACACGCGCACGAAACCGGTGCCACTGCCAATGGCCGCGCATCCAAACATACCCACGGGCGGGCATGCCCGGACGAACGGCAACGACCACCGGCCTGCTTACCACCACCACCCGCACGTGTGGCCTGCCGATACGTTGGGCATGGGCCGTTTGTGCCAACAGGATCACCAGCAAGAGAACGGTGAACAACGCCAAAGACCACAACTTTTTCATGGGCAATCAATTTCAAGTTAGAGCGCCCACACACATCCGGGTTTAACCGTATGTCGGCATTTTTTGTGGGAGCCCGGTTGGAATTTCCATCTTTGCATCAAAATCTTCCGTATGCAGAAATGGCTTTTGATCCTTTTGTGGTTGGCCGTGGGTACCGCCCAGGCGCAGGAAAAGGCGCTGGACATGAAAATGGATTTCGAGGCGTATGATCCGCCCACCTCGCTGGTGGTGGCTGAGCACCGGATCAAAAAAGCCAAGTTCCCGTTCATTGACATCCACAACCACCAATTTGATATGAGCCCCACGCGCCTAAAAGAAGTGGTGGCGCGCATGGATGAACTGAACATGGCCGTGATGATCAACCTCAGTGGCCGCGGCCGCGGAAGTGCCGATCATTTGCAAAAAGGATATGAGAACATTCAAGCCACGTTTCCTACCCGGTTTATCAATTTCACCAATGTCGATTTCAATGACATCGACCATCCCGAATGGGCCCAGCGAACCGTATCGCAACTGGAAGAAGACGTAAAAAAACGCGGTGCGAAAGGACTCAAGATATACAAGAGCCTGGGCCTGCACAACAAAGACAAACAGGGCAACCGCATACGCATCAACGACCCGCGCATTGATGCGGTGTGGGCCAAATGCGGTGAACTGGGCATCCCCGTATTGATTCATTCGGCCGACCCCAAACAGTTCTGGCAGCCCATCGATAATCAAAACGAGCGCTGGCTGGAACTCAAACTACACCCGGGCAGACGCTATGATGAGCGCTTTGCCTCGTGGGAGACCCTCATTGCCGAACAGCACGATGTGTTTCGCAAACACCCCAAAACAAAATTTATCAATGCACATTTGGGCTGGTTTGGCAGCGATCTGCAGAAGCTTTCGGAATTGATGAACACGTACCCCAATATGTATACCGAGATCGGGGCCGTAATTGCTGAGCTCGGGCGGCAACCGCGGGCGGCCAAAGCTTTTTTGACGAAGTATCAGGATCGCGTGTTGTTTGGCAAAGACAGTTGGGTGCCCGAAGAATATGAAACCTACTTCCGGGTGCTGGAAACCGAAGATGAATACTTCCCCTATCACAAACGGTACCACGCCTTCTGGCGGATGTATGGCCTCGGGTTGCCAGACAGTGTGCTAAAAAAGATCTACTACGAGAATGCCCAGAAACTGTTGGGGTTGAAGTAAGTACGGTATAGGGTTTATTGATCTGTGATGCCGTTTCTGTCTTGAAAAAAATCCCGCTTTTTGTTTCCACGGGCAACCCATTTTTTTGAGACTTTCCAGTTATTTAGACATCGAAATCCCGTTTTATCGTAAAAGATACCTGGTTTCGGGGGTAAAATACCCCCCTGTTTTTGGGGGGGTGCTTTGATGGAAATTAGTAGGTTATTATTTTTCGTATGTCATGCAAGACTGGTTTTTGATAGCCCCGAAAAAAATAAAATCCGCAACATGAAAAAAATTGTGATGATTTCTCTTCTGACTATTGCATTGTCCTCGTGTAAAGACAGTGAAACGGCCACTCATCAGTCGCGAGATGGACACGGTGAGGCGATTTTCATATTAAGTTCAAATCGCCTTTCTAGGGCGCTCTCGGGGGCTGCCGCTAAATTAGCTGTCGAGAGAAAGAATTTTGTAAGAAATTCTGACTTGGTGATTGATAGCTATATAGATGGCTTACCAGAGGAGTTGCGAACTAAAGCGGTTTTTGTTGCTCAGTCCGAACAATTGAAGAGGTTGAAGAGAAGTTCGGCATCAAAAGGAGGTTATTTTTCCAGAACCGAAATGTTGGATTTTTTAAATGATAGTAATTTATCATCCAATGAAAGAAGTGAACTTGAAACTTTAGGTTTGCGTTTGGAGTCATCTTCAACGGCTTATTCTTCAACGATTGGCGAAGATGGGTCAGGTTATGCGACAGAAGAAATGGTTTCCACATTTAGAAGTGACATCGAAGGATTTGAGAATAGAATAGCATACTCAAATTTCCTAACTCAAACTGAAAAATCAAATTTGCTGAATATTGCATCAACGCTGTGGCAATCTATGGGAACCTACGTCATTGGTTCTGAAGACATGCTTGCTGCTATGTATCCGGCTGAGGCTAGATGCAGATTTTTGTGTAAACTAACTAGGTTTATTGGAGCGGTTGTCCTCAGTGTGGCTTTTGTCGCCATTGTAGGCGCGGCCATAGCGGTACCCATTGCGCTCATTGTCGGCCCCGTTGCGCTGGCGGTTGGGGCAGCTGTTGGAGGTACCTACGCTCTCTATGAAGCGGTCTTCAACAACACCTGCTACACCGTCAACACATCTTCAGGAACTGGAGATTCGTTTGAGTGCTGGCCTCAATAGTACAAGTCTCGCAATGAAAAACTTAGCCTTTTTTTTCATCCTGCTTGTCTCGCAGGTTTGCTGGTCTCAGACCGCGCAACCGGAAATAGTGCGAACAGTACACCTCACCATCAACCAAATGCCCCCTTACCTCTTTTTTCTTGAAGTCATTCCTTTTCAGGTTAGGGGAGAACTTAATTTGTTCTCTCAACATTTAGAGTACCGGCCAAAAAACTGTTTCCCTGATGGCTTAGATAAGCTGGCCAAGATTGAATTGTTTCCATGTCACAATGACTTAGTAAAGGATATCAATATTCAATATGACAGTATTTCAAAAATCAGACGAGGTTATCGGGCCGCCATTTTGGTGCCAAACATGGTTGTAATAAAGCAAAATAATGGAAATAAATATCGCTTTATGCTATGGGGGAGAGGTAAAGTAGTCCGATTCATAAAAGCGAGAGGCAGACTTTTACAGCAACCTGAGTTAATCAGGTAGTTTACTGTTTAGAGCAATGTGTCCGTGGAACCATCAAACTCAGGATCGCTCATTACGTACCAAAGATCGTAAGGTATTACAGCGTTTGTACGGAGATCGGCTTGATTACGCCAAAACGGCCTACCGTTGGCTGAACAGACTATTTAACTCCAATTCGATTTTGTTTACGATGGTCGAAAAATCCTCCACGCGTTCCACAAAATCCATGTGGTTCACATCCACCACCAGCAAGCGGCCGTGGCGGTAGCTGCCGATCCATTTTTCGTAGTGTTCGTTTAAGTTTTTCAGGTATTCCAGTTTGATGTTGTATTCGAAGTCGCGGTTGCGTTTGGCAATCTGGTGCACCAGTTTGGGGATGTCGGCCTTCAAGTAGATCAGCAAGTCGGGCGGCTGCACAAACCGGATCATGCTGTTGAAGATGTCTAAGTAGCTCTGGTAGTCGCGGTGGGAGATATGGCCACTCGCGTGCAGGTTAGCGGCAAAAATGTGGGCATCTTCATAGATGGTGCGGTCCTGGACGATGGTTTTCTCGCTTTGGCGTATCTGGTTTACCTGGTTGAAGCGGCTGTTCAAAAAGTAAATCTGTAGATGAAATGCCCACCGCGTCATGTCGCTATAAAAGTCGCGCAGATATGGATTGTGATCTACGGATTCAAACAGCGGTGTCCAGTGATAATGCTTGGCCAGTTTTTCGGCCAGCGTGGTTTTGCCCGATCCGATGTTGCCGGAAATGGCGATGTGCTTGATGTTGTTCACGCATCAAAATTCACAAAAAATAAGTTAGCGAACGGAACTGAGCCGCGCTATTTCATCGCAATTTTTTCGGGGATCAAAATGGCATTGGGGAAAGCCCGCTTTAGCCGTTGAAAGTCTTTTTGCGCCTCGAGCGAAGTGTAGTAAGCCCCTACCGTTACGCGAAATTTAGGTTGTTGGTACATCAAATTGCTGCCAAGGTCGGGTGCATAGTCGGTCAGTTTTTTCCGGGCATTGAGGGCGTCCTCGCGCTTGGCACCCGAGTAAATTTGAATCGTTACCCCGTCCACATGCTTGCGCATCAGGTTGAAGCGATTGATGCTGTCCAACACGCTGTTTACCTTGGGCGTTACGTGGTAGAGGGGCCTCACGGCCACGGGTTCGGGCTTTATGCTGTGCTGAAGGGGCTCTTCTGCGGGCATCACACGCGGCCGAAGCGGGGCCAAATCTTCATAGTGGCTGCGCTGCGCTGCCGTGCTGCCGGCCAGCGCCATCAATACCAACAGGATATGCCCCGACTTTTTCATCCGATCATTCAATTACGATGCAACGTCCTTCGCGAATATCGTCTTCCACTTTTTTGTACTTCACGTCCTTTAGTACACGACCATCGGTATATTGTACGGATACCTTGTCGTTTCGGTTGGCGATCTTGTCGGACTTAGTGGGCATGACCCGCTCTTGCGGAGGGCGCTGCGGAGCCTGTGGCTGTCCGCCACCTCCACCCGACAACAGCGAGCGCGACTCTTCCTTTTGCTCGTTGAGCTTTACGCGGGCGCGTTGTGTGCGGGCCTCTTGTACTTGGCCGGGGCTCTCCGCCAGTATTTCCGCTTTCATCAAAAAGGAAACCGATTCTTCATTTACCCGTGCGATAAATCGTTTGAAGGCTTCAAACCCTTCAAACTTATAGATCAACAGCGGGTCTTTCTGCTCGTACACGGCATTTTGCACAGATTGCTTCAAGTCATCCATGTCGCGCAGGTGCTCCTTCCACTGCTGGTCAATAATGGCCAGCGTGATGATTTTTTCCATCGAGCGGATGAGTTCTTGATTGTGTGTTTGTACACACCGTTTCAGGTCTGCGGCAATGCCGATTTGGCGCGTGCCATCGGTAAACGGAACCAAAATATTTTCAACGGTGGCCCCGCGTGTTTTGAATATCTCATGGATGACGGGGAACGCTTTGTCGGCAATTGTTTTGTTTTTCTTTTCGTAATGAGCCAGTGCCTGCGCGTAGAGCTTGTCGGTGAGGCTTTCCGCGTTCAGCTTGCCAAAGTCATCTTCGCTGATGTCAAAATCAAAGCCCAAGGTGCTGAGCGCGCTCAGTTTGATGGACTCGTATGATTCGCCTGCTTTGGCACTTGCCATCAAATCGGCACAGGTGTCTTGCAGCATGGTGAGGATGTCCAACTGCAGCCGCTCACCAAAGAGTGCATTGCGCCTGCGTTTGTAAATCACCTCGCGTTGCGAGTTCATCACGTTATCGTATTCCAGCAGGCGCTTGCGTATGCCAAAGTTATTTTCCTCCACTTTCTTCTGGGCCCGTTCAATGGAGCTGGTGACCATGGAGTGTGAAATCACCTCGCCCTCTTTCAAGCCCAAGCGGTCCATGATGCGCGCAATGCGTTCGGGCATAAACAGGCGCATCAGGTTGTCTTCCAGCGATACATAAAACTGCGAAGAACCGGGGTCGCCTTGGCGGCCAGAGCGGCCACGCAACTGCCGGTCCACCCTGCGTGACTCGTGACGTTCGGTGCCGATGATGGCCAAGCCCCCTGCCGCGCGCGATTCGGGCGTTAGTTTGATGTCCGTACCACGGCCCGCCATGTTGGTGGCGATGGTGACGGTGCCCGACTTGCCCGCCTCGGCTACAATTTCTGCTTCGCGCTGGTGTTGTTTGGCATTGAGCACGTTGTGCTTAATTTTTTTCAGTTGCAGCATGCGGCTCAGCAATTCGGAGATTTCCACCGAAGTGGTACCCACCAATACGGGCCGCCCGGCAGCCGTCAGCTTCACGATTTCATCCACTACGGCATTGAACTTCTCGCGCATGGTTTTGAACACCAGGTCGTCCTGGTCTTTGCGCGTGGTAGGCTTGTTGGTAGGGATCACCACCACGTCCAATTTGTAGATGTCCCAAAATTCTCCCGCTTCCGTCTCGGCCGTGCCCGTCATACCGGCCAGCTTGTGGTACATGCGGAAGTAGTTCTGCAGCGTGATGGTGGCATACGTTTGGGTAGCGTCTTCCACCTTTACATTTTCTTTGGCTTCAATGGCTTGGTGCAACCCATCAGAGTATCTGCGGCCATCCAGCACGCGCCCTGTCTGCTCGTCTACAATCTTCACTTTTCCATCCACAATGATGTACTCGGTATCGCGTTCGAACAGGGTATAGGCTTTCAGCAGTTGATTGACCGAGTGGATGCGCTGCGCTTTGATGGTGTAGTCGCGGATAAGGGCTTCCTTTTTGTGGAGGCGCTCTTCATCGCCCAGGGCCCGGTCATTTTCGATTTTATTCAATTCCACTCCCATCTCCGGAAGGATGAAGAAGCGCGGGTCTTCGCCATCACCGGTAATCAGGTCAATACCTTTCTCCGTCAGTTCAACACTGTTGTCCTTTTCATCAATCACAAAGTACAGCGGCTCATCGGCCTTGGGCAGCTCCTTTTTGTTATCGGCCAGGTGGTAGTTTTCGGTCTTTTGCAGCATCTGCTTCATGCCCGCTTCGCTCAGCAGCTTGATGAGCGGTTTGTACTTGGGCATGCCGCGGTGGGCGCGGAAGAGAGACAGGCCTCCTTCTTTTTCGCTGCCATCGGCAATCAGTTTTTTGGCCTCGTTCAAGTATTGATTGACGAGCTTTTTCTGTGCCTCCACCAGTTTGTTGATGCGCGGTTTCAGATCATAAAACTCGTGTTGATCGCCTTTGGGCACGGGGCCCGAAATGATGAGGGGCGTGCGCGCCTCGTCAATCAATACGCTGTCCACCTCGTCCACCATGGCGAAGTGATGGCCGCGTTGTACCAGTTCAGCCGGATCGCTGGCCATGTTGTCGCGCAGGTAGTCAAAGCCAAACTCGTTGTTGGTGCCATAAGTGATGCCTGCCCGATAGGCATTTCTACGCGCTTCTGAGTTGGGCTCGTGTTTGTCGATGCAATCGACCGTGATGCCGTGGAATTGGAACAGCGGCCCCATCCACTCGCTGTCGCGCCTGGCCAGGTAGTCGTTTACCGTTACCAGGTGCACGCCCCGCTTGGCGAGGGCATTGAGGAATGAGGGGAACGTGGCCACGAGTGTCTTGCCCTCACCGGTGGCCATTTCAGCGATTTTGCCTTCGTGCAGGGCAATGCCCCCGATGATTTGCACCTCGTAGTGCACCATGTCCCACTTGATCTTGTTGCCGGCCGCCATCCATTCGTTTTTCCAGAGGGCCTTATCGCCTTGGATGACAATGTTTTCGTAGCGCGAGGCCAGTTCGCGGTCCAGGTCGGTGGCGGTCACCTCCAGGGTGTCGTTTTCTTTGAACCTGCGCGCGGTTTCGCGCACGATGGCAAAGGCCGCGGGCAGCACTTCGATCAGTACTTTTTCAAGGTCTTTGTTGCGCTGGGCTTCGAGTTTGTCGATTTGGCCAAATACTTCCTCTTTTTCGTGAATATCGAGGTTTTCTTCGGTTTGGATGCGCTGGCGCAGGGCGGCTATTTGATCATCGATGGGTTTGAGGTGGTCATCAATGAGTTGCTGGACTTCCCGGGTTTTGGCGCGCAGTTGGTCGTGGGAGAGCGAGGTCAGTTTTTCGCCTTCGCGTTTGGTTTGCTCCACCAGCGGCATCATGCGCTTGATGTCTTTTTCGGATTTCGTGCCAAAAATCTTGGCGATTAGTTTTAGCATACGCTACGTGTCTGTCAAAAATGGAGCTGGATTGGCCCAGCCTGAATAAAAAGGGCTTAAAGATAAGCAGTTTGGGGGTGCAATAATAGTTCCAAAAGGAGAGAAGAAGCCGTTTTGGCAGGGGAGGAAACTGTTTTCACCGAGTACGGATTTCCCAGGGTATTTGACGTCTCAAAGTTTGTGGATCGGAGTCAACTACGCGCGTACCCGTTCAGATAACTTCAGCGGGTGGACAGACTTATTCGTTACCCTGATCAGTTTTAGTGTTTCCAATTCCCGTAGCAGGCTAGCTGCCCGCTCATCGTGTGTTCGGATTCGCACTTCAAGGTACAAATAATTTGCCTGCCCGTTAACGAGATGGCAGGGTTATCGCGCCCTCAAACACTTTCTCCGCAGGGCCGATCAAATAGATCTCGTCAAAGCCGCCCTTATCGTTGGCTTCGAAAGCCACCGAGAGTTCACCGCCCCGTGTTTTGATCGTGACCGGAGAGGCATATCCACGAAAGTGGGCCGCCAACGCTGCGGCCGTTACGCCCGTGCCGCATGACAGCGTTTCATCTTCCACCCCGCGTTCATACGTGCGCACGGCAATGGCACCATCGCGCGGCTCAATAAAGTTTACATTGGTGCCTTGCGGTTGGTAGGTTGCACTGTAGCGGATGTCCCTGCCTTCGCGGTAAACGTCAACTGCCTCGGCATCGGCCACCCATTGCAAATGATGGGGCGAGCCGGTATGGATAAAAAGAGTATCACCACCTTGCTTTACCCCGGCCACCGGGTTCATCTTCAATTTGATCTGGCCGTGCGGCAAGAGCTCGGCTTCGTGTTCGCCATCGTAGGCCAGAAAGCGCGCCCGTTTCTTTACCATGCCCAAGGCAGCGGCCATGGCCACGGCCGCGCGACTGCCGTTGCCGCATAGGCTTTGAGAGCCATCGCTGTTGTAGTACACCAGAGAGAAATCGAGGGTAGGGTGCGTTTCAATCAGCATGAGGCCATCTGCCCCGATGCCAAACTTGCGGTGGCACAGCTTGCGTACATCCTCCACGGAAAGAACCACGTGCCCTGACCGGTTGTCGATAAGTACAAAATCATTGCCCGTGGCCTGGTATTTATGAAAGGGAATTTTCACGCGTTATTTTACTTCCTCGTAGTCCACATACTCCCCCCCTTTGATGCTGCCCGGCCGGGGCTTGGCGGTGGGGGGCGGGTTGATCGGTGGCTGTTGACGCATCTGCGAGGCGGCACCGGCCCGGAAGAACAGTTTCCCGATTTTGTAAATGCCGTATACTACCAGCGTAACAATCAGCAAAAAGCGGAACATGGAATTGTTTTTTGGGACAACAAAAGTACGCAAATAATGGTTTGCCGTGCCCCCGAACGGTGAACGAACCGATGTAAGGAAAACTTGCAAAATGATGCGGGCAGCCGCGGGGAGCCGAATATATTTGTCCCTGTGAAGTTGGCCTCCCTTCAAAAAACCGGCCCACCGTGGTGGACATGGGTCTTGCCGTTGCTCCTTTTTCAGTTGGCAACATGGATCTCGTCCAGTTTCAAAACACCTTCGGGCTCCTCGGTCATGTACCTGACCATGGCTTTTGGCATTTTGATGGTAAACTGGTGGGGCCCCCGGGTGGCGCTAATGCTGGCGGTGAGCACGTGGCTGAACATGCTCCAGTTCAATATGGCTTTTACCGCGTGGAATTTGTTTACCTCGTTGCGCGGGCCCATCAGCCTGGCGATTTCCTGGGGCGTATTCCGGTGGTTGCTGCGGGGCGATACGCGCCTGCCCTCCATCAACCAATTGATTGCGTTTGTGGCGTTTGGCATTTTTTTGCCCTTGACGTTTAATGCGTCCTTTAAGTTTATTCAGGTTATAGATGACCCGCAGCGGTGGATCATTTTTTTGTCGTTCTGGCTGCCGGATGTACTCACCAACCTGGCCTTTACCGTGCCGGTCATGATTTTGGTGAGCCCGTGGCTGCTGGAGCGCGATTGGGTGCTAAGGCCGCCTGCGCGGGAGTTGACGCCCATCCCTGCGTACCCCGGGCGCTGGTATGAGTTGGTGTTGTTGTGCGCCATCTCGTTGGTGCTGCATGTGTTCCTTTCGTTTGAGCGCTTTTGGTTTTTGTTTGGGGTGTTTTCCATCTATGCCTCCATCCGGTTTGGGTTGCGCATCGTAAGCTTTTTCAACTTTTACATTTTTGCCATATCCTACATCCTGCCGGTTTTCTTGAAAGAGCAAGAGCCGTATCAGATGGCGAAATTCTATGACATCCACTTGGGCATGTGCTTGTTGTTTATCTTTTCGCTGGTTACGGCCCGCATTATGAAAGACGTGCGCGCTGCGCGGGAGCAACTGGCCCGCCAAAACCACCAGCTAGAGGAAGCCATCCAAAACTTACAGCAGACCAATACCGAATTGGACCGGTTTGTCTACAGTGTATCGCACGACTTAAGTGCACCGCTCAAGTCCGTAAAGGGATTGGTGCACTTGAGCAAAATGGAGGGCGACCCATCCGCCTTGCCGCTTTATTTGGAAAAAATAGATGTGAGCGTAAACAAACTGGAGGAGTTTATCCGCGAGGTGTTGGATTATGCACGCAGCAAGCGAAAGGATGTGGTGACCGAACAAGTGTCGCTAAGCCAACTGACCCACGAAATTCTCGATCACATCAAATACCTTGATAACTTTAAGTCGATTGAAATTACCACGCGCTGGGAGGTGGAAACGGTGGTCACGGACCGCACGCGGTTGAAGATCATCCTCAATAACCTGATTGCCAACGCGGTCAAGTACCATCCCGTGCGCGAACGTGAGAAACCCGTCATTCAAATCAGCAGTCGCCAAACGGCCGAGGGACTATGCATTGAGGTGGCCGACAATGGGGCTGGCATCGCACCCGAAATACGCGACCGGATATTTGATATGTTTTTTCGCGGAGCAGCCGATGTTTCCGGATCGGGATTGGGCCTTTACATCGCCCGTGAAGCGGCCGACAAGATACGCGCCAAAATTACCGTGGCTTCGCATGTGGGCGAGGGCTCTACATTTTCGATTCACGTATCCTCGCTGCGAGCCTGACTCTGCGCCTCTCACCAACCACATATTGAAGCTTCTGCGTGTTGGTACGTTGATGGCCATTTCAATAATACCTGGCACAGCGTGCATCCACCGCAACCTGCTCAATCAGCAGGGCGAAACGGCCTCAACACCCGAGCAAAAATTATCGAGATGACATCCGTTGCGCAACCTTCTGCAATTCTTCTTGCAAAATAGTGTGCGGCCGTCCCGGGTAAATCTGGAGGTCAACTTTTGCCCCCATCGCCTCCAATTGATTCTTTGATTGTTCGCTGCGTAGCAGCGGCACATGTGGATCATTCGGGCTGTTGGTCATCAACACGCGGCTGCCCGCAAAGTCGCCCGCATAGTTTTCGGTGTAGAGTTTATCGCCAATCAATCCTCCCGTCAACGCCATCACACCTCCCCACGCGCGGGCGTGCCGTGTGGCAAACTCCAACGTGAGGCAGGCGCCTTGCGAAAAGCCGAGCAGATAGATGTGGGAAGAAGCGATGCCCGTTTTTTCGATGGCGGTTACAATGCCGGCTACCAACTGCAAGGCACTGCTGAGCCACGGTTCGTTTTGGGCGGGCGGGGCCAGAAAGCTGTAAGGATACCACGTACAGTTGGTGGCTTGTGGCGCCACGACATAAAAATCGTCTACCGGCAAATAGCTGCGCAGCGAAAGGATGTCTTCGGCAGATGCCCCGCGACCGTGCAGCATGATCAGAGCCTTCTTTGCCTGCACCAGCGGCTTGCCCGCTTCCACGAGTTGTTTGGTGTGTTCCATCTTTTTTGGTGAGCCCCTCTCGTCCGGAGAAAGGGTTGGTTTTTTTAAGCCCCTCTCCTGTGGGGAGGGGTCGGGGTGAAGTCAATCATTAAACTTATCCGTCTGCAACACAATCGGCTGCAGACCTTTTTCAATCTGATCGCGCGAAGGCTCATACCACTCGGGCAACTTCAGGCTCTCGCCCAGTTTCGATGGATGCTCATCGACAGCAAAGCCCGGAGGGTTGGTGGCCACTTCAAACAGAATGCCGCCCGGTTCGCGGAAGTAGATGCTGTGAAAATACTGGCGGTCAAGCACGGGCGTCACGTTGTATCCTTTGCTCAACAATTTTTCGCGCACCTCCAACTGGGTGGCGTCATCGGGCGTGGCAAACGCCAGGTGGTGAATGGTGCCGCTGCCGCCCAGGCCGCGCATGGCATCGGGTGAGCAGACTACATCCACAAAATCTCCGGGCTGCTGGCTGGCCGAGTAGCGGAAACGATTTCCTTTTTCCGCAACCAGCTTGTGGTCCATCCCCTCCAGCAGCAATGCAGCCGTGCGTTCATAACCCTCTTCCGAAAGCTCTACGCCATAAAAACCTTTCACGGCATGCTCCAGCGGAATCTGTCCGTATGAAAAGCCGGGGCGCGAGTCGTTGCTATTGAACACCAATTCCAACCCCAGTCCGTGCGCATCCTCAAAGTAGATGAACAACTCGCTGTCGAAGCGTTGTTGAGGTTCCGTGTGTTTGATATTGAATTTTTTCAGACGCGTTAGCCAATAGTCAAGGCTGTTGGCGGGCACAGAGAATGACGTAACGGTCATCTGGCCTTTGCCATGGCGGCCGCGCACCAATCCCGAATAGGGGAAGAACGTCATGATGGTGCCGGGTGCCCCTGTTTCGTTGCCGTAGTACAGATGGTACACATCCGGTGCATCGAAGTTGATGGTTTTCTTTACCATGCGAAGGCCGAGGATGCCGGCATAGAAGTCGAGATTTTTTTGGGCATCGTCTGCCAGTGCCGTGACGTGGTGGATGCCGGTGATCAGGGATTTGCTCATAGCTCGGTTACGTTTTCAATGGTGTAGATTTTTATTTTCGCTGGGGCGGATAGCATCGGTTTTACTTTTTCCATGAACTCGTTGAAGTACCACTGGCTTACGTGAAAGTCGATGGCCGCCTGATCGGTCCATTCTTCAAAGAACAAAAACCGGTTAGGTTCCATGTGGCTTTCATTGAACGTGTAGCTGATGTAGCCCGCTTCTTTTTGCGAGTGGGGCGCGATCCACAAGCACAGATCGATAAAATCCTTGCGGAATTCGGGTTTGATGTACCAGTGGCCTGCAATTACTTTCATGGGTTTCGTATTGGTTGCTTTCCGTTTTTCGATTTTCACTACTGCTTCAACCGGTTACCCAACCGCTTCGTTGCCCGGTTTGTTCGCCAGTTTTTGTAAAAAGTTCGCCCACTAAGGGTTTCGGGATCGTCATAGCCTAATAAACAACGACTGCCGTTTCTGTGCGATCACATTTCGGGTGCGATGCCCTTTGCCTGTAACATCCTCTACCAACAGAATATCGCCTCCGCCAAAGCGCCTCTTTTCACCAAGACTGGTTTCAATTTCAATTTCGCCATCCAGCAGCACGATAAACTGCCGGGCCGGGGCGGTGTGAAAGTCCCAATCATAGCCGGGTTCGTTTTCGCGGAAAATCATTTCTTGCACCGCCACCGTCTGCGACAAGCGGCCCACCATGCCCTGATCGGTAAGTCCTACCTCCACTTCTTCAAAGTGACTGTCTCCGTTGCCATCTGCAAAAATGCGTGTGTATTTCATCTTCGGATCGCCAATTTACGGGCCAGTTCTTCCGAGATGGGTTCGCTATAGGCACCATAGGCATTGACCAGCACGCCCTTCAGTTTATGTTTCGCAGACGAGATGGCATACAAAATCATTTCGTCATCTGGGTCGGTGTTGCCTTCGAAACGAAATACACTATCAATGCTCAGTTCTTCCGGCTCTATACGCGTGTGGGTGCCTTGGCACTCAAGACACGTTTCGGCCAGGTTGAAATCTTCCGTATAACCTTCTTTGCGCAAGGCGTCAATCGCTTCGGTAAGGGTGTCAAAAGTTTGCATAGCGGTTGTTTGGTTAGGTTTTTTTGGAAAGGAGATAGTGTACCACTTTTTCCTGACGCAAGCCGACTTGATTGGCGATGTGCTCGCCAATTTCTTCGGGAGTGTACCAGTCGGGTTGCCCATGCCCATGTTTGAGCCGATCGCGCGTCTTCATGGGCCCCAAAATCAGTTCAAATATTTGCAAGCCGGTTTTGTCCACTTCCTTGGCTAATGTTTGTATGAGTGACTTCTGTGCTGCGGCCGCCATGGCAACCGGGCCGGCCATGGGGTAGGGTTCATCGGCACTAAAACCGTTGATGTGGAAGTAGTAACCCTCGGTTGGATTCAATAATGGCACCAACGTTTTGATGGCAAAGAAATGAGATGTGAGGTTGTCGTTGAGAATCCGTTGCCATTGCTCGGTAGGATAACTATACACAGGCGTCCCCTGATGCCATCCACCCAACGAGGCCACCGCGATGTCTATCTGCTTCCACTCCTTTTGAAGAAATGCCGCCAGTTGCTGACCGGCCGCTTCGGTGTCGACCGAGCCAAGGTGCGTCACCAGCTTGCCGGTGTGTACATCGCTTACGTACTCGCGAAGGCGGTCGATTTTGTGCGCACTGCGGGTAGGCACCACTACTGTGGCCCCCTCGCGCAGCAGCGTTTTTACAATTCCTTCGCCTACGCCACCCGCTCCGCCCAGCACCACTGCTGTTTTCCCTTGCAGTTTCATCAGACTAGTGGGTTAAATGCGCCCGCAGCATCCATGCCATCTTCTCGTGTGCTTCCATCAACCCGGTAATGAAGTCGCTCGTACCTGCATCCTGGTAGTCGGTGGCAAACCGGTTTATGTTTTCGCGCAGGTACATGATCACCTGCTCGTGGTCGGTGAGCAACTCTTTGATCAATCCGGCACTGTCATTTTTTTCGCGGGTTGCTTCCGTCAGGTGTGTGAGCGACAGATAACTTTTCAACGTAGCCGGGGCAAAATGACCGATTGCGCGGATGCGCTCCGCTACATCGTCCATCATCTCGTCCAACTGTTCGTATTGGCTTTCAAAAAATTTGTGCATGGCGTGAAAGTCGGGGCCTTCCACATTCCAATGCGCATGGCGCGTTTTGGTGTAGAGCACGAACTCATCGGCCAGCAGTTTGGCCAGCGCCTCGGCTACCTTTTGCCGGTTGCTTTCCGAAATTCCAATTTGTGTTTGCATGGTAATTAGTATTTGAATTGTAATGTGAGTGCAGAGAAGAAAACGTCTCGTCCGGTACTAACTTCCTTCAGGTACGGCCCCGCGTGGAACCAAGTAAACTCCGGCACAATGCTCAGGTGTTTGCTGGGTGTGATCTCGGCATTGATGCCCAGTTGCTCGCCAATCAACCGCGCGCGGCTATTTTCGCCCGAGTAGATCAACGCCACGTTCGGGCCATAGATACCATCGCTGAGGCTGTGCCGCCAGAACAAATCCAGATCGGCCGACAAGGTAACGTTTTGCCGCACTTGCCATTTAACACCCGGGTGCACATCCACCAGATTGGCCGGGCCGATGAGTGCTGCCAATCCAAAGTACGCACCCCGCGGATACAGCGGGTTGAACGTGTTGAGTTGATCGTCATTGCGGTTGTTGTCGCCACTGATGACTTCAGTTTTCAGCCCGACCCAGAACGGCTTTTTGCCATTAGTGAGTTGGTAGTTGGCGTGCAGCGAAGCCGTCCAGGCCCGGATACGACCGACTGAATATTCCCCAAACTGATACACCGCCTCGAAATCGTAATCCCATCGCGCAGCTTTGTTCCACCAGCGCGTGCCGATGGAATGGCGCAGCTCGCGGCCCGTGCCGGCATCGAACGTGGCCCGATCCCGGTTCAATCCCAAATAGTAGAGGTCGATGTTTTTCAAGATCGGGACGGATTTTTGAATGATGTAAACACCCCAAAGCGCTTCTTCGCGGTTGATCTCATCATCCACCACGCTTAGCCGCTGCTGCACGGGCGCACTATAAAATAAGTCCACGGACGTGTTGTGTTGTTGCATCATCAGTTTGGCCGCATCAAAATTGAGACGGTTGTTTGGCCCCTCGCGCACCGCTACTAAACGTTGTGACCCGTATAATAATTCCTGCCGACCGGCACGCAATGTGATGGCGTTGGAAATCCGGATATCCGCAAAAAGCTGGTGAACCGAAAACCGGTTCTCGTCTATCCTTCGAATGGGCGTTACCCGGCCGTTGGCAAACGTGCTGTTGAACTGTGCAAAGAAGCGAAGCGACTTGTTTACCTGAACATCGCTATGGAACAGAAAGCGCGAGTAAAACGCGGTGTATTCGCGCACGGGCCCATCGCCCCAATCTTCGTTCGCAAAGTTTTGCGGCAGGTAGCGCACCTCGCCCCCAAACGAGGCATAGCCGGTATCACCCAAGCGCGTCATCTTAAATTTTTCATAGGCGTTTTTTAGCGAGTCGTGCGGCAGTGAAGACAGGTCATCGTTGTACCGAAGCAGTTTAAATGCTTGTCCGTAACCTACCTGTACGAGCGATGTCATCGCGAACAGCCAAAGCCACCGGCACGCAACCACACCGCCACGCTTAAAATTTTCGGATGATGACCACCCCAACGACAATCAGCGCAATGCCGAGAACCCGCCACGCATTGATGCTATGTTGCGCGTGCACGAGGATGTTGAAGTGATCCAGGGCCACGGAAATAATCAACTGCCCGGCCACAATCAATCCGAACGTGAGCGCGGGACCGAGTTTTGGAAAGGCCAGCACCACGGTGGTCACGTAAATGGCACCGAGCGCACCGGCCACCCACGTCACGGTGGGCACGTCTTTCAGGCTTTGCGTGTGCAGCGGCTGCCGCGTAACGGCCACGTACACAAGCAAGGCCACCAGGCCCACGGCAAACGAGATCAGCGAAGCCCACACCGGACTGTGGATGGCTTGCCCCATTCGGGTATTGAGGCCCGCTTGTATCGGCAGGAGCGAACCTGCGATAAACACGGCTATGATCCAGGGTAGTTTTTCCATATCAACAATGGGTTAGTCTGGTTACGATTTACGTTTTGGATTTTTTGAAGCGTTCCTTATTCTGGCATGGCTCAATATCCTTCGATCCTTTTTAGGCGTTCGATGTCGGCAATTAAGTGTTGAATGCTTTGTTTTTCAAGACCATTGTAGTATCCTCTGATTCGTTTTTGGCCATCCAACAACACCACATGCGGCTCATGCACCAAGCCGGTGTAATCCGAGCCCGTGTCAAACGCTTTAAGTTTACAGTTCTTGGCCAGGTCGAAAATGGCGCGCTTCTCGCCCGTATAGAAACTCCAGTTGGCGTTTACAATACCGGTTCTTGATTTGTAGTCAGTCAGTTCATCCTGCGTATCATATTCCGGGTCTATTGATATGGAGTGCAGTGCTACGGAGTTATCATCCTCAAAGCGGTCGCTTACGGTTTTCAAATGACTGTTGAGTGCCGGGCATACTCTGGGGCAACGCGTAAAAAAGAAACTCAGCACGTGTACACGGTCAGTGGCCAAATCATTATCGGTGTTTTGTTTTCCGTTGCTGTCTTGTAGTCGAAACCCTTTTACAGAATAGAAGGCCGTGTCGCCTGTTTGTGGGTTGTATTCTTTCTCACCCAGAATCGGAAGGGCATGTGTTTCGGGGGCCGATGGTCTTTGCGGTTGGCAGGCATTCAGAATAATTGAACCGAACAGTAGCAGCCTGGCGAGTTTCATTGTGTCACACATTGGTTTCCAGCCGTATTTCAGAGAGGCGCAGAGGTTTATCCGGAATGTTTCGGTTAGGCAGAGGAACAGGCTGAAACACCACTTGGATATCGGCTTTTTCGTTTATGGCGCGAATTATTTCTGACTGAACTTCTATTTGAAGCGTGACGCCATTCTGGAGAATGAATGAATCCATATCCAAAATTGGCAAGATGGTAAAGGTACCGGAGTAGGTGCTTTTCATGACTCCGTTTACCGGGTACTCAAAAAATACGCGGGCGCAATACGGATGGTAAGGCAACTCGGCCCGGTCGAAATGAAGCATAATGTGGACCCGATCGTTTCTTCCTTCCTCATAAAAGATGGCGGGTGCCTTAGCACTATCGATCTTTAATGGTGCCACCCGATCAGCTTTGGACTTGCTGCGTGGCGGTAGCATCGCCTCTTCGTAAGGATTGCTAAAAGCCGGGTTAAAATCAAGGTCGGCAAACGCATAGCCCAACTGGCGGGTATCGAGCAACTCGCGTATTTTAAATTCGATGGGTCGACCGTTTCCGTCCGTGCTGTACAGCTTTTTGTCTAACCACTCTATGTCTTCCGGGTAGCGATTGTCGGGGTGATATTGTTTCCAGGCTTCCCAGATGCGATCGCAATTACCATGGTGCGTGTAAAACACGGGGTCGTAGCCGCTTTCCGTAAAGGTGGCCATTTGTCCGCCAATCCAATTGTGAATATTGTTGTGAAAAGTCTGTTCGGCAATGCCATCGCGCTGGCTATCGCCTTTTTTGGCGATGGTAGGGTAGCCCCCAAACGTTTTGTATTTGGATGCGCGAAAGGCAGCACCTACGTTGATAAAGTCTTCCGGAATCTTGTCATTGGGCCCTACTTCGCGGTTGGCATTAAACAACGGATTGCGCTCATCGCCCCAATAATGAGCGGGAACCACATTGTCTTTGGTCCAGTCCCAATAGTGTAGCGCCAGCTTGGGTTCACCAACGGCCTTTTGAAGTTTTTGCTCCATCGACCACAAGTAAAGCCGATGCCAGGGCCAGACAAACCAACTATAATGCACTTGATTGTTGTAAATACTGGAAGCACAAAAGATGTTGTGCAGGGCACCGTGTGCGTCCCAGCCGGAAGGATCTAAGGGCATCACCCTCGATCGTTTTTTAAGTATCGTTACTGCGTCTTTATATAGCTGCAGTTCCGCACTGTCCAACGGTATGGTTGCAATATTTTTTCGTATCACAACACCCGAAGCACCTTGCCCTGTCGGTTGTGCACACGAAGCCAATAGGCTGCCTGCTCCTGCCGGTAGTGCGGTGAGTAACAACGTAGACTTTTTTAAAAAATCCCTGCGGCTGGTACTATTTTGATTTGCTGGTTGTTTCATTTTGATAGATGAATGGTAAGTCGATGATCACGTGCACGCAAACTACTGCGGTAGGGTAGCCTATCTTTTTTGGTAGCCCCCATAGAAATTTACTGGCGACCACGCGGGCATAGCTTTCGGAACGGCAGGAGCGAAGTTTACGAACTCGCCCTGACCAAAAACCACTTTACCATTCACTACCGTAAGCAACGATTCCAGATTCAGAATGTCTTCATCTTTTACCGTAAGGAAATTATCTGTGAGCACGGCAAAGTCAGCAAGGTAGCCAGCCTTCAGTTGGCCGCGGTTGTGTTGCAGATTCACCAGAGCAGCACTGCCTTCGGTGAACAGGCGCAGGGCCGTTTCGCGATCGACTATGTTTTCGTTGGCGGCAATTTGTGTACTGCCAATAGTTTTACCGGTTGTCAACCAATACAAACCAATCCACGGGTTGTATGAACTCACACGCGTACCGTCCGAGCCCATGCCCACGCGAATGCCCATGTCGAGCATTTTCTTTACGGGAGGCGTAAACTCGGCTGCTTTCTTGCCATAGCGCTGAATAAAGCTTTCGCCTTGAAAGGCCATGCGATGCTGAATGGCGATGCCTCCGTTCAGGGCTTTGATGCGTTTCAGATTTTCATCCGATACAGTTTCGGCATGATCGAAAAACCAAAGCAGGCCGTTGAGTGGCGTTTCCTTGTTCACCTCTTCGATGACGTTCAGAAAGCGCGTGATACTCTCGTTGTAGGTGGCATGCAGGCGAAAGGGCCACCGGTTTTTCGCCAGCAGCGAAATCACCTCTTTCAGTTGTGCTTCCATGCGCGGGTTTAAGTCCGGCCGCGGCTGATCAAAGTTTTCAAAGTCGGCCGCACTGGCTACCAGGTTTTCACCACCCCCTTGTACGTAGTACTCCAGCTTTTTGGCTCCAAACTTTTTTGCCGGCTGCTCGTGCCCATCGTGTGGGCCAATGGCCACTTCGCTGATCCACTTCGTATAGTCGGCCGGTTCGCTGCCTGCCTTTTGCGCAAACAAATAGTAGGGTATTCGCAGCGTCAGTTCACCTTTTTGGTCGAGCAGGGTGGTGATGCCGTAGTCGCCCGGGTAGTTCTGAAAACCACCGCCCGCATCCATCACCGAAGTGATGCCGAGCCGGTTCAGCTCCAGCATGAATAACTTGGTTGAGTTGATCTTTTCTTCGTCATTCAACTCGGGAAGCTTTGCCAGCGTGGAGTACAACAAAAAGGCATTGGGTTCGGCCACCAGCAAGCCCGTAGGTTTTCCATCGCTGTCTTTTTGAATCAACCCACCGGGTGGGTTGGGGGTGTTCTCATCTATCCGCAACGCTTTCAGTCCGGGCTGGTTGAGATAGGCATGTCCGTACAAATAGAGGATGAACGTGGGCACGTCACCGGTGGCATCGTTGATTTCCGCCAGGGTAGGCAACCGGTTTTCTTCAAATTGATACGCGCTCCATCCGCCCACCACCCGCACCCATTGTCCTTGGGGCGTTCGCTGTGCCTGCTCTTTCAACATCTGCAACGCGCGCGCCAACGAGCGCACGCCATCCCACCGCAATTCCGTGTTGTAAAATCGCCCGCCCCGGATCACGTGCAGGTGCGAGTCAAACAAACCCGGGATGATCGTTTTGCCCTTGGCATCAATGACTACCGTGCTTTTCTTTCTTAACCGCACTATCTCGGTGGATGACCCCACCCGTAAGATCGTACCCTCCGCCACCGCGATAGCCTCGGCTTTGGGTCGGGCCGGATCCAACGTCACGATGTTGGCGTTGTAGACGATGAGCGATGGCGTTTGTGCGTCCGCCCGCCAAGTTGCAAGCAGCGCAAGTAATACGAGTATGGATCGCATAAAAAGTTGACTATGGACAATTGGCAGTTGACAATAGTAAAGGTTGTCAACTGCCAATTGTCATTTTGTTATTTCTTTCCTTCCTGCGCGTTAAACATTTCCTTCGCATACTTGATGCCCAGGCCGTAACCACCACCGTGTTCTTTGGCAATGTTGTTGGTGGCATCGTAAGTCGCGGGGCGCGCCCAGTCGCGTTGCAACTCCAACAGATATTGTAAACTCGTCATCGGTTGTGCACCGGCCTGCACCATGCGCATCACGGCCATGTCGTGCGCTTCTTTGCTCACGCCCCCGCAGGCATCGGTAATCACATACACTTCATATCCTTCTGAAAGGGCACTGAGGGCCGGGCCCACGATGCACACTTCCGTCCACAGACCGGCCAATACAATTTTCTTTTTGCCTTTTCCGGTGATGGCTTTGTACGCATTTACATCTTCCCACGTATTCATGGTGGTGCGGTCGATTATTTTTTCGTTAGGAAATACTTCCGTGATCTCTGAAAAGATCGGGCCGCTGAATGATTTGGCTGCCACGGAAGTAATCACGATGGCTGTATTAAACGTTTTCGATGCTTTGGTGATCATGGCGGCATTGTTGCGGATGGCATCAATGCTGTGCGATTGTGTAGCAAAAGCCATTTGGGGTTGGTGGTCGATGAGTACCAGCACGTGGTTGTTGGGGTCGATCAGCTTAGGCGAGGGTTTCTGGGCGAAGGCTACGAAAGACAAAGCCACCAGGGAAACGACAAGTAATTTTTTCATGACAATAGATGGTTGGTTTTACGATACTTAACCGCACCCCGGCCGCATACGTTTGCTAAATAGTTCGGCAGTATTTGTAAAAAGTTCGGTTTTGTGCAGTAACTGAACCCTACATCAACCGCGCGAATACACAAAACAAATCAAGCAGGTAACGGTAAATCAGGCAGTTGTGCAAGCGCTTTGGGGATGGTCGTAAGTCGCAAACTTTTTTTACATTGAACCGTCAATCGGTGGGGTATACCCTAGTTGCAATAAAGCATGCCTTACAAGTTAGTTTCAGCGGACGCTCAAAAAGTAGTGTTTCATCGCTCGAGTGTCGTTGGTGGAATGATTCTCGCCTTGGTGGTGGGCAGCATCTTTGTGGGCGTGGGCGTGTGGGTTCATTTCGGGCTACCAGAGCAGCATCCTTCATTTATACTGTTAAAAATCGTCTTTCCGTTTTTGGGTATCATGGCTATCCTCGGGGGTTTGCGGGCGCCCCAGCATGCCCGCGTGAGCATCCCGGAAGCCATCACCTTTGATAACCAAAAAGGAGCGGTGGTCATTGAGATGGCCGTTGGCACACGCGAAGTGGCCTATATCCCCTATGCGGATATCGCGAAATTCGACATACATGTTCAACGGAGCAGATCATCATCCAATAAACAGGTAGAGTACACGTACCACACGTTACTTCGAAAAAGAGATGGGGGCGAGTGGCTTCTTACACAGCCCTCGTCCCACAGTAAGGCAGCAGAGACCATCGAGAAATTAAATCAGTACGTTGATCTCACGCGGCCCTTTGCCGTCACGACCCCACCGTTTGTCACAGATAAAATTTCGCGACTGGAGGGGGCGGACAAGACCATCATACATTGGCAAAACAAGGTGTCGTTTATGAGCGTGGCATTTGTGGTGGTGGTTGCGGTGGTGTTTATTGTGGTAATAGGCTTTTCAGTGGCTCCGGGCACGGACGGACCGTTGGCCTACCTTGGCGGCATTTCCATTGGAATTACGGTTCTGATTTTTGTGGTGGTCATAGCGTTTGCGATACGATACTTGATTAAGCAGGCTACCACCCGATATGCCGTTGCCATCGGTACCCGCGAGGTGGAATACTACGAATTCTCAAAATCGAACGGAGTAATGCGCAACAGCAAAAGCATCCCACTCACCCAGGTGAAGGGGGTGGTCTATAATTTTTCGCCCACAAAAGGGAATTTGAGTCCGGGGCTAAAAATAATGACAGAGAAAGACATCGCTGCCCATCAGGCAGCGGCCCACGATCCGGTGCTGGTGCTTAAGAATTTGTTTTCGGGTAAAAACAAGCCGATGACGCTGGCTATTCATTCGCTCACACCGGTTGAATGTCTGCAACTGGAAAATTGGCTTCAAGAGCTGATCAAGAAGAAGGGACATGAAAGCGTACAGTAGTCGGGTGGGGCAAGTTTGGCTTTTTTGTGATTTCGCAAAAGCACCAGGCAGCGGCTACCTTATATTTGGGGGTGAAAACGGTTGAACAACGTTTACGTGCCTACCTCGAATCTGTGGGCGGACTGCCTGCTGATACGTGGCAGATATTGACCGGATATCTTGAGGTTGACGTGTACAAACGCGGAGAGCCGCTTTGGAAGGCGGGTGAGCGATCTGACAAAATCTATTTCATTGGCAGCGGACTGGTGCGTTTGTTCTTTTTTGACGAGAAAGGACAGGAGGTGACTGTTCATTTTCTTACCCATGATAAATTTTTGGCGGATGTCGACAGCCTTCATTCGGGCACCCCTTCTTCCGTATCGGCCGTGGCTGAAGAGGTAACCGAAGTGGCGGTGTTTAAACCTTCTGTGTTGAAGAAACTGGAAGCAGAAATTTACGAGTGGCCGAGTCTTTTACGCAAGGTGAGCGAAAAATCGTTGTTCGAAAAAGTAAAGATGCGCAACGATTTGTTTCAACGCGAAGCAAAGGAACGCTACCTGTTGTTTTTGAATTACTTCCCCAACGTCACCAACCAGGTAAAGGCGGCACACGTGGCCTCCTTTCTCAGCATGTCGCAGTACACACTCAGCCACATCAAAAAAGAGCTGGTACAAACCGATTTTTTGCGAAACCGCAAAAACTAGTTTTTGTAAAGCACCCTCCTTTGTATCAAACAAAGGAGCATGAAAAAAATATTTGTTACGGGAGGTTCAGGTTTTGTGGGCCGCAAACTTATCCAACGGCTCGTATACGAGGGTTGCCATGTCATCGCGCTCAGCCGCACGGAGTCATCAGATAAAGTGATCAAGGGGCTCGGGGCATTCCCCTTGCGGGGTGACTTACACAGCGCGGAAGCCCTCGCAAAAGGTGTGGCCGATGCCGACACCGTGTTTCACCTGGCCGCTTCGGTGGATTTTTGGAAATCACGCGAAGAATTGCATGATGATCATGTTGCCGCTACCAAAAAATTGCTCGCATTGGCAGCTGCCAAAACATCCAAGGTAAACCGATTTGTCTATCTCAGTGCCGCCTCTGTGGTTATGAACGGCCAGCCTATTCTACATGCTGATGAATCTTTTCGCTCCGATCGGTTGATCGATGGCTATTCACAGACCAAACTCGAGGCTGAGACGCTGGTGCTAAAGGCAGCCACCTCTGATTTTGGCACGGTGGCGATCCGGCCACCCCTTATTTGGGGTAGAGGGGATACATCTGCGCTGCCGCAGATTAAGGCGGCCGCACTCAATGGGCAGTTGGCGTTTATTGGTGGGGGCAGGCACAGATTTGTCACATGCCATGTTCAAAATGTCTGCCACGCACTGCTTCTTGCTGCCCAGTCAGAGGTAAGTGGTGAAACATTCTTTGTGACTGATGGCGAAAAGATTGAGTTCAAACAGTTCATTACCGACATGCTTAAGACGCAACATGTTGTGGCACCAAACCGCTCCGTGCCACTGCGTGTGGCAAAGGCGATGGCCGGTTTTTTTTCGTTTACCTGGCGTACGCTGGGGCTGAAAGGTCACCCACCACTCTACCCGGGGATGGTGAATGCATTGGGGCTTCCCTTCATCGTGTCCGATCAAAAAGCCCGCGACATGCTGGGCTACCAGCCGATTGTGTCGGTGCGTGATGGACTTCAACAAATGTATTCTTAACCACTTTTTACTTCTATGAAATGGCCTTGTGAATTCTTCACATAAACCAACCAGATTATCCTGGCATTCTGCCGAAATGCCGCACCACGGCATTCAGCCATTTGACTTTAAACAAAACATACAGACATATGAAAACGCACTTAATTCTATTGACAGCCTTTTTGCTGGCTGGCGCGGTGGCGGCTCAGTCGGTTGACAAAAGCAATCAAATTGTAGGCACGTGGCTTAACCAGGAAAAGGAGGCACGAATTGAAATTTATCGCGACAAAAACACATATTCCGGCAAGATTGTTTGGCTGAAAGAACCAAACAACGAGCGCGGACTGCCAAAAGTAGATGATAAAAACCCTGATCCCGCCAGGCGCAGCGATCCGATTGTGGGGCTGGTGCTTTTGCGCGGATTTGTGTATGACCAAGCCGAGGATGAATGGGTAGACGGCAAAATCTACGATGCCCGCGAAGGCAAAACGTACAAATGTTATTTAAAGGTAGCTGAAAACGGAACGCTGAAGGTGCGTGGATATATGGGTGCGGCCTGGATGGGATTGGGAAAAACGAATGTCTGGACACGAGTGAATTAGACGTCCGGTCGGTACCGCAAACACACAGCTCACCGCCCGGCAACCTACTTCTCCTTATTTCGCAAATCCACGTTAAAAAAAGCAAATACCGTCAGCGCATGATTGTTTTCCAAATCGCGGCCATTGGCTTTTTGAATGGCTTGATTCATGTAACCGATTTGGGCGTTGAAGCTGCGGGTAAACTGGTAGCCAAGCGTAGCCCCCAGCCGGTTTTGGTCAAACAAGTTAAACCCGATATTGTCGCCAAAGTTGATGAAGATTTCATCGTACACGGTGGCAAACCATTGTTGAACTCCTTTTTCATCGCGCGTCAGCGGAATGTTCAGCAAAAACCGATATCGCATGCGATTCTGAAACTCGAATCCATCGGTGATCGTGCGCAGCCCCGTAGAAGCATCGGGCGCAGACCAGTTTTGTAAAAACCGCTGTTCGAGCCGAAACCGGTGCTGGAAGTTGACTTTACCCGAGGCATGAAGCAGCGTTACCTGCTGCCAGGGCCGGTGCTCATAGCGCTCTTCGCCCTCGGCCAAGGGGATCGGCTGCTCGCCATACGGATAGGTCCATAGATAGGCGTACCCGGCTGTCAAAATCACGTTGTCATTCAGGTGGTAGTTGAGCCCCACGCGCGGAAGTACCTGTTGCCATTCACTTACAAAGTCGGCACGCCTCAGTTGCAGTTCGGTCCACACCGACCATTTGTCGGTAAGCCGGTAGGTGCCGAAGTAACACCACCAGCTCAGGGTTTGATCTTCTACATTTTTTTCTTGTGCAGTTGCCCCCAACCCCGCTGTGAAAAGGATGAAGAGCGTGACAGATAAGACTTTTTTCATGCCGGTTGCTTTTGTCGGAGAAGAAGAAAGTAGCGGGGCATTACTGCCCCGGCTACTAACACCCCTACCTAAACCTTATTTTTTGCTATAGCGTATCTTTTAACCATTCCACGGTGCCTGTTTCCAGGTTGTACACACCGCCCACAATTTTGATGGAGCCCTCGCGCACGCGCTTGGCCAACACGGGTTCCAGGTCGCGCAGTTGCTGAACCTCCATGCGCACATTTTCCTTGATGGCATTTTCCACAATATTGGCACCGCCCATGGCTTTGGCCTTGGCTGCCGCGGGTTTGATGGCGTTAATGAGCGTAACAATGTGGCCGGGTACTTCAGGCACATTCACCGCAGCTGCTACCGCCCCGCATTTGGTATGTCCCAGCACTACAATCAACTTGGCGCCAAGTACTTCTTCGGCAAACTCAATGCTGCCATACGAGGCGGCTGCTGAAACCTGACCCGCAGTGCGCACGATGAACAAGTCGCCCAAACCCTGGTCAAAAATGATTTCGTTGGGCACCCGTGAATCGGAGCAGCCTACGATGATGGCAAACGGTTTTTGCCCTTCAGCCACTTCTTTGATCCGGTTGATATCCTGCCTTGGGCGAATGGATTTGCCGGACACAAACCGGAGGTTGCCTTCCTCCAGGCGCTTGAAGGCATCAGCCGGGGTCACTTGTGCGATGGCCGATGTGGCCACGATCACAACAGCCGACAGGGAGATAATGATGTTTTTCATGTGTTTTTTTTGTTTGGGAGAATGATTTTTTTTTTGCTTGGCAAGATTAAAATGGGCCACTCCGAAAAATGCGGAGTGGCTAGTTTTTTGTTTTCCGTCTCAATTCTATCTCTGCTGCGTTGATAGCCGCGCGGCCCCGGTTGCTATCAGGCAGTTCAGGTGGTCGTGCCGCGGCTTTGGACAGACCAAACCCAACATTTAAGTAACCAACTGTTTCGTAGAAGTAAGACTTTGTTGTTTTATCGTACTTGATCGGAGCTTTCAAGATCCGCTTCATCAATGCCAGGTATTGATAAAGTGTACTTTCCGATACGTCCAGGCGCCTGGCCAGGTCGCGGGGTGTTCCGGTGGCACGCATGCGTATCAATTGGTCTAATCGAATCAACTTGTCGATAATCTTTTCAAACTGCCGGCTCATAGAAGCTGCTGCGGAGGTAACATGGGTAAAATGGATTGAATGAAACATGCGTCAACACCCGCAGGCGTCATGGGCATGTTCAGGAAGGAAAACCCTGACCACGGCCGTTCGTGCAAAACGAGACTGGCCGGAAATCCAGGCAGGCGAAATGGAGCTATGTCCGGAGCACGCGATTCTTCAGAAACAATCGCGAGGTAATTGCTACGGGGCGTGTTTGTGGGGAGGGGGTGACACTACCAACGAGAAACGCGAACTGAGACGAAGAAACGGATCGTTGCCTGGTGGGGGCAACTTTCTCCGCTTCCTGTGCGCGGCTGTGCGCCACCAACTCCACTTTATCTTCTTTGCCTTCGGCCGACAGGGGCGCATGAAGCAAATCAAGGGGGAGAAAAAACAACCAGAATATGGCCACCCACTTCATCGGGTCAGTGCATTTGCCGTCTCTAACGGCACGCCTCCGCAAAATGTTTTGCGGGCAGCGTCAAAAAAATCTGGTTGTGCACCTCGTTCCGTCCCCGTGATCAGGAGGCTCACTACGCTAGCCTGATCTACGCTGACCGTGGCCGGCTCTGTCGCACCTCCAGGGGCGTAAACGAGGTATTTTGTTTCACAAAGTTGGCGAAGTGCGCCTGATCGGTAAAGTTATATGCCCGGGCGATGTCGGCTATGGGTTGATCGGTGTAGCGAAGCATGGTTTTGATCTCCGACAACAGGCGCTCATTGATGATGGCTTTGGGCGATTTGCCCGTAACCTCAGAAACACTTTCGATCAGGTATTTAGGGCTGATGTGCAATTGGTCGGCAAAGTCGGTCACTTTTTTGAACGTGCGCAGTTCGGTAGTCACCAGTTTTTTGAAGCGATAGGCAATCTCGGCTTTGCGTGAATTGGTGGGCGCGGGGTCCAGTGTTTCGGCTGCATGTTTGTCAAATACCTCCTGCGTTTTGTGAAAAAGAATTTGGGTGTAGAGCGAGAGCACGGGCAGCGCGGTAACAATGGGCTTGTTGTACTCGTCCAACATACGCTCGTAGGTACCGGCCAGCTCGGCATACTCTGCATCGGACACCAGATAGAAAGATTCTTTGGTGGGGTCAAGAAATGAAAAGTCTTTGCGCGTGTTGGAATTGTTCTGGCAGATGTTGAGAAAATCCTCTTTGAACAGCACGATGTATCCATCCCAATTGGGGTCGCTTTGCCATTGGATCAATTGGCCCGGCTTGAAAACAATCAGCGCGTTGAGTTGCTGGGTAGCATACTCTTTCTCGTAGAACGAGATTTTAAAATCCGCTTGCCGCATAAGCCCGATCTGGTAAAAACTGAGCCGGAACAGGGGCATGTGGCCGCGCACATTTTTGCCGATGTCACGGAAACGAAACACATGCACATCGCTGTGCTGAGTCCGCACTTGCCCCCCGGCTGCGTGGTGCAGATCGTCAAACTCGTGGAATTTATGGATGGATTGGAAGGGCATGTTGAATAGCGTATTAACCGAAGAATCAATGACACTTACACTTTTTCAAAGTACTTTCTGGCCTGCCAGGCAATGGGCCAGCCGATGCACACCATCAGGATGGCCGCGCCCACAAAAATACGCACGGCTGTGAACGGCAACTTGGGCGTGTTGCTCATGGGCACGATGAGGAGTTCGGTCACGCACCACGCCACGGCCCCGATAAGCATGCTGTTGAGCGCCACACTACCCAGCCATTTTTTAAAATAAGGATAGGCCAGAAAGAAACTGAGCGCACACGCAAATGCGATGATGTAGTGAAAGAGCAGGCCCCAGAACAGCATCTCGTTTCCTGCGCGGAAAGCTTCGGGCCCAAACACTCCGCTGGCCACATACCGCAGCACGCGCGCGGGTGGGGTGCCGGTGCGCAGGTAGGCGTGTACGCAAGCCGCAGCGATATCAAGTGTGCCGGCCAGCAGCGCAGCTTTTAGGATGGCTTTCCACATGGTCAGAAACTTTGATGAGTTAAAGATAATAAAATGACGTGTCACATGCCTGTGCTGTGGCCGTCCGTTAGGCGAGCAGTACGTCCCATGCCAACCGCCCGATAAGCAACAGCAGCACCGCCAGAAAAACATAGCGCACAAAGGCATTGCCGCGCAGCATCGCTGCCTTGCTGCCCGCGTAGCTCCCGGCCATGTTGCACACCATCATCGGCAGCGCCAGTTTGTAAACGATCGACTTTGAGATAAAGAAACCGATGAGGGAAGCGAGATCGGCCACTACGTTGATGATTTTAGCGTTGGCAGACGACTGCAAAAACCCCAACCCCAGCACCGATACAAACGCGAAGACCAGCAAGGTGCCCGTGCCCGGCCCGACAAAGCCATTGTAAAAACCCAGCACCGATCCGGTGGCGATGGCCGCGAAGACCAACGCCCTTCCGCGAAAGCGTGGTGTATGGTGCGCACCGAGATCTTTCTTAAGAAAACTGTAGACAGCCAAGACAATGATGACCACGAGCAGCAGGGGCTTGAAAACTTCGGGGGGCATCAGCGCCATGGCGAAGGTTCCGCCAAAAGAACTGATGGCCGCAGCAAGGCCCGTGGCCCAGATCAGCGTGGTGTCCACACCCAGGGTGCGTATGTATTGGGCGGAGGCCACGAGCGTACCGGCCACCGAGGCAAATCGGTTGGTGGCAATGACTTGCACGTGGGTCAGTTGCGGAAAGAGGATGAACAGAAGCGGCACTTGCACCAAACCACCTCCGCCCACTACGGCATCGATAAATCCCGCGAAAGCGGCACCCATGCACAGCAGGATGTACAGCCAAAAGTCAGTCATTTCTGTCAGGCGGCCGAAGATAACGCAAAAGCACCGCAAACTTTATTTTTGCGTTTCGTGTTGTCAACCCGCGGGCTGAAAATCCCGCCCCTTTTTGAATCTGAAATTTTGAATTTTGAATTTTGAATCTTGAATTTCTTATGACCATCCGTTCCGTAGCCCGCTTGCTATATGCCCAGCCTGTAGACATGGGCGGCATTCCCATCCGCCAGCCCTTGCCCACGCAGCAAGTACAGCAAATCGATCCTTTTTTGCTGTTGCACCATGCCAACATCAAAGCGCCCACGCATATCGAGCCGCATGATGCCGGCATAGGCCCGCACCCTCACCGCGGCTTTTCGCCCGTCACGTTTATTTTTCAGGGCGGTGTGCACCACCGCGACAGCCGTGGCAACGACAGCGTGATCTATGCGGGGGGTGCCCAATGGATGAATGCCGGCATGGGCATCATTCACAGCGAACGCCCCCCGCATAACATCCACGAAATAGGCGGCCGCCAGGAGATCATCCAACTCTGGATCAACACACCGGCCCAGCACAAAATGGATGTGCCCGCGTATTTTCCGCTGCGCGCGGACGAAGCCCCCGCCTTGCCAACCGATGACACGCGGGTGACGGGAAAAGTATTTTCGGGCGAAGTGTTGGGCGTGAAAGGTCCCATCCCCTCGCAGGCCGTGGTGAATGCCGCCACGCTGGAAGTGAAAGCGGGAGGCAAGCTCGCGATCCCCGTTCCGCCCTCGCACAACGCATTGCTGTATTTGCTGGATGGCGAAATTTCCGTGGAAGGATTTGGGTTGGTAGAGGGGCTGCACATTGTACATTTCAAAAACGATGGCGAAGGCATTTCCTTTGAGGCTAAAAAAGATACGCGGATGCTATTTTTGTCGGGCGAGCCGCTCAATGAGCCGGTGGTATCCTACGGCCCGTTTGTGATGAATAACCAAACCCAAATCATGGAGGCTATGCGCGATTATCAAATAGGCAAAATGGGAGTATTGATTGAAGACTAAAAATGAAGTAGCACCTGACAAACACAAACAAATGACAACACAACTTACTTTTTTGAACACCCTTAAGGCCGGGGCCATAGCGGGCTTTGTCGGTGCGGGGCTGAATCACGTTTGGAGTTTTATTGCCCAAGCCCTGGGCAGCGTGCCGCCCCCCGGTTTTGCGTTGGCCGTAACCATATCCAGCGTATTGTTGGTGGTGGTAGGCGCGGTGTTTTATTTTTTGCTGGCGCGATTTGTGCCCAAAGGCGCACTGATATGGACGGTGGTGGGAGTCATTTTTATGCTCGCCAGTTGCTACAGCCCCACGCTGCCCACCTTGCCCGATGGCACCGCGGCCCCCGAAGGGTTCGCCTTGCTGACCATACCCATGCACCTGATTTCGGGCCTGATTGCCTTGTGGGGCATTCCGCGCTGGAGCAACTAAACTGTTTGCCCTGTTTGTTTGTTATCCGGTCAATCATACAAAACATGGAGACGCACGCGACATTTCAAAAATCCACGCAAGTAGAAGCCCCCGTCCTGGAGCTGATTGGCAAACGAAAAAGCAGACGCGCCTATGCTGACCGATTCGTAAGCCAGGGCACAATTGACTCGCTCTTTGAGGCTGCGCGATGGGCACCGTCCAGCAACAACGAGCAGCCGTGGTTTTACATCTACGCCACCAAAGAGCAACCCGAGTTGTGGAGCAAATTGTTTGAAGCGGTGAACCCCTGGAACCAACTATGGGCCAAAGAGGCACCGCTGTTGGTGTTGGCGCTGGCGCGGAAAACATTTCATAAGAATGGCAAGATAAACCAGTCCGCACGGTATGACTTGGGTGCTGCCAATGCGTTTCTAAGTCTTCAAGCCACCGAGATGGGGCTGAACGTTCATCAAATGGGAGGCTTTTATCCTGAAAAGGCGAAAGAATTGCTGAACATTTCGGACGAATACGAGCCCGTGGTGATGATGGCCATCGGCTATTTGGGCAGCGAAGACCAACTGCCACCGGAACTGAAGGCGCGCGAGAATGCCCCGCGCGAGCGCCACACGCGCGAAGCCTTTGTGATGAACAAGGGTTTTTGATCGCGGAGCGCCCCCTGGTGCACCGAACGGAATAACGTATGATAACAGCTACGATTGGACGCGATCACTACCGCACCGAAATCATCGCCAGCGGCAAGACCCTATGGGGCGATGAACCCGAAGAACTGGGCGGCACGGATGTGGCCCCTGCGCCCGGGGAGTTTTTGATGGTGGCCCTGGCTTCGTGCACGGCCATTACCTTGCGCATGTATGCCGACCGAAAGCAATGGCCGGTGGAACAAATCCGGGTGGAGGTGGGGTTTGAAAAGATCGAAACAAAAACCATCTTCAAGCGCGATGTGGCCTTGTATGGCGACCTGAGCGAAGAACAGCAGCAGCGGTTGTTGCAAATTGCCAACAGTTGTCCCGTACACAAAACGTTGATGCATCCCATCGAAATTATCACCCAACTCATTTAACCGATCTACCCATGGACATCACCAAGAAATACACCAATGGAGAAGTGACCATTGTGTGGAAGCAGGATATGTGCATCCACTCGGCCATTTGTTTTAAAGGGTTGGGAGAGGTGTTTGACCCCAAAAAACGGCCGTGGATCACCCCCGAGGGCGCCAGCACCGAGCGTATCATCGACCAAATAAAAAAATGTCCTTCGGGAGCGCTGAGCTATTATCTCAATAAAGATGCGCCCAACGAAAAAGTAAATGTAGAGGCCGAGACGATTGTGGAAACTGCACCGAATGGGCCGTTGTTGGTGTATGGCAATGTGACTATTAAGGGAAAAGACGGCACGTTGACCAAGAAGAGCAATGTGACGGCCTTTTGCCGCTGTGGGGCCTCCGCCAACAAGCCGTATTGCGATGGCACCCATCAAAAAATTGGATTTCAGGGATAGAGCTGCCCGGTGTTTGCAGCCAGAACGTGTCAATCGCGCAGCGTGCGCCAGATCAAGTCTTTTAGCTCGGTAATTCCCTGTTGCGCGATGGACGAAATAAACACCACCGGTACATCGGCAGGCACTTCTTTTTCCAGTTCGGCTTTCAATTCCTCGTCCAGCATGTCGCACTTGGAAATGGCCAACAGTCTTTTTTTGTCCAGCAGTTCGGGGTTGTATTTTTTCAGTTCATTGAGCAAAATGCGGTACTCTTCCCGGATGTCTTTCGCATCGGCCGGCACCAAAAACAACAGTAATGAGTTTCGCTCGATGTGTCGCAGAAAACGGATGCCAAGTCCGCGCCCTTCGGCTGCGCCTTCAATGATGCCCGGGATGTCGGCCATGACAAACGACTTGTCATTGCGGTAGGGCACCACACCCAGATTGGGTGTAAGAGTGGTGAAGGGGTAGTCGGCAATTTTGGGTTTGGCAGCCGATACCACCGATAGCAAAGTGGACTTGCCGGCATTTGGGAATCCCACCAGACCTACATCGGCCAAGAGTTTCAATTCCAACACCACCCAGCTTTCTTGTCCGGCTTCGCCCGGCTGTGCGTGCGTGGGGGCTTGGTTGGTGGAGGTAGCAAAAAACGCATTGCCCTTGCCGCCCCGGCCTCCAGCCTTCAAAATCACTTCTTGCCCGTCATCATTGATTTCGGCCAGTATTTTTCCGGTTTCGGCATCCTTGGCCACCGTGCCCAGCGGCACCTCCAGCACTTCGTCCTGGCCCATGGCACCGGTGCGGTTTTGTTCTTCGCCCGCGTGGCCATCATCGGCATGGATGTGTTTGCGGTATTTGAGGTGGAGCAGCGTCCACAGTTGGGCGTTTCCTTTCAGGATGATGTGCCCGCCCCGGCCGCCATCGCCCCCATCGGGGCCACCCTTTTCAATAAACTTTTCGCGGTGAAAGTGCACAAAGCCTGCCCCGCCTTTGCCCGAGCGGCAAAAGAGTTTTACGTAGTCGATAAAGTTGGGGTTGGCCAAGAGAGAAGTTACCGGATGATGGAGGTGATCGTAGCAAAAATCTCATCAATGTCGCCTATGCCGTTGACCGTGTTCAGCCGTCCTTGTTTTTCATAATAGGGCAGCACGTGAATCGTTTTGGTAAAGTATTCGGTGATGCGTTTGTTGAGTTTCTCCTCTTCGTCATCGGCCCGGTTTTCCACCGTTCTGCGCTTGGCAATGCGGGCCCGCACTTCGGCTTCGGTCACGTTCAAGGCCACCACATAATGGATGGCAGAGCCCTGCTCTTTCATAAACTGGTCCAATGCTTCGGCCTGGAGCACCGTGCGCGGAAAACCGTCAAAAAGGAAACCCTTGGCCTGCGGATTTTTATGCAGCTCCTCCTCGAGCATGGCGATGGTAACTTCATCGGGCACCAAGGCCCCGCTGTTTATGATCTCTTTGACGCGCTGGCCGAGGGGCGTGTCGTTTTTGGTATGCCAGCGAAACAAGTCGCCCGTGGAAATATGGACGAACCCATACTTCTGGATCAGCTTTTCGCTTTGCGTTCCTTTGCCAGCCCCGGGTGGGCCAAAGAGTACTACGTTGGTCATGTAAACGTGGGTTAAGTAAACGGTCGCACAAAAAAAGAACCGGCAAGATACAGCTAAACGGGCATGCGGCCAAAGCCCCTGCTTATCAAGCGGTTAGCCCTTTATGACTTGTTTGTAAATGTCCTGGTGATTGCGGCCCAAACCGTCATAGTCCAGGCCATAGCCCAGCACAAATTCCTGCTCCAGATCGAAGCCAACGTATTTCACGTCAATGTCTTTTTCGCGCGCAGTTTTTTTGCGCAGCAGGGTTACTGCCTCCACGGATTTGGCCCCCAGGCCACGCAGTTCTTCTATTATTTTTTGCAACGTCAGCCCGGTGTCCACAATGTCCTCAATGATCAGGATGTCTTGGTTGAACAGACTTTCCTCATGGCCGATGAGGGTTTTCAATTGGCCTGTGCTGGCCGTACCCGAGTAAGAAGCCACTTTTACAAACGAGACACGGCAGGGTATTTTGATCTCTTTGAGCAAATCGCTGGCGAACATAAACGACCCATTCAGGATCGGTAAAAACAACGGGGTTTTGTCTTTGTAATCGCTGTTGATTTGGGTGGCTAGGTCATCTATTTTGGCGTGTATCTTTTCTGCGCTGATAAATTTTTTGAATTCCAGGTCTTTCAGTTTCATCGCGGCAAAGATAAAATTTGGTTGTCAACTCGGCCGGATTAATTTCCGCAATCGAATGCGAATGGGGTTTGCATTGCCATTTATCGGCTCAGCCTCTCTTATCCAACCGCACGATATTTTCCACATGCATGGTGTGCGGAAACATATCCACCGGTTGCACGGCCGTGAGGTGGTAGGCGGGTGCCAGCAGTTGCAGATCGCGTGCTTGTGTGGCCGGGTTGCAACTCACGTAAATGATGCGCTCGGGCGCGGCCTGCAGCAAGGTTTGGCACACATCGGCATGCATGCCCGCGCGGGGCGGATCGGTGATGATCACATCGGCCGGGCCGTGTTGTTGTAAAAAGGCATCCGTGAGAATGTCTTTCATGTCGCCCGCATAAAATTCCGTGTTGCCAATACCGTTGATTTGTGAATTGATTTTGGCGTCTTCGATGGCAGCCTCCACGTATTCCAGTCCGATTACTTTCTTCGCGTGCCGTGCCACAAAGTTGGCAATGGTGCCCGTGCCGGTGTACAAATCATACACGTGTTCATGGCCGGTCAGCGCGGCCATTTTCCAGGCTGCCAGGTACAGTTCATACGCTTGCGCGGAATTGGTTTGGTAAAACGATTTGGGCCCCACGCGAAACGCCAGCTTGTTTTTGCCATCGGGCGCAGGCATGGTTTCCGTAATGTAGGGCTGCCCCTTCCAACATACAATGTCCAGGTCGTGGAAGGTGTCGTTGCGCTTGCCGTTGATGATGTAGTGGGCCGAAGTGATCTGCGGAAACGCCTCGGTGAGCGCCCCGAGCATCGTGTCAATCCACCGCAATTCATCGTAGGTCACTTGCAAGATCACCATCGTCTCGCCTGTGGAGGCCGTGCGGATGGTGAGCGTGCGTAGAAAGCCCACTTGTTTGCGGAGGTCAAAAAACGGTATTTGGTTTTCGATGGCTGTTTTGCGCGCCAACAACCGGATGGCGTTGGACGGATCGGCTTGGAGATAACAGTTGGCTACGTCAAATACACGGTCGTACATGCGTGGTATGTGATAGCCCAAGCCTACGATTTCCTCGTACGGTAATTCTACTCGCTTGCCCGTAGGCGATTGGGCCAACGAAGTGAGCCACTTGTTGGCCGTAAAAGTAAAGTCAAGTTTGTTGCGGTAGTGTTTTGTTTGCCGCGAGGCGATGATGGGCTGCACGGGGGGAAGCGCCAGCCCGCCCAAGCGCTCCAGGTTGTCGATGATTTGCTGTTGTTTGTATTGCAGTTGTTGCTCGTATTGGATGTGCTGCCACGAACAGCCCCCGCAAAGGCCAAAGTGTTCGCAAAAGGGATCAGCCCGGAAGGTCGAGCGTTCTTCGACCGTTTCCACTTTGGCCTCCAGAAAACTGCTTTTGATTTTAGTGACCGAAACGGTTACTACATCGCCCGGGGCACCGCCTTGTATAAAGACGACTTTGCCCTCGTGCCGCCCCACGCATTTGCCCTCGGCCGCCATGGTGTCAATGCGCAAGTGTTCAATCCGGTCACCTTTTTTCATTTGCCCAGCCATAAAATCAGGCTGCGAATTTAAACAGAAAAGCAGGTCTTCCACATCGTTCCGGGTTTTGCTATCTTTCGTGTCTTCGGCATGAAAAAATTTTGCTTCATTCTGCTGTTTGTGTTACCATCGTATGTTTGGGCCTCCCACATAGTGGGGGGTGAGTTTGAGTTGGTGCATGTGGCGGGCAATACGTATAAATTACGACTCATTTTATATTTTGATGTCGTCAACGGACTGCCCGGGGCTAAGGATGGGTCAGCCAGCGTAGCAATCTACCGAAAGCGCGACAATGCTTTGATGCAGAGTGGTTTGTTTTTGCCCCTGATCGAAGAAATACGCGTTCCATACACACAAATCGAGTGTACCAATGGCGAGTTGGTCACAGACCGACTGGTGTATGAGACCACGATTACATTGAACGAATCCACCTACAACGATGCGCAAGGGTACTACGTTACGTGGCAACGCTGCTGTCGGAATTATGCGATTGACAATATCTTCAGTCAAAACCCGAGCATCGGCCCCCAGTATGCGGGGCAGACATTTTACTTGGAATTTCCTCCGGTAGTCAAAAACGGCCAACCGTTTATCAACAGCTCGCCCCGGTTGTTTCCCCCGCTGAGCGACTATGCCTGCCCCGGCCGGTTTTACTATGTGGATTTTGGCGGCACCGATGACGATGGCGACTCGCTCGTCTATTCGTTGGCGGAGCCCTTGAACACCCTTTCGGCCGATGCCTTGCCGCCTGGCAATGTTCCACGGCCCGGTCCATATCCATCCGTGCAGTGGAAGACGGGCTTTGGATTGACCAACGTGATGGGAGGCGCACCCCGGCTGGCGATCAGCCGCGATGGTCTGCTCACCGTAACACCCACCCTGCAAGGGCTCTTCGTGTTTGCTGTCAAATGCGAAGAATACCGCCAAGGTGAAAAAATAGGAGAGGTGCGCAGGGATTTCCAAATGTTGGTGCAAGATGCTTGCCCCGTGGCCGAGCCACCGCTTATCACCGGCAAGCGCACGGCCGATGCCTCGTTTCTCTTCCGCGATCAGATGAACGTGACCTTTGCGCCCAACACCCCCGATGGCGAACGGTGCATTCAGGTGCGTGTGTCCGACCCGGACTCCAACAAACCGGATGACAACTTTATGGAACGCATCCGCTTGCGCGTGATACCCGTGGGTTTTCGGGCGCACGATCTGAGTACGGTCACCATCGGCCCCCAAACAACTGCCGTTTTGCAAAACGGCAGCACACATGATTTTACCATCTGTTTTCCCGAGTGCTCTTTCATTCCCGGCAGCGCGTATGAAATTGGTGTCATTGCACAAGACGATGCCTGTACGCTCCCGCTTTCGGATACGTTGCGTGTGCGTGTTACCGTTCAACTGCCGCCCAATCAAAAACCACAATTCTCACCCGATATTGTTGCCACCGTAGGCGAGCAGCCGCAAGTGATTCAATGGCCATGGAGTGTGACCGACCCCGATGGCGATCCATTAGTCTTGGCACAACTGCCCGCCAACTTCCGGCTGGACACCGTGGGCATGGCCATGCGCATCACCAACCAGCAGGCCGGCCGTATTGAAGGCGTATTTGAATGGCTGCCTCAATGCGATGTATACAACTTCTCGCGCCAAAACAGCTTTGAAGTGAAGTATCTCGCCAACGATCTTGACCGGTGTGATATCAACCTGGCCGATACCCTTACGTTTCGCTTGCGCATTGAGTTGCCCAACAACGTAGAGCCTATCATCGACTCCGACCTGAGCCCCGAAGCCAGTGACCGGGCCGTGCTGGACGTAGAGCGAAAGATCAACGAGTCGCTGGTGTTTACGGTCACAGGTACCGATGCGAACAATGACTTTCTGGTGTTGGATGTAAAGGGTAAAGACTTTGCGCTGGCCGATTATGGCATCTCTTTTCCGCGGGCCGAAGGCAACGGCCGCATCGCTTCGCCTTTCCGGTGGGATATCCGATGCCACACCATCGACCTGGCCAGACGCGACACATTTGAATTTCGCTTTGTGGTGGTGGACAATGTGAACAAGTGCCGTTTTTACAAGGCCGATACGCTGGACGTAAAGGTGAAAGTACACCCCCCCGACAACCAACTGCCGGAGCTGACACTGGAGCGCGAATCGGGCGGAGTCGCCATCGCTGCCGACATGAGTTATACTCTTGGGGAATCCATTCGTTTCCGGTTGCGTGGCCGCGATGCCGATGTGTTTCCACAGCCCGACCGCTTGTCGCTCACGTTGGTGGAGCGCACCGGCAACGTGGAGCCCCGTGGATACGAGTTTGAACCGGCCGAAGGACAAACGGAAATCAGTTCACTTTTTTCATGGACGCCCGACTGTTCTGCATTTGAAAATGGCGTATACGAAAATCACTATGAGTTCCTTTTCCGCGTGGAGGACGACAAGTGTTACAGTGCAGCCGCGGACAGCATTCGGGTGCAGATTACCCTCAAAGACGTGGACGGGGGGGATGCAGCCTTCCTGCCGCCCAACGTCATCACGCCCAATGCCGATGGGCGCAACGATTACTTTGCGCTCGAGGGCTTCGATCCTGGCGAGGAGGGCGAGAACTTTGATGCCAAAGTGAACCTACCGAAGGACAACTGCACCAGCCAATTTGAAGAAGTACAGATTTTTAATCGCTGGGGTAATGTGGTGTTTCGCAGCCGGCAGCGAAATTTCCGGTGGTATGCGCCCAACCAGCCCGTGGGCGTGTATTATTATTTTTTGAAATACACGAGCAAAGAATACAAAGGCTCGCTTTCCGTCCGCTATTAGAAATTAAAGTGCCACCGTCAGCGCTTGGGTGTTGCGAAGATACACCTCGCGGGTTCCCCAGTATGCTTTTATCCACGCTTCGTTGGCTTGCAACTGCGTTAACCGATGACCATCGGTTACGATGGCGACTACCTCCGCACCCGCGGAGGGTTCGCTCATCAGATAGGTGACGGGCCGGGCTGTGATGATCAAGCGCGGGGCCGGGGCGGTAGCCCACAAATAGGCCAGCCAACCGCCAAGCACCACCAACAGCAAAATGCCCGGGGCGAGGAGATTTTTTTTCTTCACTTTTTGGTAGGCCAGCCAGGCGAACAGCAATAGCGCGGCCGCACCCAACCCGGTGAAAACCAGCCATTCGTTTTTCTTACCGACCTGTGCCCAGCGGGTGGCCTCGGTTTGGGCATACCCCTCGCGGTGGTGGCGGGCGGCCAGTTCCTCCATTTTGTCGCGGGCTTGTTCATCGCCCGAGGCCAGCTCATACAGGTTCAAATAGAACAAACTTTGGCCGATGTGGCCCAAGCCTTCTTGAATGTAGGCCATTTTCAGGAGCATGGCGGGCGAATATTTGTTATTGGCGAGCAACACACGGTAGAGCTCAAACGACTGCGTATACTGGCGGGCCGCGAAAAGGGAGTCCGCTTGTTGAAGCACACGCTCATTGGCAAGAGCGGCCGAAGCGAGGAGGACACACAGCGCGAACATTTTCAAACGCACGGTTTGTATATTTTTCATATTCGGTTACCTTTGTGCCCTCAATTCCAAAACGCCTAAAAGGAGGTCAAAAATAGCGAATTGACGGTAAGATCTCGTAGCTCAGTCGGTAGAGCAATACACTTTTAATGTATGGGTCCTGGGTTCGAGTCCCAGCGGGATCACGTTTCAAAATCGCCTCCATCCGGGGCGATTTTTTTTATGGTGTACCTTTCGGCATGGACCTTCAGTTCCTGCTGCTTTTTCTCGCCCTCGCGTTGCTGGCCGAAGTGATTGGCACGGTCGGTGGCTTCGGGTCGTCCTTGTTTTTCGTGCCCATGGCGGAATATTTTTTTGATTTCCATACCGTCCTGGGCATCACGGCTTTCTTTCACGTGGCGAGCAATGTCTCCAAAATTGCGCTGTTCCGAAAAGGCGTTGACAAAACGTTGATTCTCCAATTGGGCGTGCCGGCTGTGGTGTGTGTCATTGCGGGGGCGTGGCTCAGCCAATGGGTAGAGGGCCGCTGGCTCGAGTTGGTGTTGGCCGCGTTCTTGATTTCGCTCAGCCTTTTTCTTTTGCTCACCAAACATGTGGTCATTGCCCCCACACGCACAAATTCGTTTTTAGGCGGTTCTTTATCGGGTCTATTGGCGGGGCTGGTGGGCACGGGAGGGGCCGTTCGTGGTGCTACATTGGCCGCCTTTCAACTGAAAAAGGATGTGTTTATTGCCACCTCCGCCATCATTGATTTGGGTGTGGATGTGAGCCGCAGTGCCGTTTACGCTTGGCAAGGGTACATGCAAAAGGAGCATCTGTACTTGGTGGCTGCGCTGGTGGGCGTGAGCGTGGTGGGCACGTGGATCGGCAAACAACTTTTGCATCGTTTTTCGGAACGCCAGTTTCGCACAGCCGTGCTACTGCTCGTATTGGCTACCGGTGTGTACACGCTGGGGCAGGCGTGGCTGAAATGATTGTTTGAACCGCTACTGCTTGAGTGATCGATCCGAAAACAACCCAATCTTTCGCCCGCGCAAAAATTCAAAACCGCTGTACAAGACATACGCGGCCAACGCCTCATCAACATTGCCAATGAGCGGAATGTTGTCGGGCAAAAGCTCAAAAACACCCCAAGTCGGGTTGAGCAAATAGAGCGCAGAGAGGATCATGAGCACTATCACACCCGTGCGCTTCATATTATTTGGCAAACTTGGCTTTGAGTTTGGCGAGCTTTTCCTCCATGGTCTCCACGGGGGCTTGGGGTTTGCGCGCCTGCGGGCGATGTTCGGGTTTCCCCTTCGCGGGTAGCTTGGCTGCTTGCGCCAAGGGGTCGCCCTTCATCGACAACGCAATGCGCTTGCGCGGAACATCCACTTCCACCACCGTCACTTTTACTTTTTGTTGCACCGTGATGACACTGTGCGGGTCTTTGACAAACGTATCGCCCAAGTGACTGATATGTACCAGCCCATCTTGATGTACGCCAATGTCCACAAAAGCGCCAAAGGCAGTCACGTTGGTAACGATGCCCGGCAGCACCATGCCGATTTTCAAATCCTTGATTTCATTTACGCCTTCCTGAAAACTGAAAACCTCAAACTTCTCGCGCGGGTCGCGCCCCGGCTTTTCCAGTTCGGACAGAATATCGGTGAGTGTGGGTAAGCCTACCGTGTCGGTCACATATTTTTTCAGGTCGAGTTGTTTGCGCAGTTCGGCACGCGTCATCAAGTCTTTGACTGTGCAGTCCAGGTCTTTGGCGAAGCTTTCCACCAAGGCGTAGCGCTCGGGGTGCACGGCACTGCCGTCCAACGGATTGGCCGCATCGCGGATGCGTAAAAAACCCGCACACTGTTCATAGGCTTTGTCGCCCAGACGTGGCACGTTGCGTAGCGACTCGCGGTCTGTAAAGGCGCCATTCTTGTTCCGGTATTCCACGATGCTTTTGGCGAGCGAAGGGCCCAAGCCGGATACGTATGCCAATAGTTCCTTGCTGGCGGTATTTACTTCTACCCCCACTGAGTTCACGCAACTCATCACCACATCGTCCAACCCGGCTTTGAGTTTCACTTGGTCTACATCGTGTTGGTATTGCCCCACGCCAATGGACTTGGGATCAATCTTGACCAATTCGGCCAGCGGATCGGTCAGCCTGCGTCCGATGGAAACGGCCCCGCGCACGGTGATGTCTTGATGAGGGAATTCTTCGCGCGCCACTTCGCTGGCGGAGTATACCGAGGCCCCGCTCTCGTTGACCATCACAATCAAAATGGTTTTGGGCAGGCCGATGCCGCGCACAAACGCTTCCGTTTCGCGGCTGGCCGTACCGTTGCCAATGGCGATGGCTTCAATCTGGAAGCGCTCGCATAAACCGGCCACCACCGTGGCCGACTGCCGTACTTCTTTTTGCGGAGGGTTGGGGTAGATGACCGTATCAAACAACAACTCGCCCTGTGCGCCCAGGCACACGAGTTTGGTGCCGGTGCGAAAACCCGGATCCAACGCCAACACCCGTTTCTGACCGAGCGGGGCCGCCAGCAAGAGTTTTTTGAGATTGGCCGCAAAGACATGGATGGCTTCGGCATCGGCTTTCATTTTCGACTCCACGCGTACTTCTGTTTCAATGGAGGTCTTGATCAAACGCTTGTAGCTGTCTTTGATGGCCACCTGTACCTGGTCGGCCGCGGCCGGGTTTTTGATGAACTGCTTTTCCAGCGTAAGGATAGCCTGCTCTTCCGGGGGCAGTATGTTCAATGTAAGGATACCCTCTTTCTCACCTCTGCGCATGGCCAGCAGGCGATGCGAAGGTGTTTTGGCAATGGGTTCTTTCCAATCAAAGTAGTCTTTGAACTTTTGTGCTTCCTCCGTTTCGGCTTTTGATTTGATGACGGCCGACTGTGCCAAGCCTTCGTTCCAAAATAATTCGCGAATGGCTTTGCGGGCCTCTTGGTTTTCGCTGATCCATTCAGCCATGATGTCGCGTGCACCCTCCAGGGCTTCTTCCGCGCTGGCCACACCCAACGCTGCGTTGACATAGCCACTGGCTTTTTCGGCTGCGTGTGCGTCTGTTTGTTCAAAGAGCAAGGTGGCCAACGGCTCCAGTCTTTTTTCTTTGGCTACGCTGGCGCGTGTCTTGCGCTTGGGTTTGTACGGCAGGTAAATGTCCTCCAACTCGGCCACGGTGGCGGCCGACACGATGGCCCCCGTCAGTTCGGTTGTCAGTTTTCCTTGTTTTTCGATAGACGACAGGATGGACTCCCTGCGTTTGTCCAATTCCGCCAATTGCTCATGCCGATCGCGTATGGTCGTCAGTTGCACTTCGTCCAAACTGCCTGTTAATTCTTTGCGGTAACGGGCGATGAAGGGTATGGTGGAACCTTCGGCCAGTAAATTCACCACCGTTTCGATTTGACGACTGGTGAGTGAAAGTTCGGTGGCGATGCGGGTCAGGTTGTTCATGTGACAAACAAAGTCGATTGATTCGGGGGCGAAAATTACTACAAGTATACCGCGACTAAATCATGGCCAACCCAAATTTTGTCCACAAAAATGGGCGTGCCTCAACAGCAAAAATGATGTATCTTCCTCGCGCCAATTGTGTATGGTCAAGAAGCAGTCAACGAAAAGGAAACGAACGGGGTGGTGGATCGTGCTTTCCGTAGCCGTACTCCTGCCTGCGGGCCTCTGGCTTTTTTTCTATGTGAACCGCGACAGCCTGTATGCCGAAATACAAAAAGGCATCGGCACCTATATAAACGGAGAAGTATCCGTTGACAAAATCCGGCTCACCTTTTTTGACGATTTCCCAAACCCCTCGCTTACGTTGCGAAGGGTTTCGTGCCGAAGTCACAATTACGATCAATTTCCCTATGAACTTCTGCGCGCAGAGCGTATCCACCTGCATGTGGCCTTGCGGCCGCTCTTGCAAAAAAAAATCAGGGTAAAGTCGGTGGAGGTAGAAGATGCCCACATCTTTTTATTTAAAAGCCAAAGCGGGGCCACCAACTTGTCGTTCTTCAAAACCCGCCCACCGGATTCGGTGGCGTCCTCGCGCTTGCCGTTGGAAGTAAACGACCTCCGGTTGCGTCTGGTGGCGCTTCATTACCTGGATTCCGTTCGCGGAAAAAGTATGGGGCTGCGGATTGAACAAGGCCGGGCACAACTGCTGGACGATGACTCGGTGCGCAGATTCCATTTGGCAGGCGATGTGTTTTTCGACAGCCTTTGTTTCAACGCCAGCAGAGGCAGTTTTGTAAAACAGCAACGCGTAGGTGTGGACCTCACCGTGCACCAGCACTTTTTGGATTCCACGATCATCGTGCTGCCCAGCCGCTTGTCCTTTGCCCGGGCCGAAGTAACGGCCACCGGCCAGTTCCACCAGGCCGACACCACTTTTCGACTTCGCTTTCAGACACCGGCCGTCAGGCTGGAGGATGTGCAGACATGGGTGCCCAACGCTATCGGCCGCTCATTGAGCCGATTTGAGATCAGCAACACGGTGGCCGCAGACGCACAGCTTCGGGGAAGCTTGCGACCCGGGCAACAGCCCACCGTACTTGTTCGGTTCGGGCTGCGAGAAGCATCGGTGCAGTCGCGCAATGTGCGCATGAATGACGTGACAAGCGAGGCGTTTTTTACCAATGCGTGGGACAGCCTGCGCGCCCGGGATGACCGCAATTCGGCTATCGTCATAGAACAGTTCCAGGGGAAGATACGAGAGGTGCCGTTTTCGTGCCGGGCTTCGATTGTCGATCTCATAGATCCTGTGCTTACGCTTCACGCCACGGTGGATATGCCGCTGACGCAGGCCAACAAACAAGTGGACACCACGCAACTGCGATTTTTGTCGGGTCGGTTTTTGTCCGACTTTACGTATCAAGGCCATCTGAACGAGTACCTGGACTCGACCGCCACGCGCTACACCGGCTTGCTAGCGGGCTACGCACGCGTGGAGGACGGATCGTTGCTTTGGGTGCCCAAGAACCAAACGCTCACTTCGCTTCGCGCACATACTTCGTTCGACCAAACGGCATTGCGCATCGACACCTTGCGACTGCGCGACCGCGACAACATCCTTCACCTGACAGGGCGGATGGACAACTATGTGCCCTTTTTTGTGGAGCCTGCCACCAAAGGAAAAGTGACGCTCTCGATCACATCTGATTATCTCAATTTAAGTCAATGGCTCGCCCGCCCAAAACAGAAGGCCAAATCAAAAGGGGCGAAACGCGCTTCGCGCCAGCGATTGTCAAATCAGTTTGACAAGATTTATAACCTGCTGGAATTTGATTTGACGCTAAACATCCGTGAATTTCAGTACCGCAAGTTGGCGGGCCGAAATTTCAACACCCGCGTGCAGCTTTCAAAAAATGAACTCACGGCACAACCCACCCTCAACTTTGCAGGCGGGCGCGTGCAATTCTCGATTAAGGCATCCCACCTAGACCGCGCACGCAATCCCCTTTTCATTCAAGCCAAGATCAGCCAAGTGGATGTGCAAAAACTGCTTCACGCATTCGCGGATTTTGGTCAGAAGACCATACAGGCGCGGCATTTGCGTGGGCAGGTATACGCCACGACCCAGTTTAGCGGTACCATCAATGACAACTTAGATCTGTCGGTACCCTCGCTACGTGGCGACATACGCATGAACATCCGCAACGGCCGACTGATTGACTTTGCCCCGTTGGAAAAGTTGGGCACTTTTTTGTTTCGCAAACGCGATTTTTCAGATGTGCGTTTTGCCGAAATCAAAACACGCTTTGGATTGAAGGGAACGGAAATTGATGTGGCGCGTATGGAGATTGAGTCCAGCGTGCTGCAATTGTTTTTGGAGGGCCGGTACAGTTTGGCGAATGATACCGACTTGAGCATTCAGATTCCGCTGAGCAACCTAAAAAAGCGCGACAAAAATTTCAAACCTCAAAATGTGGGCGTGGACAAAAAGATGGGTCCCAGCGTGTATCTGCGTGCCCGCGAAGATGAGGCCGGTGAAATGCACATCACCTACGACCCGTTTAAGAAATCGTTGAAGGGAAAGGATTAATGGATTTTTTATTCAGGCTCATGAAAGAGATATGCCTCTTCATAGGTTATTTGAAATCGGTCGAGAAGTTCGCGGTACTCACTCCGGAACGCGTGTTTTTGATGATGGGCTTCCTGGGCCAGCACGTATTGATAGACATCGTTTATTTGCGATTGGCTATACGAAAAAGCCCCATAGCCCTCTTGCCATTCAAACCGGTGGGGTGTCAGGTGATGGTCATTGATGAATTTAGATGATTTTGCCTTGACTGTTTTCATTACTTCGGAAATGGCAAGGGCAGGTTTCAGGCTAAAAAAGCAGTGCACGTGGTCGCTTACGCCATTGACCAGAATATTTTTGCAGCCGGTTTCGTTGATCAAATTTCCGATGACAGCAAAGAGTTGTGTGCTCCAAGGTTTGGCGATGAGCGCTTGCCGGTATTTCACGGCAAAGACGGTTTGGATATAGACCTGATGGTACGTGTTTGCCATGATGGATGTTTTAAATGGCCCGAGCCTACGGCTCTCGGCTAAGATACGTAAAAGCATCAACGGATTGAAATCCGTTGCTTTGATACGGGTCGAGGCTACGCCTCTGGCAAGGCAAGAGATTTGAGCAACGAAGGAATACGGATTTTTTTGATGGGTTAAATGACGTAAAAGCATCTCGGATTGAAATCCATTGCTTTGATATGGGCCGAGGCTACGCCTCTGGCCGGACAAGAGACATGTGGAGCAAGGAAATGCGGATTTTTTTGATGGATGCTTGACAAAAGGGGGCCGTCTGAGGCTCGGCTTGGTATTTTAATGGCTTTGCATTTGTTGATTTGAAATGGCCCGAGCCTACGGCTCTTGGCTTGAGGCAGGAAAATGATCAACGGATTGAAATCCGTTACACTGATATGGGCCGAGGCTACGCCTCTGGCCGGAGAAGAGACATGCGGAGCGAGGAAATGCGGATTTTTTTGATGGATGTTTGACTAAAGGGGCCGTCTGAGGCTCGGCTTGGTACTTTAATGGCTTTGCATTTGTTGATTTGAATGGCCCGAGCCTACGGCTCTTGATTTAAGGCGGGAAAAATGACCAACGGATTAAAATCCGTTGCATTGATATGGACCGAGGCTACGCCTCTGGCCGGGCAAGAGATTGGTGCAACGAGGGAATGCGGATTTTTTTTATAGGTTAAATGACGTAAAAGCATCAGCGGATGGAAATTCGTTGCTTTGAAGGTCGCGCCTCTAGCCGGATGCCAGTTTGGTATGATTCAAAGTTTGTTTACTCATCACAGCGATTAGTCAAAGCTGGTCGAGGCCGCCCTTAGATCTGTTTTTTGGCGCGAGGTGTGCCGTTGTTTTGAGATGGCCCGAGCCTACGGCTCTTGGTCTAACGTGGCAAGATATTCAATGATTGGAATTTATTGCATCCATAAGTCAAGGCTACGCCTCTGGTTGGATGGGAGTTTGGTATAATTCGAAGTCCTTTCTTGGCCCATGGACAGCGATTAGTGAAAGCTGGTCGGGGCCGTCCTCAGATCTTTTTTTTGAGCGCGAGGCAGGTCGTTGTTTTGAAATGGCCCGAACCTACGGCTCTTGATTTAAGGCGGGAAAAATGACCAACGGATTAAAATCCGTTGCACTGATATGGGCCGAGGCTATGCCTCTGGCCAGACTGAAGATTCGTGCAACGAAGGAATACGGATTTTTGATGGGTGATTGACGTAGAAGCACCAACAGATTGAAATCCGTTGCTTTGATATGGGCCGAGGCTACGCCTCTGGCCGGGCAAGAGATTCGCGCAACGAAGGAATGTGATTTTTTTTGATGGGTTGTTGACGTAAAAGCACCAATAGAAGGAAATCCGTTGCTTTGAAGGATGCGCCTCTAGCTGGATGGCAGAAAGAAGAGAGCCGTAGGCTCGGAGGATGTCATAGCGCGGGACGTCAGTCCCGCGTGTCGTTAGAGATCGGAAATGAGTCCCGTAGGGACGGCCCATGTTCTATCGCTTGGCCTTCTTCGCTTTGCTCATTTTTTCAGCCAGCAACAACGCCTCGTAGCTGTTGACAATCCCACCCGTGGTGCTCAATTCGCTAAACTTGCCACGGCCGCCCCCCGGCTTCACCACCTCCAGGTTGTCAAACTTGCGACTGGAATCCAAAATAACTTTGCGGAGCTCAACCGCGGTGAGGTCGGGGTAATGGGCGAGTACCAGCGCAGCCACACCCGCCACCACGGGGCTGGCCATGCTGGTGCCTTGCAAAACTTCATATTGGCTGCCGGGTATGGTGGAATACATCTCCACGCCCGGGGCAAAAATGTTCACACTCTTTTTTCCGTAGTTGCTAAAGCTGGCAACAAAATCCTCATCGGCCCCCCATGAACTAGCGCCCACCTCGATCCAATTCTTGGCAACTTTGCCGTTGAGAAAAATCGGGTTCGGATAGTTTTTATCTACGTCATTGTTGTCGCCATCATTCCCTGCCGCATGGATCAACAACACATTTTTGCTTTCGGCATACTGCACGGCTGCGTCCACCGCTTCCTTTTGGGGCGAGTATGACTTGCCGAAACTCATGTTGATGATCTGCGCACCATTGTCTACCGCATAGCGGATGGCGTTGGCCACGTCTTTGTCGCGCTCATCGCCATTGGGCACCGCGCGCACCGGCATGATCACCACATGGTCGGCCAGTCCTTTTATGCCCAGCTCGTTGGAGCGGTTGGCGGCAATGATGCCCGCCACGTGCGTGCCATGCTGCGCATCGGGCCCGCGCACATCGTTGTTGCCATAGCCGCGCTCGTTCAGGTTTGCCGGGTCATCGCCCACTATGCCACGCGGGTCAAACTGGTCGTTATAGGCATATTCGGCAATGGGTTGGTAGTATTCCGCCCCTGCACGCAGTTGCTCTACGTGTTCCATCAAACCGGCTTCGCTGCCCATTTGATTCAAAAAATGGTTCACATAGCCTTTGGCAAATTTCAACTCGATGGACTCCGGGCTGTAGGTTTTTAATGCTTCTGCCGTCAGTTCATCGGTCTGCAAGACGTGTTTCAGCGTATCGATGCTTTTCTTCAAGTTGGCATACGCGTTGGCATACAATCTGTATTGCTCACGGTTTTTGTCACGCAGGGCTTCAAATTTTTGCTTGAGCGCCACAAACGCCCGGTAGTCGGCCAGTTGGTTTTTGTCAAGTCGCGCGGTATCGGCATCGGCCCATTGTTTTTTCAGACGATTGTATTCGCGGGTAAGCTCATGGGTGTCGACACTTACGTTGCCGTTTTTTCCGCCAATAAAATTCCATCCGTGCACATCGTCCACGTAGCCGTTTTGGTCGTCATCGAGGCCGTTGCCGGCAATTTCTTTTTCGTTGGTCCAGATTTTTCCTTGGAGGTCTTCGTGCTCAATGTCCACGCCTGAGTCGATCACGGCCACGACCACTGTTTTGGCCGGTCGGCCTTTCAGGAGTTGTTCGTAGGCTTTTTCGGTGCTCGTACCTTGCCAGCGGTCGGTTTCCGGGTCGAGCAGAAACCAATTTCTGGGAGGGCTGGGCGGCTCTGCCTCCTGCGCCAAGGCGTGGAAAAAAGGGAAAATACTGACGAAAAAGAGGGTTTTTGTGGTAATTCTCATGGTTGATGGAAGCATGGCCAGTTGCCCGGTGCCGTACCGGGTCATCAAAATTCGACCCAAAATGCAAAGAATCTTACACCTGTCGAAGTACGTTGTGATTTTGCCCTGTGGCGAGCGTGGCCCGAAGCGACCTTTACATCGTTCAACTAAACCCTGTGCGTTATGATTCTGTGTTTTGTATCGGTCGTGGGCTTTTTCCTGTTGTTTTTCGGGTTTGTGGCAAAGTTGCACACCAGTCGTGGATGGCGCCCGCTGCGCATGACGATGGGGTGAACTAAATGGACATGCCGGAATGGTCGCATCGGGCCCGTCTGCACGTGCAGAGGGGCTTTTTTTATTTTTTGATCAGCAGTGCCACGGTGCCAACCATCAGCGCCAGCAAGACTACCGTGAGCACCCAGGGCCCGTGCTGGCCCCCCGCTGCGGACTGTAGCGTGTTTGAGGCCGTATCCATCCGGTTGTAGAACGATCCATTGTCGCTGCTTTCAATGGTTTGGTTGCGTTGACTTTCGCCCGTCACGTTCAGTGCCAATTCCGAGCGCAGCGTATCGTAGGTTTTCGTTTTGGGATTGAAATAGACCCATTGAAAAAAATCAGCTAATGCATACTGGCCCGGTTCCTTGGGGATGACAAAATAGCTGAATGTTTTGTTGCCCGTCACGCGGCCCTTCTCGCGGTTGACGCTTTGGCGGATGTTGGGCTCGTAAAAATCGAACCGCGGGTCTTTTGCTACTAGTGGTTTTTCAATGGCCGACACGTTCCCTTCGCCTACGATCGTAAAATCATATCCTACACTCATGCCCGTTTCGGCCGCGGGGGCCGATAGTTTCTCGACCAATCGGTAGTTACCCACCGCTACCGAGCCTTTGAGCGGATGGGGTGGAAGATCTTTGACCTGCACCGTTTTGGATTTGCTGTAAAAAGTTTTGAAGTCTTCTTGCCGGTTTTGCCCAAAGAAGGAGGGGTTTTTGGCGACTTTATATTTGATCATCTCCAAGCCCACCGAGGGGAACACGATCGGTTGCGCGTTGAGGGGATAATACGTGGCCTGGTAAATTTTATACTGAGTGTATCCCTTGCCGTTGATTTCAATCGACTCGCCTTCGATGTTTTCGATATTGAAGTTTTCCTCCCAACAGTTGGTTGGCTTCAATTTCTTTAAGATGGCTGACAACTGATTGCCGAGGTCATGAAACTGCATGGGGGCGCGGTTGTTTTCGGACACCAAAAACGACAACGTTACCCCAACGCCCTCGCCCACATACACTTCGTCTTGCGAGGTCGTCAACGCCAGCAAAGCATCTTCTTTCACATCCACAAACTCCGTGCTTTCGCGGCCAAACATTTCGTCAAAGGGGTCGCGGCCAAACAGGCTTTGCAACGGATCGCGCTGGGGCTGTTGTGCGGGCGCGCCTACCCTAATTTTTTTGCCTGTGGCGGAAACCACCTGGTCGTTTACTTTCATCTTGAAGGAGGCCAACGTGAATGTGCCCTGGCCCGTGGGCGTGTACGTCATCACCATGCTTTGCTGCGAACTGACCTGCCCGTTGATGATGGTGGTTTGCGACTGGTTGGAGGTGCCGCGTTTGCGAAAGCCATTGATGTCGGGGAAATTTTCGGCTGATTTGAGGCTGCCGTTTTTTACCGTGACGGTGATCGTCCAGGCTTGGTTTTCGCCAATCTCGTCCGGGCCCAGTGCGATTTCGATCTCTTGTCCGCTGGCGACCAGTACGGAGAAACAACAGATACACGCAAAAAATGCCTTAATCATATCGTATTTCTAACGCAACAAGTTGTGCAACAGGTTGCAGAGCGCAAAAGTAATTTCTTTCTTTTTTCTAATACACTGCTTTTGTACTTTCGACCCGGCAAATTCGTTGAATAGGCACACGTACTTTAATTTTTTTCGTGATGAAGATGCTTAACTACGTCAAGACCATACTCACGCGTGTGAGTTTTGATGCGCGGCTCTTTGAGAAAGAGCTGCGGAAGGCGATCAAAACGTTGATAGCCGAAGAGATCCAGGAACTCCGCCAGTGGTGTTATGCCCACTACGGAAGTCAACACCGGGCGATTTTGAATCGCTGCTTTGTGACTCATTAAAAACAGATCAACTAACAGCCCCGCCCCGCGGGGCTTTTTTGTGGTGCCGCGCAAAACGGATTTGATGTAGTTTTGCCCACATGAACGCCAGCTCAACACGATCCCTTCCGTGGGAAGCCTTTTTTTGGCTGGCCGCCCTTACCGCCCTTTTTTTCTATGATGGCCATGCACAGGGTCATGTGTCGCTCTGCCCTTTTCAGGCCCTGGGTTTTTCGTTTTGTCCGGGTTGTGGGCTGGGGCGCTCCATCGCGCTGGCGCTGCACGGTCAGTTTCTTTTGTCGCTCAAAATGCATCCTTTCGGTATCTTGGCCGTTGTTATCTTAGCGTTCCGCATCAGCAAACTCCTAAAAACCTACCTATATGGCCAAAGTCCTAGACGTACTTCCTGAACTGACGGGCGAAGAAATGCTTTTTGTCCAAAACCTAATCAACGATTGGCCAGACGAGAAGGCCAAGTCTTTTGCTACAGTGTACCGCGCACGCAGAAAGGACCCACAATTGATTTTATTTACCACCCTCTTGGGTTTTATCGTGATCGCGGGGGTTCAACGTTTTATCTTAGGTCAAATAGGCATGGGCATACTGTATCTCTTCACCGGAGGCCTCTGTCTCATCGGTACCATCGTTGACTTGGTCAACCATCAACGGTTGGCTTTTGAGGCCAACGAAAAAACCGCGCGCGAAGTTGCCATGCTGGTGCGTTAGCGCGGCTGCCCGGTCACAAACGACATGTTGCGTTTTAGCCCGCTGTGCTTGCTGCGTTGCAGCGCTGATTTCCCAAATCTTTTTCGAAACACGTCTTCGGTGATTTCCTTCCACTCGTGCGTGGTCATGGCTTGAAATTCGGCTGTGGGATCAAATCGAGGTTCTTGATGGGGCTTGGCGAAACGATTCCACGGGCATACATCCTGGCAGATGTCGCACCCAAAAATCCAATTTTCAAACTTTCCTTTTACGCTGGCCGGTATTTCTTCTTTTAGTTCAATCGTGAAATAGGAGATACACTTGCTTCCATCCACCACGTAGGGTTCGGGTATTGCCTCGGTGGGGCAGGCATCCATGCAAGCGGTGCATGTGCCGCAATAGTCGGGCATGGGCCCATCCGGTTCCAATGTGACATCTACGATCAATTCGGCCAAAAAGAAAAAACTGCCCATCTGGCGGTTAAGCAGCAATGAATTTTTCCCGATCCACCCTTGGCCGCTGCGCTGTGCCCAGGCCCGTTCCATGACCGGGGCCGAGTCGACAAAGGCGCGCCCCTCGATGGCACCGATCTGTTCGCGCATGCGGATGAGCAGCGTCTGTAATTTTTCTTTGACCACCACATGATAGTCTTCGCCATAGGCATATTTGGCCACTTTTAGCTCGTGGGTAGCGGCCAAATCGTTTGCCGGAAAGTAGTTGTAGCCCAACGTGATGACCGACTGAGCTCCCGGTACCAGCAGTCGGGGGTCCAAACGTTTATCGAAATGATTTTCGAGGTAGCGCATGGTGCCGTGGTAGCCACGCTGTAGCCATTCTTCCAAGCGGGGTGCCTCTTGGTCTAAAAATTCCGCTTTGGAGATGCCGCAAAAACTGAAGCCGACTTCCCGTGCCAGGGATTTGATCAACGCGGTGCGGTCGCTAACCAACACGGCTAAGCTTTTTCAAGTTCAAAGTGCAAAACCATCAAGTCCTTTTCTCCCAATGTTTCAATAGACAACGTCTGACCGGTTTTTGCATCAATAAACTCTACCTCATAGGCATTGTCATCCAATTGCTCCACAATGGTTCCAACCTGACCTTTGATGAGGTGGTGCTCGGGAATATCGCTCAACAACGCTACTGTATCAAGAATTTTCATGCCCTCAAATTATGTATGCCGAAATCAGCCGAGGCCGTACCGAGTCTTTCGAAACGATCCAGACCGTTCGTACCACAGCGATCTTGTCAAAGTTAATAATTTTTATATCGGCCACGTAACGTGTTCCATAAGGGTCCGTTTTAGTTGCAACCGGGGAAATGTTTTTGCTGCCGTCAATGATTTGCTGCTTTAACCAATTGGCATCATGACGGGTCAATCGCAATGCTTGATGGAACCGCCTTGCTTTGTGTTTGCCCAGCGGATGATCCGGATTCAAACAGTAATCGCGTAGTTTTGAGATATCAATAACACCGGTGGAAAAATCGGGCCTGTCCATGGTGGCAAAAACAGTCAATCAAACAACCCCGCGGCCCGGCTGGGAGGTGGCGGCACCTTCAAGTGTTTGTAGGCACGCTCGGTACATTCGCGGCCGCGCGAAGTGCGTTTGATGTATCCTTCTTGTATCAGGAAGGGCTCATACACTTCCTCAATGGTCTCGGCTTCTTCGCCCACGGCTGTGGCAATAGTCGTCAGTCCCACCGGTCCACCTTTGAATTTGTCAATGATGGTGGAAAGGATGCGGTTGTCCATATCGTCCAGCCCGTTTACGTCCACATCCAATGCTTGCAATGCCAGTTGGGCAATCTTCAGATTGATCTTCCCATCGCCTTTGATTTGCGCGAAGTCGCGTGTACGCCTGAGCAGGTGGTTGGCGATGCGAGGGGTGCCCCGGCTTCTGCGGGCTATTTCCACGGCTGCTTCGTCTGCAATGGGGGTATTCAAGATGCCGGCCGACCGCTTTACGATGGTGGACAGCAGAACTGCATCGTAGTACTCCAACCGCGCGTTGATGCCAAAGCGCGCGCGCAGGGGCGAAGTAAGCAGCCCCGCCCGCGTGGTGGCCCCAATCAACGTAAACGGATTGAGGTTGATTTGCACCGACCGTGCATTGGGCCCCGAATCCAACATGATGTCGATACGGAAGTCTTCCATGGCAGAGTACAGGTATTCTTCCACAATCGGATTCAGGCGATGGATTTCATCAATGAACAACACATCGTTGGCCTCCAGGTTGGTCAGCAACCCGGCTAGGTCGCTGGGTTTGTCCAGTACGGGCCCCGAGGTGATTTTGATGGCAGACCCCAACTCGTTGGCGATGATGAACGAAAGTGTGGTTTTGCCCAATCCCGGAGGGCCGTGCAACAGCACGTGATCCAGCGACTCGGCCCGCTGTTTGGCGGCCTGCACGAATACCTTGATGTTGTCCACCACTTTCTGCTGCCCGGTAAAGTCTGTAAACGACAATGGCCGCAGGGCTTTCTCCAAATCCTTTTCCGGGGCACTCAGGTTGTCGTCATCCGCACGCAAGTAGTCTTCACGCATCGTAGTCAAAAATTGCATTGCAAGGTACTCAAATTGGCCAATCGCGCCCCGTGTCGGTTTGGGCCGCGGTCGTGGGTGGATGCCGTTTGGCATGGGCCGCTTTCCGTGGTGGCAAATAATTGGCCAAACCTGTTCCGAAGCTAACGCAAGCCACCTAAATTGCAACACTTTTGCAAATGAGCAACCGCGTTAAGAACTCTATCTATTCCCTGGCGTTGGTGGCGGCCGTAGCCTTGGTTTGGTGGTGGCGCAACCGCGCCTCCGACAGGCCGATCAAAATTGAGGGTGCCACCATGGGCACCACATACAACATCACGTATTTCGACAAACAGGGGCGCGACTTCAAGCCGGCTGTCGACTCCCTGCTGGCCGTGGTAAACCAAGCCATCAACACCTACGATATCGAGTCTGAAATTTCCCGTTTCAACCAGGCCGAAACGGGGCTGCGACTGTCGTTGCCCTATCTATTGCCCCCGCTGCGCAAAGCCCATGAAATTGCATCCGCTACGCAAGGTGCCTTTGACCCTACCGTGATGCCCCTGGTAAACCATTGGGGCTTTGGGTATAAAAAGACAACGCGTCCCGACAGCACCAAACTGGATTCCATACGGGAGTTTATCGGATTTGAGAAAGTCCAGTACAATCAAGATAGCATTTGGAAGAGTGACCCCCGGGTACAGTTGGACTTTGGCGGCATCGGCCAAGGCTATGGGGCGGATGTGGTTACGGACTTTCTGCGGAAAAAAGGCATTGCGAATATGTTGGTGGAAATAGGTGGCGAGGGTATGGCCGTTGGCACCAACCTTTCCTCCGGCAAGCCGTGGGAGCTTGGCATACTGGACCCGAACTCCACCCGCGATTCGCTGTTTTTCAAAGCCTATGTGGCCCTCGAGGATCAATCGTTTACCACCAGCGGCAACTACTTCAACTACCGCGTGGTCGATGGCAAGAAATACTCGCATACGCTCAACCCCCAAACTGGCTTTCCGGTCGAGCACTCCCTTCTCAGCGCCTCCGTTTTCGCTCGCGATGCAACCACGGCCGATGGATGGGCCACGGCCCTCATGGTGATGGGGCCGGAGAAGGCGATTGCCCAGGTCAAAGCCACCCCGGGCCTGGAGGCATTCTTGATTTACTCGGACAGCACAGGCGCGTTGCGTACGTTCGTTACCGATAAAATTTCTTCTCGCATAAGAATTAATCCGTAGGCCATTTTGTTGTTCCGCGCATGCTGCTAAAACTTTCTGTACTCTTTTTCACCCCGCTTCTTTCGGGCCTGTTGATTTATTTGTTGCCCAAAGGCCGTAAACAAAGCTTTCGGTTGCTGTTGGTCTTTGCCGGATCATACCTTTTTGCCATCACCATCACCCACATACTGCCCGAGCTTTATGTGAGCCATGGCGAGGCGCACGGCATAGGGGTGTTTGTGCTGTTGGGCTTTTTTTTGCAACAGGTGCTCGAGTACTTTTCGGCCGGGGTTGAGCACGGTCACATCCACGTGCACGAAGGACATTCGCACAAGCCACTGTCGTCATTGATGTTGCTGGTGGCACTGTGCATCCACGCCTTTTTGGAAGGGGGATTGTTGGCGCAGCCGGCCACCATGGGGCCGGTGTATGATTTGAATGCCATCCTGTTGGGGATTGCACTGCACCGGGCACCGGCTGCGTTTGCGCTGATGGCCGTGTTGACTTCGCAACTGGCTACGCGCAAACTGGCAACTGTTTACCTGCTGGTATTTTCGCTGGCAGCACCCGTGGGTTTGTTGATCAGCACATACTTTGTTCAAACATCGGTATTATCAGAAAACGGCTTGATGTACCTGTACGCATTGGTTAGTGGAAATTTCCTGCATATCTCCACCACTATTGTTTTTGAAAGCAGTCCCGATCACCGCTTTAATGCGCGCAAACTGGCAGTGGCCATCGTGGGTGCAGCCAGTGCGCTGGCGATCGAATATTTTATTTGATTTTCGCGTACCTTTCTCCACGCAACAAAAAGGAGCAGCGTTATGTCCGTCATTAATTCTTGGCAGTCGTACCAGGCTGCCTATCAACACAGCGTGGATGATCCCGAGTCTTTTTGGGATTCTGTGGCCAGCGATTTTCATTGGCACCAGCGGTGGACGCAAACGTTGAAATGGGATTTTCACCTCCCCGAGGTAAAATGGTTCCTCAACGGGAAGTTGAACATTACCGAGAACTGTATCGACCGGCACTTGCCCGAACGCGCCCGACAAACCGCCATCATCTGGGAACCCAACGATCCCGCCAAGGAAGCCCAACACATCACGTATCAGCAGTTGCATGACCACGTATGTCAAGTGGCCAACGCCCTGCGCCAATGCGGGGTGAAGAAGGGTGACCGGGTATGCATCTACATGCCCATGGTGCCGGAGTTGGCGTATGCAGTGTTGGGTTGCGCGCGCATCGGGGCAGTGCATTCGGTGGTGTTCGCGGGCTTTTCCGCAGGCTCGTTGGCCGACCGCATCAATGACTCGGGCTGCAAAGTGGTGCTTACCGCAGATGGTGGTTTTCGGGGGGACAAAGTCATTGACTTAAAAGCCATTGTAGACCAAGCGCTGGAAAAAACACCCACCGTGGAAATGTGTGTGGTGCTGAAGCATACCCACGGCACCGTGACCCTGAAAGCGGGCCGCGATGTATGGTGGCACGAACGTGTGAGCGGCATGCGCACTGCCTGCCCAGCGGAAGTCATGGATGCCGAAGATATGCTTTTTATCCTGTACACATCTGGCTCCACCGGCAAACCCAAGGGCATGGTACACACGTGTGGCGGCTACATGGTGTACACGCGCTACACGTTCCAAACGGTTTTCCAATACGATGCTGCGCTGGAAAATGACCAACCCAGAAGCGGAGTGTATTGGTGCACAGCCGACATCGGTTGGATTACAGGCCATTCGTATATTCTGTACGGGCCGCTGTTGGCCGGAGCTACCACGCTCATGTTTGAAGGGGTGCCCTCATGGCCCGATTGGGGACGTTTTTGGAACGTGATCGAACGCCATCGCGTATCGATTTTTTATACCGCACCCACCGCTATCCGGTCGTTGCAGCAAGCTCCACTTTCGTTTGTCGAAAAATACGACTTGTCTTCTTTGCGCGTACTGGGCTCTGTGGGCGAGCCCATCAACGAAGAAGCGTGGCACTGGTATCATGAGCACATCGGCAAGGGCCGTTGCCCCATTGTGGACACGTGGTGGCAGACGGAAACGGGAGGGTTTATGATTTCGCCTATTGCTGGAGTCACTCCGCTAAAGCCGGCCCATGCTACATTGCCGCTGCCGGGCGTTCAGCCGGTGGTCATGGATGAAAAGGGGCACGAGTTAAAAGGCAACGCGGTCGAAGGGCGGTTGGCCATTGCGTTTCCATGGCCATCCATGGCCCGCACAATCTATGGCGATCACCAGCGGTTTAAGGATACGTACTTTTCCACCTTTCCGGGGCGGTACTTCACAGGGGATGGATGCAAGCGCGATGCCGAAGGAAACTACCGCATCACCGGCCGGGTGGACGACATCATCATTGTCAGCGGCCACAACCTGGGCACCGCTGAAATTGAAAGTGCCATTGATGAGCACAGTGCCGTGTGCGAGTCGGCTGTGGTGGGCTATCCGCATGACATCAAAGGGCAAGCCGTATACGCCTATGTGGTGACCTACGATGCCGTGCACGAGCCCGATCATTTGCGGGGCGAGATCCGCGACTTGGTCGCCAAGATCATCGGCCCGATTGCCAAGCCCGACAAAATTCAATTCGTCAGTGGCCTGCCCAAAACGCGCAGCGGAAAAATCATGCGTAGGATTTTGCGCAAAGTGGCCGAAGGCGACACTTCGCAATTGGGCGACACCACCACCTTGTTGGATCCTGCGGTGGTCGAGGAAATCAAAAGAGGGGCGATATAAGCGCAGTTTGCTAACTTTATGCCGATGGAACGACTTAGCCTCATTTTTCCTCCGACCGTACAATTTAGTGACGATGAGTTGTTTGCCTTTTGCGTGGCAAATGCTGGATTGGAAATTGAGCGAGATGTAAACGGAAAACTATTGATTATGTCACCTTCCGGTGGGTTTTCGGCCCAAGTTCACCTTAAAGTTTATCATCAGTTTGCAAACTGGATTTTTTCGAATGAGTCGTTGGGCTACGGCTTTGATGCCTCCGGAGGGTTTCGTTTGCCAGATCGTTCTATGAGATCGCCTGATGCAGCGTTTGTCTCAAAGATGCGATGGGACGCTCTGTCTACTGAAGAGAAAGAGAAGTTTCCGCCACTGTGCCCCGACTTTGTAATCGAGGTTCGGTCACAAACGGATTCGTTGATACAATTAAAGGCAAAAATGGAGGATTGGCTCGCCAACGGTTGTCGATTGGCGTGGCTGATTGATCCGATTGAGAGGCAAGCATACATTTATCGCCCCGCTGCTGAGACCGAGAACATGGATTTTTCGTGCACTCTCTCTGGTGAGGATGTTTTACCGGAATTCGTGTTGGACCTCAAGAAAATCTAAATCAGGTTTGGTTGTCGCCCACGTTGCGACAGCATTTATTTGTCGCCAACCTATCGTAGAATAGGCGATGCGCCTCTCGCCAGGGAGTTTTGTCACTCGCGGCAAAACTATTTTTCCCGCCCCTGCGCATCCACTACGGCTATGGCGGCCATGTTCACAATTTCGCGAATGCTGCTGCCCAATTGAAGCACGTGCACGGGTTTGTTCATGCCCATAAGGATAGGTCCGATGTTTTCGGCACCGCCTATCTCAAGCATCAGCTTATAGGCAATGTTGCCCGCGGCCAGGTTGGGGAAGATAAGCGTATTGGCGCCCGTTTGGGCCAGCGCACTAAACGGATAGGTTTCCTGCTGGATCTCGGTGTTCAGCGCCACGTTGGCTTGAATGTCCCCATCGATGACCAACCCCGGAAATTTTGCTTTGGCCAACCGCACGGCTTCGCGGGTTTTTGACGGGATTTCTCCTTTGCTGCTGCCAAAGTTGGAGTAGGAAAGCACAGCCACCCGTGGCTCAATGCCAAAGAAACGGGCACCATTGGCCGTCAGACCAATAATCTCGACCAAATCGTTGGCATCAGGTTCCACATTTACGGTGCAGTCGGCAAAAAAGTAGTTACCCTTTTTATTCATGATCACGTACATGCCCGCCACGCGATTCACGCCCGGGGCCGTGCCAATGATTTGTAATGCAGGCAAAATCGTTTTGGGATAATCTTTCGTCAACCCCGATACCATGGCGTCCGCGTCTCCGTGTTCCACCATCATGGCTGCGTAGTAGTTGCGGTCTTGTAACAGTTTGAGGCAGTCTTTAAACGCCAGCCCCTTGCGCTGTCGTTTTTTGTAGAGCACTTCGGCATACTTTTCCACCTGCGCCTTTTCTTCGCGTGGATAAATGATCGGGCAATCGCCCAGGTCAAGCCGGTGTTCTTCCATCAGCTTGAGGATTTCTTCCTTATTGCCCAAAAGAATGGGGTGGGCAATGCCTTCGTCTTTCAGTATCTGCGCAGCCTTTAGTATTTTATGATGGTTGGCCTCCGCAAAAACCACGCGCTTTGGATTCTTCTGGGCGCTCTCGATGATCTGCGAGATAAGTTTTTCGTCAATGCCGATTCTGCGTTGCAACGTTACATGATAAGCGGCCCAGTCGGTAATCGGATGTGCCGCCATCCCGGAGTCCATCGCGGCTTTGGCCACGGCCGGTGATACGGTGGTAATCAACCGCGGGTCCATGGGTTTGGGAATGAGATAGTCCTTTCCAAATTCCAGCTTATCAATTCCGTAGGCTTTCTTCACGCTGTCGGGCACGGGCTCTTTAGCCAAGGTAGCCAACGCATGCACGGCCGCCAGTTTCATGGCTTCATTGATTTCAGTGGCCCGCACATCCAGCGCACCGCGAAAAATGTATGGGAACCCCAGCACGTTGTTTACCTGGTTGGGATGATCGCTTCGGCCCGTGGCCATGATAATATCGTGGCGTGTGCGCTTGGCCAAGTCATAGTTGATTTCGGGGGTGGGGTTGGCCAATGCAAATACGATCGGGTCTTTGGCCATGGCCAAAATATCCGTGGGAGTCAGGATATCGGCAACTGAAAGGCCCACAAACACATCGGCCCCACGGATGGCCTCTTGCAATGTGGTGATCGGGCGCGTGGTGGCAAATTCCTTTTTGGTGTCATCTAAGTTCGTGCGTGACGTAGTGATCACCCCCTTGCTGTCGCACATGATCAAATTTTCTTTCTTCAGACCCAGGGCAAGATACAGCCGCGAACATGACACGGCCGCAGCCCCGGCCCCGTTTACTACCAACACTACATCTTCTATCTTTTTGCCGATCAGAGCCAATGCATTGAGCAAAGCCGCAGATGAAATGATGGCCGTGCCGTGTTGGTCATCGTGCATGATGGGGATGTTCATCTTCTCGCGCAACTCCGCTTCGATTTTGAAACACTCCGGAGCCTTGATGTCCTCCAGATTGATGCCCCCAAAAGTCGGTTCTAGCGATTTTACGATTTTGATGAATTCGTCCGGATCTTCTTCGTTGATCTCAATATCAAAGCTGTCAATGCCCGCGTATTTTTTGAACAATACCGCTTTCCCTTCCATCACGGGTTTGGCTGCATCCGGACCAATGTTTCCGAGACCCAACACGGCCGTGCCGTTGGATATAACGGCCACCAGATTTCCCTTGCTGGTGTACTTGTACACGTTTTCTTTGTTGGCGGCAATTTCTTTGCACGGTTCAGCCACACCGGGCGAGTAGGCGAGGGCCAGATCCAGTTGTGTTGCTAGTGGCTTGGTGGGTTGCACTTCCACCTTGCCGGGTTGCCCTTGCTGGTGATAGTTTAGCGCGTCTTCTTTGCGGATTTTTAGTGACATGTGGAGCAATTGAAACGGGGCAAGTTACTGTGCGCCACACAGCTTCGGAAATTTTTTGAGCGGTTATTTGAGGGACATGGACAACGCGCACACCTTTCGTTGCCGGGTTTACCCGTTCTGGCCCGCTCCTGCATCAGCCGCCTGTCGGTAAGGAATCACCACGATAATGGTCGTTCCCTTTCCCCGGCCCGAACTGATCTCCAATCGGCCGCCCATACTTTCCGCACGCATGCGCATATTGGTCAGGCCAATGCCGGTGCTCATTACATCCAACAGAAACCCTTTGCCGTTGTCTTCGATGGTGATGGTTACATCTTGTTCGTGCAAGAAGAGTTGAATGTAGGCTTCGGTGGCGTGCGCATGTTTTACAATATTCTGGACGGCCTCTTGCACGATGCGGTAGGCCTCGGTCTCCAACGCAGGCGACAGATTATCCGGGAAATCGAAGGACTGCACATAACATGCCATGGATGTGGCCGCTTGTGTTTCCGATGCCAGAGCTTGCAAACGGGGTACCAATCCGCCCCCGGCCGCGGGTGGGGCGGCCAACCGATGGGCCATCGTGCGCACATCGCTCACCAGTTTCTCCAATTGCTCTTGCAACGCTTGTTGCGCAGGGCCTTGTTGTTGCAACAATCGTTTTATGTGACTCATGCGGCTGCCGATGTCATCGTGCAAATCGCGCGATACACGTTGTCGCTCGCGTTCCGATCCATTGACATACGATTGGATCAGTTCGCGCTGATGCCGCGAAATACGCAGGGCCAAATCGTTGCGCTCCTGGTAAACGCCACGCACCAAAAACGTGAGGGCCACCGAGAAGACAATTACTTCCACCACCGCCCCCAAAAACATGATGTTGAAGGGTAGGGGAGCAACCCAGCCATAATCCTCCATGATTGTCACCATTCCCGTCACGATCACCGTGGCATACGCACATAAATAGAAAAGAGAAATTTGCCGCTGCTTCCGGTGGGTGATGGCGGCCGAGAAGACCAATACGCTATTGACAACGACCGATAATGTTAGGATAAGCGGCACAAAAAAAGAACTATTCCGAAGATAGAAACGGTGCAAAAAAGGCGTGCTTGCCAGAATGATCAAAAAAAGTATAATCACAATTACAACGATGCGGTGGCCACCCGGATACGTTTTTTTCAAATTGAGAAAAAGGGTGGAGAAGATGGCCAATGCGATGGTGGACATCCCGGTGATGACCGGGCGGAGCAAGGTGTTAAGCCCTCCTTGGCGGGGATACAAAAACTGAAAACTGAGCCCCTCGCCCGTGGCCAGAAAGAGAATAGCAGAGAGAACAAAAAACAAATAGGTAAAGTAGATGGGCGCACGCAGAAAGATGCCCGCCAGCAAACTGTACATGGCAGCCAGCAGCATCATGCCAAACGCAATACCGTAGAACAACAGGGTGCGGGTATTCTGCTGCCGGAATGTGTCGGGCTCCCAAAAAAATACCGGCACACTCAACGCGGAATTGCGCTTATCGATGCGCAAAAGCAACGTAGTGCCGGCCACTTGCTCATGGCGCAGTGGCCAAACGAAATTCCGATGTGTGAAGTTGCGCGAGTAAAACGGGTGATTGTCTCCGGTAACGCGGCCCACCTGCCAAACGCGGTCGCGATCGATGACGTACAGCGCGAGTTCATCCAGGTGCGGGTTGGGTATCTCCAATAACAATTCGCCTGACCGCCCTTCATTTTTCAGCGGAAGCGCCAACCAGACGATGGAATCACGATAGCCCAGGTTGAATTGCGAAAGCCTCACAAAACGGTGCGGTTGTGATTGCCACATGGAAGCCATGTGAGCAGCCGAGTCCTTGGCCGTGCTGTGAGCGATGTAAGCATGTGGCACACTTACATTGCGGTGAGCCGTGAGCGAAAGGCTGTCGTGCAACGGTTGGGCTGCCGTTTGCCAACCGCAAAACATTATCAGCAAGCTACACCAACTTGTTTTCATGGGCGAAATTCACCAAATCCACCACGTTGGTGATATTCAGCTTGCGGAAGATATTTTTTCGGTGGGTGTCCACCGTTAGGGGGCTCAGGAAGAGCTGCTCCGCAATTTCGTGGGTAGTTTTGCCGTGGGCCAAAAGCGGTATCACGTCCATTTCGCGTTTGGTGAGTTTCATTTTGCCGGCAAAGTGATCGCGGTAGTGTTGTCTTTCCTGTTGCTCGCGCGCCAGGGTGGACGAAAGGTAAAACGGTTGTTGAGGGTCGCGGCCCAACGCCCGCAGCAGTTCGTCATTGCCAATATCTTTTTCGAGAAATCCGTTGGCCCCTTCCTTTCGCGCACGCTCAATAAAAAATTCATCGCGATACATAGTCAGGATGAGGATCAGCAACGAAGGAAACGTTTGGCGCAGATCGGCCAGCACGGCCAGTCCATCATCGCCCTTTATGTTCAGGTCCAACAATAACACATCCGCTTTTGTATCGGCAATCCGGGCGGCCAGGCCCACCGTGGTGGGTGCATGCCCAGCCCACTCAAAGCCGTGCGGTTGCAACAGCAGCTTCAATCCATCTACGACCAAGGTGTGGTCTTCGCACACCAATACGCGTTTTGCCATGGTTGGTTAGGAAACCAAGGATACAAAAACGAAGGCTGTGTTGCTAATGAAGTTTTTGCAACGGAGTGGCCGTGCGTACAAAAGGCGCGCTACCGTTTGAACAACGCATCCACAAACGCATGCCGGTCGAACGGTTGGAGGTCTTCCGCTTTTTCGCCTACGCCAATAAAGCGCACGGGCACATTGAATTCATCGGAAATGCCAATGACCACTCCACCTTTGGCGGTGCCATCCAGTTTGGTGATGGCCAAGCACGTCACGTCTGTCGCTTTGGTAAACTCGCGGGCCTGTATGACCGCGTTTTGCCCGGTGCTGCCATCTAATACCAGCATCACATCGTGCGGGGCATCGGCTATAACCTTTTGCATCACGCGTTTGATTTTGGAGAGCTCCGCCATCAAATTCACTTTGGTGTGCAAACGCCCCGCGGTATCCAATATGATGATGTCGGCATTTTCTTTCACGCCCGCTTCGAGGGTTTCATAGGCCACGGCCGAAGGGTCGGTATTCATACCCTTGGAGATGACTTTGGCCCCGGTGCGTTCGCCCCATAATTTAAGTTGATCCACCGCGGCTGCGCGAAATGTGTCGCCCGCGCCCAGCACTACCTTTTGTCCGTTTTTGATGTACTGCGCTGCCAGCTTGCCAATGGTGGTTGTTTTGCCTACGCCATTGACGCCCACTACCATCAGCACATAGGGTTTGTGGTTTTCGGGCAAGGCAAAGGGGCGGTCGGTCGAGTCGGTTTCGACCAGCAGTACGGCCACCTCCTCTTTCAGTATCCGGTCCAGTTCGGCCGTGCCCAAGTATTTGTCGCGGGCCACGCGCGCCTTGATGCGGTCGATGATCTTGAGGGTGGTTTGGATACCCACATCGGAACTGACCAAGATTTCTTCCAGGTTGTCCAGCACGTCCTCGTCTACCGAAGATTTGCCCGCGATGGCCTTCCCGAGTTTGGAAAAGAAACTCTCTTTTGACTTCTCCAGTCCTTTGTCCAACTGTTCTTTTTTCCCCGAAAGGAAGCTGTCCAAAAAGCCCATGGCGTGGTTGATCGTAAGTGGAACAAAAAAGTCCCGCAAGGGGACTTCTTATTTTTAGTTAGTTCTGCGGCACGGCCGCTTACTTTTTCGCCAGCGTTTCCTTTACCAGGTCGTTGGGCACGATTTCTTCTTTGAATGTGTACGCACCGGTTTTTTCAGACTTGACGGCACGGATCACCTTGGCAAAGCTCTTGCCATCGGTTTTCTTCAGGGTTGCAACAACTTTCTTTGCCATGTTACTTTATTTCTTTGTGTACGGTGTATTTCTTCAGTACCGGATTGTACTTTTTCAGTTCAATGCGTTCCGTAGTGTTTTTACGGTTTTTGGTGGTGATGTAGCGGCTCATGCCGGGCATGCCCGTGGTTTTGTGCTCGGTACACTCTAAGATCACCTGTATGCGGTTGCCTTTCTTTGCCATGGTGCGTAGGGGTTAAATGGCCAACGTGCCTTTTTGTTTTGCTTCTTTCAACACCACCTCCAGACCTTTGGCATTGATGGTTTTGATGGCTTTGGTCGATACTTTCAACGTAATCCATCGGCCTTCCGAGGCCAAATAGAACCGCTTCGTCTGCAAATTCGGGTAAAACCTGCGCTTGGTTTTATTGTTTGCGTGCGATACGTTGTTGCCCACTTGGGGTCTTTTTCCGGTTATTTGACAAACACGTGCCATAATTCTGGTTGATTTCGCCCTTTTTAAAAAGGGACTGCAAATATCGGCAAAACCCAGTCAATAATCCAAGCAACCCCAAAAATTAGGCGCCTTTCGTCTTCTTCTTCGCAATGATCTGAAAACCAGAGAGATGATTCCCTCTTCAACAGGGCCAATATACCCAGAACCGGGTATTTCCTGACCGGTGAGGCCGTGCGTACCTTCGGGTCATGGAATACAACTATAAAAACTCCGTGTCCGCACCGGCCAGCACCGTGGTATTGGGCGAGCTGAGCCTGGTGATCAAAAAGGGTGAGCATGAGCGCGTGGTTCCCTACCATCGGATCACCTCGGTGCGGTTGGACTGTGCCCAAGGGTTGTATCAGGTCTTTCTTTCTATCGATGATCAACCGGAGTTGATGATCTCCAACCGGTTTTACTTTAGCAACGGCACGTTTGAGGATCGGTCGCGCACGTATGCTACGTTCGTCCGCGTGCTGCATTTCCACTTGAAAGAAAAAAGTAAAAGCAAGTTCCAGGCGGGCTGGGGGCGTGCGCGCATCCAACTCACGGTAGGGTTTGCGCTGTTGGCGGCCGTCAATGTGGCTTTGATGCTCGCGTGGTTCGACATTTCCCTGCTGCCCGGCCTTTGGCAGCCCATAGCCATTGTCTTGCTGGCCATCGGGGCAGCCTATGTGCGTATTCAGCCCCGGCTGCCGCGTCAGTACGCTCCGCCTGAGATCCCCTTTCAGTTCTTGCCGGTTTAGGAAGGAAAAATTTATCTGTTGGAAGGGTGGGTGGACGCGTTCAAGGTGGGCAGTGCGCATTTTTCGCACCCTGAAACGCAGCCTCGGCCAGGGCGGAATGCCCGATACCCGAGAAAGGTCAGATAGGCGAGGGCACCCAACGCGAGCAAAAACACCAACACCGTTTGTAGCATGGAGCAAAGATAGCCAAACACGCTGGCTTGTGCACGCCCGTCCGCAAACGGACGTTATGTGCTGCATTTTGAACAGCCCCGGTAAATCGAATCCCCTTCCCCCGGCTGCTTTTGGCCCTGCCGAGCGTGGCACCCAAATTGGAACTGCGTGGTCAGGAAACTTTTTGCCAACCGATTTCATCCCACCGCTATGCTCAAAAATTATCTGACTACCGCCCTCCGCAACCTGTGGCGTTCCCGAGGAAGTACCCTCATCAATGTGTTGGGCCTGACCTTGGGGATTGCCACCAGTTTGATCTTGTTTCTGATCGTCCGGTATCACACCAGTTTTGACACCTATCATACCAAACGCGACCGCATCTACCGCGTGGTGGGGCAGAGCTACGGCAATCAAAGCCGTTTTTACTCCACGGGCGTGGCCCCCGCGCTGCCCGATGCCTTTCGCACCGATTTTCCCGAGGTGGAGGCGTTGATTTTCTCTTCGTACCGGGCAGGTGGATTGGTGACGGTACCGCAGGCGGATGGCGATCTGAAAAAGTTTGCCGTAGAGCGCGGGGTAACTTATGTACAGCCCGAATACTTTTCCATTTTTGATCGCAAGGTATTGATCGGGGATGCCGTGCAGGGCTTGGACGAGCCCAACGAAGCGGTCATGTCGGCCCAATCGGCCAAGAAATACTTTGGGAACGAAGATGCCATAGGGGAGGTGTTCAATTATGATGGAAACGAGTTTAGAGTCACCGCCATTATTGACGACCTGCCCACCCACACCGACATTCCTTTTGATGTGCTCTTGTCCTTTATCACCATCAAAAAAGAGAAAGATGAAGTGGGGTGGAATGGCATCTGGAGCGATGAGCATTGTTACTTTTTGCTGAAAGAGGGCGTGGACATAGCCGAGTTGGAAAGGCGCCTGCCCGACTTTGTGACCAAACATTATGGCAAGGACAATCCTGACGAGGTTTCGTATGAGTTGCAGCCCTTGCGCACGATTCACTTTGACGATCGCTACTCCAACTACAACTATGCTACCGTCACGTGGCCGATGATCACCGCCTTTTCGGTGATTGGTCTTTTTTTGATCATCACCGCGTGTATCAACTTTATCAACTTGGTAACGGCCGAGGCCATCAAGCGCTCCAAGGAAGTGGGCATCCGCAAAACGCTGGGCAGCTCGCGGGGGCAGTTGGTTTTGCAATTCCTGGGCGAGTCCACGCTGGTGACGGTTTTTTCGGTGGTCTTGGCTCTGGCGTTGGCCACGGTGGCGCTGGAATTTCTGAACACGTTTTTGGATTTGACCTTGTCGCTCCATCTGCTGGACTCATCCGTCCTTCTTTTCTTGGTGGGGGTCACCGTTTTTGTTTCGCTGCTGTCGGGGCTTTACCCCGCCTTTGTGGTGTCGGGTTTCAAACCCGTATTCGCGATCAAAAACCAGATGAGCAACCGCAACTCATCTGGGTTCTTGTTGCGCAGGGTATTGGTGGTGGTTCAGTTTGTCATCTCCCAATGGCTGATCATTTGCACCATCGTGTTGATTGCACAGATGAATTATTTCCGGCAACAAAATTTGGGCTTTCGACAGGAGGCCATCGTCACGTTTCCCATTCCCGAAAATGAGCGCCTGGGCTTTTCCGATGGCACCAGCAAAATGAGGACGTTGCGCGAAGAAGTATCGAAATTGCCGGGCGTAGAATTGGCCAGCCTGAGCAGCCGCCCGCCCTCTTCGGGAAGCGTGCAGGGTACGGACTTTGGCATCGAAGGAAAAGAAGATCGCTTTGGTACGCAATTGAAAACCATTGACGGAAACTACGTGGATCTCTATGACCTGAAGTTGGTGGCCGGTACCAACGTGGCCGATCTTGACACCGCGCAAGGCTATTTGGTAAATGAAAAACTGGTGCAGTTGGTTGGGTACACAAACCCCGAAGAAATCATTGGCCAAAAGATGGAGGTTAACGGCCGCAAATTACCCGTGGTAGGCGTGGTGAAGGATTTTCACACCGTATCCTTGCACGAGGCGGTGGATGCCACCGTGCTGTACAACCGAGCCCGGACGTACCAGACCCTCTCGTTGAAATTGAATCCGCAAAACATGCAAGAGACGATACGCGAGGTGCAAAAGCAGTGGGAGCAGACCTATCCCGAACACATCTTCTCGTATCAATTTTATGACGAAGAAATTGCCGGGTTTTATGAAAGCGAGGAGCGCACATCCACGCTGCTTACGGTGTTTACATCCATCGCCATCTTTATTGGGTGCCTCGGTTTGTTTGGACTGGCCACGTTTATGGCCAACCGGAAAACCAAAGAGATTGGCGTTCGCAAAGTGCTGGGCGCTTCGGTGCAGAGCATTGTTCTGTCGTTTTCAAAAGAATATGCGATTCTTATTTTCATTGGCTTTGCGTTTGCCGCTCCCATCGGTTGGTATGTGATGAGTCAATGGCTGAATGGCTTCGCGTTTAAAATAGAGATAGGCCCGATGATTTTTGTGACATGCCTGGCCACTACCCTGCTCATTGCCTTGGTAACGGTAGGGTACAGGTCTTTTAAGGCGGCCGTGGCCAATCCCGCGCAGGCATTGCGATCGGAGTAGGCGAGTAGAAACAAAAAGGGGCGGTTGAACAACCGCCCCTTTTTTATTGACCTGTTTATTTATTTCTCCGGATTGAGCACCACTTGTATGTAGTTTTTCATATCCAGGTATTTATTGGCCGCAGCCTTTAGATCGGCTACCGTCAGTGCCTCCACACGACTTTCATACGTGAGAATATCGGCCGGGTTAATTCCGTTTTCGACTGAGCTTTGCAACTGCCGCATCCAATAGCTGTTGTCTTTCAGGTTCTCCTGGTATTGCTTTTTCCAGTTTTCCTTTACTTTGGCGAGGTCGGCCGCGGTGGGTCCGTTCTTTCGTACTTTGTCAAGTTCTTCCAGCGTGGCAGCGATCAACTTGTCCACGTTTTCCGGTCCGCATGGGATAAATCCATTGACGGTGTACCCCTCGTACGGATACTTGCTCAAGGAACCGCTCATGCCACCCGTGTACGTGCCGCTCATTTTTTCGCGTAGCGTTTCGATGAGTTTGATGTTGATGGTCTCGATCAGTGCCTGTAGCTTTAACTGTTCGGCTGCGCTGTAGGGTGCCTCGCCTGTAAACTGCATGGCAATGAAACTCTTTGCCTCGGTGCCTTTTTTCACTTCTTTCTTTACCACCCCACGTACCGGCCGCAGGCCAATGTCTTTGTAGGTAGATGTCTGGGTCTTGTCAGATGGTAGCGAAGCTACGTACGTGGCGATCAAAGGCTTTATCTTATCCATTTGGAAGGCGCCAATCATCACAAACGTAAATCCGTTGGCATTGCCAAACCGCTCTCGGTAAATCTCCAAGGCGCGGTCTACGTTCACTTGGTTGTAGTCTTCGGCCCGGGGCACGCGCGGGGCGCGCGGGTGGTTTTTGTATACGGTGCGCAGCAGGCTGTCCTGAAACACCATTTGCGGATCGCTCAACATGTTCTGCACCATGGCCTGTTGCTTCGAAACAAATGACTTGTACAGTTCCTCGTCTTTGCGCGGTTGGGTAAAATACAAATGAATGAGTTGTAGCAGCGTTTCCACATCTTCCGCGCTGCTGCTTCCGTTGATGCCCTCGGTGGTGGCCGAGATGCGCGGGGACGCATTGACCGTTTTGCCCGCCAGTGTTTTGCGCAAGTCGTTGGGCGAAAATTTGCCCACGCCCATTTGACTCACCAAGGTGGCCGCATTTTCAGCATTGTAACGGTCTTTCGTTTCGTAATTGTATTGGCCCCCAAAACGGAAAGCGCTCACCACCACTTGGTCATTCTTGAAGTCGGTGGGCTTTAGCAGTACCTTCACACCATTGCCCAACGTCAAGTCATAGAAGCCTGCCTCCTTGTTTTCTTTCTGAAAACCAATGCGGCCGGCCGCAGGGGCTTCGTCCATCAGGCTGGCGGCCACGGCCTTCTCTTCATACGGTTTGATTTCTTGCTTGGCGGCTGCATCGGCATAAGCCAGCAATTTTTCATTGGTAGGCAATTCATAGTCGGGTTTTTCAGGTGCCAGCAGCACAATCAGTTTGCTTTCCGCGGAAGGGATGTTGGCCGCGGCAAACTTGTTCACCTCGTCCAAGGTGATGCCCTCTAAAAGCTGCTTGTAGTAGTTATACTCGTTCTCAATACCCGGGATGGGCTCCTGTTGCAAAAAATTACGGACGTACTCGTTCACCAATTGCTCCGACTCCGTTTTGTCGCGCTCGTTGTAGGAGCGTTCAATCCCTTTCATCAAATTCTTTTTGGTGCGGTCAAGCTCGGATTGCGTAAAGCCGAATTTGCGCGCACGCTCATTTTCCGTGACCAACGCGGTAATGGCACCCTCGGGCCCGGCTTTGCCCACCAAGGCCAAACACGAGTACGTTTCATAGCCCCTGACAAAACCGCCCAAACTGCTACCGCCAAAAACAAAAGGAGGCTCTGACTTTTGGGTGAGCTCCTGCATACGCCCCGAAATCATCTGCGTAAAAAGACTTTGTACAATAGATTCGCGATAGTCTTTAAGGGTGGTTTGCACAGCCGCTTTTTTGGGCGAATAAAACACTTGCACGATGGAATTGGGATTTTCTTTGTCGGTCACCACCAATCCCTCGCTTTTGGTGCGGGCAGGCACTACAGCATCGGTGCGCTTGCGCTCCTTGCTCGGGTTTTTCAGCTTTTCAAAATGCTTTTTTACCAATGCTTCTGCCTCGGCCGGTTCGATGTCGCCCACCACGGCTACGGCCATCTGGTTGGGACGGTACCAATCGCGGTAGAAACGCTTGATCACATCGTATTTGAAGTTTTGGATAATGTCATCTTTGCCGATGGGAAGCCGCTCGGCATACTTGGAGCCCGCCAGTATTTTGGGCAGGTATTGTTTCTGCATCCGGTCTTGGGCACCCTTGCCCAGGCGCGATTCTTCCAGGATCACCCCGCGCTCTTTGTCGATCTCTTCATTTTCAAACGCAATGGTGCTGGCCCAGTCTTCCAATACTTGGAAGCCTTTTTCTATATTTTCCTTGTTTTCGGTAGGTATGGGTAAGATATACACCGTTTCGTCAAAACTGGTATAGGCATTCAAATCATTGCCAAACTTCACTCCGATGCTTTGTAAATATGACACCAAGTCGTTTTTCTTAAAGTTTTTGGTGCCGTTAAAAGCCATGTGTTCCACAAAGTGGGCGAGGCCTTGTTGGTCATCGTCTTCCAAAATTGAGCCGGCATTCACCACCAGTCGCAACTCTACCTTTTTTTCGGGCTTGGTGTTTTTGCGGATGTAATAGGTGAGGCCGTTGGAGAGCTTGCCCACTTTCACATTGGGGTCAATGGGTAATGGATCGGTGAGCGGACCTTGCGCCCAAACGGATTGTGCCAGCACCAGGCAGGCTACCAGCCAGTAATGTCGTGTGTTCAATAGTATTTTCATAAACCTGTAGTGTTTAAAATAGGTTGGTGAAAGTAGACAAAATGTAAGCCCCGCCCTAACGGCATGGATTAATTTTTCTTAAGAACAGACCGCGGGGTTGTGCGGTTATGATCTTTTGGAAATCCCCCAGTGGGCTTGAATAATAGCGAGCATCTCGGCATGGATGTGTCCGCTGGCACACAGTTCGCCTCCATATAAAAAGTCATTTCCACCTCTGAAATCCGTTACGGTGCCACCCGCTTGTTGTACCAAGAAGCCACCCGCGGCCACATCCCACGCATTCAGGTTATACTCAAAAAAACCTTCCAGCCGCCCGCATGCCACATAAGCCAAGTCAATGGCCGCACTGCCCAATCTGCGAATGCCATGCGACTGCTCCAAAAATGTTTTGATGATTTCCAGATAGGCGTCTTTTTTATCGGTGTGATAGTACGGAAATCCCGTGGCCAGCAAACTTTGCGAAAGCGAATGTACTGGTGAAACGCGAATTTCCTGACCATTGCAAAAGGCGGGCTGCCCCGCGATGGCGTGAAAGCACTCGCCATGGCTAACTTCATGCACCACACCCAAAATCATTTTCCCCTCCTTGGCCAGCCCGATGCTGATGGAGTAGATCGGCAGACCGTGCAAAAAATTGGTGGTGCCATCCAGCGGGTCGATGATCCATTGATAGCCGTTCGCACTTTCGGTGTGCGTGCCCTCTTCGCCAATAAAGCCCGAGCCCGGCAGCAATTTTTCCAGCCGCGCTACGATCCGTTTTTCCGACTCTTTGTCGACATACGAAACCAGGTTGTTGAAGGATGTTTTTTGTTCGATTTTGCTCAGGTCAAAGGTTGCTTGTTCAGCCTTCATGAACGCGCCCACTTCGCGGCAGAGGGTGATGACGTTTTCCTGGAGATCGTTTAAATTCATTTTTTCTTCACTTTATACCGTACCCAACCCACCAATAACACCAGCACGGCAAGCCAGGCGGCCGTGCGCGCAACTACTTCGCCATTTGTTGCGTAGCTATCAACAACGGTAACACCCAGGGCATGCCACGCCAGCATCTGTGCGCGGTCAATCCCTTGTCCTCCGGCCATGTAGCCCCATCCGATCGGTACGCCTACCAGCAACAGCCATCCGATGATCCAGGTCACGCGTATCTTGGCAGGCGTTAAAACGGCCTGGTACACTACCAGGTTGCAAAGCCATATCCAAAGACCCACGGCTAAGTAACCCAGTGGCACTGCCCACGTAGTCCAAGCCGGCCACAACGCCAGCGCATCTGCCACAAAAACAAATTGATCCCGCCAAGGTAGGTTGACCAACACGTACTCGGCCGCCAGCCAAAACAGCACGATGGTTGCCTTGCCCAAACGCGGGCCGAGTGATTCGCGGCAAAAGAAGTAGGCCACGAAGATCAGCGTACCTACGATGGCTTGCACGAAACCGAGATAGAATCGACCTTCGACATTCCAATGCGCAGCGGCATAGCCAATTGCCAAGGGAATCCATATCCACTCAAAATGTTCCCACGCGGGCTTTGACTCGCGCTTTTTGTCGACCACGACCAGCAAGGGCGCGTAAGCCACAAAAACCAACACCGGGAAGGATTTCATCAGCCATGCCAGCCCGAGCAGCACCCCGGCTATGACGGCCCAAACGGGTGCGCCCCACGTTGCATCAGTTTTCTTTGCCATGCAGCGTTACCACAATTTCGCCCTTGACTTCTTTTTGTTGAAAATAATGCAACACCTCTGCCAACGTTCCGGTTTTTGTTTCTTCAAACATTTTTGTGAGCTCGCGCGAAACCGACACCTGCCGCTCTGCGCCCATGTATTCGATACACTGTTCCAATAGTTTTACCAGCCGGTGGGGCGACTCGTACAGCACGATCGTCCGCTCTTCTTCGGCCATCTGCTTAATCCGTGTTTGGCGTCCTTTTTTGTGCGGCAAAAATCCTTCGAAGACAAAGCGATCCGTGGAAAAGCCGGATTTGATCAGCGCGGGCACAAACGCAGTAGCACCGGGCAGGCACTCCACGGCAATGTTTTCCTGCAAGCACTGGCGCACCAACAGAAAACCCGGGTCCGAAATACCGGGTGTGCCCGCATCCGACACCAAGGCCATGGTTTCGCCTTTTTTGATTCGCTCCACCAAAGTCAGCAAGGTGCGGTGTTCGTTGTGGATATGAAAACTCTGCAATGGCTTTTGGATGGCATAGTGTTTCAACAGAATGGAGCTGGTGCGGGTGTCTTCCGCCAAAATCACATCTACCGCTTTCAATACCTCCAATGCCCGCAGGGTGATGTCGGCCAAATTGCCGATGGGGGTGGGCACGAGGTAGAGCTTCACCGAATCTGTGTTAAACCAACGAATCAATCACCTTGGCCAGCGCGCGGTCTTTGTCGGTCACAATGTCCCCCGCATCGTGGGTGGATAGTTCAATGGACACGGTGTTGTACACGTTGCTCCACCAGGGGTGGTGGTCCATTTTTTCGGCTGCCAGTGCCACCCGCGTCATAAAGGCAAAGGCTTGCGAAAAGTCATGAAAGCGGAAGGTGCGTTTCAGTCGGTTGTTTTCTTCGTGCCACATAGAATTGACAAATTCAAAATTCAGGATTCAAAATTTAGCAGGCAACTTTTCGGATTCCAACAAGGGAAATGCAGACGCCTCGGGTTGCCCCCGTGCGATAAAGATAGGCCTAATCGATCGCACATGAAAACGCCCCTGGGGCCAGGATCACAAAGCGATAATGCCCTCCACCACCGATGCTTTTTCATACACCGCCACAATGGCCGCGCTCGAGGAGACGTTCATTTCAAAAGTCAGGCTCGTGTATTTTCCTTGCTTTGACTCTTTGGCGGCCATCACGTGCAGCGGAAACAAATCGCGCACTTGCTGCTCGCGCCCGTGGGGGACAATAAATTTAAAGGTATAAAGGGCCGGCCACGTGTAGTGTTGATCCAGTTTCTCCTGAAACGAGGCAAGCCAAGTGGGGTCGATGGGCATATAAAACAAAACAGGCACCTTGCGGTGCCTGTGGATTGGGTTAATTCACGTTGAATCGTCTGTCTTCGATTTTGGCATTCTGCCGGATGGCCTCGGCAATGCCAAAGCTGGATCGGTTGTTGGCCGACTGCAATAGTTGGTTGGCAAACATCGTGTAATCGCCCACGGCCGGGGCAATGGTTTTGTTTTGCAACTCTGCCAGCAACACGCCACCTTCTACGGCCACCGGCTTGGAGCGTTTGCCGTTTTCCAAGCTGAAGACCACGCCTACGGCTTTTGGATCAAAGCCTACGCCTTGAAGCGAACTGCTGTTGAACTTCAGGTCGTTCACGCTGTTCACGGTGCCATCGTTTCCAAAAAGTTTGGCAATTTCTTCGAGGCTGCCTGTGGCAGAGCCCATCTTCTCGATGATTTTCTTGCCTTTCAGTTCGTTCAGCACGGCCGGGCGGATTTCCTCCTTTACTTTTTCAAACGACTTGTATCCTTCCTTCGTCTCGGCCGTCATGATGGCCACCACATAGCTTTCGTCCAATTCAAAAATGGAAGACACTTTGTTCTTTTTCGCTTCGCGGAAAAGCCACACGACCATAGAGCGTGCATCGTTTAAATTGTCCACCCTGCGGTCAGCGGCTTTCAGTTCTTTTGCCTCCGATACCAGCAGGTTCATTTCTTTGGCACGCGCCTTAAAGGCGTCCACATCGGTGAGGCCATCGGCAAACTGCTCGGCCTTCAAATAGGCATTGTTGGTTGTTTCTTCGCTGGCCACAATGGGCATGGATATAGACGCCAGCGTGTACACCGTATTATTTTTTACTTCCGTCACTTCGATGATGTGGTAACCAAACTGCGTCTCCACCAGTTGGTTCAGGAGCCCTTTGGTTTTGGCGCCAAACACGGCATCCTGAAACGGTTTTACCATTTGTCCGGATACAAACCAACCCAAGTCACCCCCGCGCTGGGCCGTGCCGTCTGTGCCAAACTCACGCGCCTGCGCGGCAAAGTCGGCCCCGCCTTTGATGTCGTTCAATATCTTTTGCGCTTTGTCTTTGGCGGCCTTCTTTCCTTCGGGTGTTTCCGTCTCCCAGCGGATCAGGATGTGACTTGCCTTGGCATTGTACGTAGTATCGGAGCCGACCTTGGATACTTTCGTGACTTTGTAGGCACCATTGCTCAGCGTGGGGCCAAACACGCTGCCCACGGTCAGTGCACTCAACTGTGTGCTCAACTCCGATGGCAACGAGGCGATGGTGTAGTTGGTGTATTCCCCTTGCCAGTCTCCATTGGTGTACACGAGCGTAGAGTCTTGCGAGGATTCCTTTAACAGCACGGTGGCACGGTCCACTTCTTCTTTGGCTGCGGCTGAGTCAGCGGCTGAGGGCAATATGCTGATGGCAACATATTGTAGATCGCGCGAGGCCTCTGTTTTGTAGCGCTCTCTGTTTTTGTTGTAGTACGCCTGCAAATCCGCCTCTTTTACTTCCACCTCGGTGTCGCTGATGGCGAAGTAAGGCACAAACACATACTGTGCTTCGGCCACATCGTTTTGGTTGTGGTAATCTTTTTCGGCTTCGGCCCGGGTCACGTAGTTGGTCTTGAGCAACAGGTTTTCATATTTGATTCGCTCCCGGCCCAGCTTCAGGTTGGCAATGTAGTTTTCAAATTGTGCTTTTTGTGCTTGCTGCATGGCCAACATCTGATCGTTGCCCAACGCGGGCGGGGTGTTGATGCTTTGCAGATAGGAGATCAACCGGCCGCGGTCAAAATTGCCGGCCGAATCCAGGAAGGAATTTTTGATGCCCTCGTCAATGTTCTTGCCTTGCACCATGTCTTCCAACTCAGCTTGCGTAACCGTGATGCCCAACTTTTCAAACTCCGGTTGGATGGCGTATTTGGCAATGAGCAAGTCCCAGGCTTGCTGGCGCAGGGTAGACATTTCGCGCTCGCCCGGCTGACGTTGCATCCGGTTGGCATAGTCCGCCTCGCGCTCCTGCACGGCTGCATTGTACTCATCAATGCTTACGTCATATCCGGCAATGCTGCCCACATCGTTGCTGCGGCCAAAGAAGGAGCCACTGCCCCCGGTGAGCAGATCGCTGCCCACGATAAATGCGGCCAATGCCACCATGATGAACCCGACTACCCATTTTGTCAGTTTTTCCCTCAGCGTTCCTATTAATGCCATACTGGTTGTTGATTGCGATGCGCCCTGTGCGGGCTGTGTACGTGGTTGATTAACTCTTTAATTTTTAAAGAACCGCAAATTTAACGGGAACCAACCACTCGGCAAAAGCCTGATTTGAATTTATGACTTTGAAAATCAAGAAATTAGAGGCATCTGGAGCCAGCGACAGGCCCCGCGCGGTTACTCCTTCTGTTTGCGCTTGCGCAGGGAGTAAACAAAAAAACAGATGACGGCCAACATGATCACCGCGTAGGCCTCGCCAATGCCGCGTGTCATCACCTCGTAAATGCCAATGATGATCAGCGCAGCGGCCAACGAAAGCAAAATCACGTCTATCAACTTCATGGGCGCAAGATACGGATCGGGCTACCGAAACCGCGCGGATGCCATACCAACCGTTGATTTTTTATTTGAACAGACGCGCACGGGCCGCGAAGCAACGGCCTACTCTTTGTATTCGAGGTCGCCCGAGATATTGCGCAGTTGGTAATTAGACAAGTCTTGCATGGCATCCAGGCCTGTACCGTACAGGATGTCGCCCGCATCGCGCAGGGTCACAAACTTGTCGGTGAAAATCTTTTTGGTATCCGGTTTCCAAAAGAGCTCTTCGGTATTCAACTGCTGGTCTTTCTCCAGGTTTTTTACTTCTACTTTCCCCCGGCCCCGCCATTTGTTTTCGGCTTTGAAAAAGTAGGCCGTATTGGCGCTGAGTGTGGATGACAGCGTGCCCAATTCATTGTAGAACTCTAAGTAGATGCCCTCGGGAAACTCGTAATCGCCATTGACGTATTCGATGATCTTGGCGGCTTTTAAGCGGCTTTTGAGCAGCTCGCGTTCCGTTTCGATACGGTCTACCTGCTCCATTACGCGCAAGGGCCCATCGTACACGGCCGGCTTGGTGTTTTCCAAAGGCGTGCAGGCCTGGATCAACGCCACCGTCAGCAAAAAAAAGGCCATCGCTTTCATCTCGGTTCAGTGTGTTACGGTGCCCAAAAACAAAAGGCTGGCTCCACGCCAGCCTTTTGCACAAGGGTGATGCGGGTTTAGTCGCGGGTACGGATGGTTACCACCTCAGATACCCAGCAACCGGTCGACTTACTTTCGCCCACCTTCCAGTTTACTTCAAAAATTTCTTCTTTGGCGGGGAAGTTGGATTTGGCCACGCCCATTTTTTGTCCATTGCCTGCGCGCTGGTACATTTCAAAGGCGGCCAGATACACCAAGCGATCTTCGGCTTTGCTCACCAGTTTGGCGCAGTCTTTCCCCGAGGCCATGTACAAGTCGCCAATTTTTTCATAGGCTTCTTTGCCGTCCTTGCCCGAAGGGTCGAGCGCGATGACTTTGCGGTATGCTTCGCGTGCAGCGGCTTTGCTGCCACGGGTGGAGGCGAAATCGCCCGCGGTCATCTGTACTTTCAGCTTGTCTTCGTTGTTGGTGGCCAGTTTTTCGGCTTCTTCCAACAAGGCTTGGGCGCGGTCCAGATTGCCGTTTTTAGCATACACTTTCGCCATGTTGATGGCCAACCCAAAGTCGGGGCTGGTTTCGTGCACTTTCTCGGCAGCTTTTAACCACAGCGGGTCATCAATGCACTTGCCATCTTTGGTCATGAAGATGAAGATGCGCTTGGCCAGGCCAAGATCGTTGGGGTTGGCGTTGAATTTGGGCTCCAGTTTTTCTTTTACAAAGGCGCAGTCAAACTTCAAGCCTTCAATGTTTACCAAAATGTCATCCACCTGGGCTTTCGTTTTGATAAACTTGTCTACTTCACCTTGCTTGTTTTCGCCACGCGCCTTCGCGATTTTGGCATCCAACACGGCAATCACCCGATCGTAGCGTTCCAAGATCTGGTCTTCGGTCAGGCTCTTGTTGTATTTTTGGTTAAGTTGAATCACCGTCATGTACACGGGTAGGTTGCCATCCAACACGTTGTTGCCACTTTTTTCAAAAACCTGGTCAAACAACGCCAGCACACCGCCTACCTTTTCTTTGTTTTGAGCATTGTATTTGGCCGCGTAAATGGCCTTGCGGTTCAGCACGTTTATCTCATCGCCACAGTTTTGAATGCGCAAGTCGTGGAGGATGTCCAGCGAATCCACATACACCGCTTTTTTCTTGAGGTCTTTTTCGGACGAGGCCAACCAATCGTAAATCGTTACGCCATCCACATACAAGCGGGTGTTCCACTTGGGGGCGGTGCGCAGCATCCACTGCAAGGCCGGTACCGCGGCAGCGTAGTTCTTTTGGGTTACGGCATCGGTGTAGATAGCCACTTTTTCTTCGGCTTTGGCGCGGTCTTCTATGCCTTCAAATCCTTGTTTGCATTGGGCACCGGCCAGGAAACCCGTGGTCAATAATGCGGTGGTTACCGCCCATCCTTTCCAACGTTTCATTGCTCTTTTCATTTTCTCGTTTAGGTCTTTCTCTTTTAGTCAAACTTCCGTTTAATAAACCACTGGTCGTTAAACGTCACGCCCAGGTACACTTTAAAGTAATTCTCTGTTATCAAGTTCTCTGCCAAACTTCCTCTGCGGCCTGTTCGGAACCCAAAGTCGAGGCTTGACGAGCGGCTTACCGGCATGGAAAGTCCAAAATTAATGCCAAAATCCTGAATTGCCCTACCATTTATTAGATAGGGGGATTTTTCCAAGCTGGCGCCCGTTCGGTAGGTGATGCGTTTCAGATAACTTCCCAAGGCCGTGGGGTCGGGCGTAAACTCGCCTCCAACCACCAATCGCCACGCTGCATCCGTTTGCACCGGCCTGGCTTCAAAGCTGCGAAAGCTGCGGTAGTCGTAGTAATAAAAGTCCACCCCGGCCAGCCACTTTTCGCCTTTGCCCACGGACATGCCCACCCCGATGGACGAAGGCAGCGTGATTTGATCGGGTTGGTCGCGGATCAACGAGTCCGTGCGTGACGTCCCCTGAAAATTGCTCGTCTGCCGCAAAACAGCGGACCGGGTGGCATTGATGTCGGCTTGAAAATCGTAGACAATGCCCGCATTGAACTTGAGTTTCCGGTTGAAAAGCGAATCGGTGTGATAGGATACGCCCAACGTGAAGTCAAAATCGCGTACGTAGTAGTCTTCGGTGATGGTGGGGATGAAGGTGACCGGTTGGCCCGAGTTGATCAATTCGTTTCGGTACAGCGTTTCGAGTGAGCCAAACAGGTAGGACGCGCGCATCCCTACCGACACGTTTTTGTGTACACTTACCCCGTTTGCCCAATAAAACTGGTTGATGCCGCCCCGCCCGGTTTCTTCCACCAGCACTTGTGCCGTGCTGTTGTCTACGTTGGCCTGGTATTGAAACTGATATTTGACCGATGACAACGGAGACAGCCCCAGGGCCGTAGACCAACGGTTGCGCATCACCGGAAACCCCAACGCCAGGTAATTGAGATTCGCATCGCTGTTGGTCTCCGACACGCTGTTGTCGCGCACGGTTCTGCGTTCGGCCAGCATGCCTCCTTCAAAAACCGTCCAGCGGTTATAGACCAGCAAGGCCGGGTTTACATTGTTCAAATACCAATACGAACCATTGCTGATGCCCAGGCCCGCCATGCCTTGCTGGTGGGCCAACGCGTTGCCATAGTATTCGCCAATGCCCAGCGAGCTGAGCGGAGTTTTGGTGGCCTGACCGGCCGCAACGAAAGAGTACCCGATACAGCAGAGTAGTGTCAGCTTCTTCTTAAAATCCCACATGATGTGTCAAAATCCTGTTTAAGCCCAACAATACCAGATCGGGGGCTGCAAATATGGGCGGTTTCACTTGGTTTTCAAAAAGTTGGGCATCGCCCCCCGTCAAAAGCACGTGCATGTTGGCTACTGACTGGCGGTGTTGTTCAATCATCCCGTTTATTTCGGCTGCCATCCCGCGAAAAGCACCACTCTGCATAGCTGCGCGCGTGCTCTTGCCCAGCAGGGGTGCCGCGTCTGATATGTCTACTAACGGCAAGCGCGCGGTAAACGTATGCATGGCCTTCAACCGCATGGCCAACCCGGGGGCAATACTGCCGCCCCGAAACACGTGTTGGTCGTCTACATAATCATAGGTAATGCACGTGCCCGCATCAACAATCAGGCAAGGGGTATGCGGGAAAAGATGAATGGCCCCGCAGGCCGCAGCGAGGCGGTCCACGCCCAGCGTCTGAGGCGTTTCGTAGTCGAGTGTAATCGGTAGTGAAAGCGCGGGCGATAAAACAAGTTTTTCGCCCGGTACCGAAATTTGTTGCAACAAGGCCTCGGCCTCCTCATTGACCGAGCTGATGATGACGTGCGCAGCCGTTTGTTGACGCGTGTGCGCCATGGCCCCGGCCACCGATCCGGCCGTTTCCTTTTGGATCAGCGTGCCTTGGCTAAACCACGCCATTTTGATGCGCGTATTGCCCCAGTCAATGGCGAGTGAAGTCATGATTCAGAAAAGTGCTTTTTTTAGCTCCGGGATATCCAACGTGGCAATTTCCCAAATGATGTGAACGTCTACCCCAAAATACTCGTGCACCAACACGTTGCGCAAGCCGGCAATTTGTTGCCACGGAACCCGCGGATACTGCTCACGCGTTTCGGGGGTTACACTCTTGGCAGCTTCTCCAATCATCTCAGGCTGTTTGATCGTGGCAAAACGCATCATCGAGTTATCCAGAAAAACGGCTCGATCTGCACCCGAAAGATAGGCTTCGATTTCCGCAATGGCCTCCCGGATGTGCGCCAGTCGTTGCTCGTCACCCATGCAATATCCTGGAATAAATCAACTGCTTATCGCGTTCAATAAATGGGCGGAGGTGAGAGGAAACGGCTTGGTCAGATAGCAGGTCGACTTTTCGATTTAACCTTTGCTCCAGTTCTTGTTGCAGGGCTATGTACGTAAGGCCGATACGCTGTGTATAGTCGAATTCCACTAAAATGTCCACATCGCTGGATATGTGCGCGTCACCCCGCGAAAAGGAGCCGAACAAATAGGCCTTTTTAACGGGGTTGTTGCACAAGGTTTGTCTGATCAAATCAATATCTTGACCACTTAATCGCATGGGACAAAGATACGACTTTTGCAAACCGGATGACTTTTAACGCCCTTTGGATAACACTGCTGCCGCTCTGGTACGTTTCTTCCCCATTCGCAAACAACCATCCCCATGAAAACCCTTCTCCAAAAATTCGAATCCAAACGGCCGGAAATTGTTTTTGAATGGAAAGACAGCGAAACGGAAGCCGAAGGCTGGGTGGTCATCAACTCGCTGCGCGGAGGGGCCGCGGGCGGAGGTACGCGCATGCGCAAAGGGCTGGACAAACGCGAAGTGGAATCGCTGGCTAAAACCATGGAAGTGAAATTCACCGTGTCGGGGCCGCCCATCGGAGGGGCCAAGTCGGGCATCAACTTCGATCCGGCCGATCCGCGCAAAGCGGGTGTACTGCAACGGTGGTATGCGGCCGTCATGCCGCTGCTCAAATACTACTACGGTACCGGTGGCGATTTGAACGTAGATGAAATTCACGAGGTGATACCCATTACCGAAGATGTCGGCATCTGGCATCCGCAGGAAGGTGTCTTCACCGGTCACTATAAACCAACCGAGCCACAAAAGGTAAACCGCATCGGGCAACTGCGCAGGGGCGTCATCAAAGTCATTGAAGATGAACAATACACACCAGCACTGGGCAAGAAATACACCGTGGCGGATATGTGCACCGGCTATGGGGTAGCCCAGGCCGTGAAACACTTTTATCAACTGTGGGGAGGCAACCTACGCGATAAACGGGCCGTCATCCAAGGCTGGGGCAACGTGGGCGCGGCCGCAGGATTTTATTTGGCCCAACTGGGCGTGACCATCGTGGGCATTGTGAGTCACGAGGGAGGCCTCATCAACCAAAAAGGATTTTCGTTGGAGGAGGTAAAAGCATTGGTAGCCGGACGCCAGGGAAATAAACTGGTGTCGGATGAAATGCTGCCGTTTGCCTTGGTCAATGAAAAAATCTGGGATCTGGACTTTGAGATCTTTATTCCAGCCGCGGCCTCGCGCCTGATCACGCGGGCGCAAATCGACCGCATGGAGAAATTGGAAGTGGTGGCCAGCGGGGCCAACGTGCCGTTTGCCGACCCTGAAATCTTTTTCGGCCCCACCGGGCTTTACGCGGATGAGAAATTGTCAGTAATCCCCGACTTCATTGCCAACTGCGGCATGGCCCGTGTGTTTGCCTACTTCATGGAAAAGGAAGTGCCCATGACAGATGCAGCCATCTTTGACGATATCGCGCAAACGATTGGCCGCACACTTCGGCAAACGTATGCCGTTAACCCAGGCCCAACAAAAATTGCACAGACCTCTTTTGAACTGGCGTTGAAACAATTGGTTTAAGGCACCACAGGCGGATGCACCGCCAGGTACGGTTGGATGAGCAGATAAGCTATGGCGCCCGCAAAATAGCCCAGCGCGGCCAGCAGGGAGATGCGCTTCACGTACCAGATAAAGTCAATCTTCTCCATGCCCATCACGGCCACGCCCGCGGCCGAGCCAATGATCAAAATACTGCCACCCGTGCCCGCACAATAGGCAAGGTATTCCCAAATCAGGTGATCGGGATAGTAAGCCGGGTTGGGGCCATACATGCCCATGCTGGCTGCCACCAGCGGCACGTTGTCAACAATGGCGGACACAATACCGATCAGCGTAATGATGATGCGGTTGTCTTTGAGCGTCACGTCTAGCCAGCCGGCAAAGGCATTTAAGGTGCCCATGGATTGCAACGCCCCCACGGCCAGCAAAATACCCAGGAAGAACAACACACTCGGCACATCAATCCGCGTAAGCGCCCCCGCTGCGGTGTACGGTCTTTTTTCTGCTTCGTCCATATCGGGGTTGATGAGTTCGCTCACCACCCAAATGACGCCCAAGGCCAGCAACATGCCCAGGTAGGGGGGCAGGTGCGTGTAGGTTTTGAAAATCGGCACGGAAATCAACCCGCCAATGCCCAACAGCAACATGGCCGTGGCACCTTTTACCTGTGCGTGGCCATGGCCGTGGTGGCCGGGGTGGGTTTCTTGTTTGTGACTGCCGGCATGGCCCAGTTCGCCCTTCAATGTGAATTGCAAATAGATCAACGGCACGATCATGCAGATCAAGCTCGGAAGGATCAGCGTGATCATGATGTTGCCCGCGGTGATATAGCCTTTGATCCACAGCATGGTGGTGGTCACATCGCCAATGGGCGACCAGGCCCCGCCCGCGTTGGCCGCGATGATGATCATGCCCGCAAAAAACATCCGCATCTCTTTGTTGGGTACCAGCTTGCGCGTAAGCGATACCATCACAATGGCCGTGGTCAGGTTGTCTAACACAGCCGACAAAAAGAACGTGACAAAGCAGATGATCCAAAGCAGTTTTTTCGGGTTCTTGGTGTTGATGCGGTCCGTGATCAGGCGAAAGCCCTGGTAGGCATCCACCAATTCCACGATGGTCATGGCACCCATCAAAAAGAAAAGGATCGCGGATATCTCTGCCAGATGGTGGGCCAACTCTTCGCCAATATGGTCGATGTGCTCGTGATGGCTCACCGCGTAGAGCGTCCAACACAACACACCGGTGAGGAGGGCGGAGGCTGTTTTGTTGATTTTGATGGGGTGTTCGAGTGCGATGGCGAGGTAGCCAACCACAAACACGGTGATGATGAGGATTTCCATAGGAGGCTTTAGGCGGAAGGAAATATCTGTAAAATTCCCCTACCCCTGAAAGCCTTCCAAATAAATTTTCAAACGTGTACGGACGGTTAACCCTGCAGCAACAAATAGGTAATGGCCCCCGCAGCATAGCCCAACAGCGCCAACAGCGTCAATCGCTTCAAATACCAGATAAAGTCGATTTTTTCCATGCCCATCACCGCCACCCCCGCGGCCGAGCCGATGATCAACAGACTGCCGCCCGTGCCGGCACAGTACGCCAGGTATTCCCAAATGAGCCCGTCAGCCGGGTAGGTGTCCAGGCTGTACATGCCCATACTGGCCGCCACTAAGGGCACATTGTCCACAATGGCACTGAGCACGCCAATCAAGCTCACTATCAACCGCGTGTCGCCCAACGCAGTGTCGAGCCAGCCCGCAAAAGACGAGAGGATGTTCATGGACTGCAACGCGCCCACGGCCAGCAAAATGCCCAGGAAAAAGAGTACGCTGGGCACATCAATGCGCGTAAGGGCATGGGCAGCACTGAAATTCTTTTTCTCCGACTCGTCCATGTCGGGGTTGATCAACTCGCTGACCACCCACAACACGCCCAACGCGAGCAACATGCCAAGATAAGGGGGTAAATGCGTCACCGTCTTGAAAATAGGCACCGAGATGAGCCCGCCCACGCCCAGCACCAGCATGGTAGTGGAGCCACGCACGCGCTGTTCCGAGGATTTTTTGGCGGCCTCCGGTGCTTGTTCACCCAGGGTTCCTTTCAATGTAAACTGCAAAACCAACAACGGCACCACCATGCACACAATGCTGGGAAGCAACAACGATTGAATGATGTTGCCCGCGGTAATCTGGCCGCCAATCCAAAGCATAGTGGTGGTCACATCGCCAATGGGCGACCACGCCCCGCCCGCGTTGGCCGCGATGACGATCATGCCACAGAAAAATAACCGCATGCTTTTGTCGGGTACCAACTTGCGCACCAGCGAGACCATGACAATGGAGGTGGTGAGGTTGTCCAGAATGGCCGAGAGCACAAACGTGACCGAGCAAATCAGCCAGAGCAGTTTTTTGGGGTTTTGGGTGTTGATGCGGTCGGTGATGACGCGAAACCCCTGGTAGGCATCCACCAACTCCACGATGGTCATGGCGCCCATCAAAAAAAACAAAATGGCCGAGATTTCGCCCAAATGCTCTTGCAGTTGATGACCGATGATGTGGATGTCCGTGCCGCCCAAGGCATACAAGGTCCAGCAAAGCACCCCCGTCACCAAGGCCGTGGCGGTTTTATTGACTCTGATCGGATGCTCCAAGGCAATGCCCAGGTAGCCAATGACGAAGATGACAATGATGATGGTTTCCATGCGCGAAGCCGTGAAAATGTGTGAAAACACCGCGAAGGAAAAACACTGTATGCCAAAGGCTGGGCCCGGATGGCCAAGATGCCGTGATTTTGAAAAAATTACGCGCTTACATTCAAGCGGTTAGCCGTTGATTAGAACCCCATTAAATCCGCGCAACCTCCGCCTATTTGAGATTGAAAAGGCCTTCGTTCAGCAAGACAAGGGCTTGTTCTTTTTGTGGGGTGGGCACCAAAATGGAAATGTTGTTGTGGCTGCCGCCAAAGGAAACCATCCGTACTTTCAGCGGTGCCAACGCCTGGAACACATCGGCCAACACACCGGGTTTTTCAGATAGCAGATGGCCCACTACGCAAATGATCGATTGGTCTTTGTCTACTTCAATGGTGCCAAAGTTTTTGAGTTCGGCCACGATCGCCTCCAGATTTCGGGTATCATCAATGGTCACGGACACCGCCACCTCAGACGTGGAGATCATGTCGATGGGGGTCTTGTATTTTTCAAATACCTCAAACACGCGCCTCAAAAAACCATAGGCCAGCAGCATGCGCGAAGACTTGATGTTGATGGCCATGATGCCGTCTTTGGCGGCCACGGCTTTGTAGCTTCCCTGCGTGCCCTTGTTGCTGATGATGGTGCCGGGCGCTTTCTCGTCCATCGTGTTTTTCAACCGCACAGGCACCCCGTATTTCTGTGCCGGCACGATGGTGGAAGGATGAAGAATTTTTGCTCCGAAGTAGGCCAGCTCCGAGGCTTCGTCAAAGGTGAGTTCGGCAATGGGCAGCGTCTTTTTTACCACACGCGGGTCGTTGTTGTGCATGCCGTCAATGTCGGTCCAGATTTGTATTTCTTCCGCGCGGATGGCCGCCCCGATCAGCGAAGCCGTATAGTCGCTGCCGCCCCGCTTCAGGTTGTCGATTTCGTTGCTGTGGTTGCGGCAGATGTAGCCCTGGGTCACCAATATGTCCACGTCTTTCAGCGTTTCGAGCAGGGGCTTTAGGCGTTCGCCAATTTTTTCCAGCTCGGGTTCCTGGTTCTCGTCAATGGACATAAAGTGCAGGGCGGGTAACAGGCGGGCGTTGATTTTACGCTCCTGCAAATGGTGATAGAAGAGTTCGGTGGAGATCAGTTCACCCTGGGCCAACAACTCGCGGTAGCTGCGATCATCAAACCTGCCGGCTGCCAACAGGCGGAACAAGCTGAAGTAACGGCTCACGATCTCTTGACCGATGGCCAAGTAAGCGGGTGACTGAAAGAGTTCGCCCACAAACTGCTGATAGTGTTTTTCCAGGTCGGCAATTTCCTGATGGGCCCCTTGGGTGCGCCCTGCCAGCAAGTGATCGCCCATGCGCACGAGGGCGTTGGTGGTGCCACTCAATGCCGACAGTACCACCATCTTTCGCCCCGGCATGCCTAGCACGAGTTCCGCGATTTTTTTCATCCGCTCGGGCTTGCCCACCGAGGTACCACCAAACTTTACCACTAACATAGTATCGGGTTCTGTAAATGAGGCGGCAATATTATGCGCAGCAGGTGGCAATTACAAACAAATCGTGGTGCCATTCGGGCGGTTTGCCCGGATAAGTCTACGGTCGCGTCAGATCAACTGATTAATGGCCGTTAGCTGCTGGATGTGCTGTTCCAAGGTAGCCGCTTGCCCGTCCAATTCAACGGTGACCACCACGCGCTTGCGGCTGCCGTATCGCTCGGCCGGCTCGTGGGCAGTGGGGGTGGCCGCGTCTGGCGCATACAGCGAAAAGAAGTTGTAGTTCAACACCTCGCCAATCTTCAATAACTGGTCGGTTTTGATCTCGGCCCGCTCAAAAATGGAGTACACGTTGCGCGAACTGGTATTGATGCGCCTGGCAAACTCGGAAAGTTTCATTCCCGATTGCTGATACACGCGCTCAATTTCTTTTCCGATGTGAACAGGCATGGCGCAATTTTAGAGGGAATTCTTCCAAAATCGCGGTATTTACACGAACAAAAAATACGGGTTATTTGCATATTTAATGCATGTCTTGTATTTTCACGCACTTTTTTTTCGCAATACGGGCATTTCTTTTGGAAAGAAAGCGGTTCAAATATCAGATCAACCATTTCCTCAGCATCCAGCCGGTGGATGTGTATCCGCACACCATTGCCCGAAAGCTTTTGTTGCAGCACCAGATTGACCCTACCGATTTCAACAAAGACCGCTGGGCCGAAGTAGGTGACGCGCACGAGGCGCCCCCAAGCCGGTTGGCAATCTATGCTGCCCTGTTCGGCACAACGGTACAGCACCTGTGCGACCCCAAGGCAAGCGATACGCAGCCCCCTACGGTTCGAGACCGTTCGCCACATCCACTTCCAAAGAAGTAGTGGCCAGCGCAGTGACGGTGGCAGCTTTCTTGCCCAGCAGCGTGGCCGAGGTGCCATCGGCCGATAGGCTCACAAACACCAACTCATAGGTGCCTGCGGGCAAGAAGCCCAACGCAAATTCACCGCGTTTCGCACGGCCGCTGGTGATGGCGTTCGGGAACAGCCCCCCTGCGTTTTCCGATGCCGTGTAGTTTCCGCTGGCATAGGCCAGCACCAGTATTTTGTCCACGGTTTGGTTGATGACGGTGCCTTCGATCAGTCCGGTGCGTTGGCTTTCTACCGCGCGCACCACGGGACGAAACTCGTAGCGGTCATCCGTCCGTGTCAGCGACTTGCGTACGTCCACATCCAAGGTGTAGTCTGCGCGGCCGCCCGCCCCAATGCCCAACGGAATGTCCAACACCAACTCCGCAGCGGCTCCTTCGGCCAGCGTAAGCGGTTGTTGCGAACCATTGGTAAAAGAGACCGAAGAATGCGGATTGACCACAAGGCCGCCTTGTGCCGAAAAAAAACGCAAGCCTATGCGCACCTTGCTGTAGGTGCCCGGCTCAATGATTTGATTGACCAATTCAAACGAGCGGCTTCCCGTCATGTCCAATAGGTTGATGACCACGGGCTGGCTAAAAATCTTGATGGATTTCCACGCATCGCCTTTGCGTGCTTCCACGTTGGTGATGACGAGGTTCACCGCATTGATTTCGTCTGAGTCGGCCGGGGCATCGGTAATGGCCAGGCGCAAAAAGCCCTTGTTGCCCCCCTCTTCGCCACAGCCCACAAGTAACGCCAACAAAGCCACTATGACTACACGCATCGTTTTCATATGGAATGGATGGCCCAAAAGAATCGCCCGTAACCGTACCCCGCGCCTTCCGCGCGACAACCGGCACATTCCATCGCCAGAATGCATCCACGATCCATAAAAAAAGCCCTTCCGCTGCGGCAGAAGGGCTTTTTGTTGAAATCGGCTTACCGGTTACTTCTTGTCGTTTACTTCTTCATACTCTACATCGGTGGCCTCGCCATTGCCCGCATTGGCATTGTTGGCGTTAGCATTCGCGCTGCCGGTGCCGCCTGCCTGCGAGCCACCTTGGTACATTTCGGTGGAGGCTGCCTGCCAGGCCGCGTTCATGCTGGCCATGGCCGTATCAATGCCCGCCAAGTCTTTGGCCGCATGGGCTGCCTTCAGTTTTTCCAACGCACTGTTGATGGCGCTCTTGTTGCCGTCCGACAGTTTGTCGCCAAAGTCTTTCAACTGTTTCTCCGTTTGGAAGATCATCGAATCCGCTTGGTTGATTTTCTCCGCGGTTTCGCGGGCCTTCTTGTCCAACTCGGCATTGGCCTGTGCTTCTTGCTTCATCTTTTGGATTTCCGCATCCGTCAGGCCGCTGCTCGCTTCAATGCGTATCTTCTGCTCTTTGCCGGTGCCCTGGTCTTTGGCACTTACGTGCAGGATACCGTTGGCATCGATGTCAAAGGTCACCTCGATTTTGGGCGTGCCACGGGGTGCGGGCGGTATGCCGTCCAGGTGGAAACGACCGATGGTGCGGTTGTACTGCGCCATGTCACGTTCGCCTTGCAGCACGTGGATTTCCACCGAGGGTTGATTGTCGGAGGCCGTGGAGAAAATCTCCGATTTCTTGGACGGGATGGTCGTGTTGGCATCGATGAGTTTGGTGAACACACCGCCCATCGTTTCAATGCCCAGCGACAGCGGGGTCACATCCAGCAGCAACACGTCTTTCACTTCGCCCGTCATCACACCGCCTTGGATGGCAGCCCCTACGGCTACTACTTCATCGGGGTTCACGCCTTTGGACGGCTTTTTGCCAAAAAATTTCTCTACTTCCTCCTGGATGCGCGGGATGCGCGTGGAGCCGCCCACCAAAATCACTTCGTCAATGTCCGACACGGATACGCCCGCATCTTTGATGGCCGTTTTGCACGGGTCCAGCGTTCTGCGGATCAGGTCATCGCTCAGTTGCTCAAACTTGGCGCGGCTCAGTTTCTTCACCAAGTGCTCGGGCACGCCATCGATGGAGGTGATGTACGGCAAATTGATTTCCGTTTCTTGCGAAGACGACAACTCGATCTTGGCTTTTTCCGATGCTTCCTTCAGGCGTTGCAACGCCATGGGGTCTTTGCGCAAATCGATGTTTTTCTCGGACTTGAATTCATCGGCCAACCAGTTCATGATGCGCATGTCAAAGTCATCACCGCCCAGGTGCACATCCCCATTGGTGGATTTTACCTCAAACACGCCATCGCCCAATTCCAGGATGGAAATATCGAATGTGCCACCGCCCAGGTCATAGACGGCAATTTTCATGTCTTTGTTTTTCTTGTCCAGGCCATAGGCCAGGGCGGCCGCGGTGGGCTCGTTGATGATGCGCTTCACATCGAGGCCGGCAATCTGGCCCGCCTCTTTGGTGGCTTGGCGTTCGGCATCGTTGAAGTACGCGGGCACGGTGATGACCGCTTCGGTGATCGTGGTGCCCAGGTAGTCTTCGGCCGTGCTCTTCATTTTTTGAAGAATCATGGCAGAAATTTCTTGCGGAGTGTACAGGCGGTCGCCAATGCGCACGCGCACGGTGTCGTTGTTGCCTTTCTCCACCTGGTAGCTCACCATTTTCATTTCGCCCGTTACGTCCTGGTAGTTTTTGCCCATGAAGCGCTTGATGGACGAGATGGTGTTTTTGGGGTTGGTGATGGCCTGGCGTTTGGCGGGGTCGCCCACTTTGCGCTCGCCTTTGCCGTTATCCAAAAAACCAACGATGCTGGGCGTGGTCCTGCGGCCTTCGCTGTTGGCGATGACCACGGGCTCGTTGCCTTCCATAACGGCCACGCAACTGTTGGTGGTTCCTAAGTCAATACCGATTATCTTTCCCATATCTGTAGCTGTTGTTGTTTTCGGGTTCTAAAACACCCGCCCAAGGTCAATGATTATGCCAGCGGGGTTTTACTGCCAAACTCTGACAGAGTGGCAGGAGAGGAGGCGTGGCTCCAACGACTCAGCATGTCAAAAATAAGTGGGGGGTGCTACCTTCTTCGGGTGATGATATCCATCAACGCGTGATTGACGTAGTAGATTTCGCGGCCGACTTTCAGCGGGGTAAGTATTTTTTTTTCAGCCAATTGCTGCAGGTATTGCGAGGCCGCTTGGCGTTTGGCCAGTTTACGATCTTCCAATACTTTGATTTTGATGTACGGGAAACTGAAGATGAGTTCATTGAGTTCGTGCGCAGGCAGTTTCTGTGACAGGGTTTTGATCTGCGCGAGGGTTTCGGCTTTGAGGCGCAACATCTCTTCGATCATGGACAGCGTAAATTGGGCGGTCTCTTTGATGGCATCTAACATGAACAGTATCCATTGCTCCCAGCGGTCGGCCTCGGTCACTTCGCCTAGGCACCGGTAATAGTCGCTTTTGTGTTGGATGATGTACGCGCTGTGATAGAGCGCAGGGAGCGTGATGAGTTTTTCGTTGAGTAGGAAGAGCACGTTCAATATCCTTCCCGTGCGTCCGTTGCCATCGGCAAAGGGGTGAATGGCTTCGAATTGATAGTGCATCAACGCCATGCGCACGAGCGGATCCAGCCCGGAAGGTTCGTTGATGAATTTTTCCCAGTCAGCCATCTTATCGGGCACCTGCCGCCAATCGGGCGGAGTATAAATTATCTTTTCGGTGGTCGGATTGGCGAGTTGGGTGCCGGGTGTGTTGCGGTAGCCAGCCGTGGTTTGTTTGATGCGCTGCATAATGGCTACCGATGTTTTGCCCAGCAGCAGGCCGTTCTGTTTCATGGTTTCCCAGCCGTGGTACAGGGCTTCGCGGTAGGCCAACACCTCTTTGGTTTGTGAGGGCACGGCATCCAAGGGTGAAATGACAGCCCGGTAGAGCGCATCCTGGGTAGTCACAATGTTTTCGATAGCCGAACTGTCGCGGCTTTCTTGCAACACTACCGAGTTGATCAAAAGTTCGGGGTGGGGAAGCCGCTGGCATGCCCCCTTGAACTCGGCCAGGGAGCGGTTGGCGTCAATGGCGCTTTTCAGTACCGCCCGGGTTTCGATTTCGCGTTGCGGGGGCAGGTTTGGAAGCGAATTGAAGGCTTTTTCGGGGTTTTGCCAAGCCATAGGATTATGTTTATCAAATCGACAGATCGGCAAGATATGTTTATATTTTTAAAAAATATCGACACATGCCGGGAATCTGTCGATCCCGTACACCTATTTTTTTCCCTTGAGGCAATCCTCCACTTGCATCGCAGCGGCACGGGTAAACGGCATAACGCGAATGGGGTACACGTTCGGCAAAACAAATGACTCCATCACCATTCCTCAAACAAGGCGCCCGACCATCGATCACATCTCAGCCGCCTGCCAATGGATTATCCTCTATCTTGCCCGTCCTATGATTTCCTTTACGCAATCCAAAATGGCCATCGACCTGGGCAACGAAAACACGCTGCTGGCCAACGAGCAAGGCATCGTGTCGTCAGAGCCTTCTTATATTGTGCTGGAAGAAGCCACCCAACGCGTGGCCGCCATCGGCACCGAGGCTTACCAGATATTTGAGAAGCAACACGAGCGACTCAAATCCATTAAGCCGTTGCGCTGGGGTGTCATTGCCGATTATGAATCCGCCCGGCTGATGATGCGCGAAATGGTGGCCCGTCACTACCGACCCCGCTGGTGGCAATCGTTCGACCACGTGATTTCAGGCGTGCCCTTCTCGACCACGCCTGTGGAACGGAGGGCTTTGCGCGAGGCACTCGACCAATTCAATGCGCGCAAAACACACCTTTTTTTCGAGCCCCTCGCAGCCGCCACAGGCATGGGGCTGGCCATCCAGTCGCCCGAAGGAAAAATGGTAGTGGATATTGGAGGAGGCATCACCGAAATGGTGGTGATCGCCTTGTCGGGTGTAGCTGTTTTTCATTCCACGAAAGTGGCAGGCGATGCCTTTACCGAGGCCCTGCGCGACTATGTGCGCAAAGCACATCAACTGATCATCGGATTCCGTACGGCCGAGCACCTCAAGGCCGCGCTGGGGTCGGTATGGCAGCAGGATGTGGGAGCCGCCTCCTTGAACGTGACGGGAAAAGATGTAAAAGAGGGAATCCCCAGCACGCGCACGGTTACTGCGGCCGAGGTTGCCTCCGTGTTGGACAAACCTTTTCAAGCCATTGAGCAAGGCATCATCCACACGTTGGAAGTGTGCCCCCCCGAGCTGGCGGCCGACCTCTACCAAAACGGCATCCACATTACGGGAGGGGGCGCGCTCTTGCGTGGCGTCCAACAGCGCCTGAAGGCTACGCTGCGATTGCCCGTTCACATCGACCCCCAGCCGCTGTTGTCGGTAAGCCATGGCATACGCCAGGCACTGCGCGAGCCTGCGCGCTTCAAAGGGGTGTTGGTTGACTGACGCGTGCGCGTACCTCTCAAATAATGGCTACTTTTGCGGCCGTTTATGAGTTTAGAACAGGAAATCAGCAGGCGCAGAACGTTTGGCATCATCAGCCACCCCGATGCGGGCAAGACCACCCTCACCGAAAAGCTTTTGCTCTTTGGCGGGGCCATTCAAAAAGCCGGGGCCGTTAAATCATCCAAGATCAAAGACCACGCCCGCAGCGACTGGATGGAGATTGAAAAACAGCGCGGCATTTCGGTGGCTACGTCCGTCATGGGCTTCAACTACCAGGACATCAAGATCAATTTATTGGATACGCCCGGTCACCAGGACTTTGCCGAAGACACCTACCGCACGCTCACCGCGGTGGACAGCGTGATCATGGTGATCGACTGTGTGAAAGGCGTGGAGACGCAAACCGAAAAGCTGATGGAGGTGTGTCGCATGCGCAGCACGCCCGTGTTGTGTTTTATCAACAAGCTGGACCGCGAAGGGCGCGACCCGTTTGACCTGCTGGACGAGATCGAAGAGAAACTCAACATCAAGGTGCGGCCGCTGAGCTGGCCCATCAACATGGGCAAGGGCTTCAAGGGCGTGTACAGTCTTTATGAAAAAAGCCTCCACTTATTCACGCCCAGTAAAACCACGGTGGAAGACGGGGTGGCCATTGCCGACATTCACGATCCGCAACTCGATGCGCTGGTGGGCGAGAACAACGCCAACCAACTGCGGGCCGATGTGGAGTTGATCGAGGGTGTGTACCCCGATTTTGATGTGAACGAATATCTGAACGGGCGCGTGGCCCCGGTGTTTTTTGGCAGTGCCGTCAACAACTTTGGCGTAAAAGAACTGCTCGACACCTTCATCCGCATTGCGCCCCCGCCTATCGCGCGCGAAACCACGGTGCGCATCGTGGAACCCCACGAAACCAAGTTCACAGGTTTTGTTTTTAAGATCCATGCCAACATGGACCCGAAGCACCGCAACCGCATTGCGTTTGTGCGCATCTGCTCGGGCAAGTTTGAGCGCGGCAGCAATTACTACCACGTGCGCCATGAAAAGAGCCTGCGCTTTTCGAATGCCACTGCCTTCATGGCGCAAGACCGCGAAACCGTGGAAGAAGCCTGGCCGGGTGACATTGTGGGCATTTACGATACCGGCAACCTGAAAATTGGCGATACGCTCACCGAAGGCGAGAAGGCCGTGTACACGGGCATCCCCAGCTTTTCGCCCGAAATTTTCAAAGAGGTGCTTAACAAAGACGCCATGAAAACCAAACAACTGGAAAAAGGTCTTCAGCAATTGATGGAAGAAGGCGTGGCCCAGTTGTTCACCTATGAGTTGGGAAAGAAAAAAGTAGTAGGGGTGGTGGGCAACTTGCAGTTTGAGGTGATCCAGTTCCGGTTGAAAAACGAATACAACGCCACCGTGGAGTTTGTGCCGCAGAGTATCTACAAGGCCTGTTGGATCAGCAGCGCGGACGAAAAGAAGCTGCAGGAGTTTATCGACTCCAAGCAGCGGCACATTGCGCGCGACAAAGACGGCAAGCTCGTGTTCATGGCCGAGAGCCGCGCGTGGCTGCAAATGGTGCAGGACAACTTTCCGGATATCCAGTTCCATTTTACCTCTGAGTTTTGAGGCAAGGCACCACAAAGGCACTAAACTGTTAGATCATCAGATCCCGGCAAAAGATCAATGACTCATTTTTTCCGATAGCGCCCGGTTTTGGCAAACGCATGTGTACCATCCGATAGTGAGAAGGGTGAGCCCATCACGCACAACGCAGGGGGCACCCCATCGACAGAAAACCTACCGGAGAAACAATTCTGCAAAAGAGAACGTGAGACCCGGCAGTAATTGGGATACTACCGTTCCCTCTTCGGCCAGGTAGAGAATGGGCGTGTCTTCCATGCTGAAGTCATAGATTTCCAGCGTTTTGTTGCCCGGGTCGATGATCCAGTATTCTTTGACGCCAAACTTTTGATACAGTTTTCGTTTTTGATTGCGGTCTTTAAAGCTGTTGGAGGGCGAGATGATTTCCACCGCCAGATCGGGAGCGGCATTCAGGCCCCGCTCCGAGATGATCCCCAGATTGTCCTTGGCTACGTACAACAGATCGGGCTGTAAAACATTTTTTTTGTCTAAGAACACATCCACAGGCGAAAACATGGCCAGACCACCGTGCGTGCGGGCATAGGCTTTGAAATGATCATTCAAGTTGCTCAGGATGACTTGATGTGTAAAACTGGGGGCTGGGCTCATAAACAATTCACCATTTATCAATTCACACGGCAGGTTGGATTCTTCCAATTGGAGAAAATCCTCCACCGTCCATTCTTTGCTTCTGTCAATAGTTGCTGTAACCATACGTTAAAATTACAAAAAAATGCCAAGTTTGGCAGATGATCCCCGTGCTGTATGAAGACAACCACCTGCTCATCGTAAACAAGCCGGCCGGCTGGCTCGTGCAAGGCGATGCCACGGGCGATCAACCGTTGGTGGAGTGGGGTAAGGAGTACATCAAAGAGAAGTACCACAAGCCGGGGGCGGTTTTTTTGGGCGTGGTACACCGGCTGGATCGCCCCGTGAGCGGGGTGGTGGTGATGGCGCGCACCTCCAAGGCGCTGGAGCGCATGAATGCGTTGTTTCAAAAACGTGAAACGGAAAAAACGTATTGGGCTTTAGTGGCCAAGATGCCGCGGCAGCCTCACGGCACGCTCGTGCATTGGCTGCGCAAAGACGAAAGCAAAAACAAAACCACGGCCTACGCCACCGAGCATCCCGAGGGGTTGCGGTCCGAATTGTCGTACCGTTGGGTGCGCACGGAAAAGTCGTGGCACCTGCTGGAGGTAAAGCCGCTGACGGGCCGGCCCCACCAGATACGCGTGCAGTTGGCCAGCTTGGGTTGCCCCATCGTGGGTGATTTGAAATACGGTGCCGCTGAGCCGTGGCCCGATGCCAGCATCGCCCTGCATGCGCGGCAACTTTCGTTTGAACACCCCGTGCAAAAAACGTGGCTGTCGGTGGAGGCGCCCCTTCCGCAAAATGACGTGTGGAAATTCTTTTGGTGAGAGCGGAATACATATCTTCACCGCCCAATGAATGTGCTATGTCGTGGTTGGAAAAATTGAAGACCCGCTGGAAGGTGGGCAGCGTGGGGCAGGTGCTGTTGATTTTGCTGGTGTTTGCGTGCACGGGGTTTACGGTGCTGTTTCTCAAAAAGCCGTTGTTCCGCTATGCGTTTGGGTCGGGCGAGCTGCCCACGTGGGCCTCGGTAGTTTATTATATTGTTATCCTTCCGGTGTACAATGTGTTTTTGCTGATTTACGGCTTTCTCTTCGGCCAGTTTCAGTTCTTTTGGGCGTTTGAGAAGCGTTTTTTCCAGCGTATTCTTTCTATCTTTCGTGCCCACAAATAACCGTTTATACACTATGAAGAAAATCGTTTGCTTGTCGTTGGTGGCTGCTGTGGTCGCTTCGTGTTCTGCGCCCCGGTACACCGCTCATTTTCACAATGCGCGCCCCGGGGCGGCTGTGGCCATTGCCCCTGCCGACCTGGCCGTGCAACCCGAGCAAGTGATCGCCAGCCTGGCCGAAACACCGGTGGTGGCTGCGCCTGCTCCTGCTGCGGAGGTACGCAAAACGTATGTGCAGATGAACAAGGCCGAACGCCACGCCCTGCGCCAGCAGGTGAAGGCCGAGGTGAAGCAATATGTGAAAGCCAAGAAGGACTATGCCAAGTCTGCGCAGGCGGCCAAGGCCATGGATCATGACTTGAAGCTGGCGGCCATTTTTGGGGCCGTGGGCCTGGTGGGCTTGCTCATCGGAGGCGATGTGTTTTGGCTCATCGGGGGCATTGCCATGATCATTGGCGTGGTGTTTTTTGTGAAGTGGCTGGTGCGGCAGTAGGCTGTTGCGGCATCCGTGAAGACATAAAAAAAGCGGGGGCATGTGCCTCCGCTTTTTGTTTTTGCCTGGGCGAGCGTTAACCCGCTTTGCTTCCGAACATCACCAGGTCGTGCACGTTGATTTCAGTGATGTAGCGTTTCTCGCCTTTGTCGGTTTCGTACACGCGGTGGACGAGTTTTCCTTCCACGCATACTTCAGATCCTTTTTTGAGGTACTTGCCGGCCACGTCCGCCAGGTTGCCCCAGATGACGAGGTTGTGCCACTGCGTGTCCTCTACTTTTTCGCCTTTGGCGTTTTTGTAGGTGTCGGTGGTGGCCAGCGAGAAGGAGGCTTTTTTCCGGTCTTCGCCAACGGTTTTCACTTCGGGATCTTTGCCCAGGCGGCCGATCAGTTGTACGCTGTTTCTCAGACTTTTCATGGTTGTATTGGTTTTAGTTGAACATACGTGGTGAAAGGGTTCCTTCTTCGCCTACACACGAGACTGCTTTTTAGCCAAGTGACTACGAAGGCTTCGAAGGACGATCCTTCTTCGCCCATGCACGGGACTGCGTCTGCGTTAGTCCCTGCGAAGGCTTCGAAGGACAATCCTTCTTCGCCCCTGCCCGTGACTGCGTTTCCGTTAATCCTGCGAAGGCTTCGAAGGACAAGTGCAAAGGTTGACTGACTGCGGGCAGCGATCCGTATGCTATCCGGTTACTTCCGATTATAGTTATGTGTATCCGTTTGTTTTACGGATAAACGGCCCTGCGGCCTCAAAAAAGGGGTTTTGCAAATGTGGAACGGAGAGATTATTTTCGGTGGGTGAAAAAGGGGAGTGGCGGATATATACGAGTTGTAGGGCATTTTCTTTAAGACGACAATGACTGAAAAAGAAATAAAATTACGAGAGATCATCGAGGACTTTGAGAATCGTAAGATTGACGGAGACGTTGCTGTCAAATCCATTAAAGATTTAACCGGTGAGACGATTGACATTGGATATCTAGCTGAATATTGGGCTTCCGAAGATCTTGATACATTTGTAGAAAAGCTACTAGTTGAACACATTGAAGATTGGCAGTCGATTGATGACAAACGAGCAATTGAACTTATTGTTGAAATCCAGGAGAATGTTGGAAAAGAAGGACTAAGAATCAAGAACTCTGAGGCACTGGAGAAGCGTTACTGCAAGTCGACTGGGACTGTCATCAACATAATATATAATCACGTCAGTGGTGACCCGAAATCCATACTAGAGGAATTAAAGAAAGAGACTCGGATTTTTTTATGAAAGACAATGCAAACGCCCTACAACACTGCATATGCATCATTGCCTGTGAAGTGCTAGGGTGTTAACTTGTATTTCAATTTACGGTTTGTGCGTGGGACAGTGATTCGCCAGAGTACGGCAACGCTGCATATGCAAATCGTTGCCGGCAATACAAAAAACGGACAGACAGGAAAATGAACTATAGAATACTGACGACATCTTTACTAAAAGCCATCTCAAAAATGCTTTGTCATGATTACGAAGCAAGAAAGTTG